>Ga0207416_1000656_pt1 | contig 55490 bp, 60 predicted proteins | sample PaiPotPPM11metaG_FD_184107 | JGI IMG/M metagenome (GOLD analysis project Ga0207416, IMG submission 184107) | Iron sulfur acid spring bacterial and archeal communities from Banff, Canada, to study Microbial Dark Matter (Phase II) - Paint Pots PPM... ... | reverse complement strand
GTGGCATCGCAGCCAAAGCTACCTATTAGGTAGCTTTGGCTCAAGTCACCAAAAGCACGACTCGGACCTTAGAAGAAGCCCCCAAGAGAAGCTTTCCAATCGCGAATCACGCCGGATTCAGGATTAAACGAGCGAAAGGGAGAAATATGAAGATCTTAAGAACAACCGCAGCGGCTGTTGTCTCAAGCTTCTTGATGGGTGGTGCTCGTATACCGCCATGGTCAGCTCCTACGAGTCAGGGCTAAAGGTGGCGCAAGCGACCATGCTCAAAACGAGGGTCGAGTCAGCTATCATCGTGTTAGGCTCGACGGAATTTTCTCGGCTTGATAGCCGGCCCGACACGGAAAGAAACTGCAAGCCTGGTCATATGTATTCAGCACACGATATCGTCGGCGATCCGCAAGCGTGCATCATGGGAAGTGCCAGCGGTTTTGGCGGCGCCCGCTCTACGGTTGCTGCGGTGCCTGCGCTTTAGCGAACCCGTCACAGGAATGCACTTCGATGGTCCCGCCGCTAACGGTCGTGCCAATGGACAGTCTGTTCGATGGCGACGCCGGGCGACGGGGCCCCCACGCTTGGATTGCCGGGAATGGATTGCACAGCGTTGGCGCTGTTTGAGGAATGTCGATGAGCGCGCATAGTGATTACGCGGAATCACCGTTTGAACCAGAATCGATTCTGCCTTCGCAGTTTTTCGAAGGCCGCAACAAGAACGAAGCTCTGGAGCCGATAAAGCGCCTGATGCTGGCAGTGCTCACAGATGCCGTGCACTGCTATCAGGTAGGCGCGGATGCGCAAAGGATCTCGCGCAGACAGGCATTTCGAGAGGCCGAGGAGTGGTTGTTCAGGACGAAGTCGGATGGTCCGTTTTCATTCGAGAACGTGTGTTGCACTCTTGATATCGCGCCCGATTATCTTCGTGATGCCCTGCACAAATGGCAGGCCCGAAGGGTTCGCGGAGCTCGCGTTGCGGCCGTCTGTCGCTTGCCGATGGTGATGTCAGTGAGACGAATGACAACAGCTATTCGCAGCAGGTCTCGGTGCGTCGTTTATAAAGAATGATTCGATCCGCAGTGCAGGGCTGGTAGATTCCCGTCAAGGGCCCTGTCACCGGACTCCAAGGAGAAAAGATAATGGATCTGTTCGCCCCCTCTCATTTGCTGCTTCTGTTGCTAGTCATTTTGGTGATCTTCGGACCGAGTAAACTTGGAGACGTTGGCGGTGCTTTGGGTAAAGGTATTCGAGACTTCAAGCGTGCGATCAACGAGCCCGACGACAAGTTCGGAGAGAATTAGATGCCCTACCGTTCCCTTCGGCGGGCCCGCATCCCATTCAGGCGCCTGACTAACAGCAACGCAAAAGCGATGCGGGGTTTATGAGACCGCCGCCGATTTCACTGCACGCCCTTCATCGACGCGGCGTTGATGTTGCCGAGCTTTCGTCGCGTACGAGTTGCGCGAACCTTGCGAGTTCGGTGCCACTGACACTGGACACTGCCCAATACGCCATCCCAGACTTGGTCCAATGAACGATATTATATCCCCCGCGGACCTGGGTAACCGCCAGTGTGTCAGCCACATGCTCTGCGGGCGAGATGAAAAGATTGATGATGTGTTGGCGCCGCCGGTATACCACCGCTGCCACTGGATGGTTATCCAAGTAGTCGAGCCGGCCGCCAACCAGCGGAAATCCGTCAGCACCGAGGTCTTCGATCGGCGGTGTAAAATTGAGTCTGCCATCGAACCAGGGCTTGACCGTATGCTGGTTCGATGAGAGCACGTCCGTCAGATGGTTCGCCGTCAGAGAACGGAGATGGTCGTCAACCACCTCCCTTGCTGTTAGATCGCTCGCGGAAGGTCCGGTCGGCAGAACGCCTCTAACTATAATTGCAACGAGAAGGACCGCAGCCGCCGCGGCTCCTCCCCAACCATAGTGCCGAAGCGCGAAACTCCGTCCACCTTCGGCCCGGCGTGCATCGCGCACTGCCGCACGGACGCGCCGTTCGAGCCCAGCCGGCGCCTCATGGTATAGGGCGCCGTTGCTTAACGCCGTACGCAAGGCGCGCAAACTCACTTCCCCTCGCGCGCATGCCACGCAACTAGTGAGGTGGGCCTCGACTTCGAGACTCCTTACCACGTCGAGTTCGCCGTCGACGTAGGCATGCACCAGGGTGCGGGCGTCTTCGCAGGTCACTCAGGACTCCTTCCGCGGCGTGGCAGTGAGCGTCTGCTGCAGGCGCTTGCGCGCCCGCGCCAGCCGCGACATCACGGTGCCGATGGGAACTCCAGCAACCTCGGCGATTTCCTTATAGGCCATCCCTTCAAGCTCGCGCATCACAACAATTTCGCGGAACTCTTCGGGCAAGTCCTCCAGCGCATGCCGGAGCGTCTCACTATCGCGACTCCTTTCCAGCAATGCTTCGGGATTCGCCGCCTCCATCTCGGGGCTATGGATCTCATCGTCGAATTTGGTCTGCCTTTCGCGGATCGTGCCTCGTTTGAGGCGCGAATAGCAGGTGTTGCGCACGATCGCGAGCAGCCATACACGGCCGTCGCCACCGCGAAAGCCGCCGATGAAACGGAGCGCGCGCAAGCACGCGTCCTGGACCGCATCCGCGGCCTCGTCTTCGTTGCGCATAAGCCAGCGCGCGAGGTTATAAGCGGCGTCGAGATGCGGCATAATCGCCCGCTCGAAGCGTGAGAATTTGTCCGGCCCCTGCAATCTTGGATTCTTTCTGCCGTCCTTCTACACCACCGCTGTTAAGACCGGCGCAGACGCAATTTTATTCCCGCGCCCGAAAACTCCCTGGCGAGGGGAATATTTAGTCTCGTGCAGCGGTATGGCCTGTTGAAAGCAATCTGACTCTACCGCCCGATGGCGCCCGAGGAAACGGCGAAGTCGCCGCCCTCGGAACCCCTGCAACGCGGCCGCCGGCGTCTGCGTGAGACTGCTGCAGTCAGCTGGAGGCTGAAATGGAGAAACAAATGAAAGATCAAATGGATCGACGGTCGTTCCTGAGAATCGCCGGGGTGTCGCTCGGAATCGGCGTGGTCTACCAGTTCGCGCCATTGCTGGCGCGCCGGGCTGAAGCCGGTGCGATCACCGATTTCTTCAAAAAGGTAAACGGCGAAGCGCCTGCGAGTTTCACCTTCGCCCAGTTCAGCGATCCGCACGTCGGCTTTCAGGGGCCGCCCGATCCGCTTGGCACCAAGGCGTTCGAAAGTGCGGTGGAATTAATCAACAAGAGTGCCCAGCGCCCGGACTTTGTGCTGTTCACCGGTGATCTAACCCACGATGCCGAGAGCCGCGATGCCCATGCGCAGCGGATGCGATTGTTCAAGTCGATTGCAGGCCGCATCAACACCTCGGCGATCCGTACCGTCCCGGGCGAGAATGACGCGGCGCTCGATGGTGGGGTGCTCTACCGCGAACATTTCGGCGAAAGCCACTATTCGTTCGACCACAATGGCGTCCATTTTATCGCACTCGACAATGTCTCGCGCGGCCGTCCCGAGGTCGGCCCCGACCAACTCGCATGGCTCAAGGCCGACGTCGCGCGCTTTCCTAACACCGCCCCGATCGTGGTGTTTACGCATCGGCCGCTGTTCGACCTTAAGCCCGAATGGGAATGGTTCACGGCTGACGGTGACGACGTGATGAAGGTGCTGGCGCCTTATGAGAACGTCACCGTCCTCTACGGCCATATCCACCGCCACCACCTCCAACAGAACGGCAGAGTGAAGCACTACGCAGCGCGGTCACTGATCTTCGCTTTCAACGACCCCGCTACCAACGTCGACAAGAAACCGCTTCCGTTCAACAAGGACGATCCATTCAAGCAGCTAGGCATCCGTCAGGTCACCGCGAACGGTACAGGCGATAAGGCGGCGCTCGATGTCAATGACATCGTACTCACCAAAGCCGAGTTTTCCGGTCTTTCGGGAATGCAGCAGATGATCAAGCACAACACTTCAATTGGTGGAGGTTCATCCAACGATGCTGACTAAGAAGCTTGTCGTTTTGGGATTAATTACGGGATTGGCCATGTACGCAACACCGAACCGGCCGCGTGCCAGCGACAGTGCAGAGGTCGTCAAGATCACGGCCAGCAAGTTCCGCTTCACGCCGGATCACATCACCCTGGTGAAGGGTCAGCCGGTCACGCTGCAATTGACCAGTACCGACCGGACGCACGGATTCATGATCCGCGCACTGAAAATCGACACGGACGTCAAGTCCGGCACGGTTACAGAGATAATAGTGACGCCCGCGACGGCTGGGAAGTTCACAGCCATCTGCGACCATTACTGCGGACTCGGCCACAGCGGCATGAAGATGACGGTCGTGGTGGAAGAGAACGCCGCAAAAGCGTCGGCAGCAAGAGTCGCTAGGCTGTCTGACATCATATCGAAATAGGGAACAGGCAATCATGAAAGGCGAGAGCAGAACGACCTTGCTGGGGATCGTTACCGCCCTCATCCTGGTCGTCAATGGCCTTTGAAGCGGGCTCGGTTCTGAAGCCTGTCACTATCGACCCGAGCCCGCCCGGGCGGTGGCCATGATTAGTGCGCAGCATTATGAATCGTTGACTGGTCTCATCACGGTCCCAACGACAGCGAGGCGCTCTATCGCCATAAATGCTGAAACCTCGGCTTGATTCATGACGCCGACTCCCACGACAGGAGCGGCTGCGGTCCTCCATACAACGCCGCTGGGCCTCCAATTTGAATAAACATCGAGGGAGTGGGCGCTCGCGGGTCACCAGGAACCACGCCAGCGTCACGCTCCTGCCGGGCAGGAAAGGACAAGGCCGAAAAGCTCCATGGAACTTCTCATTGCAAAGTACCATCTGCATCCGATTGTTGACCATTTCACGATTGCGCTTCTGGCCATGGGCGTGCAGGCAGACGTCATTGGTTACGCAATTTGGGTATTGTTCGGCAATCGAAGCCCTCGCATCAAAGGGTTGGGTGATCGATTGCGCGGAGCGGCGCTGGTACTGCTCATTTCCGGTGCCATATCGGCGATCTTTTCCCGGCTTACCGGTGAGAGTGAGGCAGAGAGGGTCTGGGATACGATTTCTCCCGCGCAACAAATCCTCTTTTCTGATGCCGGCTCCGCAAGGTTTCTTTCTCACGCAGTACTCGGCACATACTTGATGTATGCGTGCGTAGGGCTGGCTGCATGGCGTTCGTTGCTCGAAATCTGGTTCTCACTCAAGCGGACGCATCTCGTATATTTGGCCGTTGCGATAGTTGCCCTATGCGCGCTCCTGTATCAGGGAAAGACGGGTGGAGAACTCGTCTAGCTTCACGCGGTGGGAACCACTCATGCGGATACCACCTCGCGGCAATCGATTGTCAACAAGTGAGTGAACCAGATTGGAGTCTGATATCATCTGGTCCTAGCTGGATACGCGGAATTGCAAAGATCATACGACGTGCTCGTCGAAAATTCGTACGGTCGTGCCAGATTCGGTAGGGGAGGGCGAGGCCGCGCGGCGCCGCGTATCGCCTGAGTACCAATGATAATTGATTTTATTTACAGCACACCGACATGGCTGTGGGGAACGATTCTCGTTTTGTTGCTGGACGTGACTGCATGCATCGGACTCGTCCTGTTCCATCGCATAATCCATCTTGACCTTCGTCGCGCGCACAATGAGCTTACCGGCTACTCGGTCGCGATCATCAGCGTGACTTATGCGGTGCTGCTTGCCTTTATCGCGATCGCGACGTGGGAATCCTTCACGAACAGTGAGGATATCGTCGATCGCGAAGCGGATTGCGTCGGCAGCATTTATCGAGACACCCAGGGGCTGCCGTTAGCTATGGGGCAGGAAATTCGCAAGAACATCCGCACGTATGCAGACACGGTTATTCGTATAGAGTGGCCCATCCAGCAAAGTGGAAGAATTCCCAGCCAGGGATGGGAGCCATTGCGGCGTGTACATGGTTCGATAGTCACGATGCAGCCGGCCAGCCGCGGCGAAGCAGTCATTCAGGCGGAGCTTCTCCGCACGCTTAACCTGCTTTACGGTGCGCGCGGCAGTCGGCTCTCGGCGGTGCAGGGACACATTCCAGAAGTGATCTGGTGGGTGATCTTTTTAGGCGGTTCGATCACGACCGGCTATACCTACCTGTTCGGTTTCGATGACCTTCGGATGCACCTCATCACCACGGCGGCGGTTTCGACCTCGATGGCGCTGGTAGTGGTTCTGATCATCGCACTAGATTGGCCCTTTCGCGGAGTAGTAAGCGTCACGCCAGACGCGCTGATCAAGACCGAACTATCCTGGAGCGACCTTTCTTTTTCTTCCTCGACCGCCCCAGGCTCATCGGAACCGAGCCGCCACGTTGGCTTGCCGTCGTTGCGACCGAAATAACGGTCACTCAGCTCAGTGAAAATGCTGCCCATTAATATCCGACGATTCCTGTCCGCGATTGCCACTTGGCCATATCAGGCTCTCATGTGCGCCACCAACCACCCGCCCGATTTTGCTCGATACGACGATGAACGCAGCCGCTGAGCCATTGAAGGTGAGGGCGGCGGCGGCATGCCGACCTGATTCCGACCGCTCGTGCTGATCGTGTGGCCGGCGACCGCGGGATTCGCCTACCATCATGGCGATCTGAAAGTGAACCCGTGTGATGCGATATCAGTAGCTCGGCTTGGTCGGAAATGGTGTGAGCTGAAGCTCGTGTGTCCAGCACGAGCGGTCCTGGGTGTGCAGGTAGTAGAACGCCTCGGCGATCTTTACCGGATTGATCACAGTATCGGGATGCTTCTGAGCCATCGGCAGCGCCCGGGTTCCGGGTGAGTCGATCATACCGTCGATCACCACGTTGGCCACGTGCACGCCGTGCTCGGAGTACTCCTCGGTGAGTACCTGCGCCAGCGTGCGCATTATGACCCTGGGGTAGTAGAGTGACTGTCCAGTCATTCGCTTGCGCCCGCGCAGCGAGCTGGAGTTGTTGCTAAAGAAAAACGACCCTTGGCCTTTCCTCCGCATCGCCGGCAACACTTCCTTGGCGACGAGAAAAGGTCCTCGGCTGGCTATGTGCTGCGCCGTATCGAACATCTCCACCGGGATGTGTTCGAGCAATTCGCTCTCAGGAGGAAGCTCACGGCCTTCCATGTAACCCGCGTTATAGACCAGAACGTTTGGATCGCCAGCTTCGCGTCGGATCGTGGCGAAAGCCGCCGCGATCGAGTCCTGCGAGACGAGATCCAGCTCGACGATCATGCATTCACCGCCCTGCTCCCGGATGGCCTCCGCCAGCGCTGACGCATTGGCCTCGTTGCGGGTAGTCAGCACGACGAAGAAACCCTCCTGGGCGAACTTCTGCGCGATGGCGCCCCCGACGCCCCAGCGCACGCCGGCCGGCAGGACGCTGTCGTCCAGCGTCCTGCCGTGCACCAGCAGGGTATTGCGGCCATTAGATTGCCACTTGGAAGTGGCGCCGACCACTACGCCGACTTGCTTGTCCTTCGAGTTCGTTGTGCGATTTTGGCTCATTGGAAACCCTCTCCCTTTCGTTTGCAGCGTTCGGGCGGATGAAGAACGCGCTTCGCCACGTGGTTCGGGATCGGTAGGCGGCGACGCATGTCAGGCTGGCCTGTCCCAGCCCCACCAGGCGCAGAGCGCCTCTCCTATGACGAATCTCTTGTCCTGCTCGCTGAGCCGCAGCAGCTCCTCGATGAACATGGTCACGCACTGGCCCCAGGAGCATGGCATCTTCGTGATCTCCGTGCTCAAAACATTCGGCGCGGAACAAATGCATCGTAGATCTGTCGCGGATATGTGTACATCGCGGGAAACCGCCAGGCCTCGCTGGAATAGGCCAGTGCGCCGGTCGCTTTGACCGGCATATTGGGGAACTCGCCGACGCCAGAAGGTCCGACATCTGGGTCATGGCTTCGGCATCCTTCGGCGTGGTCAGGCCGCCTCCAGCCGTTAGGTGATCGATTCGTCTGGCGAAGTCCGGCGCTCGGCGATCCGGGCAGGTTCCGTCAGCGGATAGGCCGTCACCGCGCTGATCGGAACACCGGCGTCTTCAGCGGCCGCCCAAAGTCAGTCGAGTGCACCATCGTGCAGCCACCTCCGCGCGGCATCGCTGAGGAACCCATACCGTAGACCGAGCATTCCCGGTTGTTCTCTCCAACTTGCGATGTGTGCGCGAGATTCCATTCGCTCGAGCGACACCGAGCCCATGATCGCGAACCGGTCAGGATATGCTGAAAGGGGTCTGCGGCGGTCTTCTGCTTCACCACCGAGCATCCCTTGCGGGACTTGGCCCAGTAGTGAGCAAAGCCCAGCAGGTCGAAGGTTCGGGCCGAGGGCGGGCATCGCCGTTTTTGTCGGGCGACACCAAACCCTCAGGTCCGGTCGCCGGAAATCATTCAGCCGGGTCTTCTGCGGGTGAGGTGTAGGCCGTACTTCACCAACCGTTCTGGCAGCACGTCGAGAACTCGCCGCGCGCCCCGTTTCTCCTCAACGTTGATGACAGGATCTGCATAACGAACGAAAGTCGCGCGGCCACGCCAAGACCTGGATCGAGATCGGAGTACTGGGATTGGTCGGTGCGGAGACCTTCGCATTGACGCAACAACAGTCGGAGAAAAATCGCCATTACGCGTAGGCGCACCATAGAACCATCCTTGCTGCAACGCTTGCGAGTGTGGAGTGTGGTGTCTCATAAGTGTCGGTAACAAAAGTGACGTGCTATGCTGCCGATGTGGCGACGTTTGAGGTGAGCGAGACGGACCGCAAGAGGCTTGAGAGTTGGCTGCGACTGCCGACAGTGAGCCAGCAATTGGGGTTGCGAGCGCACGGTTCTGGCCTGCTACTGCTATTTATGAGACTGCACACTAGTATGCCGGCTGTGGCTATGCCTTATACGGCACCTCGACGCGGACTTCTTCACGAAAACTCTGTCACTATCCTTGCATCGGCTCGAATGCTTATCGGCATTTGCGCGGCGCGCTGTGGGCGAAGCGGCCAGTGCTCCAGGACTATTCGGATGAGTTTGTCGGGCGAGAGATCCTCCGGCTGCCGAAGATCCGCCGGTGCAGGCGGAGATTGAGCGTCTCGAATGAGGCACGTATCGCCGATCCTCTGCGGCGCGTTGAACAGAGTCTGCGCCAACAGCAGCGACAGCTGCCCACGCATTGAGCGGCTAGAGTGTCCCGTGCTCTTCCCGCGTTTCGTTCCGCAGGATGATAATCAGGATCACCGTTGAGTACGACGGCAGCGGTTACTCAGGATGGCAGGCGCAGTCCGGCCAGGACTCGATTCAGGCCAGGATAGAGCATGCACTAGAACGAATCTTCTCGGAACAAATTCGGGTGCATGGAGCGGGACGCACTGACGCTGGGGTGCATGCGCGCGGGCAGGTTGCGTCGTTTCGCCTGCGGCGGCCCTTCGATCCGGCTGATCTGATGCGAGCGCTTAACGCACTGCTACCGCGCGACATCGCAGTGACTACAGCGGCGTGTGCGGTGGACTCATTCGACCCGCGCCGCGATGCACGTTCACGGAGTTACGAATATCGCGTTTTGAACCAGCGCATTCGTTCGGCGTTCGAATTCCGCTACTCCTGGCTGGTGCGTGAACCGCTCGACCTGGGCGCAATGAATGAGGCGGCCGCGGTGTTCCTGGGCGAGCATGATTTCGCGTCCATGCGCTCGGTCGGTTCCGGCGAGAAAACTACCGTGCGGCGGGTGATCGCCAGCCAATGGCGCGGCGAGCGGACGCGGCTGACGTATCGGATCGAGGCGACAGCCTTTTTGCGCCACATGGTGCGCACTATGGTCGCGGCGATGGTTGATGCCGGACGCGGAGCGACCACGCCACAGCGGATCGCCCAACTGCTGGTAAGCCGTAATCGCGCTCTGGCTCCGGCTCCCGCACCGGCCTGCGGGCTCTGCCTGGTCGAAGTGCGTTATTAATCCCCCGCTGAGGGCGGCACTGGCGGGGCGGGTGGTGAAGCGCCTTTCTCGCGAGATGTATGGTTTACCCGGCTTCCAGCACCATCTGAGTTTGCGTGACAATGCCCAGCAGCCTGCCGTCTTCGCCGGTGAGGCGCGTCTGCCAGACCATTGTCCGCCGCCCGCGATGAAGCGGGGTGCATTCGGCGAATACCCTGGAGCCTACAGGCGCAGGCGCGAAAAAGTTAGTCTTTGATTCGATCGTCGTTGTCCCACGGCCGCCGCTTAGATTGAGTAGGGTTGCATACGCTCCGAGCGAATCGGCCAACGCCATCATTGCGCCACCGTGCAAAACTGCCGGATTGGTGCACAACTCCTCGCGCACAACGAGTTCTGCGGTGACCCGGTCGGGTGCCGCAGCAATGAGTCGCAGTCCGATCAATTCAGCAAAAGGCAATTTGGTCTGCTTCAGCACTTCCAGGCTGTCCATGAACGTCCCTCGCGCGGGCGATGCGCTTGGCTTGGACCCAAGATAACACCGGATGCGAAAACACGGAATTGCAGGCAGACCCACAGTTCATTCCCGCGTGTTGATCATCTCATCTCGTCCAAGCTTGACCTTTGAAGCCATGCTGGACGGGAGTCCCCGCGCGACATCGCCTTCAAACTCGCGCCAGACAGTAGAAAACTTCAGCAGGTGTGTAAAAAACCCCTGATCCTTGGGAAAAATCCATTTTTTCAAGCACCCCTGCTTGCAAAGGCGCCCGCGCTCGTCCACGCTCCATCACAGGCCCGTTTTGCGGGCGCTAGGAGGAGGATGATGACGCAGTCGCAGGTCGCAGCCCATCTGGCCGACAAAATCGGTATCAGCAAGAAGCAGGCGAAAACCGCGCTTGATGAAATTACCGCGCTGGTGGTGCGCGAGCTTAAGCGCGAAGGATCGTTGCGCGTTGCCGGTTTAGGGATTTTCCGCAAGCGCCGGACCAAAGCCCGGATGGGCCGGAACCCGGCCACTGGAGCACAGATTAAGATTCCCGCGCGCACGCGCCTTCGCTTCACGCCGGCCAAGGCCTTGAAGGACTCCGTGCTGAGCGCGCGTTAAACTGCGTTAAAGCGGGCCGCGAAATTTGAACACCGCGGTTTCGCGGCCGGATCGACCCTGCACCGCTCCGCCACGAGCCTCTGCGTTAGCTGCGAGTCAAGATGTACTAGTTCGTGCCGCGTTACTTCTCGTATGATCTGCACGACTGCGGGTAAACTCCCTGACTGGCTAATGGGAGGTAAGTTTGCTTCCGCGGCAAACTGTGGACTTGCCTGTTGAGCGGGGCATGGCGCTTGCTTCAAGACGCCATGCTCACCCAAGCCGACCTCGAAATCCAAACGGTGGCAGTCTTCGATGCTGCGACGAATGCCTTAGGCGCGGGCAGGGTTGTGCCGCTTTCGCAGGCATACACCCCGCCCACCGGTTTGTACGACGAGATGTTCACGCCGGCTGGCGGGGTTCGGCCCCATTGTTTGGGGCCGGCTCGGAGTCTGTTGCGAATGACGCCTGGTCAGCTCGTGGGTTTGCGCTCTGATGCTGAGCGTATGCTTCTGCGTCACGGAGTCACCTTCAATGTCTATAGCGAGCAAGCGGGCATCGAGCGCATTTTTCCGTTCGACGTGATGCCCCGGATTATCGATTATGACACCTGGACCGGGCTCGAAGCAGGCCTTATTCAGCGAGTCAGGGCGCTCAATGCCTTCGTCGCAGACGTTTATCGTGAGGGCCACATTCTCAAGGATGGCCTGATACCCCGCGATTTAATTCTTGATTCGCCCAATATCGGCGCGGTGCGGTTGGCCTGATGCCGCCGCTCGACGTTTTCATCACCATTGCCGGAATCGACTTGGTGCGGGGTGACGATGGGGTATTTCGTGTGCTGGAGGACAATGTCCGCACGCCATCGGGGGTCTCATATGCACTCGAAAACCGCCGGATCACTGCGCAACTGATGCCGGAGGTTCTCCGCACTAGCGGAGTCCGCCCGATCGAGAACTATCCGGCCGATTTGCTCGCCTGCCTGACCGAACTGGGGACAGAAAGGTTCGCTAACCCAACCGTTGCATTGTTGACGCCGGGACCGTTGAACTCGGCATTTTTTGAACATGTGTTCCTTTCTCAGCAGATGGGCATTGAGTTGGTCGAGGGGCAGGATCTCGTTTGCAAAGAGCACAAGCTCTGGATGAAGACCGTGCACGGGCTCAAACGGGTGCACGTCCTCTACCGGCGGATTGACGACGATTTTCTCGATCCGGTGGTTTTCAGGCCGGACTCGCAACTTGGTGTCGCGGGCCTCACGGCCGCGCTGCGGGCCGGCAACGCGATCGTCGCCAACGCCATCGGCACCGGTATCGCCGATGACAAGGCAGTCTACGCCTATACGCCCGACATGATCCGTTACTACCTTGGCGAACAGCCGCTCCTGCCCATTGTGGAGACTTTTCTGCTGCGCGATCCTGATGTGCGGGCGAAGATTCTCCGCGACCTTGATCAATACGTGATCAAACCGACCGGAGCTTCCGGGGGATACGGTGTAGTTATCGGCCCGCGGGCGACTGATCGGCAATTGGCCGAAGTGCGCGTACACATCGAACGCGATCCGCGCAACTACATCGCCCAAATTCCTGTCAAGCTATCGGTGCATCCGACGCTCGTGGAGGGAGCCGACAGCCCGCTGCTCGCTCCCCGCCACATAGATCTGCGACCGTTTGTGCTGCTCGGTGCCGTGCCACGCATATTGGCCGGAGGTCTTACCCGCGTCGCGTTGCGCGAGGGTTCTCTCATTGTGAACTCATCGCAAGGCGGGGGCAGCAAAGACACCTGGGTGCTCGGCGCCGCATGCTGAGGCGGATCGCCAGCAACCTGTTTTGGCTGACGCGCTATCTTGAGCGAGCGGAATGGCGTGCCCGCCTGGTCGACGTAAACTACCGGCTACTGGTAGAGAACCCGGCCGAAGCCAAAGACGAATGGTGGCCGCTGCTGGCCGTGACGGGCGAGTGGGATCTGTTTGCCGAACACTACGCCGCCTATGATGAACAGTCGATCCTGGCGTTTTTCACGTTCGATCCGCACAATCTTTCGTCAATCGCGAGCTGCATTGAGTATGCCCGTGAAAACTGCCGCGCCGCACGCAACCGTATCTCGTCGGAATTATGGCTCGAAATCAACACGCTGCACCTCGAGACCAAGCGATGGACCTCCGAGCAGATGCTGTCGCGCGGGGTGGTGCCGTTCTTTGCCGACTTGCGCGAGCGCTTCTACCAGATCTCGGGTGCGATGCAGAGTACTTTGCCACGCGACAGCGGCTATGATTTTTTGAGTTTAGGCAGATGGCTCGAAGCGGCGGAGAACGTCACCCGGCTGCTGGACACCAAGTATCATTTTCTGCTGCCTGGGCCTGCCGACACGGGGTCGCCGCTGGATATTTCGCAATGGGCGGCGCTGTTACGCAGCGCCTCTGCATTGGAAGCGTATCGGAACACCTACGGCAACTCGATCGGCGTCGAACGCGTAGTCGAATTCATGCTATTTGATGCGGCTTTTCCTCGCGCTGCTCGTTTTTGCGTAGAACGGCTGGAAATGGCGCTGAACCGCATCGCGAGCGTCTGCCCGGCTGAGCTTCGAGCCTCGGCGGAAAATAATGCAGCTAGAGTTCCAAGCACCTACCAGTTGGGTAGTAAGCTGCGCGCGGGAAATGCCTCGGCGGCGATAGCCGGCGGCTTGCACGAATACCTGCTAGCGATCCAGGCCGATTGCGCTGCTATCGGCGATGAAATTTTTACCGCTTATTTCAAATACGAATAATCCCATGCGCTATCGTATTCGTCATGTCACTCGGTTTACTTACGAACAGCCCGCCTACGAGTCGCATAATGAAGTCAGGTTACAGCCGCGCGAGAGCTTACGTCAGCGCATGTTAGGGTTTCGCCTCGAGATAACTCCGCCAGCGGCGCTTTTCGATTATCGCGATGCATTTGGAAACGTTGTACACGCGGTGTCGCTCCATGCGCCGCATACTGAGTTGATGGTGTGCGCAGATTCGCTGGTCGAACGCATAGCGCCGCGCGAGTTGTCGAGCGACGATCGTTTCGAGAATTTTCTGCGCAGAGACAAGCTGCGCTCGCAGGAAGAATTCGATTTTCTCAGTCCCAGCCGTTACATCCCTTTCAGTGAGCAGCTTAAGAAGTTCTTCTGGATGGTACGCCCGCGAATGAACGAACCGGTAGCGGATTACAGCCGGCGCGTGGTGGCCTGGGTGTGTGACCAGTTCGCTTATGATCAGAGCACCACCAACGTTCATTCGGACGTAAACCAGGTGCTGAGCGCGGGAGCCGGGGTGTGCCAGGATTTCGCCCATCTGACGATCGGTGTGTTGCGCCTGGCTGGGGTGCCGGCGCGTTACGTTTCCGGTTACCTCGCTCCGCGGCTCGATCGCGGCCGCCCCCTCGGCGACCAGGCAAGTCATGCATGGCTTGAAGTGATGCTGCCGGAGGGATGGTTCGGGTTCGATCCTACTCATGGCTCGCGTGTCACCGACCATCACGTGCGGCTTGCAGTTGGACGCGATTATGCTGACGTGCCGCCGATGCGAGGCGTCTATCGGAGCGCGGGCAGACAGCAAACCATGCGGGTATCACTGGACATCACAGAAGCAGACTCCGGCGACGAGAATGGCTTTGATCACGGCGCTACTCAACAATAACGGCTGGATCGGGGCATAGCTGCAAACCGCGCTTAAGTCTGACAGTGGCTACTGGCCGGCTCTCCGGCTAACTGCAGCCAGTAGGCGCTGCACTGGAGTGCAGCCGGCGACCTCCATCCCAACGAACGAGCCGGGCAATAGGATGTAGCCGGGCCGGGCCGCTCTGGCCAAAACCGCGCCGAGCGGGCTATAAGTCCCACTATGAACATATGTGGGAAGCGAAGCTTCGGTTTGAGTGGAGGACCGGCAATTGCCACGTCTTTGCTTTAGCGCACCGACAGCTTGACGAAGCCCGAGGCACGCCGCGGCCGATAACTTCGTAGCTGGCCCCTCGCTGCCCGCGCGTGGTCATCAACTTTTTCGAGGATGTTATGGCCGGAAAATATTTTGAGGAATTTCATGTCGGCGACGTGTTTCGCCATCAGCCCAGCCGCACAGTTACGGAAACCGATAATCTGCTCTTCACAGCCCTCACCATGAACCCGCAACCGCTTCATCTCGATGCCGAATTCTCAAAGAGCGCCGAATTCGGCCAGCGCTTGGTCAACAGTATCTTCACGCTGGGGCTGGTGGTGGGCCTGTCGGTCGGTGAACTGACGCTTGGAACAACTGTTGGCAACCTGGGGTTCGAAAAAACCGAATTTCCCAAGCCGGTTTTCATCGGCGATACAATCACTGCCGAGACCGAGATAATCGAAGTCCGGGAATCGAAGTCGCGGCCGCAATGGGGCGTGGTGATGTTTGAACATCGCGGCATCAATCAACGCGGCGAGATTGTCGTGAAGGCGCGCCGCGCCGGCATGATGCGCCGCAAACAAGCGTAGCTGGCAGTTTCAATCAGGCGATCGAACAAATCTCGACGGCCCGTCGAAAGGGACGCCCTATTGACCACTTCCGACGGCCCGTCTGCCTTGACGATGCTACGTTTGTGACAGTATGTATGTCCCTTGCCTTGTGTTAACGTTCAGGCGCCTCGAAATTGCTCCGCCGTTTGTCAATCTGCTCGGCACGTTTGAGATCGTCACCTTCTGCAGAATCCAATGCGCTCCGCGCTTTTGGGTTGACTTGGCCGCTTTCCGCAAACTTCTTGAGATCACGGCTGTATTGCTTGGCAGGCTCGCCGTTTTCGCCGAAGGCGCGTGTCGGGGCGCCACGGGCGCAATCAGGAGCGGCGGCAGTATCACCAGTCGAGGTAAAATACCGGAGATTCCAGATCTCCGGGCGACTTAAACGGCAGAAGAAGTGCCGGTTAAACAAAGTGCCCGCGGGGGATCGCATCTAGCTGATCTGGGGTATTTTCCGCTTGGCAGTCGTTTGTTCACGGATCTGCTGCACTATCTTCGGCTTTCACCAAGCGTCCGAGCAATACCGCGAACAGGTAGCTGCCGTGGCTCTGAGCGGACCTCGGTTGGCGAACCTCAACCTGGACACCGGGCGGCCGGCGGAGGCTGGCGAATATTCACTCGCCGACAAGGCCTACGCCGAGCTACTCCGGCGACATGCCCAGGACCATTTCACTCGCATGCCCGACGCGCTTCGTGATGACATGCTAAATCACTTCCACGATCCACGCCGCGCATTGACATTTGAGGAATCCTCCCAAGACCGGGAAAAGACGCTAAGGGCACTGAGCGAGCTTCAGTCCTCGGTGCGGGATGGCGACGATGATGGCGTAACCGAAGGATCACAGGTCAGCGGACCGATCGGTGTTGCAGCGCCGCGGCGAGTCTTGGTCAAATGAGTGGTGGTGAGCCGTCCGGGACTCGAACCCGGGACCCTGTGATTAAAAGTCACATGCTCTACCGGCCTGAGCTAACGGCTCACAAAATCAAAAGACCCTCATCATTACAGGCTATTTGGCTAATTGGAAGGGATACGCGCGCCACACAACGTCACCATACGTTCAGCAACTCCAAAATCCACTCCGCTTCGGTGATGCTGTCTGCGGTGGCTTGGCCGTCCTCCTACGAGACGGCAGGTAGACACACCCCTATCCCCGATAAGTGAAGCGATGGTCAATGCGTGCCACCACACCTCCGCGCTGATTGGTCAGAGTCGAGCGAATCACGAAGAACGTCATCGCGCCGCTTCGTCCGGTCTTGGTATAGCTTTCCGCGAGTGTAGAGCTGATGGAGATGGCGTCGCCCGCTCTGATCGGCTCGACGAACTCGACATCCATGCCAGCCGCGAGGCGCGGGACGTGTTTAGGAAGATAGTCGAAAATATCCTCGAGCGCGCGAAATGTTGCTACAAACGCGGGCGGCGCGACCGGCGCCTTTTCTTCCAGATTGGTATAAACCGGATTTGTTTCCCCCATCATGGCGCAAAAGCGCGCAATCATCTCTGCTGTAATTTCTACCGGATTGGCGGTCTCGAACACGCGGCCAAGCAGAGAGCGGTCAAAGTCGACCATTCGAAGCTCCTTCATTTCGTTCTTTACTCTCATCGCGCTGATGCATCCGCTTCGCCCAGTGCTGGACCACCGTTGGCCGATGCCGGCACGCGGCACGGTTGGACGATACGTTTTCCTGGTAACCCGTGCAAGATTTGTCTGCAATCAGTTTTTTTAATTCGGTTTCGGGCTTTTAGCTGCGTTATGTTGCCTATTCAATATGGCATCGGCCATGCATCTTTCGGTGCAGGACTTTGAGGTGAGTGCGTAATGGCACATATGCACCCCACCTGAGTCTATGAGCATAAACAAGGAGGATCTAAGATGCTGTATTGGGCGTTTGTATTTCTGGTGATCTCGATAGTCGCTGCGATCCTCGGCTTTGGCGGTATCGCAGCGGGTGCTGCAGGAATTGCGAAGCTCTTATTTGGCTTATTCCTCATTATCTTCATCGCGCTGCTAATCGCTGGACTGGCAGCGGGCAGAGCGATAACACGTTAAATCGACGCCGCGCGGAATATCGTCTTCTGCGCGGCTGAATACACTTCGAATGCACCCGCGGGCAGTCGTTAGCAGTTGTAAATGGTGTGTTATGCGCTGTTGTTACCCTGCAAATTTGACAGGGGGGACCGCAGGACGTGATGGAGGGGTATGGCGAGGAAAGGAGAACGGAAAAGACATAAAAGGCTATGTAAGAAGGAATGAGTGTAGAGTCGCTGCAATTTCCTGACTTGTTAACTCATAGCATCTGCCTCATTCTTCGCAATCGCTCTTCTCACCTTGCTTCTCGCTTCATAGGCAGGCGAATCGGAAAACGGCGCGGGTCGGGCGGACGGGTTCGTGACCGGCTTAGCGCGTATTGTCGCACCGCCCTGCGCCCCTCGTTGTCGTTCGCACATACCCGGGCGCATCCTGCGGCGAACCATTCGCCGGTGGTCCTGGCGGCGGCGGGGCCACCGGCAATAATCACAAGCTGAGGCCTCTCGGCTTTGAGCGCTCGCACCGTTTGTATGGCTGCAGGCACATTCGAGGCCAGGGTGCAACTCACACAGATCAAGTCAGGGGTGTAGCGATTGACGAAGTCGCGTATCTCTGAGAGCGATTTGTTCTCGCCGGCGAAGCTGGCGGCAATTCCATCCAGGCGTAGCAATTCCAAAACGATCATCAGTCCGAGGCTGTGCGATTCACCGGGTGCGCAAACACCCAGTACGTGGAAGGGCGCCGGCAGCCGCGGTTTGCTGAAGCGGCTCCCAAGGCCGGCGATCAACTCGCGTGTGGTGTCGATAATGAACTGCTGGTTAGCCGAACTGAGATGGCCATCCTCGAACTCCTGCCCGGCGAGTTGCAGCGCACGCGAGAAAATCTCCTTGAAGGTTGCCTCCAGCCCGTGTTCATCACAGTAGCGGATGGCAAGAGCCTGCGCGTCCTGGCGATCGAGCTCAAGCAGCTTGCGGTAATAATCGTGATGGTCTTCCAGTGCGACGTCTGCGCCCAGCAACAGAGAGAAAAAATCGAGTGAGGGAATGTAATCGCCAATAACCTTGATACACGCGGTCAGCGGCGTCGCGATCACCAGACCGGCCGGACCCCATAGCCAGGTCCAATAGGCGGCCGAAAACAGCAACGCGACCGGTGAAACACCAACTCCGGCCCCGATAAAAAACGGTTCAACCAATTGCGCCGCAATCTGATCGAGGCCCACAAATGTCGCCACCACCTCGATAGCTTTGGCCCAGCCCGGAAACACCGCGAATGCTACCAGGGTCGGCATCACTGCGGACACGGTGGCTCCCACGTATGGAATGTAACGGAGGACGAATCCCAGCGCGCCCCAGAGTTCGGGATTGGGCATGCCCAATCCCCAGAGAATCAGGCCGCTGATAAGCCCGAAAGAAAGATTCACCACCGAAAACAGAAACAGATAGCGGCTGACGGTATTGCCGGCAGCATCGATCGCGTGTGCGGCGACCGGTATCCCAGCACGCGCCGCCAAGCGGACAAAGCGGTCGCGCAGGTCCATCCTGCTATAGAGCAGGAAAAACAGTAACACGATAGTGAGCACTGCCTCGGCAATACCCGAAATCAGTGACCCGGCCGATTTGGCGAATTCACCTAACGGCGACCAAGCCTCGGTGGTTTGTACCGCACGCGTGATCGTTTTCTGGCGCGTTTGGTTCCGCTCCAGCTCCTTTTGAATGTTTTCGAAAGCGCTCTCGACTTCGTGCAACCATGCCGGAGTGCTCCTTTCGAGATGCGACAGCTTGGCTGCGATATTGGACGAGTATGACGAGACCTCGACCGCTACCGAAGTGAGTTCGACCGTCAGAAAATAAAAGACGCCAGCGATAACCAGCATCCCTGTGATTACTACGATTGCACTGCTCAGCAGGCGTCCTACCCAAGGTTCCAGACGGCGTACTATCGGGCTGAAAACGACGGCGAGAATCGCAGCAAACGAGATTGGTAGAAGGATGTCACGGGCGTAATAGAGAACGCCGGTGGCGATGATTATCCCTAACAAGGGCCGGGTCGCGCGGCCGGTCTCGAAGCGCTCGTCACCGGGGTCGGCCAGGTTCTCTGTCAGTTGGTCGGTAGCCACGTCAGCCGAAATTCCCTTGATTAGCGGGCCGAGGGAATCCGGCCATTCGATTGTACCGAATCGAACGAAGACCGCACCACCCATCGTAGCCCGCGACTTGGCCGCGGAAATTCGAGATGGTGCGCTATGTCAAGTCAGGACGATGAGATCGGAGCACCCCTTTGCCATTTCAATGTTCGGCATACCGGGCGGGAACGTCCAGTATGCTTGAGGAAATGAGTGTGTGGACACTGTTGGTCGAATCAATAATCCTGATCGGCACCGCCTTCCTCTTCGTCACTTTCGGCCTCGCCCTCTTCCATCCCCGGCTGCTGATATGCAGCCTCGGTCGCGAGCCGGGTGAGCATCTTCTGATTCCAGCTAAGGTGGTCGTTTTCCTGTTTGCGCACTTCCCGCACGGCGCGGTTGACGAGCTTTTTGAGTTCTCGCTCTTCGATCTTTTCCATCAGCGAGCCAAGCAGCTCCCAATTCCAATGGTCCTTGGTCTCGGCGAGTACAAGGTTCTCGATATTGTTGATGTCCTTCAGCTCGTCCGGAACATCGGCCGACAGCAGACCCTGCGCCTTATGCTCAGCAGCCTCAGCGGCAGGGCTCATTTCGTCCTCATTACCGCCCGCCGCGTGTAGCAGCTCCTCGCAAAGCTCCACGTGCCGTTGCGTCTGCTCATGGAACTGCTCCAGCTTTGAGCGGAGGTCGTCGTGTGTGAGTTCTTCCAACGCCTTCTCGTAGAGTTCGATTCCGCCATGTTCAACGGCTAGCATCTCGGAGAAGAAATGCTTTAGCCATTCCTGACTGAGCTGAGGAGCGCGGCTTCGGGACCGGGCGCGGCTGGGGGCGCCCTTACGGGTGACGAGACGGCTGTTGCTGTGGGCTGAAGTGGTGCGTTTTTTCATATCACTGTTCCAGAGGTTTCAGGTGTGTGAGCAACGATGCATTCCGTTGATAATGGTTACTGCTTCCCGATCAGCACATGCCTGCCTGCTGAGGCCCCGATTGCACCGCAATGGCTTGGCCGGTTCTTGGTCGAAGGCGGATGACCCTAGGGGCGGATGATCGACCGGCCGAGCCATTCAATGGCAGGGGCAGTGCTGGTCGCCGTTTAGCGCGAGCAATCGATATGCCGAACAGCGGTTTTTGACCAGGCTAGATTCGGCTTGAAACGGAGATGGCTTAGACCAGGGTTAATCACCCCGGCGCTTAACTCAAAAGCAGGGCTTTGAATCTATCCGATGACGAACTCCGCTTAGTCGCTCACAAGCCGATTGACGGCAAGTAATCGTCTGTCGTCCGGCGGCCACCGCAATCTACCCGCGCGATTCCTGTAGCATTCTCATCAGGCGGTGCGCATTGCTGGCCGATTTCGTCAGGATTGAATTTTTTCCACAAGTGCTTGTCGCTGTCAGCAATTTTTGCACGGTGCTTAATGCGTTATAACCCGTACCGCTTCATCGAAATGTCTGGCGGACAATGCACTACCTGACAGATGCTCCCTCTCTATCGGAGTCCGGCACCAATTCCAGTTCGTCGAGCCATGCAGTCGCCTCGCTGTCGCTGGGAGCGCGATAATCGCCGCGAGGCGAGAGCGAACCGCCTGATCCGACTTTTGGCGCATTCGGAATGCAACTCCGTTTGAACTGGCTCAGTTTGAAGAACCGAAGCAGGAAAGTACGCAGATGAGCTTTGATTTCGGCGAGGCCGTATTCGTGACGCTTGTCCTCGGGGATATCGGGCCACGGATCGAGCGAACGATCATGCCAGGCACAATAAGCCAGGAAAGCGATTTTGGTCGGGGTAAATCCAAAACGGACGGTGTAATAGAGGTTGAAATCCTGCAATTCGTAAGGCCCGATAAGCGCCTCGGTGGCTTGAGTCGCACCGGCCCTGCCGGGCACCAGTTCAGGGCTGATCTCGGTAGCAAGGATATCGCGTAATGTAGTACTGGTATCCGCGCCAAAGCGCTTGGTCTCGGCGACCCAACGGATTACGTGCTGAATCAGAGTCTTGGGCACACTCGCATTCACTGCGTAATGCGACATGTGGTCGCCGACGCCATACGTGCACCATCCCAGCGCGAGTTCGCTGAGGTCGCCAGTGCCAACTACCAGGGCATCGTGCAAATTGGCAAGGCGGAAAAGATAACTGGTGCGTTCGCCTGCCTGTACATTCTCGAACGTAACGTCGAAAGCCTCGTTCCCATTGCTATACGGATGCCCGATATCAGACAGCATCTGGCTGGCGGCAGGCCGAATATCCAGCTCATGCGGTTCGCAGCCGATACTGCTCATCAGCCTCCGCGCCTGCTCGAGAGTGCGCGTGCTGGTGGCAAAACCGGGCATCGTGTAGGCGAGCACATGCTTGCGCGGATAGCCGAGCCGGTCCATGGCCTGAGCGCATACCAGCAATGCCTGGGTCGAATCGATGCCGCCGGAGATGCCGATGACAACACGGCGCAGACCAGTTGCGCGAAGGCGGGTTACCAGGCCCTGCACCTGGATTTCGTAAACTTCAGCGCATCGCTCTTCGCGTCCGAGCGGATCGGCCGGAACATAAGGGAAGCGCTCATAGCGCCTCTCCAGCAGAAGCCGCTCGCGTTGGGGGAAGGCAAGCTCGAAGCCCACCGTGCGAAAGTCGCGTGCGCGGGCCACCTCGCGCCGAACCGCCTGGCCGAAGCTTGTCTGGCGCATACGCTCCTGCGAAAGCCGTTCGAGATCGATTTCCGAGCAGATTAACTGGGGCGGGTCCTTAAACCGCTGGGATTCAGCGACCAGATTACCGTTTTCGGCGATGAGGGCATGGCCGTCCCACGCCAAGTCGGTGGTCGATTCACCGGCGCCAGCGGCTGAGTAAAGATAAGCTGCCAGACAACGGGCCGATTGACTAGACACCAATTGCCTGCGGTAGCCGGCTTTGCTCACGGTAATATTCGAGGCTGACAGATTGAGCAATACAGTTGCGCCGGCTAGCGCCGCATCGCTTGACGGCGGTATCGGCACCCAGACGTCCTCGCAGATCTCAACATGAAAGCTGAGCAGTGGCTGGCTGTTGCAGGCAAAAACGATTCGCGAGCCAAACGGGATATCAAGCTGGCCGCAAAGCTCCACGGTGTCGTGAAGCGCGGCTTCACCGGAATTAAATTGGCGAGCTTCGTAGAACTCGCGATAGTTGGGCAGATACGTCTTCGGTACTACGCCCAGGATCCGTCCGCGTTGGATAACTACTGCACAATTGTAAAGTAGATGGTCGAACGGGAGCGGGCACCCCACCACCGCCACCAGCGGCAGATCGCGTGAGGCGTCCAAGATTCTCGTGAGACCCGCACGGCAAGCCTCCAGCACAGCACGTTGATGAAACAGATCGTCACAACTATAGGCGGAGAGGCCCAATTCGGGGAACAGCACCATCACTGCACAGCGGCCTGCGGCCTCGCGGATAAGCTCGATAGTCTGTTGGGCGTTAAATTCCGGGTCGGCGACGCGGACGGGCGGAATGCCCACTGCAACTCGAATGAAATCGTGATTATACAAATTGAAGAAATTCTCGCCCGAACGCACCATCGATAATCTCCAGTCCGAAGTTCTTGCTCCGCGCTGCGCACCTGCCATTCGCCCGCGCCTGTATCACCCCCTCAGGATTGGGACCTTTACTCCTCGGCTACTTATACCAGCACTAAGCACAGGTAGCAGCCTGGTTTCGCTTCGAGTTCCTTATGCCTGGGGTGAAACCTCTGTCTCGTCTCAGCTCGTCGGCTCCGCCCGATGCTGGCACACGGAGGTGCAACATCTTCGTCGCAGGAAAGCGATTTTAACTGCTAGTTCAGTTTTATACTTGCTTCGCGTTTGCACTTCTGGCGATACTTATCGAGCTTGATTTTTGGGGCAATGTTCTCGCGGGTCTCGGCGACCGTTGCATCATAAGCGGTGGTCGAGTTCGTTGTCGAGCCGGTGGGGAGGCCGGCGGTCTCGCCTAGCTTTCGAATTCGCGCCGTTTGGTGCGCAGGCCGATAACAATAACGCCAGTTGAGATTCTATCCGCGGTAGCAGGAAGTTTTCCAATCCGGCCATTGCGCCGCGCAGCCTGTTTATGAGCAGTCTCTCGCTGGATTTCGTCTGGTGCTCACAAAATCGCTGTCCCAGGTGTCTGCGTGGCGCTGACGCCCGCAAATTTGATAGTGATCGGAGTGGCAGCCTTGAATCGGCCGTCAAAGAGTCGGTGATGATCTCGACAGGGAAATGCCGGATATGCCGGTTTCCAGGTGCGAGCAACTGGGAGGTTTAGCGTGGGGGAAACCAATTGCCCGACCTGCGGAACGCAGTTGTCGGAGGGGGGTAAGATCGCTGGCCGACGAGACCCGGGAGTGCAGGACGTGAGTATCTGCCGGGGATGTGCTGAAATTCTGGTCCTGGCGCAATCAGCCCAAGGGTTGACACTGCGTCCCACCACCGCCAGCGAGTATCTGGCGCTACCCGAGGAAGCTCAGTCGTTGCTGCGAGTGGCTTACTTGCTGGTGCGGCGTCAGCAACGGCTGCTACGAGTGCCGCGACAGCTCCATTGAAGGAAATACTGCCTCAGCACGGCTTAAGTCGCACACGCTCAAATTCTGTCTTGCGCCAGTTTGATTCCGATCCGTGAGCAGCTAGTCAGTGACCGCACCGATGCTGCTGGTCGACACCTGTGCCGCATATTTTGCGAGTACGCCCCGCGTATAGCGCGCCGGTGGCGGGCTCCAAGCCTCACGCCGCCGCGTGATTTCCTCGTCCGCCACATTGAGTTGCAGCACCTTCCGATCGGCGTCGATCGTGACCGAATCCCCTTCGTGGACCAGAGCAATAAGCCCGCCGACTTGGGCCTCGGGGGCGACGTGGCCAACCACCAGGCCGTAGGTGCCTCCTGAGAAGCGCCCATCAGTAATCAAGCCCACCGAATCGCCCAACCCTGCACCGATTATCGCCGATGTGGGCGACAACATCTCACGCATCCCGGGACCACCTTTGGGCCCCTCATAACGAATCACGAGCACGTCGCCCTTGTTAATTTTTCGGGCCAGGATTGCCGCCAGACAGTCTTCCTCGCGCTCGAAAATCCGCGCGGGGCCAGTGATTTGGTGGTGGGCGATTCCAGTAATCTTGGCGACGCAGCCTTCCGGAGCGAGATTACCCTTAAGTATTGCCAGATGCCCTTGAGGATAGACCGGCTTGTCCCATTGATGGATTACGTCCTGATTGGCCGGGGGTGCTTCCGGCACTTCAGCCAAATTTTCGGCGACCGTTTTCCCAGTGATGGTAAGCGTCGCACCATGCAGCAGTCCGTGGTTCAGCAGCATCTTCATCACTTGCGGAATGCCGCCAGCGCGATGAAGGTCAGTGGCAACATAACGTCCCGACGGCTTGAGATCGCATAGCACCGGCACACGCTGTCGAATGGTCTCGAAATCATCAATGGTCAGCGGAACCTCTGCCGCATGCGCCATCGCGAGCAGATGCAGGACTGCGTTGGTTGAGCCGCCAACCGCCATCACCACCGCGATCGCGTTGTCAAATGCCTGACGGGTCATGATCATGCGCGGCAGCAATTGTTTGTGGATTGCTGCGACCACTGCCTCGCCTGATTCGGCGGCGCTGCGCGCCTTTTCCTCATCTTCTGCCGCCATCGTTGAGGAGTACGGCAGGCTCATTCCCATTGCTTCGATAGCGGAGGACATGGTGTTGGCCGTATACATTCCGCCACACGACCCGGCGCCCGGACAGGCGCGGCGCTCGACCTCCATCAGTTCCTTCTCGTCGATCTTGTGGGCGCTGTACTGCCCGACCGCCTCGAAAGCACTAACAATCGTCAAGTCGCGGCCATTGTAATGGCCGGGCTTTATGGTGCCACCGTAAACGAAGATCGACGGGATATTCATGCGCGCCAGTGCGATCATCGCGCCCGGCATATTCTTGTCGCAGCCGCCAAGAACCACCGCCCCGTCCATCGCCTGAGCATTACAGGCGGTTTCAATTGAATCAGCGATTACCTCGCGCGAAACCAGGGAATATTTCATCCCCTCGGTACCCATCGAGATACCGTCACTGACGGTAATCGTGCCGAACACCTGCGGCATCGCGCCCGCGGCCGTGATCGCACGCTCGGCGCGTTGGGCGAGCAGGTTCAAACTGAGATTACAGGGTGTAATAGTGCTGTAGGCATTCGCAATGCCGACGATGGGCTTTTCGAAATCGTCATCTTTGAAGCCTACTGCTCGCAACATCGAGCGGTTCGGCGAGCGCTGTACGCCTTCGGTTATAAGCCTGCTGCGATAATTCTCGGCCATGGCAATCTCCTTCGGACAAGCCGCGATTGCACCACAACGGGTTGCTCAATCGCAAGCGCCTCAAAGGAGGGGCAATGCTCTCATCTTCGTCCGCCTTTGATTCTGGAACGGTCTCGGGGGTAGGATCCGATTGGTCATGGCGGGGGATGCAGGTGATCCACATTACTTCGAGTTTGACCTCGATAGAGGCATTCGCGCACAAGTAGTAGAGAAACTTGAAGCGAGCCCTCTCCTCCCGCTGGAGAAAGGCGCTGGCCCTGCAGCTAGCGGGATTTATGCACTCTATTATCACGACAAACTCGTCTATCTGGGCAAGGCGTCCCGAGCGCTGACCAAAAGTCGGCGGACGTTGCGCGGTCGCCTCAGTGAGCATGTCGACAAGATTGGCGGGCGGCAAAACATTGCTCTGGACGACGTAAAGTGCCGATATTTGACATTCGCCAGTGATTGGTGGGTATTCGCTGCGGAGTTGGCGCTGATCTCGCACTACGAGCCAGAGTGGAACGCCAGCGGATTCGGGAGCAAGACGCCCGGAATTGGCAGACCCGGAACGTACCGAGTCAGCCGCTGGGACGTGATGTTTCCGAAGAAAAGCTAGCTAAGCTAGCGCTCGCAGCCAGGACTATTACGGCAGACGATCCAAAAGCAGTGGCGCTTGCGCGCGTGGTGAGCTTCCTTCCACTTGTCAGAGAGCATCGGGCCGTTGCGGATTTTGACGATCAAGTCGCATACGGCAAAGCCTTCCTCTTCAGCCATCCGCATGAAATCGCAGTGAGCCCACTTCGACCGATGGTTGTTTACCATGTCGGTGATCTTGGCCAGTAGCAGCCCGTCCGGTTTAAGCACCCTTTTGGCTTGTCGCAAAAAGGGAGGGTATAAATAACTCAGGTTCCAGTTCTGCTCTTTTCCGCACTCTACCGTCGCACCGAAGTCCACATCGAATTTCTTCCTGCTCTTATCGCGGCCTTGCGGTCCAACGTGAGGCGGATCGTACACGACCGTACCAAAATGAGCTGAAGGCACGCCCGTCATCTTGCGATTGTCACCAACAATCATCGGTTGGTAGCGCGGATCGAGATCCATCGAAATCACGCGCCGGCGCGAGCCTTTCCAGAAACGCCCGGCGTTGTATGTCGCATCGAGGATCGGCTCCGGGTCAATGCTCGCATAGAAGCCGAACATTGCTTCCAGCAGCTCGCTGTCCGTGCGTTCCCATACGCTGCTGATCGGCTCATAGGTTGAAGGCTTGACGCCCGGCTTACAATTCCGTTGTTGGATAGAAGCGCCGAGTGATGCTGTGAGCGCCAAAAGGCTCTGTTTCATGACGCAAGAAGATAGATTTTTTTCTCTGGCGAACGCAAGGCGAAGCGGCATCGCCTATCAACACGCACAAGGACCTATTGCGATATCTAACGATTGCGGCCCTTGATGGTTCGTTCGATTTCGCGACGGTTGGCTTTGCGCGCGATCGCTTCGCGCTTGTCGTAAAGCTTTTTGCCCTTGGCCAGTGCGATCTCAACCTTGGCGCGGCCGTCCTTGAAATAAATCTTCAGCGGCACCAGCGAATAACCGCGTTCGCGCACCCTGCCCCACAGGCGATTGATCTCGCGGCGATGCATCAGCAGTTTGCGCGGCCGCGTCTCCTTATGACTGAACTGACCGGCGGGTGCGTAGGCACCAATATGGACGCCGTGCAGAAAGGCCTGGCCATCCTTTATTCGTGCATAGCTGTCCCGCAAATTGATGCGATGGTCGCGCAGCGACTTGACCTCGGTGCCGAGGAGGGCAAGTCCAGCCTCGAGCGATTCCTCAATAAAGAAGTCGTGGCGCGCTTTGCGATTATCCGCGACTAGTTGGCCGCCGTTTTTGCCGGCCTGTTTTTGCTGGACGCGCGCCATCTTTCTGTCATCCTGAGCCGCTCGCGCAGCGCGCGGCCACGTCGGCGGATCTACGCGGAGCGATTCTCTTTTCAGCCACAGCGGCCCACGCACAGCCACCTGCCCGTAGCATCTACAAATGGCAGGGTGGCGTGATCGGCTATCAGGATCGCCACAATTGCTGCGATGCGAGTTTGGCGCCTTCGGCCATCGTTTTGAGCTTTGCCCAGGCAATTTCGCTATCGACGCGGGAAGAACCTGCAATCGTCGCGAACCCGCAATCAGTGCCGGCGATTACATTTTCGCGGCCCACGTGCCGCGCTACGTTGCAGATTCGCTGGGCGACGAGTTCCGGATGCTCAATAAAATTCGTCACCGAATCAATCACGCCTGGAATTAAGATCATCCCATCGGGCAATTTAGCGTCTCTGAAGACGGTCCATTCATGCTCGTGGCGGGGATTCGACGCTTCATACGAAATCGCGCCAACTCGCGCCTTCGTCACGATCTCGAGAATGTCGTGCAGTGGCACGTCATGATGATGCGGTCCTTCGTAATTGCCCCAGCACAGATGCAGTCGGACACGGTCGGGCGGTATATTCGCGAGCGCATGATTCAGCACGTCGATATGCAGTTCAATCGTTTTGCGAAACTCCGCCAGGCCGAGGTCTTTGAATTGCACATGCCGGCTCATGGCAAGGTCCGGACAGTCGACCTGTAAGATAAAGCCTGCGGCGCAAATCGCCTCGTACTCGGTCCGCATCGCCTCGGCCAGCGCCCGCAAATAAGCTTCATGCGTCGGATAATACTTGTTCGTCAGAAAAAACGTGATGACGCCCGGGGAGGCTGCCGTCATAAAAGCCTCGGCCGGACGTGCCGCGGCTACCGCGGCCTGCAAATTTTCCATATCGGCCCGAACGGCATTTCTATCGCGGTAGGAGATAGGCCCGTTGCAGGCCGGGCGTTTTAGAACCGCTACACCCGTTTCGCTGGCGCCACGCCGGGCGAAACTGCGAAATTCGGTCAGGTCGGTGGCGCGCAGCGGCGCACTCTTCTCACTGCCGTCGAAGCCGCTCATCCGATCCTTGACATATGTCGAATAAGACGGCTTGCCCATTTCGCCATCGTTGACGATATGGACACCCGCCTCCATTTGCCTACGCACGATTTCGGCGACGGCCGATTTGACTCGGGTCGCGAGCGCCGCTGGATCAAAAGCTTCGCCCGACTCTTTGTGCTGCAGCATCGTCAACAAATCGTCAGGCCGGGGTAAACTACCGGTGTGGGTGGTGAGAATCCGATCGGTGCTGCGCTTCATGGGCGCCTCCTCAAACCAATGCGCACTGCCTGAAGAACAATAGTGGAGCGAGGTTTGCCGCCCCGCCCCAATATTTTGAGCTGCTCACTCCGTGAAGCCGAGTTCTCTCAGCCGAGAACGGGCTTCGTCGATGCAGTCCGCATGCACCATCAGCCGTGACTCGATTGCCGAGGTGCTGCCGAGCATGCGCGAGGACTCGTCGTCGAAGATGAATGCTTCGATTCCGCCCTGCTGCAACAGATCGCGGGCCATTCGGACCCGAACCGGATCGATGCTTTGAAATACGGCCTCGAGTGCCGGTTCGTTGCTGTCGAAATCAACCATTATGCTCTCGCTTGAAGGGGGGAAAATCGGCCGTGTTTCGGCTACTCAATCGATTGTAAGTCAGCCACAAGCCGGCCGCCAATGTTGCGAGCGCGGCCAAGCCGTCGAAACGATGAAAATAAGGGCCGAGCACGGCCCAGTGCTTGCCTAATTGCATCCCGGCGTACGCCAGCCCGAGGCACCAGAGATAAGAGCCGGCCAGCGTGTAAAACGCAAACGGTAGCAGCCTCATCCGGGCCACACCCGCGGGAAAGGCGATAAAAGTACGAACCATCGGAAGTAACCGGCTGAAGAAGACCGCTGGCGCGCCCCATCGTTCGAAGAACCGCTCAGCCGTTTCGAGTTCGTGGGGTGCGATCAAAACGTAGCGGCCGTAATGCTCCAGCACCCAGCGTCCGCCGGTAGCGCCCAGGTAATATCCTACCCCCGACCCGAGCAGGCAACCGAACGCACCCGCTACCGCAACCAGGCTGAGGCCAAACCGTCCCGTGGTCACCAGATAACCGGAAAACGGCATGATTACTTCTGAGGGCAACGGGATACACGCGCTCTCGATTGCCATCAGTAGAACGATGCCGCCATAACCCATCGCCGCAATCATGCCGACGATCCATACGGATATTCCAGTCATAACCCGGTCGATCACATTTACCGCCCTTTATCTCTTGCCGAACCGCTACACGGCTTGAAACAGCGTATTCGCAATCGGAACCGTTATCTTCGCGCGCCTTGCGACGACCCGAGTAATACCGGCGCGGCCAATGATACACCAGCGATAATCCATTGCCGAATGAGCGCTAGTGACAGGTCGCAATCCTTATTTGTCCGCAGCTATGCTGGGGGTAAGGTTTACGGCACGCCAATTCGGATGTATGTAACGGCGAGCATCAATGTGTGAAAACCGGGGTTGGCCCGAGCCAGGGGCGTTGGGGGCTGCATTGCGAAACCGATCGTGACCGGCCAGAGGCGTGGAAAGCCTATGTTGCTTAGAATGTACGCGATCACTGCAATTGTGCTCGCCCTCAAAATGGCCGCGATTTCCATCGTGCAGGGCCGTGCACGAGTGAGTTCAGGGATCTTTACCAATCCAGAAGATGCCAAGGCGTTTGGTGGTCAGCCAGCGTCTCTGGAAGCGCCGATGGTGGAACGGGGAAACAGGGCCTGGCGCAATGACCTCGAAAACATCCCGATTTTCTTGATCACTGCCTGGATTTATGTTGCCGCGGGCCTTTCGGGCGGCGCATTTGTGATCTACTGCATCGTGTTTATGGCCGCGCGGGTAATTCACACGTTTTGCTATCTCAACGCGATTCAGCCCTTCCGCACGATCGCCTTCACTGTCGGCGCGCTGGCGATGATCGCGCTGATGATTCATGTATTCGTTGCTGTGGTTGTGTGAGGGCAACAAGCTTGAAAAGCGGTTAATCAAGATGAAGCTTGAAAAAGCGATTAATATCGAAGACCTGCATCGGATGGCGCGGCGCCGCCTTCCCAAAGTCGCCTTCGACTTTATTGAGGGTGGCGTGGAGGACGAACTTGGCATTGCACGCAACGAATCGGCGTTCGCACGGTTCTGCTTGATGCCGCGTTACCTGGTCGATATTGCTCAGCGCGACCAAACAGCCAAACTCTTTGACCGGGTCTATGCCAGCCCGTTCGGCATCTCGCCTACCGGCGCGGCCGGATTGTTTCGTCCCGGCGCGGATCTGATGCTGGCGGAATCCGCGGCACGCGCTAATATCCCGTTCATCATGTCGGGCGCCAGCACCGGCTCAATTGAAGCAGCCGCGCGGCTGGCGCCGACCCACACCTGGTATCAGCTCTATGCAGCGCGCGACGCCAAAATTTCCGAAGACCTGATTCGGCGCGCGCGCGACGCCGGACTGGGCACGCTGGTGTTGACGGTCGATGTGCCGGTAGCGTCGAAGCGCGAGCGCAATATGCGCAACGGCTTCGGGCGGCCGCTGAAGATGTCATTGCCGATTATGCTGGAAGCGCTGACGCATCCGGGCTGGATGGCAGGTTATCTGCGGCACGGCACACCGCTGATGGAAAATTGGGCGCAGTATGCTCCGTCCGGCTCCAACGCCGATCAGGTCGCCGATTTCGTCTCCTCTCAGATGCCATCGGTGGCAACCTGGGCGGACCTTGAAAAATTCCGCAAGCTCTGGCCACGCCATCTGGTCATCAAGGGCATCCTGAACCAGCACGATGCGGTCCGCGCCGCCGACCTCGGCGTCGACGGCATCATCGTGTCGAATCATGGCGGACGGCAACTCGACCGCGCCCCCGCTTCGATCGAGGTGCTGCCCTTGATTCGTGAAGCCGTCGGTGATCGCGTCACACTGATGCTCGACAGCGGCGTCCGGCGCGGCGCCGACATTCTGATAGCGCTGGCATTGGGAGCGCGTTTTGTCTTCGTCGGCCGCGCTACTCTCTACGGTGCTGCAGCGGCCGGAATCCCGGGCGTGCGCAAAGCTATCAGCATTCTCCGCCGGGAAATCGATTTGACAATGGGGCAGATTGGCTGTCCGAGTCTCGACCAGCTCGACCCGAGTTTTGTTTACAACGGCGCGCGTTGAAGCGTGCTAATCGCCGATCAAATCAGCGCGTGCCTCGGCATCGTCGAGATCGGCGGTGATGTAGTTTCCATTGGCGAATGCGCGGTTGCCGTCGGACAATTTTCCTGCCGCCCACGCGATATCATCGCCCTCACGCTGCGCCCGCTGAAGATCCAAGGCTGCGCGTGATCGCTCTTAAACCGCAAGCGAGCGTTCACGATCGAGCACATTTAGGGCTTCGCGCGCGCGTCCATAATCTTCCGCTGCCATCGCCAATTCACCACGTCGAAGCGCTTGGTCGCCTTCGGCCCGGCAAGCTCAGCGCCCGGCCAACATTGGCGCCGTGATCGCCCACCCGGTTATTTCCGCGCGGGTATGGGCGCCGATCGATTGCACCGCTGCACGGACGTCCAAATCGCCGTTGGCCGGCGCTAATGCGATTCGCCATAGCCATCACGATGGTCTTGCCGGAGCCGGTCGCCATCTTCGCGCACAGCCGCCGAAAAGGTCCACCGTCGGACGAAACGCTGATACCTGTCTGTTCAGCTGCGGGCGCTTCAGTCAGCCAGATGAGGGTTTCAATCGCTTCGCGCTGGCAGAAAAAGAACCGACGATTCTCAAACTCCTCCGGATCGTACCAATGCTCCAGCAATCGACGGGTGACGCCGGTCACGCCCGGATAACCAGCCTCGCGCCATGCCTTCACACGCGGGCGGATCTTGTTCGCTAGCTCGATTTTCGACAAAGAAGCCTGGATCGTCGAAGGTCTTTGAGCTTTCCGAGGCGACGACATAGCCCGCCGGCCTTCTATTAGGCTGAAAGTCCGCGTCTCCCGATTGTAGCTCCAATATCTCTGAGGCTCCTCATAGGTGGAGTTGATGATGAGCCGATCGATTGCCTTGCGTTCCATCACTTTAAGGCACCTGCGAGAAGCCTTTTGAGATCCACGATTACAAGATTGAGCGCTGCGAATGCCGCGTGCGCCGTCCCACGATCGCATCTCATCTGGTTTCGAAGCTCGCGGCCCGGATGGATAAGGTTTCTGAAGTTCTTGGCAAGGCGTGCCTGTGCGGCAGTATCATCACCGATGTCGCCAAGTTCATGCGCAATTTCGATGTAATCCGCCAGATGCCAGTCTTGAGGATGCGCCGGGTTCACCTTGCGCTGGCTGTTCTTTACTGCGGACTGTTTTTTCGCGTCGCCGTGTTGCATAACCCGCCATAGGAGCAACGCTTCAAGCGTCGCGCCCGCCAGCACAGTCGCTGCTTTCCACTGGCCGTTGTTGAGCGCCGCTTCGCTCTACGAGATATCTTGCCGTAAACCGGCCCGGAGCTCTTCGTCATCGATAAACTCAAGTCCTGAGGTCGAGGGTCGAATTCCTTCATCGGGACACTTCGTCAAGAGCCTTCGAAGGACGGTTTTGACATCTTCATTTCCAAACGATGGAACCGGCCAGCCTCCACCAGCCGAAAACTGGCCGACTTCGAGTCGCCGTACCAAATGTCGCAAACTGGCAATTGCCCATATGAGGTAGCTGTACGCCCGGCGGAGAGCTGCAGAGTCTCATCCGACAGTTGCTCAACCAATTCGACGAGCGCGCTGACGCCCGCAGCGTTGGCGGACGTGACGAGACGTTGAGCATTCGGTGACGCGCTTGCTGCCCGCGGGGAAAATGCGTCGATCGGTTGCACCACGTCGCTTGGCAGAGCCTGTGGCATAGCGCCTCATCCAGCAAAACACGCACGAGCCCACGAGAGTCGTTCAGCCTAGCGCTCCCGAAAAATCGCGCATGTCCACCTGCACGCCGGCGCGAAGTCCTGCTTCGGCGGTGCCGAGAAGCTGGCGGGTAATCTCCTCGTCAACGTAAGCCTCGCCGCAGTTGTCGCAAATTCGCGCCGGAACGCCATTGACCACGAGCGTCGCGCCGCCGCGCTCAAGCATGACCGTAGTCTTGCCGGGGCGAGTCTCACCGTGCTTGCAGCTCACGCATTTCATGATGTCATAGTCTCCATCGCTCTCGATAAAGCTACTCCAAGTCACTTTCTTCAAGTCCCGCGAGCTTCGCCAAATGTGCGAGCAGTCCTCGTTTCAGCGGCTGATTACCGTGCACGGGGATCGAAAGTCGCACCGTGCTGCCGAGCTTGCCGTAGATGTGATGGCTTCCATGCACCCGCAGCAGATTCCATCCGTGCCGCTCGACGATCGTGGCGAGCTCCTTGCCCGAAAGCTGTTTCACACGATGATCTCGATAACTCGGTCCTTCCCGGTCGCCTTCGGCGCGATGACATCGACCGAGAGGCAACCCTCGACCGCCTCATAGAGATTCTTGAGCAGTTCCTCGAAGGTTTCGCCCTGGGTCGCACAGCCCGGTATCGACGGCACCTCGGCCCAGTAGCCTCCTTCCTCCGCTTCGTGAACCACGACTTTGATCTTCATACCGTTCCTAAGCCACCTCAGTCGGTTTCTCCGTACCGTTCGGCGGTACATCTCACAGAGGACTGGGCGGCTCCTTGCCATGCCATATCGTGCCTCGATTCCGATCTGTCACGGGACCGACGTGCGTTTCGGTTTTGCCGGTCAAGGGCGCGTGCGCTGCCGCCAGGGCGCCGGTCCGTCAGCACAGCGTGGGGCTAAAACAAAAGTTTGGTCAAAGCGTCACCTCCTTCCTCGCAAAAGACTCCGGCGCACCTGGCTCCTTCTTACTGAAGCCCGATCACCTTCAGGCTTTCGATGCCGCGGTCGTCGATGATCTAAGCGGCGGGTTTTCTTCCGCCTGTCCGAAGAGCAGCCTCTGAACGGAACCAGCGCCGTTGCCGTTGCGACGGCGAACCGCCTCGATAATCGTGCGCGGCTCAATCCGCTCATGCACATGCAGCGAGACGGTCGGCACCTCGAACGAGGTACGCTCCGCCTTACCGCCCAAATTAACTGCGGGTTGAGATGCGGATCATACCCATATGTCTTTCTGACCGGCTCTGGATCGCTTTCAGGTGTAACCAGCCCAACCGGAGGATTGTGCAGCCGCTTCTTATCTTTGTGCTGGTAGGACTCAACTTTGCGCTTGGTTGGCTTCTTGTCTGCCATTGCTCTCCGCTTCCGTTCCCCCACGGTCGAGAGTAACCTAGCAGTTTCGCCTATTGATCGCCATCACGGCTGCAGCATATGTTACCCTAAATAGCACTGTCTCGCCGGTTCGCGGTGCCAAGACGCTGCAGGCCGAGGTATCGGGTTCAAAAAAGATCGGCTGCGAAGATCATTCTCCGCAGCCAATCATCGAATCAAATTCGATGAGCTTATTTCACATACAGAAAAATTCCTTCGTATACTACTGCAGGTTTGCCGGATCCGACCACTTGTATCTGGCTCTCGGTGGTTATTTGAGTGCCCTGAGGCCGTGGTTCCACCGCGACTATTCGCTGGCGGGCCTCGACCTTCGCACCAGCCGGAACTGGGGAAATGAAACGTAGTTTGTTGGCTCCATAGTTAACTATGTTGCGGTAACCCATGACCTTCCAGTCGGTCTCAAATTCGAACGCGGGCAGGAGGCTCAAAGTGAGGAACCCGTGCGCAACAGGACCACCAAAAGGACTCTCGCGCTTGCAACGCTCGAGATCGATATGAATCCATTGATGGTCACCGGTGACATCGGCAAAGCGGTTGATTCTTTCTTGGTTCACCTCGACCGGTTTGCTCCAGGAACCGAACTCCGTGCTGATTTTCGACTTGAGTCGCTCGATATCGTCAAACCTTATCGTTTCCATTAACGACCTCCGGATTCTGGCTTGCCTGAGCGCAAGCGCGGACCGCGTAGCGAAATGCGGAATTGCGGCTGCTGGTGGAGAGGCTGAAAGCCTTTTCACTATCGTTCAAGACAAGCGGATTAACTCATGCAGCGCTGCCTTAAAATTATGGCTCGGCGGCGCCGCACCCCCGAGCTTGATTAAAGCGTACCGCTCATCATCGTCAAGCCGCTCCCACGCTCGCGCGGTGAGGGCTACGCCGAGCGCGTTAGCATTAGCGACCAAGACTGACGGCGGGTCGGCCGGCGGCTTGGCCTCGTCCCGGCTCTTGTCGGCAAGTGCGCGCGGAGGCAAACCTGACCGCGCCACTGCGACCTCTTGGATAAATAGTCTCAGCACATCGCATTCATCGGGCAAGCTGGCGGGCGCATGACAAATCATCAGGCGCTCACCGCGGCTGAATTGCTGCCATTGTTCCAAGCTGATTTTGAGGCCAAGCCGGTCGAGCTTTCGTCGCGCCGCCATCGGTAGACAACTCAACGACTGATAGATCTCAGACTCGAATTCGAACTGTCGCATCATGGGCCATTAACCCTCTCAAGGAGTGAGCTAGACAAGCCGGAAGCAAGAAGTAGCGGTGGCCGCATTTCCCGGCTTATCCACGATCGCTCTGTGCTGCTTGAATTATAGCCGAATCTTTGCCGGTTGCTCTGCTGGCATCGGATGAGCCGGGGCAGCCTGGAGAGTATGTCGCGTAACTAGTCGTGACCGCCGGATGCAATATCCCATCCGGCGTTCGACCTAACCGCATCAGGCAGATCGGGGACCAAAGTGCATTCGGTGGTACGCACCTGATACGACCGAGATGGCGGATGACGTCAACCGCGATAGTCGGACTTTCCAGTTAGCCCACTTTGGGTCTCGTAGTATTGTCCAGAGGTATACGCAGGAATCTTAATCTCGACCAGGATCGCAAGGGTGGAGGAACCTTCACCGGTAGCCGGTGGCAGCATAATAGTAGTCTCGGCCCTATAAATCGTCTGGGTGCTGATGACATGGACCGCGCCGATTATTATCATCGCAGCGGCAAGGGTAATGACGACGCGCTGGCGCTTGCGTACCGAGCCGATAGTAACGGGAGAGGTCGACCAGGGGCGAAATGACTCGGAGCAAATGCCGACAATCAAAGCTTTTTATGTCATGCTACGCGGCGCATCAGCTCCAATATGTCGTAGCCGGTAATTGACGTGCTCTTCTCTGCCCATTCGCGCAGTTCGGCTGGTGGCACCATTCCGGCCTGTGCACCTTTGGCCAGGTCCATCAAAGCGATCTTGATCGTTGCCTCATCGATCATTTCGCCGGTTTTTGGATCAGCCATCGAGCCGCCACCCTTTTCATGATAGAGGCGGATGACGCGCCGCGCTTCTCCTACCTGCTCGGAACTCGGTGTGTAGCACTCGTTACAGATTGGGGCCTGCTGCGGATGAATAACCCAAGTGCCGTCCATTCCCAAGTTCGCCGCTCCGAGGTTTTTTTCGCGTAGTCCGCGCTGCAGTTCGCTGACGCGCTCAGGGGAATCTTCCTTACGCCACAATCTCAGGAAGACGTTATCGACCGCGTGCAGTCCCGCCGCCTTCGCGGCGACTACCATGGCTTGCTTGGCGTAATGGAAATTCTGATTTTGATTTTCAACGATCTCGCGCACTCCGAGATTGGCGGCAAAATCCGCAATGCCGAAAATCAATCCGCACATGCGGTCCGATGCGGTCGCAATTTCGTAGGCCTTGATCGAGGCCTGGGGCGTTTCGATCAGCGATTCGATCTGGAGCTTGTAATGCCATCCAGCGCGCCGTTCGAGGTCGTCGAGCAGTTTAGAGGTAGCCTGAATTTCTTCAGGGCCGCGGGTCTTCGGCAGAATGATTCCATGAAAGCGATTGGGGGCGCCTAGGACTACGGCTTCCAAGTCATCTTGGAAAAACTTCGAGTGGATATTATTCGGGCGAATCGTCACCACTTTTTTGCCGAAATCCAGCGTGTTCAGCGCTTCGACCATCACCCGGCGGCTTTTCTCGCCCTTGAACTCGTAGGGACACGCATCTTCGAAGTCTGCCATAACATGATCCACCGGGCATTTCTCAGGATCGGCGGCATTTTGATGCAACTTCATGGAATGCGCCGGATAGGTCATTTCGGTACGCGGGATTACAAAACGCGATCCTTGGTCAAGAATGAACATGGCTTATCTCCTGAAAAGTGCTGAACCCAATCAGCGGACCATTGGTTTTTCCGCAGCAGCGGTTAGCTATTTTAAACACCGCAGCAGCCCGGGGGCTACTGATGCCCGGCGGCACGATCGTTGCTCAGTTGCCGCTGGAGACTGGCTCCGCTGCCGAAGGAGATCCAGCCAAGAAAATTAACCGCTTCTGCTTAGGGCGCCGTTGGATCATTGTCGATCGGATCGGGCGTCATCAGCGCTTAATAACCGTCCCAAACTTAAAATATTGCCAAACAGCAGCAAAACGGATACGTATACCCGAGTTAAGCATCCGGCGACCAGTTTTGCGCAATTACAGCCGGGAGAAAAGGGACGAATGAAAGCCATCGTTTTCGAGCAAAATGGAGGCTGCGAAGTACTGCAATATCGGGATACGCCGATTCCGACACCCGGCCCCAACGAGGTCCTTATCCAGGTAAAAGCCTCAGCTTGTAATTTCAACGATATCTGGGCGCGCCGCGGCTTGCCCGGAATGGCAATCATTCTACCGCACATCTCTGGCTCGGACGCCGCCGGGATCGTGGTGGAGGCCGGCAGCGAAGTTCACCACCTGAAAGTTGGAGAAGAAGTCGTCGTACATTGTGGAATCTCCTGCCGCCGATGCGACTATTGCACGCGAGGCGAGGAGTTTTTCTGCCGCGATTTTAAGATCTGGGGTTTTCAAACCGGACCATTGGACGGCGCCCATGGCGAGTATTGCAAAGTCCCGGCGGCAAATGTTTTGCGCAAGCCGTGCAACGTGAGTTTTGAAGAGGCCGCGACCATTCCCTTGGTGCTGGTTACGGTATGGCGGATGCTCGTCACCCGGGCTCAAATGAGGGCCGGCGATTTCGTCCTTATCTGGGGAGCTGCCGGTGGACTGGGTGTGATGGCGATCCAGGTTGCGAAGCTATACAACGCCAACGTAATTGCTGTTGCCTCCAGCGACGACAAGCTCGAATTATGCCATCAACTTGGCGCTGATTTCGTGTTGAATCGGAAGAAGCAAGACATTTTCAACGAAGTTCGCAAGATTACTGATGGCAAACGTGCTGACATCGTGTTTGAGCATACCGGCGCCGACACTTGGCCGATCTCGATGCAATCACTCAAATGGGGCGGGACGATAGTCACCTGTGGTGCTACTTCCGGCTTTGACGCGCAGATGGATATCCGGCTGCTATGGAATAAGCAGCAAAACTACCTGGGCTCGCATCTCGGTAACAAAGGCGAACTAGTCGATGCTATGCGCTTCGTGGAAACTGGTCAACTCAGGCCGGTAGTCGGCGAGATATTGCCGCTGAGAGAATTGGGCCGTGCCCAACATTTGATGGAAAGCGGCGGCGTCGCCGGCAAGATCGCGATCGTGCCACCCCGCGCGTGAAGGCGGACGCGAGCGCGAATTGGAAGCCGGCCTTGGCAGCCAAGATTAGCTTATCCCGGCGAACTGAAATTTAACGTTCAGCCGTAAGATTTATAAGGGACTCCGGCCACGGTGCCGCAGCCGATCGGGCCGGGTCCCATCCGTTTTCACTTTGGTCCTTCTTTCCCTCTTTGCGCCTGTGGATTTCCGCCTTGTTGACGGCCGCCTGGCAACTGGCAGAATTTTCCAATTCGTGATACTCGGGTAGCAAATCCTACAAATTTGGGGAGATGCGTCCGCTAATGGCTTCCCACGATAAAGTCAAGGTCGCCGTTTTGGGTGCGTCCGGCTATTCCGGTATTGAGACCGTCCGCCTCCTCGCGGGCCATCCTTTCGTCGACCTAGGCATGCTCACCTCCGAACATTATACCGGACGCGAAGTCGCAGAAGTTTATCGGCACTTGGCCGGCATTGATCTGCCCCCGTTCGAGGAATTGCGAGGGGACCTGCTCAACGGGCGAACCGAGATCGTCATCTCATGCTTACCCGAGCGGGTCGGAGTAAAGATTATCGCCGACTTGGTTACCGGCGGCACCAAGGTGATAGACCTTTCGGCCGATTTCCGTCTCAAGGATGCCGGCGCTTATCGTCAGAATTACGGGGTGGACCATCCGGCGCCGAGCCTGCTTCGAGATGCGGTCTACGGTCTCAGCGAGTTTAATCGCCGCGAACTGCGCGAAGCTCGTCTGGTGGCAAATCCAGGATGCTATCCGACTGGGGCGCTGTTAGGTATCCTACCGCTGATACGACGTGACCTGATAGATCCCTCATCAATCGTAATCGATGCGAAGTCGGGCACGACGGGCGCGCGGCGGCAGGCTGCGGTTGAGCAATTATTTGCCGAGGTCAACGAAAATTTCCGTGCCTACAAGGTAGGCAATCACCGCCACACGCCGGAGATCGAGCAGGAGGTTGGCTTCGCGCTGGGACGCGAAGTCGCGATCATGTTTGTGCCTCATCTATTGCCGGTCACCCGCGGTATCCTGACGTCTATCTTCATGCGGCCGCGCAGCGGTACGACCGAGCAGGATGTCCGCGCCACTTTCGAGGCGAGCTTCGCCAAGTCACGGTTCGTGCGGATTCTGAAGCCTGGTGTGCTGCCTGAACTAAAGAATGTCAGAGCAACAAACTTCTGTGAGATCGCGTTCGTGCTCGAACGGCGGTCTCAAACGCTGTGCGTGCTCACCGCGATCGACAATCTGGGTAAGGGAGCCGCCGGGCAAGCGGTCCAGAATCTCAATTTGATGCTTGGCTACGACGAGGCCGCTGGACTGCTGGCTCCTGCCCCGGTCCCATAAGAAAGAAGGGGCTCAGGAAATACTCAAAAAAAACCGGCCGTCGGAAGCCAATCAAAAGGAGCGGTTCGCAAACCGCCCCTTGATAGTCGTTGGGTTCCTGCTTTATGATCCACCGCCACCGGTCGCTGCTGCTTCGAACCTTTGTTGCTGCTGAGCCTCCACGTAGCGGCGAATGAAACGTGGCTTGAACGCGGCAACAAAGCTCGGCAGGATCATCACGCCGGTTATCGCGTTGGTGATCATCAGGAAGATGAGCAGTTGTGCCATTCGCGTGTGGAAATCGACTGGCGAGAACATCCAGACCGCCAACCCGCCCACCATTACGAACAACGTATTGAGGACCGCTGCTCCGGTTGTTCTCATTGCGGTCTGGATCGCGTCTTCGAGGTCCTTGCCACGAATGACCTCGTCGCGGATAGCCGCCATCGTGTATATCCCGTAGTCAATACCGAGGCCAATGCCAAGTGAGACAACCGGAATCGTATCAATCGTCAGGGTCAGGTCTCGCATGTTCATATAAATGAACGCGCCGAAATTGGCCAGCACACTGGCTGCGATAAACAAGATCCCGGCGACGATCGAGCCAAACTCGAAGGCGCAGCAAATGCCCACCGCCAGCAGGGTCAGCGTCAGGTTGAAAAAGTCGGTGTACTTCAGGACCTGATTGGCAGCAGCGTAGAGACCGCCGATCCCCCCCAACATATCAACTTTGACCTGAGTCAGCGTCGGGTCAGGTTGTACAGCTCCACCAGCACGGAGGGTTTCACGGAGGGTGGCTTGGGCGCCCGGGGCAATCGCCACGCCGGCTTGCGACCGGCTGAAGGCAGCAACTTCCGCCAGGAGCTGGTTCAACGTGTCGTAAGTATGATCGCGCAACAGGACACGAATGCAGGCGGCGTCAGCTTGGCGATCGGCGAGATAACGCTCCATCTCGCCCGGCGCCGTGCCTGACAGGTACAGGAACCACAGATTGCCGGCCAATTCAGTGCTCTCGGGCACGCGCAGGAATTTCGGATGTCCATAATGGAACATCTGGTTGAAGGGCTTCTCAATATCGGAGCCGAACGACACTACCTGAATTACGTTCGGATCGCGTTCCCGCAGGTAGTAGCGCAGATCGTCGGCCAGCCGCAGCGGACTGGAGCCGAGGGTTGATTGATCGCTCGGATAGGGTGGTGTTTCGAGCACTACCCAGGCCTCATCTTCCGGGAAGTTTTTGGCGATCTCCTGAATATCCTTGTTGACTTTGGCATTTGATTTATACAGCGGGGTGCCGATTGTCCGATAACCGATCGCGGCGCGCTGACCGGATAGCAAGCCGAACACGATAAACGCGGCGGCGGCAGTAAGAATCGCGGTGCGCGCCCTACCCGGACGGACCGGGATTTCCGTCAAATGCTCCAGGAAGGCTTCCAGCTTGCCTTCGAGGCCACCCGCCAATTCAGCCTCAATTCTCAGCTTTTCGAGTTTGGGCGAGGGCAGATAACTCATCACGATCGGCTGAAACACGAATACCATCGTGAGGCTCGCTGCCACCCACACCGCACCGGTCAGGGCGATATGATGGAGGGTCGGAATGCCACTGAACGACACGAAAATGATGCCGAAGATGTCAGCCAGAATTGAAACCAGACCAGGCGGCAGCATCAGGTTCGTGGTCAAAATGACCGAGTCCTGCACGTTGCCTCCGGAACGATCGATCTCGCTATAGAAGCGCCGCTGCCACTGAATACCGTGGCTCACATCGCGCGCTGTCAGAATGAACGGAATGACCAGCATCACCGGGTCGAGTTGATAACCGATGAGTCCGGTGAAGCCCATGCCCCACAAGGCCGAGCAGCTACCGGTCATCAGCGGCGCCCACCATCGGGCGACGCCGCGAATGCCGTAATAGTGAATCAGCACAATCACCGCCAACGAGATGAGAATGATGGAGACGATTTGCCAGATGTAATGGTAGCCCCAGCCGCGGGTCATCGGCTCGCCGGCTACGTAGATTAGGTGATTGTCGTCCTGATTTTTCTGAATAATCTGCTGGACGTCCTGGAAAAATTCGCGGTAGTTGATCGCCTCGTCGTTGAAAGACGCAGTGACCATAGCGCTCTTGTAGTCAGCGCTCACTAGCTGGCGCAGCGCGTCCCAATGGGCCACGACGTTGGCCTTGAGAGCGGCGATACCTTGTGCCGTCTTGGGCACGTCAGGGAACATGTAGGGTTGCGTGACCAGGGCCCCTGATAGTGCCTCCACGTAAGACACGCGGAACGAGGCCAGGGAGAAGACTTCTTCGTGATTCACGCCTGGCAGCGAATCCATCTCATGGTTGAGTTGCTGGATTTTCAGCAGGGTCTCACGGTTGAAAATGTCACCGTGCTTGACCCGCACCATGATCTGCAGGCTTTCTGCGCCGCCGAAGCTGCGGGCGTATTTGTTATTCAGCAGAACGTAATGGTGATAGCTCGGGAAAAAGTCGACGAAGCGCGTCCCGATTTGCACCCTGGTGGCCCAATAGGCCATGAAGATAGTTACTGCCACGAGGATGAGGCCGATTGGCGCGCGGAAACGAAGGATGATCTTGCCAAAATTGAACGAGGTTTTCATAGGTTCCCTCATTGCGCCTGGGTCAGCAAAGTCTGCTGTTTGTTAAGCAACGAACGCCAATGCCGCCCGCCGTCATCACTGCGTAGAAGCGTGCCTGACAAGCCAGCCGCAATCCCGAAGCGTGGCGAAAATGCTGATGCGGCAATCGCGTCCGCAACGCCACTGAGCACTGGCGTGACCTCGCCATTCGTGATGAGCACCGCCAATCCCTGTTCGCCTGCCGCATAAAACTCGCCCGCGTGGGAGGGGACGGTGGCGACAGTATAAAGCGAGCGATGTCCGATGGAGAGTTCACGCGCCTGCCAGGTCTTGCCGCCGTCGCTGGTTTGCAAGGTAGTGCCAAGCAGCCCAACCGCCAGCCCTTGACGTCCATCAAATGCGATCGAGAACAGTGGGTCACCCTTGCCAATCTCGCCGCCGCTTCGCACTTGCCAGGTCTTGCCGCCATCACCCGAATGCAGCAGTGTTGCAAACTCTCCTACCGCCCATATGTTGTTCGGATCGGTGAAGGCTATATCGAAAAACCCGATGTCGCGGAATTTCTGCAGGTTCCAATTCGCGCCGCCGTCGCTGGTACACAGAAGCACTCCGTGCTCGCCGCCGGCGCAAAACCTTTGCGCGTCGAACACTGCGATCTTGAGCAACGCCGTATTCAATCCGGCCGGACCCTTTTGTTCGGTCCAGGTCGCACCACGATCGTCACTGCGAAAAATAACTCCAGCGTCGCCTACCAGCCACCCGCGCGACGTATCCGGCGTAAAAGCTATACTATAGAGGTCGTAATACTTGGGACCCTTCTTGAGCAATTGGCGGCTCCAGGTCCGGCCACCATCGTCGGTCATCATGACCACGCCTTTATCGCCAGCCACGACCACCCGTCCCGAAGGCAAAATTACGACCCCAAAATAGCTTTCCCAGGATCGGTCAGGCTGCGGCGCTGCCTTCAGCCCGTTGCTGGCAGACACCATCCCGGCCGCGGCGGTACAGAGGACGCTGGCAAACAGCGCCACGCACCATACCATCTTGAGCGATCCGAACCCCCAATATTGTCCCCGGTTCATACTCCCTATCCCTACGCAGGCGGAAAACCGCGAGTGGTCTCCGATGCCAATTCCGGCTTTAGGCGCTCCCCGTGACGTCTTAAAACCGGATGCTGCTTTTGCAGCATGTGCTCAGCGTTGCGTTCGCTGATGGCGCGGCCGATTCACCAGCCGCACCAGCAGTGATTAGGAACCACGCTGCTGTTGTGAATTTGTATCGCAGCTGCGTTTGAATCGCTACGGCTGTGTTGCCAATTCTCATCATTAATTCGCCCGGCTTTGCTGGAGCGTTCAGTTCAAAGCTTCGCATCTTTGACTGTCTGGGCGCCGCCGTCAAGTCATCTGCGGCATAAGCGTCCGATATGAACATCGGCGGTTCGCTCTCCCTGCCCTTGAGGTTGATAAGGATTGTTTTCGGGCGTACCACGTTCCATGGCAGAGATTCAAACGGCTCGCTCGGCGATTGGCCCTTGGCAACTGCGCTGGCGGTTGTAGAATTGAGGGCTGATGCCAACAGGGCGCTTGGCAAAAAGACACAGCCAAGCGCAGGTTGGTATCTGACTCGTGCCACAATGGCCGAGGACATTCGTCGTAGTCACACTGACAATCCAATAGGAAGGAGTCCGACTATGAAGCTGTATTTTGCGCCTGGCGCCTGCTCGCTCTCTCCCCATATCGTACTACGCGAAGCAGGGATCAAAGCCGACCTGGAACAGGTAGATCTCAGAGCCAAAAAGACCAAAAACGGTGCTGATTACGCCACCATTAACCCCAAGGGCCAAGTACCGACGCTGGTGCTCGATGACGGCCAGGTACTGACTGAGGGCCCGGCCATTGTGCAGTATCTGGCCGACCAGAAACCAGACACCGGCCTGGCGCCGCGCAATGGGACGGTGGAACGTTACCGTCTACAAGAATGGCTCAATTTCATTACCTCCGAGTTGCACAAGAGTTTTGGCGCGTTGTTCCAACCCACCACACCGGAAGACTACAAGCCGATCGCGCGGGAAAATGTTTCCAGGCGCTTTGCTTTTGTAGATCAGCAGCTTGGCCGCGGGGGGCCGTATCTGATGGGTAATCAGTTCACGGTCGCGGATGCGTACCTGTACGTGATGTGCACGTGGGCAGGCTTCACGAAAATCGATCTCGGGCAATGGCCCAACCTCAAAGCGTACGCTGCTCGTGTCGGCGAACGCCCGAAGGTTCAGGAAACGATGCGCGAAGAAGGTCTGGCCAAATAGCCGGTTCGTTCTTGATCACTGACCCGGCCTTCTTCGCGCCGGGTCAGTGAACTTCGGGCGCGACACTAAAGGGGGCCTCGAAATCGCCAAAAAAACTCGTCAGAAAATCACTCCGGCTTCGCGTAAGGCCGCGATCTCATCGCCGCCGAACCCGGTTTCACGCAACACTTCGCCGGTATGCTGACCGAGTGTCGGTGCGAAGCTGCGCAGCTCTGCCGGGGTGCCGCCGAACAAAGCAGCAGGGCGCGCTTGCCGCATCGGACCCGCGTTTGGATGGGTCGCTTCGACGATCATGCGATTGGCCGCGACCTGCGGGTCACTCAGGAGTTCGTCGCGGGTCAGAATCGGGGCACAAGGCACTTGTTGCGCATCGAGTCTGGCGAGCCAGTCAGCAGAACTCCCCGTGCTCAGCACCTCGGCGGTAAGCTCGAGCCGCGCATCGGCGTAACGGACGCGTCCGGCCGGAGTTTTGAAGCGATCGTCATCCAGCCATTCGGGCCGTTCGAGCGCACGGCACAACCCTTCCCATTCAGAATCAGAAACTGCGCCGCAGGTTATGTACCCATCGGCTGTCTGAAAGACGAGATCCCGGGTATTTGGCGGCCGTGTGATCGCCTTCTCAGGTCCGGCGAAGGTATAAGCGGCCATTGATTCTGGCCAAATGAACGCGATAACCGCATCGAGCATCGCCAACCTTACATGCTGCCCTGTTCCGGTACGTTCACGCGCCAGTAGCGCAGCCGTCATGGCTTGAGCAGCCGTAAGTGCGGTCACCTTGTCGGGTACGATTACGCGGAGCATCTTGGGGCGACCGCTCTCGGGATCAGCCTGTATCGATGCGAGCCCGGACAGCGCCTGGATAACCGGGTCATAGGTACGCTTGTGCACGTACGGACCGGCTTCGCCGAATCCACTAATAGAGACATAGACCAGGTCGGGCTTCGCTTCACGCAACGCCAGCTCACCGATACCCATCCGGTCGGCAGTACCAGGCCGGAAATTTTGCACGAACAGATCGGCCCGCGCGACCAGACGCTTCAGTAGTTCGACGCCGCGCGGCCGCTTGAGGTCAATCACGACCGACCGTTTGTTGCGATTGACAACCGCAAAGGTCGGCGACATTGCGTGACGCCGTCCGGCCAGCGCGCGTGTAAGATCTCCCGTGCCGGGCGGCTCGACCTTGATCACATCGGCGCCTTGATCGGCCAGTATCATGGTGGCCATTGGACCGGAGATCATTTGGGTGACGTCGACAATGCGAAAGCCGCTGAGCGGTCCGGCCATAAGATGTGCCTCCCTGAAGTGCAATCAGATTCGCATGAATCGCCAAGCCCGAAAACCGAAGTACACCGTGCAGCCTGCTCGGGCTAGGCTCGGGGCCGGCGCGTCGTAGCAGGGTAAGTACAGACTACCAGCGGCGTACGCGGCCCGTATCGACGTGGACGAAGTCAGAACGCGGGTAATAACCGACACCGCCGCCGCGCATTGCCAGCGCTACCGTTTGCAGCAGCGCCAGTGAGCGCCCCTGCACATTGATGTCGGAAGCCATGCCGTGCATATGCAAACTGTGACGCGCGACCCCTTCGCTCTGACTGGCCAGCCACGCGTTCGTCACCGGCGACCGATAGCCGGAGATCAGATTGAACGGCAGCGAAGTGTCAAGTGCACGATTAATGCGCTGGAGCAGGTCCAGCAGCCGAGGGTCGATTGATTTTATCTCGTTGGCGCGAAAATCGCGGAAAAAATAATTCACCTCAAGCAGCGCGCCCGGCACGTATTCGCCTTGCTCGAAGTAAACTATCCTGAGGGTCTCGCCCGTATGAACGTTGTAGAAGGAAAGCGCACGGTTTGCCTTAGGTTGCAGGATAACATTGGCCGGCTCAACAGCCCATTGCGCGGCTCCTGCACCAATGGGGACTATTATGGTGGCAGCCCCCAGAAGGCCGGCTTTGAGCAGCTTGCGCCGGGTAAATTTATCGCTGCGTAGATTCATCCCGTTTCTTCTGACGTTTCCCAATCAACCAGATCCGCACACCGATTGGAACCCACTGGTTGATAATGAATCTGCATCCGTTTCGCATCGCCGGCGTATTTCAGCTAGAGAGTTGACGTAACAGTCCCATCGCTGCGCAAGGCCGAATAAAATTCTGAAGGGTCGCGTGTTGAAATCATCCATGGTCATGCCTCAGCCAAACGCTCTTTACCCTCCGGAGGTAATTGTTCCACCGCACAAAGCCCCCTCCCTCGAAGGCATCGGTCTTACCAAACGCTATGGCGGCAGGGCGGTGGTTAATGACGTCCGGGTGCGGGTTGGCAAAGGCGAGGTGGTCGGATTGCTGGGCCCCAATGGTGCTGGCAAAACCACAACCTTTTACATGCTGGTCGGGCTGCTCAGGCCTGACAGCGGCCGTATCGAGCTTAGCGGCACCGAGATCACAATGTTGCCGCTGTACCAACGGGCGCGCCGGGGCATCAGCTATCTGCCGCAAGAGCCATCGGTGTTCCGCAAGCTTACGGTCGAGCAGAATCTGCTCGCGGTGCTCGAGACCCTGCCACTGACCGAAGAAGAGCGCAGCGCACGGCTTCAGTCATTACTCGACGAATTGGATATCGCCCGGCTGGCGCGGAGCATGGCGGGGGTGCTGTCGGGCGGTGAGAGGCGCAAGGTGGAGATCACCCGGGCGTTGGTGCTTGACCCGCTCTTCCTCTGCCTCGACGAGCCATTCGCCGGAATCGACCCAATCACCGTGGTCGAGATTCAGCGCATCATCAGCTATCTCAAGGAGCGTGGCATCGGCATTCTGATGTCGGACCATAACGTGCACGAAACGCTGTCGATTATAGATCGCGCCTACGTTATTCACGGCGGGCAAATCCTGGTGGAAGGCACCCCACACGAGATCGTCGGCAATGACCGAGTACGCGAAGTGTTTCTGGGCGAACGCTTCCGGCTGCGGTGATGCGGCACCGGCATCTTGCCGATATCGCGGGCACTCACAGGCCAGTGTTTGTGCTGGCGTTTTTTTGTGCGACCCGCTTTATCGACCGCAGACAACATCCGGAGTATTCTCTGTATTATGAGCATCCTTGTACCATTCGTCATTGAGCAGACCGGGCGCGGTGAACGTTCCTACGATATCTATTCGCGTTTGCTCAAAGACCGCATCGTGTTTCTGGGCGGCCAAATCACCGACGATCACGCCAACCTGGTCACGGCTCAGCTCCTGTTCCTGGAATCGGAGGACCCGGAGAAGGAAATTAACATGTATATCAACTCGCCCGGTGGTTCGGTGACGGCGGGTCTGGCTATCTACGACACGATGCAATTCGTCAAGCCGCCGGTCTCGACCTTGTGCGTCGGCCAGGCAGCCAGTATGGGAGCGGTGTTGCTGGCGGCCGGTGCCAAAGGTCAGCGCTACTCGTTGCCGCATTCGCGCATCATGATTCATCAGCTCTCCGGCGGGTTCGAGGGCCAGGCGGCTGATATTGATATCCAGGCGCGCGAGGCATTGCGCTTGCGCGAGGTGCTCAATCAAGTCCTGGCGTATCATACCGGCCAGAACATCAAGAAGATCGAAAAAGATACCGACCGCGATAATTTCCTGAGCGCGCAGCAGGCAGTCGAATACGGGCTTATCGACGAGGTAATCGCCGGCCGCACCGTGCTGAAAGCACAGACGTAACTGTCCATCAGCCAGTCATACGATCGACGTCAGCGCTTTGACGATCCTACCATTCCTGACAACTTGGTTCTTTTTCGCGGCCTGGATCCAAAATCCAGTTGGAATGCCGACGGCTTTCACGCGCTTTGGACCTCATGAGCTAGTGTACTGGTGCGAGCCCGAATCAGGATGGTAAGGCCAGTCCGTGCCGAGACGCCGCTCACCGAGGGGTCGATCTCGCTTAACCTCCTTCGGCTCGCCATCCCTATTATCATCTCGAACATGCTGCAAACCGCCTACCAGGTGGTCGATACTTTCTGGGTGGGACGCCTGAGCGCACAAGCGGTTGCCGCGGTGTCGTTCTGTTTTCCGATTAGCTTTCTGTTGATTGCCTTGGGCGGAGGCCTGCCGATTGCCGGAACCGTGCTTGCAGCGCAGTATACCGGGCGTGGCGATGACGACGCGATGAATCACGTCGCCGCGCAGACTGTGTTGATGGTGTTCCTGGTCTCGCTGGTGCTCGCGGCGGTCGGCTACATCGTGGCCACGCCAATCCTGCGGTTGATGGGGGCCGCGCCAGAGGTGCTGCCGGACGCGGTGCGGTTTTTCCAGATCGCGGTGCTGGGCTTTATTTTTGTGTTCATGTTCTTTGCATATCAGGCGCTGATGCGGGGTAGAGGCGTGGTCTACCCGCCGATGTTCATCGTGTTCATCACGGTGCTTATCAACTTCGCCTTGGATCCGCTGTTGATCTTCGGCTGGGGACCGCTGCCGCGCATGGGGGTAGCGGGCTCGGCGATGGCGACGTTGTGCACGCAGGGGCTCGCCGCCACGGCCGGACTCACGTTGATGGTCCGGGGGCGGCACGGAATCCATCTGAAGTGGCCCAACTTGCGGCCCGACTTTGATCTGATGCGCCAGATATTCCGTATCGGCTTTCCCTCCTCGATCGAGCAGTCCACCCAGGCACTGGGAATGACGGTCATGACCATGCTAGTGGCGGGTTTCGGCACGATCGCCGTGGCCGCTTACGGAATTGGGGTGCGAGTCATGAGTTGCGCGCTGATTCCTGCACTCGGCCTGTCGGTGGCGACCTCTGCCTTGGTTGGCCAAAACATCGGCGCCAGCCAATTGCACCGCGCCGAGCGGACCAACCTGGTCAGTTGTTCAGTCGTCTTCATCATTTTGACGCTCGGGGGCGTGTTGACCTTTTTTGGGGCAGCCGCGATCGCCAGATTCTTCATTCCCCAGGGCGGTCCGGCGATAGATCAGAGCGCCGTTTTCATCCGTGCGATCGCCCTGACCTTCGGCTTCATCGGGGTGCAGCAGGTTTTGACCGGCTCTTTGCGCGGCGCGGGCGATACGGTGGCGCCGATGGTGCTTGCAATGATCTCGCTGTGGATGCTGCGCTTTCCTCTCGCCTATGTACTCTCAGCGCATACCGCTTTGCACGTCAGGGGTATCTGGTATGCGTTCCCAGTGACTACGGTATTGTCGGCGGGAATGGCCGGGTGCTGGTTCCTGTGGGGAGGATGGCGCAACAAGCGTCTGCTGGATGAAATCGAATTTCAGGAGCAGGTGCGCGAGGAAGCCGTTATCGAAGAGGGCGCCGCGGTCTGAACCCCAGCGATTCTGCGCTTTCTCCGCGCGTTACTAAGGATGCCAGGCGCCCGGTGTACTTCATCCGAAAAAGCTCGATCAGCCCCGGACGATCTTATGCTTGCGGTGGTTCTGGCAGTGGTTAGCTTGGTTGGTAGAGGGTCAGGAATAAAAAATGAATGTCAATCGCTTTACGGAAAAACTCCAGGAGGGGCTCGGCCGTGCGCAAAGCACTGCCGTGGCTGCTCATCATCAGGCGGTCGACGTTGAACATCTGGCGTCGGCGTTACTTGAAGACGATCAGGGCCTGGCTGCCTCTGTCGTCAAGATTGCGGGCGCTGACTCAGCCGGTATCCGCCAGAAACTGGCGGACGAGTTGCGCAAGATTCCGAGCGTGACGGGCTCGGGCGCAGATGCGGGCCAGGCTTACATGACTCAGCGCCTCAACCGCGTGCTGACGCGAGCGGAGCAGGAAGCCGGCAAGCTCAAAGACGAATTTGTTTCGGTCGAGCACGTGCTAATTGCGATGCTTGACGAACCGGGTGCTGCCGCACGCATCTTGCGCGAAGCCGGCATCACTCATGACAAGCTGATGGCTACGTTGAAAAAGATCCGCGGCAATCAGCGTGTCACTTCGTCCAATCCCGAGGCAACCTACCAGGCACTGGAGCGTTATGGCCGCGATCTCACACAGCTTGCCGCGGCCGGCAAACTTGATCCGGTGATCGGACGCGACGATGAGATTCGCCGCGTAATGCAGGTGCTATCGCGGCGCACCAAGAACAACCCGGTGCTGATCGGCGAACCTGGTGTCGGCAAAACCGCGATCGCCGAAGGTCTGGCGCAGCGCATCGTGGCAGGTGATGTACCTGAAGGATTGAAGAACCGCCGGCTGGTCGCGTTGGACATGGGTGCGCTGGTCGCGGGCGCGAAGTATCGCGGCGAATTCGAGGAACGCCTGAAGGCGGTGCTGAAGGAAGTGCAGGAGGCCGAGGGCGAGATTATTCTGTTTATTGACGAACTTCATACGGTGGTTGGCGCCGGTGCGGCAGAGGGCGCGATGGACGCCTCTAATCTGCTAAAACCGATGCTGGCTCGCGGCGAACTACATTGCATCGGCGCGACCACGCTCGACGAGTATCGCAAACATATCGAGAAGGACGCGGCGTTGGAGCGGCGGTTTCAGCCGGTGATGGTCGATGAGCCGAGCATCGAAGATACCATCTCGATTCTGCGCGGACTGAAGGAGCGCTACGAGGTGCATCACGGTATCCGGATCAAGGATTCGGCGCTGGTGACCGCGGCGATACTCTCGAAACGCTACATCACTGACCGCTTCATGCCGGACAAGGCAATCGATCTGGTGGACGAAGCAGCCGCGAAGCTTCGCACGGAAAAGGAATCAATGCCGGCCGAGTTGGACGAGGCGAATCGGCGCGTCATGCAGCTCGAAATCGAGCGGGAGGCACTGAAGCGCGAAACGGATCCGGCCTCGCGCGATCGGCTCGAAAAACTCGAAAAAGAACTGGCCGATGCCGAGGACCGGCGTCAGGCATTGCGCGCACAGTGGCAGACTGAAAAGGACGCGATCGAAAAACTTTCGAAAATAAAGAGTGACATCGAGCAAACCCGTCACGAAATCGACAAGGCCAAGCGTGAATACGACCTCAACAAGGTCGCGGAGCTGCAGTACGGTAAACTGGCGAGTCTCGAAAAGGAGCTTGCGGCGGCCGAAAAAGCCGCTAGTACGCCGAGCGGCTCGCGGTTGATCAAGGAGGAGGTCGACGAGGAGGATATAGCCGAAGTGGTCGCGCGATGGACCGGAGTTCCCGTGTCACGCCTGCTCGAAGGCGAAGTGCAAAAACTCGCCCATCTAGAAGAGCATTTACACAAGCGGGTCATCGGTCAGGATGAAGCAGTCTCGGCGGTGGCCGACGCCGTAATTCGGGCCCGCGCTGGCCTCAAAGATCCGAATCGGCCCATTGGCTCATTCATTTTTCTCGGTCCCACCGGTGTCGGCAAAACTGAGCTGGCGCGTGCGTTGGCCGAGTTCCTGTTCGATGACGAGAACGCGATGGTGCGCATCGACATGTCCGAGTATATGGAGAAACACATCGTTTCGCGTCTGGTCGGTGCGCCGCCAGGATACGTCGGCTACGACGAGGGCGGCCAGCTTACTGAAGCCGTGCGGCGGCGGCCGTATTCGGTGCTGCTGTTCGATGAGATCGAAAAGGCTCACGCCGACGTTTTCAATATTCTACTGCAACTGCTCGATGACGGTCGGCTTACCGACGGTCATGGCCGGACGGTCGACTTCAAGAACTGCGTCGTGATCATGACTTCGAATATCGCCAGCCAGGTCATCCTGTCGTACAAGGGCCAGAACTATGAGCGGATGAAGGAGCAGGCGCTCGATATTATGCGCCAGAGCTTCCGGCCGGAGTTCCTCAACCGGGTCGACGAAATCGTGGTGTTCCATCCGCTGACCAGGGAGCAATTGCGCCAGATCGTCGAAATTCAGTTGGTGCGGCTGCGTAAGCGGCTGGAGGAGCGCAAGATCGAACTGGAGCTGACGGAGCACGCGCGCGACTACTTCGCCGAGCACGGCTACGACCCCGTCTACGGTGCGCGTCCCCTGCGCCGCCTGATCCAGCACGAGCTGGAAACCGCGCTCGCCCGCAAGTTGCTGGCAGGTGAGGTCCGTGACGGTAGCCGCGTAGTCGTCGATGCCGGCCCGCGCGGGCTGGAAGTCAACGCACGCGGAGGCCAACGCGCCGCCGCGTAAACACCCAGTGCGAATTAGGTGATTATCCCGGCCGGAGCGAGGAAGATCGCTCCGGCCATTTTCATTGTTATAGGCTCTCGGGCCCGGAGAGGCGGTTATGAATTTTACGCGCGACGGTAAACCTGGCGCTTACCACGTTTTGGCGACAACTTTAATGGTGCAATAATTCCAGGTGCGAGAACCAACAGCTTCGTTCGTGGGAGTGGTTCTCGGGCCGGGCGTATTACGAATTGCCTTCAACTTCAGCTTGAAAGAGCCAGTCTTCGGACGCGCGGCGGTACCTCTCCCTTCCAACTGTCGGCAATGGCATTGCCTGATGATAGAAATCCTCTTTGCTTTTGTTCATAGTCCTCCCACGGCCCTGAAGTACGCGTCAGTTACATCTTTTGCGAGGCAATTCCAGTGGCGGCGCATTTGTCGACTGGCCCAGCACGTGGAAAAAAATCCGCAACGTGTTCGATGATGCTCTTCGGCCTTCTTAGGCGCATCTTTATTGCTGTCCTCCTCGCCGGGTCGACCGCCGCGGCCGCGCAGTCTCCGCCGAGTATCTCGCGAGCCGGCGCCGAGGTCTTCGGGGATTCACAGTGGCTGGTGGATAGCATCCAGCTTGACCTCGAAGACATTTTGACTGCGCCGCTTTATGTCGCCGCACCGCAGAGCCCGTTGCGCTCACGCACGTTCTATCTCGATCTTGGGCTGGCGAGCGCTATGTGGGGGATTTCGTTCGGACTCGACAAGACTGTTCAGACCAGCGTTGGGCACATGGCCCACAGCGCCCATGACGTGATGGAGAACCTCAGCTACACGATGCTGATCGCGGCTGTCGTTGGGACGGGGCTGTACGGCTATTACACCGACGACCCGGCGGCGCGCCGCGATGCGCTGACCGGAGTGGAAGGGGCCGGATTGGCAGTAGCAATTAATGAGCTGGTGGAACGGGCGACCGGCAGACTGCGTCCTTTTCAAACGCGTAGCTCGACCGCGTTCTTCGCTGGGGGTAAGTCATTCACCTCTCAGGACGCCGTCATCGAGTCGGCGCTTGCGGCCGGAACTAGCGCTTATTATGGAGACAAGTGGTACGTTGCCGTGCCACTTTACTCACTTGTGTTGCTCGAAGGCTTCACGCTGACCGGCAATAACTCGCAATGGTTCTCCGACATCATCGGCGGTGGACTTCTCGGATGGACGACGGCGAAAGCCTTGCTCTGGTTACATGAGCGTCAAGCTTTGGAGCCCGACCGCTGGCGGATTTTCCCGGTCACTGCCAGCGCGTCTGCCATCAATCAGCGAGTCAGCGATTTCTCCTCGCTTGGTCTCGGTGTTTACTACTCGTGGTAATACGATGTGATGCGTGTCAAGCCACGAGGCGGCCCAAAATAAAGAAGCCGTAGAGCGGCGCTGTTCGTGGTTCCTGACTACGACGGATAGCCACTGCTGCGGTTGCCGCCCGAGGGCGCCTGCACCGCGGCGTCTAGAATCCCCGAGATTACCCCGTCGAGAACTGGAACAGGGCAGAGTTTTCTTGGCACACGCGCCAAGTGACGGAAGCACCTCGAACAGCCCTATCTGTCTCGTCGAACCACATCACTTTCGCTCCGTGTTTTTGGCCGGCTGACGCTTTTCGGTTGCCGCAGACGATACAATAGCCGTTGTTCGCGCGACCGACGATAGTTAGCCCCAAAGCGAAAATATTTGTTGCAAATGAGAGCGGCAGATTGAAGCAAGAGGGCCTCTGATGCGTCATTTAGAGTGCGTACCAGCGCGGCTCTAAACAACACGGGAGGCCCCCAGGATGAG
>Ga0207416_1000655_pt1 | contig 55492 bp, 51 predicted proteins | sample PaiPotPPM11metaG_FD_184107 | JGI IMG/M metagenome (GOLD analysis project Ga0207416, IMG submission 184107) | Iron sulfur acid spring bacterial and archeal communities from Banff, Canada, to study Microbial Dark Matter (Phase II) - Paint Pots PPM... ... | reverse complement strand
GGTTGGGCGGGCTCACCGGACCGGCGCCGGTGCTGTGGTGCGCGCTCCGTGGATGGGACCGCGACGTGCAGCGGGCGGTGTTCCAGAGTTTCAACCTCGTGATGCAGACGGTCACGATGGTGACGTATCTCGCGACCGGGACGATCGACGGTACCACGGTCCGTCTTCTTGCGATCGTCGCCCCGGCGATGGTGGTGCCGACGCTGATCGGCGCGCGGCTCTACCGCCGGTTTAGTGATGCCGCGTTTCGCCGTCTCATCCTCATACTGCTGACGGCCTCCGGCGCGGTCCTGGTCGCGTCCACGCTCCCACACCTCTGGTGATGCCGGGCCGGCGTTCCGGAAGGCACGCCGCCGCTGAGCGCGAATAGGCGCCTGCTTTGGTTCATGTGTCGGGGAGGGTGATGCGGGCTTATGTTCAAGAATGCGGTGGTGCGGATCCTCGCGATCGGCGTCGTGCCTGTCCTGATGTGGTCGGCGGCCGGCGTGCCCGCGTCGGGCCAGGCGCAGGCCGGCGGCGCCATTCGCGTCGCGACGAACGCCGAGCCGACGACGTTCGACTGGATGTCGTCTACGGCCACGGCGACCCGGCTCGTCGCCTGGCACGTTTTCGAAGGCCTTTTCGCGATTGACCAGCAGTACGAGGTGCGGCCGCTGCTCGCGCAGGGCTACACGGTCAGCGACGACGGCCTCCGCTACACGATCAAACTCCGGCCGGGCCTCAAGTTCCATAACGGCCAGCCCGTGACGGCCGACGACGTCATCGCGTCGCTTGCGCGCTGGGGCAAGCTGAGCAGCGGCGGTCAGGAGACGTTCAAGTACGTGAAGGGGCTCCGCGCCGTCGACCCGGGCACGGTCGAGATCGCGCTCTCCGCGCCGTTCACGCCGCTCATCACCAGCCTCGGCGATCCGAAGCAGTCCGCCGTCATCGTCCCCAAGGCGATCGCCGAGCGGGCCGGCCTCAAGCCGCTCGAGGAGCTCGTCGGCACGGGGCCCTACATCTTCAAGAAATGGACCCCGGGGCAGGAGATCGTGCTCGCGCGCAACCCCGCGTACACGCCGCGCGCCGAGGCCTGGGGCGGAATCACCGGCCGCAAGATCGCGTACGCTGATGAAATTCACTTCTTCCCCGTGACGGATCCACAAGTCCGTCTCGCCGGCGTGGCGACCGGGCAGTACGACCTCGCGCTGGAGGTGCCGCCCGACCTGTACCCCAAGGTCAAGGCCAACCGCCGGCTGACCGCGGACATCGTGAAGGTGTTCAGCTGGACCGGCGTCGTGTTCAACAAGGCGCGCGGCCCGTTCACCGACGTGCGGCTGCGCCAGGCCGTCCAATATGCGATGAAGGACGCGGACCTGATGGCCGCGGCGGCGGGGCCGAAGGCGTTCTGGCAGCTGGATCCGGGGCTCTTCTTCCCGGACCAGCACGACGTGTACAGCCGGGCCGGCGCCGACGTCTACGATCACCAGAACCTCGATCGCGCCCGCGCACTGCTCCGCGAGGCGGGCTACAAGGGCCAGAAGATCGTCGTCATGTCCACGAAGGACTACACCTGGAACAACAACACCGCCCAGGTGCTGGTGCCCGAGATGCAGGCGGCCGGGTTCACCGTCGACTCGCAGGTCTACGACTGGCCGACGCTGTTGAGCCGGCGGACGAAGCCGGAGATGTTCGACATCTTCCTGACCGGGTTCTCACCGTCGATCGATCCGACGGGGATCATTTTCTTCGGGAAGACGTGGCCGGGCTGGTACAAGAGCGAGGCGATGGACCGGGCCCTCGCGCAGTGGAGCCGCACGCCGGTCACGGCCGCAGACGCCCGGCGGAAGATCATGGACCAGATTCAGACGGTGTTCTATACCGAGGTGCCGGTGGCCAAGGTCGGCAATCAGTTCGGCCTCGAGGTGTACAACGACCACCTGCACGGCTACACCGGCTACTTTGACGTCCGCTTCTGGAACACGTGGGTGACGCACTGACGCGACGCCCGCGGCGGCGGCGCCTCCGGCCTGCCCCCGCCGGGGGATAACGGCATGGCGCGGTACGCGGCCGGCCGGGTGCTGGCGCTCGTGCCGGTGCTCGCCGTCGTCGGCGTCACCGTCTTTCTTCTGATCCACCTGATTCCCGGCGATCCGGCGGCCGTCATCCTCGGGTCGGACGCCTCGCAGGCGCAGGTCGCGCAGCTGCGGACCGCGCTCGGCCTGGACCGGCCGCTCCACGTCCAGTTCGTGCTCTGGCTCGAGCACGTGCTGCGCGGCGATCTCGGCAACTCGATCTTCCTCCGACAGCCCGTCACCCGCGCGATCTGGGACCACCTCGGCCCGACGGCGAGCCTGACCGCGCTGGCGGAACTGCTGGCACTCGCGGTGGCGGTCCCCTCCGGCATCCTCGCGGCCTGGAAGCGCGACACCCGGTTCGACCAGGGCTTCATGATGCTCGTGCTGCTCGGTGTGTCGATCCCGTCGTTCTGGACGGGCCTCAACCTGATCGCCCTGTTCGCGGTGACGGTACGGCTGTTCCCCGTCGCGGGCTACGTTTCGCCGCTTCAGGGCGCCGGTCCGTGGCTCGCGAGCCTCATCCTTCCGGCCGTCGCGCTGGCATTCACCCAGGCCGGCCTCGTCGCGCGCATGGCGCGCGACGCGACGATCGACGTGCTGGCGGAAGACTACATCCGCACCGCCCGCAGCAAGGGCGTCCGCGAGACGCGCGTCCTTACCCGCCACGCGTTCCGCAACGCGCTCATTCCCACGATGACCGTGGTCGGCACCAGCCTCGCCAACTTGTTGTCCGGCGCCGTCGTCGTCGAGACGGTCTTCGTGCTCCCGGGCATCGGCAACCTCATCGTCCAATCGATCAGCCGGCGCGACTACCCGGTGATCGAAGGGGTGGTCTTGTTCGTGGCGCTCGTGTACGTCGTCGTGAACCTCGGGGTCGACCTGCTGTACGCGGCCCTCGACCCGCGGATCACATACTAATGAGCGCGTTCTTGAGGGCGCTCGTCCGCCGGCGCCCGATCGCCGCGGCGGCGCTCGGGGTGCTCTCGGCGGTCACGCTGGCGGCGCTGCTCGCGCCCGTGCTGGGCTTGCCGGCGCCCGACCGGATCGACATGGCCGGCCGCCTGGCCCCGCCCGGGCCCAGGCACCCCCTCGGCACCGACAACTTCGGCCGCGACATCCTGAGCCGGGTCATCTACAGCGGCCGTGTGTCGCTCCTCATCGGTCTCGGGGTGATGGTGGCAAGCACGGCCGCCGGCACGCTCGTCGGGCTCACCGCCGGCTACTATCGGCGCGTCGACGCGGTCGCGATGCGCATCCTCGACGGCCTCATGTCCTTTCCGGCGATCCTGCTGGCGCTCGCGCTCGTGGCCGCGCTCGGCGTCGGCGCGCGCAACGAGATCATCGCGATCGCGCTTGTCTACTTTCCGCGGACGGCACGGATCGTGCGGGGCTCGACCCTGCAGCTCAAGCAGCGCGCGTTCGTCGAGGCCGCGGTTGCGCTCGGCGAAGGCGACGGGCGAATCCTCGCGGTGCATATCCTCGGCAACGCGCTGACGCCGCTGATCGTCCAATCCACGTTCGTGTTCGCGGAGGCCATCCTCGCCGACGCGGCGCTCTCGTTCCTTGGGCTCGGCGTGCGGCCGCCGACGCCGACGTGGGGCAACATGCTCGACGACGCGCACATCTACCTCGAGACCGCGCCGTGGTTCGTCGTCTTCCCCGGCGTCGCGATCGTGCTCACGGTCCTATCCCTGAACCTGGTTGGCGACGCGCTGCGGGATCTCGCGGACCCGCACGCGGTCGCCTCGCGTCGCGGCCTCGCCAGGCCGCGCTCCGCCGCGGCGGCGAGCGGCAGCGGACCCGTGCGAGGACTTCCCGGACCCGCGCCAGAATAGCGGGCGCAGCGACATGGCTCGGCCCTTCATCGTGTCCGCCGCCGGCGACGCGCTCATCACCCAGCGCATCGCCTCCCGCGATCCCGGCTTCCTCCGTCTCGCGGACGTGATTCGCTCTGCGGACGCGCGGTTCGTCAACCTCGAGGGGACGCTCCACAACTTCGAAGGCCATCCCCAGGCGACGAGCGGCGGCACCTACGTCTGCGGGTCGCCGCTCATCATTGACGACCTCAAAACGCTCGGCTTCAACCTGTACTCCGTGGCCAACAACCACATGACCGATTGGGGCGAGGGCGGGATCTTCGGGACGCTCGCGACCCTCGAGCGCGCGGGCGTCGTCTACGCCGGGCTCGGGCGGCATCTCGCGGAGGCGCGGACGCCGCGCTACCTCGAGACGCCGGCCGGGCGCGTCGCGCTGCTGGCGCTGACGAGCACGTTCCCGCCGGGCGCGTACGCCGGGGAGCAGCGCCCCGACTGTCAGGGGCGGCCGGGGATCAACCCGCTGCGGTTCGAGACAACCATCGCGGTCGACCGCGCGACGCTCGACACGCTCGCCGGGATCGACCGCCGGGTCCACTTCAGCGCACAGCGGCAGCACTCGATCCAACTCGGCTTTCTCCGGCCCGACCCGGAGGGCATCACCACCGTCCTCGGCCAGCGGTTCACAATCGGCGATCCGCCGGGCATCCGGACCGAGCCGCACGCGGCGGACCTGGCCGGCAACCTCGCCTGGATCCGCGACGCGCGGCGCCAGGCTGAGTGGGTGATCGTGAGCGTCCACGCGCACGAGCAGCAGGGGGGCGATTACGAACGGCCGGCGGAGTTCATCCCGGCGTTCTGCCGCGCAGCCGTCGACGCCGGCGCCGACCTCGTGGCCGGCCACGGGCCGCACATCCTCCGCGGGATGGAAGTGTACGGGGGCAAACCGATCTTCTACAGCCTTGGAAATTTCGTCTTCCAGAACGAGACGCTGTGGCGCCAGCCGCAGGACTTCTACGAACGCCTGGGGCTGCCGCCCACCGCCACGCCCGCCGACCTCTTCGACGCGCGCGGCGCGCGGGGCGGGTTTGCCGCCGATCCGGCGTACTGGGAGAGCGTGGTGCCGGTGGTGCGGTTCGACGGCGAACGCCTTGACGAGATCCGGCTCCACCCGGTCACGCTCGGCCACGGGCGGCCGCGGTGGCAGCGCGGCCGCCCCGTGCTGGCCGCGGCCGATCCGGGACGCGCCATTATCGAGCGGATGGCGCGGCTGTCGCCCGGCGTGGCGATCGCGTGGAGCGGCGAGGGGTACGGGGTGGTGCGACCGTAACCGAGGCCACGCACGGGCCATCGGAGGACGGCGCGGGAGGGAGCGAGACCGGGGCTCGCGCGGCCGCCACCCCTGCGTTCGACGACGCCGAAGATCTGTTGCGCCAGGTTCCGTTCTTTCGCACGCTCACCCGTCTCGATCTCGCCCGGCTCATCGGGGCGCTCGAAGACGTGTCCTTCGCGGCCGGGACGCGCATCTTCGCGGAAGGCGCGGATGGTGATGCCCTCTACCTTCTGAAGCGCGGCCGCGTGGCCATCACCGTGGCGGCCGCTGAAGGAGAGCGCACCCTCGCGACGCTCGAGGCGCCGGCCCACTTCGGCGACGTGGGTCTCCTCCTGGCCCGCCGGACGGCGTCCGCCGCGGCGCTCACCGAGGTTGTGGCCTGGATGCTCCCGCGGAGGGGGTTCGAGCGACTCATTCACGAGCGCCCGGCCATGGGATTGGAGATTGCCAAATCCGTCGCCGAGCTGCTCGACCAGCGTTCCCGCGAGCACACCGGCGCGCCTCCGACACCGGCTGAGGCTATCCCCTCCGCGCTCCCGGCCGCCGCCACGCGCACTGCGTCGCCCCCCCGGCGAACCGGTGCGATCGTGGTCCCCTTAGCCCTCCCGCTGGTTTTGTGGTGGCTCCGTCCACCGGGCGGCCTCACCGCCGAGGGGTGGCACACCGGCCTCATCCTCTTGGGGGCGGCGGCGGCGTGGCTCTTGAGTGCCGCGCCCGACTTCGTCATCGCCCTGGCGATGGCAATTGCCTGGGGCGTCGCCGCCGCGGTACCGTTCTCACAGGTCTTCGCGGGATTTTCCAGTCCGTCGTATCTCCTGGCCCTCGGCGCGCTGGGGCTCGCGGCGGCCATGGCCCGCTCCGGGCTGCTCTTTCGCGTGGCCCTTTTCCTCCTTCAGGTTTTCCCAGGCACCTACCGGGGCCAGGTGCTGGCGCTTCTGGCCGGGGGCGCGGCCGCCAGCCCCTTGGTGCCGCAGGCCACCCCGCGGGTGGCCATGATTCTTCCGGCCGCGCACGAAATCTCCGACGTGCTCGGCTTTCCCCCCAGAAGCCGGGGAAGCGCCGGGCTGTGCTTTGCCGGGATCATCGGCTACGGAAGCTTCGGGGGCATGTTCCTCACGGGCATGGCCGCGAACTTCCTCATCCTGAGTCTCATGTCGCCGGCGGAGCGGGAGCAGTTGACCTGGCTCGCGTGGCTGGTACACGCGGCGCCGGCCGGCATCGTGCTGTTCGCGGGGACCCTGGCGATGCTGATCTGGCTGTTCCGGCCGGAAGGTCCCGCGCGGGCGACGGCGGCGACGGTACGGCAGCAGCGGCGTGTGCTCGGACCGGTGTCACGTCAGGAGATGGTGACGATCGCCGGCCTGGTGATGATGCTTGCCGGGTTTCTCCTGCAACCGGTGCTCCGCATCGAGAGTACCTGGTGGACCCTCGGTGCGCTGGTCCTCCTCGTCGGCAGCGGCGTGCTCGACCGCGAGGCGTTTCGGAGCGCCATCGAATGGGGCTACCTGATGTTTCTCGGCGTGCTCCTCGGGGCGGGGGGCGTGTTTCGGGCGACGGGACTCGACCGCTGGATCGGCGGGGCGCTCGCGCCACTTGCCCACAGCGCCGGGACGCCCAGTACGTTCCTCGTGTTCCTGGTCCTGGGGATCTTCGCGTGCCGCATCCTGGTGCCTCAGATTCCCACGCTGTACCTGCTGCTCCTGATCCTCGTGCCGGCCGCGCACACCATCGGGTTCTCGGGGTGGGTCGCCGGGTTCGTGGTGCAGCTCGCGACTTACACTTGGCTGCATCCACGCCTGAGCGACTACTGCCGTCTGGCCACCCAGCTCACGCGCGGCGAGATGTTTGTGGAGCGCGACGGGATCATCGTCGGCGTTGGACTCACGGCGCTGACGCTCCTGGCCATTGTAGTGAGCATCCCGTACTGGCGGGCGATCGGCCTGCTTCCGCGCTAGGCGGGACGCGCCGCTAGGCCTCCGCGCCTTTCACCCCACGGCCAGATGATTGTTGTCAGATGAGTCCCGGCGCCTGTTCTCGGAACGCGAAATCGTCGAGCTGACGGCGCACATCGCGCACGAGAATTACAACGCCAAGGAAAACCGGCCGCTCCGCGTCGAAGCCAATAACTTCTGCGAGATTCCGCTGCGCCGCCCGAACACGTAGACCCGGCCAGGTGTTAGCTGTCCCGTTCCTCGTCACACGGGACGCCGGCGGGGCCGGAATTCATGACCGCGTGCCGGGTTGTCCTGCCGCCAGAGCGTAGTCGATGGCCTGCTCCTGTGTCATCGCCCGGCCATGGCCCCAGGCTTCGTTGAAGGCGTCATCCCCCAAGCCTGCGCGGGTCGCCGCGATCCGCTGTTCGAGGGCCGCCTGCTCGCGGGGCCGGCGCGTGTTGCCGATCGCGTCAAGCACCGCATCCGCCGCGCCGAGGAGCCTCGCCGCACGATCGAATTGACCCCGATTTCGGGCCACCGCGCCCAGTCCTTCCAAGCACTCCCCGATCACCCATCGGTGGTTCAAGTCGCAGCTCAACGTGAGGCCGTCGGCAAAGTACGCCTGCGCCGGGTCCTGATCGTCCTGCTCAAGCGCGTCATAGCCCAGGTTTCTCAAATTGAAGGCAATGAGGAATCCGTCCCCCGTGGCTTTGGCGAGCGCAAGACATTCCTCGTGAATGGCGATCGCGCGAGCATACTCGGCCTGTTCGCGGGCGACGATCCCCAACTGCGCCAGTGTCGCGCTGACCTGCCACCGATCGCCCAACTCGCGGGCAATGACCAAACCCTCCTCGAGGAGCGCCGTGCCCCGCTCCACGTGTCCTTCACGCAGCGCGGTGACTCCCAGCCACCGGAACAGCCGGCACATGTTGGGCCGGTCGCCCACCTCGCGGCAGACCGCCAGACCCTGTTCGCCCAGTTCGGCGGCGCGCGTGTAGTCGTGCTGCTCAAACGCGAAGTACGTCGCGCCCTGGAGCGCCGCCGGCAGGACGTCGCGCCGGGCCTCGCCGCTCCGCGCGAGCGCGCGCTCGAGCCAGCGGCGGCCCTCGTGCCAGTGGCCGCGGAAGTTCCAAAATCCACACAACCGTCCGGTCAGCCGCAGGGCGGCGTCCGCGCCGCCCGGATCGGTGGTGCTCCATTCCAGCGCCGCCCGAAAGTTGTCGTGCTCTGTGTCGAACCGGGTCATCCACGCTTTCGTTTCCGGCCCGCGCATGGCGCCCGCGGCCCGTTCGGCAAGCTCGAGACACCAGTCGCAATGCCGCCGGCGTGCCGTCGCGGCTTCGCCGGCACGCTCCAGTTTGTCGCCGGCGTACTGCCGCACGCTTTCCAACAGTCCATACCGCGCGGGCTCAACCCGTTCGTCGAAGACGACCAAGGATTTGTCGACGAGCGACATCAACCGATCCTGGGTGTCCGCGCCGTCGGCGTCGTGCCCCCACATCTCCTCGGCGGCCTCCGCGGAGAACCCGCCGGCAAACACCGACAACCGGCGCAGGAGCACGCGCTCCGGCTCGGACAGCAGATCGTAACTCCAATCCAGGGCCGCCCGCAGGGTCTGTTGGTGGCGGAGGGCGGTCCGTGCCCCGCCGGTGAGAAGGCGAAACCGGTCGTCGAGTTTCGCTGCGATGGCCTCCGCCGGCAGCGTCTTCATGCGCGCGGCGGCCAGTTCGATGGCGAGGGGGATCCCGTCCAGCCGCCGCGTCACCTGCGCCACGGCCGCCGCGTTGCTGCTGGTCACACGAAATCCGGGACGGCTCAGTGCGGCGCGATCGGCGAAGAGGAGGACCGCTTCGTACCGGGTCAGCTCCTCGATCGGCGGCATTTCCTGCGGGTTTGGAGTCGACAAGGCCGGCACGCGCCAGATCACCTCGCCGAGGATCCCGAGGGGCTCCCGGCTGGTCGCCAGGAGTCGCAGATTGGGACACGTCCGGAGCAGCGTCTGGGCGAGGTCCGCACAGGCCGCGATCAGATGCTCACAGTTATCCAGCACGAGGAGCGCCGTCTTCGAACGCAAGAATGCGCCGAGCGTCTCGGTCAGCGTCCGGTCGGACTGTTCGGGCAGGCCGAGCGCGGTGGCGACCGCCTTGGGAACGAGGGCGGCCTCGGTCAACGCGGCCAGCTCGGCAACCCATGCACCGTGGGGGTAGTCGGGGAGGAGGTCGGCCGCGGTTCGAAGCGCAAGACGCGTCTTGCCGACCCCGGCGAAGCCCGTGAGGGTCACGAGCCGCGCCGCCGGGAAGAGCTGCTTCACCTCGGCCAGCTCCCGTTCCCGGCCGATAAACGTGGTCAGCTCCGCGGGGAGATTGTTGGGGCGATCGTCGACCGTGTTCAGCGGCGGGAACGCGCGGGGCAGCTCGGCCGCCGCAACCTGGAAGAGCCGCATCGGCTCCGCCAAGTCCTTGAGCCGGTGCGCGCCGAGTTCTTGAAAACTCATGCCGTCCGGCGGGTCATCGGCGACGAGCGCGCGGGTCGAGTCGGACATGAGAATCTGGCCGCCGTGTCCCGCCGAACAAATACGCGCCGCGCGATGGACGTCCAGACCGACGTAGCCCTCGGTTCCCTGGACGGGCTCGCCGGTGTGCAACCCCATCCGCACGCGCAGCGGCGCGCCCTCCGGCCAGGGATGGTGGAGGAGCGCTAGTTGCGCGGTGAAGGCGGCGACGACGGCGTCCCGGGCCTGCGCGAATGCCACGAGGAACGCGTCTCCCTGCGTATCGACCTCCCGACCGCGGCCCGCGGTGAACGCGTCGCGAAGGAGGCGCCGGTGCTCTGTCAGCGCCTCCGCGTACCGGCGGTCGCCGAGCGATTGCAGAAGGGTTGTCGATGCCTCGACGTCCGTGACCAGGAACGTGACGGTCCCGGCCGGCAGCGGCGCCTTACGACGTCCACCCATCACGGTACGCCGACGAGCGATATTCGCAACGCGCACGCTTTCCCATCACACGGGTTCTTTCCACTATCCCGGCGGTTCGATCCTGCTAGGGCGCCAGAATTCCAAGGATCTTCCAATACGGCACGCTCACCGCGAGGCCGAGCAGCGTCAGCGCGGTCAGAACGGCCCCGGCCACCGTCGCCTGCCGCTCGGTGAACGCTTCGCCTTGTGTGGCGTCGCGCACGAGCCGACAGTAGTCGCTCTGCCGCGGGTGGAGCCAGGCGTTTACGGTGACCAAGACGAGCCAGGTCGAGGCCCGAGATCCGGTCCGCGTCCGCCGGCAGGCGCCCGGCCTCGGACGCAGGCTCGTGGTCGGGCAGATAGGCCAGGGTGGCGCGCCGGTCGGCGACCCGGTAGCCCAGCGTTGGGCCTCGATGCCGTATCCACCCTGCCGAGATGGCAAATTCCCCGATCGTGAAGGCCTCCGGCGGAACGTCGTGGATGGTGAGCCGGCGGGGCAGGTCCAAGAGCGCGACGGGAAACACCGGAGGCGAGAGGTATCTAGCCAACAGCGCCCGCAGATCCGGCGCGGTGGACGCGGGTCCCCAAATATGGAGGTCCAGATCCGGGCGCTCCAGCGGCGCGAAGAACCCGAGGCCGAGGATGTGATCGAGGTGCAGGTGCGTGAGGAGAATGTCTACGCGGACGACCTCCGGCCCGAGCGCGGCACCCAGCCGGCGAATGCCCGTCCCCGCGTCGAGCACGAGCAGAGTCCCGGCGTCGCCGCGGACTTCCACGCACGGCGTGTTGCCGCCGTAACGCAGCGTCTCCGGACCCGGGCTCGGCACGGATCCCCGGGTCCCCCAGAGCGTGACCCTCACGAAGGCTCGCCGCTCGGGAGCGCCGGGGCCCGGCCTAGTGGAGCCAGCCCCGCGCCGCGCCGACGAGCAAGACGATCCCTAAGATCACGCGGTACCAGGCGAACACCCAGCTGGTGTGGTCGCGCAGATAGCGGACGAGTCCCCACAGCGCGACGTACGCCGCCGCGGACCCCGAGGCCAGCCCCAGCAGCAAGAGCTCCCAGCCGTGCGCGTTGAGGCCGGCCTTGCGCAGATGGAACAGCTCGTAGAGACCCGCCAGCACGATCGCCGGCACGCCGAGCAGAAACGAGAACCGCGCGGCGGTGGCGCGCTCCATGCCGAGCGCGATCCCGGCGGTCAGCGTCGAGCCGGACCGCGACACCCCGGGGATCAGCGCAAAGGCCTGCGCGATCCCGACGTAGATGCCGTCGGCGAACGTGAGGCCGTTCCACGTGCGCCGGCCCCGCCCCGCGCCGCGCTGCCCGTACCATTCCGCGAGGGCGAGCAGCACGCCCATCACGACGCACGCCCACCCGATCACCGCGATGCCTCGGAGGGGCGAGTCGCACTGGTTGAGGCGCTTCTGCAGCAGCAGGCCCGCGAACCCGATCGGGATCGTGCCGATCACGATGCTGGACGCCATCCGGAGCGAATGGTCGCGCCAGTTGTTCCGGGCGAACGCGGCCGTCGCTTCCCGCGTCACCCGCGTCAGATCCGGCCACAGGAACGTGAGCACCGCGACGAGGCTCGCCAGCTGCATCGCGGCCGAGAACGCGGACCCCGGATCCGGCCAGCCGAGCAGCGCCGGCACGATCCTGAGATGCGCCGTGCTGCTGATCGGGAGCAGTTCGGTGATGCCCTGGACGATGCCGAGGACGAACACTTTCCACGCGCCGAGGTTCACGAAGTTGATGCTGACCTGGGCGGCTTCGGAGCAGGCGGCGCTGGTGAGGGGCGTCATCGCAGCGGTACGAAGGTTGATGGAGGCATGGCCATGCCATTTCGAGCCGGTCGCGACAGCGCCCTCCAAGTTGCGGTGCCGCCGCCGTTCTCACGTTGCCGAATCTATCTGGCGGCGGGGCCTCCCTCGGGCCGGATGGTCTTGGCGGCCGGCGCGGCCCCACTGTGGCCGCCCCCGATGGCCCGACGGATCTCGAATCCCCGCAGCACCCAATCGCCGGCCAGGAGCCATCCCGCAAACAACGCGATCCCCCAGAGGATCCAGGCCAGCGCCCAGGCCACGAAGATGAGGATCTGCTGCAGCACCCACAAGACGATTCCTGCGATCGCGCTTCCCAGCAGCAGCGCGAGCGGCCACATCAGCGGATTGTCGAGATTGCCGGAAATCGTCAGCACCATGAAGATCACGGTCAGCGCGCCGACCGCGACGCCCGGCCACCCGGTCGCGGCGACATACCCCGCCGTATGAACCAGCGCCCCCGGCAGCCGGATGATCTGGCCGAGCAAGTTCTCGCAGTGCGTCGCGAACTGCGTCCCCACTGCCGTCGGCATCCTGACCAGTCGGCAATTCAGCGTCTCCGACCACATCCGATCCCCGACGAGGAGCGGATTGACCTGACGGAGCCCCGGGATCACTCGGGTGTTCAAGAACGTGCGGGCGTCGTCGCGCGGGGTGGGATTCGCCGCAAAGTAGATGGTCAGCGTGATGGCGGCGGCCAAGGCGAGCTGCCACCAGTTCACGGAACGGCGTGCACGCGTCCCCCTGGTGTTCATGCGAACGTCTTATACCCGGATTGTGGCCCACGCGGACGGCCCGCGCGGGCACATCGCCAAATGCGGGCGCCGGGCGCGGGTCCCATTCCGGCGGCCGCGAGGGCATATCGTAGTACATGGAGTCTCATGTTTTGGCGGACGAGTTGAGCCGGCTGCTGGGCGTGAAAGGGCTCGTCGAAGACTACGGCCCCCGGTCCGGCGAAGCCCGCGCATGGTTTGCGCACGTGCGCTCCGCCCTCTCACAGGTAGATCGCGCAGAGGCCGCGGCCTTCGAGGATGTCGCCGCGCAGATCCAAGCCCGCCCGTCGCTCGACGGCGAGGACCCGCTCTGGATTCGGTCACAGCTGATGGTCTACCGCACGATCGCGCAGCTGCCGGCGCCGCCGGGCGCGGGGGAAGATGACCGCGACGCATTGACCGGCTTGAGAAAGCGGCGCGTCCTCCACGCCGATCTGGCGCGGGGTGTCGAGCAGGCGCTGGCCGGCGGGCAGCCGCTCGCGCTCATACTCGCGGACCTCGATCAGTTCAACCGCGTCAACTACGACGCCGGGCCGCAGGCCGGGGATGAGGGTCTCAAGGCCGTCGCGGTCGAGGTGGCCGGCGCCGCTCCGGACCGGGGCCGCGCCTACCGGTGCGACGGCGAGGAAATGGCGGTGCTGCTCGACGGCGCCGGCGGCGCGGATGCGGCGGCGATCGCGGAGAAGTTGCGCGCGGCCATCGCCGGTCTCGCCGTGCCCTCGCTGGGGAGGCCGTTGACGGCCAGCATCGGGGTCGCCGCGGTCCCGGAGCACGCGAGGGATGCCGCCACGCTGTTCGAGAAGGCTACCCGCGCCCTGGACCGTGCCCGGGACGCCGGGAGGAACCAGGTGCGACTCGCGGAGTGAGGTGTCTGGATGTCCGAGCAGAGCCGTCCCGCAAACGACGGCTTCGTCGCGTCACGCCGCATCGGGGAGGCCGTCGTGACGGTGATCTCGGACGGCACGCTCCGCTGGGCGCCGAAGTTTCAGATCTCCGAGGACGAACGGCGCCGCGCCTTGCCCGACGCGGACGCAGACGGCAAGGTGACGCTCGGGCTCAACCTGGCGCACGTCCGATGCGGCGGCGCCTCGGTCGTCATCGATCCCGGCTGCGATGAGCCGTCGTCCGCGTGGGCCCGCGAGTTCAGCGCGAAGTGGCCGGGGCTCACGCGGTCGCCCGGCCTCGAGGCAGCCCTGCGCCGCATCGACGTGGACCCCGTCGCCGTGACCCACGTGCTGATCACCCATGCGCACGAGGATCATTTTGCCGGCGTGGCTGCGGAGCGCGGGGCGGACCTGGTGCTGCGGTTTCCGAACGCCCGGCACGTGATCGGCCGGCGCGACTGGGAAGAGCATCCCGCGCGAACGCAGCCGGACAGCGCGCTCGTACGCCGCCTCGGACTCGCCGCGCGGCAGGGTCAGCTCGACACCGTCGATGAAGAGCGCGACGTCGCTCCCGGCGTGACGATGATCGCCTCACCCGGTGAGACTGCGGGCCACTGCAACGTGCGCGTCGCCTCAGGCGACCGGCGATTCTATTATCTCGGCGATCTGTTTCATCTGCCGTGCGAGGTCGAGCACATGGAGTGGGCGCCGCCGAACCGCGACGTGGCCGCACTCGCGTCGTCCCGTCGACAGTTGCTCGCCGAGGCATCGGGCCACGACAGTGTGCTCGTGTTCACGCACGACCGTTTCCCGGCCTGGGGCCGGGTCGTCCGTTCGGGCGGCGGGTACCGCTGGCAGCGGGACTAGGCGCGGACTTGCCTTAGCCGCCCGCCGCGTCGCGGATCGCCCGCCACACCCGGTCCGGGGTCATCGGCATGTCGATCGAACGCACGCCAAGCGGCCGCAGCGCGTCGTGGACCGCGTTGACGAGGGCCGGGGGCGCGCCGATGGTGCCCGACTCGCCGATCCCCTTCGCGCCGAGCGGATTGAGCGGCGAAGGCGTCTCCTGCATCGCTGACACGACCGGCGGCAGATCGGCCGCCGTCGGCGCCGCGTAGTCCAATAGCGAGGCCGCGAGCGGCTGGCCGTCGTCGCCGTAGACGACCTGCTCGAGCAGCGCCTGCGCGAACCCCTGCGCCAGGCTGCCGTGCACCTGCCCCTCCACCAGCAGCGGATTGACTACCCGGCCGCAGTCGTTCACCGCGACGTATGCGAGCACGTTGATGCGGCCGGTGTCGGGGTCGACCTCGACCACCGCGACGTGCGCGCCGGACGGCGTCATGATCCGCTCTGACTCGAACCGGGCGTAGGCCTCAAGCGGTTCGCCTGCCCGGGCGGCGATCTCCCGAAACGTCAGCGCCCGCTTCGGCACGCCCCGCACCCCGGCCCGGCCGTTGCCGAGGACAATGTCGCGCGGGGCCGCTTCGAGGAGCCGCGCGGCCGCCGCCACGATGCGCGTCCGCACCTCGGCCGCCGCATTTGCCATCGCGGAGCCGCCGAGCGACAGCGACCGGCTCGCGAACGTGCCGACGCCCTCCGGGATCGCGTCGGTGTCGCCGTGGAGCACCGTGACGTCGTCCGGCGCGATGCCGAGCGCGTCGGCTAGGATCTGGCTCAGCGCCGTCGCGAGTCCCTGGCCGTGCGGCGATGACCCGGTGACGGCCGTCACGTGGCCGGACGGCTCCAGGCGCACGATCGCGGTTTCCCACGTTTCGCCGCCGCCGGCGGTCTCGATCCACGTGCAGAGTCCGATCCCAAGCGGCAGCCCGCCACTGTGCCGGCCGACCCTGGGCCTGCGGCGCGAGCCAAAGGCGCGCCGGCCACCATGAAATTGAAGCCGTCGCCGCGCTTGTTCCCGGCGCCACCGGTCGTACTCCGCGAGGCGCAGGGCGCGGTCGAGCAGGCCCGGATAGTTCCCCGAATCGTAGATGAGCCCCGTGGCGCCCTTGTAGGGAAAGGTCTGGATGAAGTTGCGCCGGCGGACGTCCGCGGGATCGAGGCCGAGCCGGGCGGCCACGAGGTCCATCAGCCGTTCAATATAATAGGCGCCTTCCGGGCGTCCCGCGCCGCGGTAGGGGCCGCTCGGGGCTTTCGTCGTCGCGACGCCCCGCATCCGGAGCCGCACGTTCCGGATCCGGTACGCGCCGAGTCCGACGAGGGTCGTGAGCGTCGGGATGATCGCGGTGACCGAATAGCAGTACCCTCCGAGGTCGGCCAGGATCTCGCCCTCGACCGCCGTGACGGTCCCATCGGCGGCCGCCGCCGCGCGCAGGCGCGCCCGCTGTCCCCGGCCGTGGATGGTCACTTTCATGTTTTCGAGGCGGTCCTCGGCCCAGGCGACCGGACGCCCCAGGCGCCGGGCAAGGAGGGCCGCGAGCGCCTCTTCCGGATAGTCGATGCCTTTGACCCCAAACCCGCCGCCCACGTCCGGCGCGATCACGCGAATCTGTTCCTGGCCGACGCCGAGGATCTCCGCGAGGGTCTCGCGCGCGCCGTGCGGGGACTGCGTCGAGAGCGTGATCTCGAACCGGCCGGCCGCCGCGTCGTACCGGGCGACGACCCCGCGGCACTCGAGCGGCATCCCGGCCAGACGCGGCTGCTCGAACGTGGCCTCGATCACCGCGGCCGCGTCGCGAAACGCCGCCTCCGGCTCACCCGCGCGTACCTCACGGGTGAAGACGACGTTGCCCCGAAGGGCCGCGTGTACGACCGGCGCCCCGGGTGCCACCGCGGCGTCGACGTCCACGACGGCGGGCAGCGGTTCGTAGTCGACCTGCACCGCCTCGGCCGCGTCCTCCGCCGTGTAGCGGCTGTCCGCGACGACCACCGCGACCGGCTGCCCGACGTAGCGCACGATCTCGTCGGCCAGGAGGGGATGCGTCGCGGCCGCGATGCCGGGGAACATCGGCGGCGCCGGAATCCTCGGCATCGGCGAGGGCAGGTCCCGCGGGGTCAGCACCGCCACGACGCCGGGCATCGCCCGCGCCGCGCCCGGCTCGAGGCGCAGGATGCGCGCGTGGGCGTGCGGCGACCGGACGATCGCCGCGTGCACCATGCCGGGCAGCCGGATGTCGTCGAGAAACCGCGAGGCGCCGGTTAGGAGGCGGCGGTCCTCTCGCCGCCGGAGCGGGGCGCCGACATAGGTCATGCGAGGAGGTTCGTCTGTCTAACCGTCGAAGCCTCTGCGATGCTTTTCGGCCAGCACGTGGCCGTGATGCGGTCCAGAGGGGGCGGAACGCATGGCATCGCGCGCGCGGATAGGGCAACGGCTCACTCGACGCACACTGCTGGGGCGGGCGCTTGGTGCCGCCGCCGGCGCCTCCGCGCTCGGTGCGGCTGGTTCGGGGCTCGGGCGCGCAGCCGGTCCGTTCGGTGTGCCGGGGGTGCTCGCCGCATCGATGCGGCCCGTGAAGCTGGGCGTGGTGCTTCCCTACTCCAAGGTGTACCAGCAGCTCGGTGAAGACATTACGTCGGGCATGATCCTGTACTTCGAGTCCGTCGGGTGGACCGGCGGCGGCCGGCGGATCTCGATGATCAAGGAAGACGAGGACATCGATCCTCAGGTCGCGCTGCGGAAGGCCCGCAAGCTGATCGAAGGCGACAACGTCGATCTCCTCACCGGGCTCGTCGCGAGCCCGAGCGCCGTCGCGATCCGGGACATCGTCCACAACTCCAAGACGGTGCTCGTGATCTCCAACGCCGGCGCCAACGTCGTGACGCGGGCGCGGAAGAGTCCGTACATCTTCCGCGCGTCGTTCTCGAACTGGCAGACGGCCTACCCGATCGGCAAGTGGTTCTACGACAACGTCACGAAGTCGGTCGTCTGCGCGGCGGCGGACTACGCCGCGGGCCACGAGGACATCAACGCGTTCAAAGAGAGCTACCTGGCCGCGGGCGGCAAAGTGACCGCGGAAGTGTACCCGCCCCTCAACAACACAGACTACGCGCCCTACATCGCGCAGATCCAGCGGGCGAAACCGGACGCGGTGTTTGCCTTTTTCGCCGGGAGCGACGCGGTGCGATTCGTGCAGCAGGCGCAGCAGTACGGCCTCACGCGCGACGCGCGGCTCTCCGGGCCCGGCTTCCTGGTCGAAGAGGACGTCCTGCCGGCGCAGGGCCGCGCGGCCCTCGGCGCCTACAGCTGCCTGCACTGGGCGGTGACGCTGCAGCGGCCGGAGAACCTCGCGTTCACGCGCGCGTACCGCGCGCGGTGGAAGCGCGGGGCATCGGTGTACGCGATGCAGGGCTTCGACGCCGCCCGCGTCATCGCCGAGGCCCTCAACGCGACCGGCGGCAACACGGAGGACCGCGCGCGTCTCGCCGCCGCCGTGGCCGCCGTGAAGTTCGCGAGCCCGCGCGGGGCGTTCGCGTTCGACCCGGAGACGCACAACGTGGTGCAGGAAGTCTACTTGCGTCAGGTGCGCGAGGCCGGCCCGGCGCTCCACGACGTGGTGTTCGGAAGCCTCGGGGTGTTCAAGGACCCCGGCGTCTAGTCATCGCGTCCCCTCGCGCGCGGCCTGGACGAGCGCCCGTATTCTCGCCGCGGCGGTTTCTCCCGCCTGCGTCAACGCCGCCCGGTCGCCGGGCGGCACGGTGATCGGCTCTCCGATGTAGACCGTGATGGGCCGCGGGCGTGGGATGACGAGGCTGAGGGGAAGGGCGTCGTCCGTCCCCACGATGGCGACCGGCACCATCGGCGCCCCCGTGCGCGCGGCGAGCATCGCCGCCCCGCGATGAAACGGGCGCACCTCCCCGGCCGGCGGAATGCCGCCCTCCGGAAAGACGATCAACCACGCGCCCTGCCGGAGCGCCTCGGTGGCCCGCCGCAGCGCGGTCGTGTCGACGGCCCCGCGCCGGAGCGGGATCGCGAGCGGGCCGTAGCTGCGCATCACCAACGAGACGCCCGGCATCCGCCACAACTCTTCCATCGCGAGAAACCCCGGCTTGCGCGGCAGGACGAGCGGCAAGATCACGGGATCGAGCCAGCTGACGTGGTTGGCGACGAGGACCGCGGCGCCCAACGTCTCGAGGCGCTCGAGGCCGACGGCCCGAAGCCGGAACAGGACGCGCGCCACGCCGCGCACCGCCCAGCGGATCAGTCGATAGAGTGGGCCGCCCAATCTCAGATCAGCATACGCGCCGCGATCCCGCCCCGCAAGCGGCCGGGCGCACGCCTGTCTGTTCGGCAGGGAGCGCGCGCCGCCGTCGAAGAAGACTCGCCTCGGGTATAAAGAGCCCGTCGGGCGTCGGCCGGTGGCACGTCCGGCGCTTCTCGATCGGCAAAAGGGGTGACGCTCGTGCCGGCGTGGGATCTCAGCGTCGCGGGAAAGGCCGCCGTCGTGACCGGCGCGGGCAGCGGGATCGGCCGGGCCACGGCGCTTGCGCTCGCCGCGGGCGGGGCCGCGGTGTGCATCGCCGACCTCAGACCGGATGCGGCGCGCGGAGTCGCGTCCGAGATCGAACGCGCGGGGGGCCGCGCGATCACCGCCACCGCCGACGTGAGCCGGCCCGACGACGTGCGCCGGCTCATCGACGAAGCCGCCCGCGGGCTGGGCCGCCTCGACATTCTGGTCAACAACGCCGGCCTGCAGTACATCGCGCCGATTCACGAGTATCCGGAAGACAAGTGGCAGCTGCTGCTCGGCGTCATGCTGACCGGCACGTTCCTCTGCACGAAGTACGCGCTGCCGCACATGATCGCGAACCGCTGGGGCCGCGTCGTCAACCTCGCCTCGATCCACGGCCTGGTCGCCTCGCCGTTCAAGAGCGCGTACACCGCGGCCAAGCACGGCATCGTTGGATTCACCAAGGTGCTCGCGCTCGAAGTGGCCGAGCACGGCATCACCGCGAACGCCATCTGTCCCGGCTACGTGCGCACGCCGCTCGTGGAAGGCCAGATCGCCGATCAGGCGAAGGTCCACGGCATCCCGCCCCAGGAGGTCGTGGAGAAGATCATGCTCGAGCCCGCCGCGATCAAGCGGCTGCTCGAGCCCGAGGAGATCGCCGGCGCCATCCGCTATCTCTGCAGCGACCTCGCCGGCGGCATCACCGGCACGGCGTTCGTCGTCGATCAAGGCTGGACCGCGCGGTAGACGGCGAGGCGGCCTGGGTGGACAACCGGCGGTCGGAGCTCTGGGGTCCCGCGCCCCCGCCCGCCGACTCTGGGCCTGCGGCGCGGGCCAAAGCGCGCGGGCAACGATGAAATTAAAGCCCGCATGACCAAAATCGCGTTCCGGGACGTGACCAAGGCCTACCCCAGCGCCCGCCGCCCGGTGGTGGACGGAGTCACGTTCGATGTCCCGGAGGGCGTCATCTGCATGCTGCTCGGGACCTCCGGCGCCGGCAAGACGACGCTGCTCCGGATGGTCAACCGGCTCGTCGAGCCCACGTCCGGCTCGATCATCATCGACGGCCGCAACGTGCTCGAGGAAGACCCCATCGCACTGCGGCGCCGCATCGGCTACGTCATCCAGCAGGGCGGTCTGTTCCCCCACATGACGGCGGCCGAGAACATTTGCGTCACCGGCGAGGTCGCTGGCCGGCCGAAGGACGAGATGATGCGGCGGGCCGACGAGCTGCTGACGCTCGTGGGCCTCGACCCGGCGGTGTACCGGTCGCGCTATCCGCGGCAGCTGTCCGGGGGCGAGCAGCAGCGTGTCGGGCTCGCCCGGGCGCTGGCCAACGACCCTGGCCTCCTCCTAATGGACGAGCCGTTCGGGGCGCTGGACGCGATCACGCGAAGCCGGATGCAGGCCGAACTCCTCCGGATCCAGCGCGGGGTGCGCAAGACCATCCTCTTCGTGACGCACGACGTGGACGAGGCTTTCCGGCTGGGGTCCATGATCGCAGTTATGTCGGAGGGCCGCCTCGTCCAGGCCGGCACGCCGGTCGAGCTGCTGACGCGTCCGGCCGACGATTTCGTGCGGCGTCTCATCGGTACTGACGCGATCCTCCGCCAGCTCGAATTCCTACCGGTCACGGTTGCGCTGGGCTCCGGCCCCGCGGGACCGGGCGGCTCGACCGACGGCGCGACCGGGACCGCGCGGATCCGCGCAGACGCCCCCCTGCTGGAGGCGCTGCTGGCGCTGCTCGAGACCGGCGCCCCTGCGCTTGCCGTGGTCGCGGACGGCACACCGGGGCCGCTTGGGTTCGTCACGCTTGCCGCGATCGCGCGCGAGATCGCGGCGCTGAGAGCGGCGGGCCGCCCGGCCGCCACGTGACGGTGCCGTGCGCTTCCTGCTGAATCCGTCGAGCTACGCGCTCGACGATCCATCGAGCGTGCCGAACCTCCTCGCGCAGCACCTCGCGATCGTGGGACTCAGCGTGGGCATCTCGCTGCTCATCGCCCTACCGCTGGGTGTGCTCGTCGCCCGCTACCGGCGCCTCTACCTGCCGGTGATCGGTGTCGCCGGGCTCCTCTACACGATCCCCGGGCTCGCCCTGCTCGCGCTGCTGGTCCCGATCACCGGGCTCGGCACCACGACGATCGTCATCCCGCTCGTGCTGTACGCGCAGCTAATCCTGATCCGCAATACGGTCACGGCGATTCAGGCCATCGATCCGCTGCTGCTCGAGGTCGCCTCCGCCATGGGCATGAGCCGCGGGCAGCTGCTCCGCCGCGTCGTCACGCCGCTCGCGCTGCCGCTTGTGATCGCCGGTGTCCGCGTCGCCACGGTGACGACGATCGGCATCGCGTCGCTCGCGTCGCTGGTCGGCGCCGGCGGGCTGGGCGATCTGATCTTCAGCAGCATCGAGAACGCCAACTACGACGAGGTCTTTGCCGGCGGCATCATCATCGGCGCGGTGGCCGTCGCCGCGGACATGCTGCTGCTCGCGATCGAGACGGCGGCCGGCCGATGGCGGACCGCGGAGCTCCGCCGGTGATCGCCGCGCTGCTGCGGTTCGTGACGAATCCCGCCACCGATTACGCGGGACATACGGTCCAATACCTCGAGCTGTGCGCCGCGTCGCTCGTCGTGGCCGTCATCATCGGCGTCGCCGCCGGCGCGGTGGCGGCGCCGCGCCCCGTCCTGGCGTTCTTCGCGGTGAACGTGAGCGGCATGATGCGGGCCGTGCCGATCATCGCGTTTCTGGCGTTCGCGATTCCTTACCTGGGGCTCGGGTTCACGCCGGCGTTCGTCGCGCTCACGGTCCTAGGGATACCCCCGGTGCTGTTGAATACATGGGCAGGTCTCCGCGGCATCGACCCCGCCGTCATCGACGCGGCCCGCGGCATGGGGATGACGGGCCGGCAGATCGCCGTGCGCATTCAGGCGCCGCTCATGCTCCCCGTCATCGCGTCGGGCGCCCGCACGTCCGGCGTCCAGATCATCGCGACCGCGACGCTCGCCGCCATCATCGGCGCCGGCGGATACGGCGACTACATCCTGTCGGGACTCTACCAGGTCGACACGACGCAGATCCTGGCCGGCACCATCCCGGTGTCGGTGCTGGCGCTCCTCGCGGAGCTCGGACTCGGCGCCGCGCAGCGCGCGTTGACGTCGCCGGGACTGCGAACACAGTCGCTCGAGCAGGTCACGCCATGATACCCGGGAGGGGATGACGACGATGATGAAGCGCAAGGGAGTGTTCCAGGGACAGCTGCTGGCGGTGCTGGTGATCGGTGCGCTCATGAGCGCGATTGTACCGGGCATCAGCCCGGGAGCGTCGGCCGCGGGCAAGCCGCACCTGACGGTGGGCGGCAAGACCGACACCGAGGCGCAGCTGCTGACCAAGCTCTACGTGCTCGTGCTCCGCAAGGCCGGATTCGACGTCACGGAGAAGGCGAAGCTCGGCACCAACGATATCGTGCACAACGCGATCGTCAGCGGCCAGATCGATCTCTACCCCGAGTTTACCGCGACAGGCCTGGCCCGGCTGAAGCTCAAGACCACCCATAACGACCAGAAGGACTACGAGCTCGTGAAGGCCGGTTACGCGAAGCAGTTCCATATCGTCTGGCTCGCGATGTCCCCGCTCAACGACACCTACGGCATCTGCACGACCCAGGCGAAGGCAGGCACCCTGGGGACGAAGGTCAGTCAGCTGGCGTCGGCGGCCCCCAAGCTCACGGTCGCGTCGCCGCCGGACGGCACGAGCGATCCCAACGTCCTTCCCGGCATGAAGGCGGTCTACGGCTTTACGTTCGGAAAGGTCACGGTCCTCGACGAGGCGCTGACCTTCCCCGCCGTCCTGCAGGGCAAGGCCGACGTGAACGTCTGCTATACGACGAGCGCGCTCATCGTCAAGAACCACTTTGTCCTCCTCGACGACGACCGTCACCTCTTCCCGATCTATCACCCGGCGCCGATCGTTCGCGAAGCCACGCTCGCGAACGCGCCCGGGATCGCCACGGCCCTCAACCCGCTCGCGCCCAAGCTGACCACCGAGGTCAGCCAGGAGCTCGGGCTGCGGGTCGTGAACGGCGCCACCGTGACGAACGTTGCGACAACCTGGCTCAAGAGCGTCGGGCTGCTCTAAGTGCGGCTTGCGGACAAGGTCTGTCTCATCACCGGCGCCGGCTCGGGGATCGGCCGCGCGAGCGCGCTGCTGTTCGCGCGTGAAGGCGCGGCCGTCCTCGTGGCCGATGTGGATGAGCAGGCGGGCGAGCGGGTGGCCGCCGAGATCGCCGGGACCGGCGGCCGGTCCCTCGCCGTCCGCACCGATGTCACCGATCAATCCGCGTGCGAGCGCGCCGTGGCCGCGGCGCTGGACCGCTGGGGGCGCCTCGACGTGCTGTTTAACAACGCCGGCATCGGCGCGGTCGGCACGGTCGACGATGAGCCGCTGGATCAGGTGGACCGCGTCCTAAACGTGAACGTCCGGGGAGTCTTTCTGATGTGCCGGGCGGTTCTGCCCACGATGATGGCGAAACGCGGCGGCTCGATCATCAACATGGCGTCGGCGATCGCCCAGACCGGGCTCGCGCGGCGCGCCTCGTACTCGGCGTCGAAAGGCGCCGTGCTGGCGCTCACGAGATCCATGCAGGTCGACTACGCGCCGTACCACATCCGGGTCAACGCGCTCATGCCCGGCACGATCCACACCCCGCTTGTCGATCGGTACCTCCGCGACCACTACCCCGACTACGAGAAGGCGCTGGCAGGCATCCGCGCGCGGCAGCTGACCGGTGAGCTGGGCCAGCCGGAGGATGTCGCCGCCGCGGCGCTGTTCCTCGCGAGCGACGAATCGCGGTTCGTGATGGGATCGGGGTTGATCATCGACGGCGGCATGACCAGCGGGCGGTGACCGGCACCCCGGCCCCGCCCGTCATGGCGACGTCGCGCCTCGAGGCGTTCAGCGACGGCGGCTTTGCGATCGCGATGACCCTGCTGGTGCTGGCCCTCAAGGTGCCGCCCGCCGTCCCCGCCGGGCCGCCGCTGTGGAAGGCGCTGCTCCAACAGTGGCCGGCGTACCTCGCGTTCGTGACGAGCTTCGCGACCGTGGGGATCATGTGGATCAACCACCATCTGAACTTCACGCTGGTCCGGCGCACGGACCACACGCTGCTCGTGTTGAACGGCCTCCTGCTGCTCGGCGTGACGTTTCTGCCGTTTCCCACCGCGCTGGTCGCGGCCTACGTCGGGCACGGCGAGCGGGTGTCGGTGGCCGTGTACACGGGGACCTTCGTCTTCATCGCCTGCACCTGGAACGTGCTGTGGCGCTACGCCAGCAAGAACGACCGGCTGCTGGCTCCGGACGCCGACCCGCGGCTGGTCGCGGCGATCACGCGGGCGTACAACGCGGGATTGATGGCCTACGTGGTCGCGTTTGGCCTCGGGTTCATCCGCCCCCTCGCGGACTCTTGATGTGCGGCCTGCTCGCCGTCTACTTCGCACTGCCCGACCAGTACCACCGGTGGTTCGGCCGGCGCTAATTACATGGTGGCCGGCCGCAGGATGGATCGGCGTGCGCCGCCGCGAAGCCACCACCCGGACAGCAAGGGAGCCGTCGATCCGCCCGGGCAGCGCCGAGCGGATCGCTTTCCGTGGGGGTGCCTCGCTCATGCGCAAGTACCGGCTGCAAGACATGTCGTGGATGGAAGCCCAGGAAGCGTTCCGCCTGTCCGACACCGTGATCTTTCCAGTCGGCACACTGCACGGACACGGTCCGAGTCCGATCGGCATCGACGCGATCTCGGTCGACGCGATCGCCGATCGCATCGGCAAAAAGACCGGAATGATGATCCTGCCGACGCTGACGTACGGCGAGGACGACAAGATGCGGGACTATCCGGGCTCGCTCGCGATCAGCCAGAGTACGATGGAGGCGTTCTGCACGGACATCTGCCGCAGCCTCCACCACAACGGCACGCGCAAGGTCATCATGCTGAACGGCCACGGCGGGAACCGCGAGCCGCTGACGCGCACCGGCCGCAACGTGCGTGAGCTCGGGATGCTGGTCGCGATCGTCGAGTGGTGGAACATTACGAAGCGCCTCCAGCCGGAGCTCTGCACCGACGGCACGCACATCGTCGAGCTCGCGGTCGCGCTCGCGGCCGGCGGCACCGACATCGCCGACCTACGCGGCGGGGGCTACAAGGGCGAGTGGGGCACGCAGCCGCCGCTGCGGAAGATGTTCGGGGACGGGATCAAGCCGCTCGGCTTCAACAACTTCGAGTTCGGCGGGGCGCCGGTGATTATCCCGGTGGACGCCTGGGACGTCGACATCGCGAGCCCGCCGGAAGTGAACAAGAGCGATCTTGAGGCGCTGCGGCGGCGGGGCGAGCAGATCATCGACCGCGCCGTGGAGTACGTGATCGCGTTCGCCGCCGAGTTCCAGAAGGTCGACGTCGCCCGCGCGCTCGCGCAGTAATTCCGGCGCTACCGGCGGTAGGCCACCGTCTTGACGTCGGGGTTCATGAGATTGTCGTTGACGGAGACCGCCAGCCAGATCGTGTAGGTCCCGCGGTCCAGCCCGTCCGCCGGATTGAATGAAAAGGTGCCGCTCTTCGGCGCCGTGACGGCGCCTGCCCTGACGACCTGGCCGTCCGCCCTAACGACGACGTACCGGCAGACCGCGTTGATGTCGTCATAGGCGCCGGACGTATTGCTGCCGAGCGCCTCGGTCACCAGCTTGTAGTAGCGGTCGTACTTGAACAAGCGCTCCACGTCCGGCCGGAATTCGATCCGGCCGCCGTGAACCGCGATCGTCCGGATGAACGCGCGCCGCGGATACACCTCTTTGTCGAACGAGCCGACGCCGAGCGGATAGCTGAGGTCGCGGAACGCGCCGAGCACGACGGTGCCGTGCGACCAGCTCCGCAGCCGGTACGGCGCGTTCGTGACGAGAAAGTGGTGGTATTCGTGATAGAAGGCGGCGAGCGCGCGCCAACGCCCGCGCGCCTCGGCGGGTGTGACGATGCCCCGCAGCGCCTCGGGTACGTATCCGTTCGACGCGAACTCGTCGGTCAGGCGCGCCAATCGTGCCTCCTGCGCGGGTGCCCGGACGAGATCAAGGGCCGGGATCCGCAGGGCGTCGGCTCCCTCCGCGGACAGCGCGCCGATGCCGCGCTGGGCGGCTTCATCGACGAGGGCCAGCACGTGCCACGGCACGGTACTCCACGGCATCGCCACGAGCGCGGTGTTTTGGTTCGCCCCGGCGTACGCGAGATAGACTTGGACGATCGGCACGTCGTAGTGGATCTTCAGGTCGGCGCCGAGATCCCGCACCACTTTCTGGACCCGGACGATTTTGACGCCGGCGAGGTACCGCCGGGCCAGCACCGTGGCGCGATCGACCGCCGGATCGTATGTGCGGGACGCGCGGCCGGCCTGTCCCTCCGGAGGAGCGCCGGCTACCCCGCCCCGCGGCGACGGGGTGCCCCAGCGCGCGGCGAAGGCGAACGGGTATAGCACGTCCGCCGGCGTCATGATCGTGCCGTCGTGGAACGCGGAGGCGAGCACCCGGTACTCCACCATATCCGCCGCCCGCTTGCCAGGTCCCACGCGATCGAGCGCGCCGTTTCCCGGACGCGGCAGCACCGCGTCGGCCGGAACGTCGATCTCGTGCTTGGACGTATCGGGGACGGTGATGCTGCCGAAGGCGCGTTGGAATTTCACGCTCCATGTCTCCCAACTGCCGATCCGGTTGGCGATCCACCCGCCGCCGTAGGGCGCGCGCAGCATCGCCGGATCGCCCACGGCCGCCCACACGAGGCGTCCAAACGGGTCCCCGAAGCCGGCGACCGGGTTCCAGGGCGCCGCCGGTGATGTCGCAACGCCGAGACGCAGCACGCCGTTCCACGGAAAGTCCTTGAGTTTGGCGGTGCGGATAAAGATGTCGGAGTCGAATCCATCGTACGAGTCGAAGCCGACGTTCTCGATGCCCGGCGAGTACGCGCTGCTGTAGTATTCTCGGCGGGTCTTGTACCCTACGACGACGCGCTCGCAGCCGCGCCGCAATAGGGAGACGAGCGTCCGCTCGAGGTTGAGCGACTCCGCCTCGCTGCGCGGCTCTCCCGAGATGAGCCGGCCGTACAGGCGATCGATCGCCGACCGATCTCCAGGGTCGCTCACGCTTCCGGCGAGCAGGAGATACGCGTCGTACCAGCCGTCCTTGAGCCACGGCGGACCGACCCATCCGGCAAAACGGGTCGCGCGTGCGGCCAGGAGTTCGCGCAGCGGGACCGTCTCGACGCGCACGTCGGGAGAACTGCCGGCGGCCGCGGACGCCTTTTCCCGCGCCGCCGCCGCGAGGTCGGCGTGGCCTAGATAATCGGGATGGAACGGCGTGATGGGGTACGGCGCAAACACGAACGCCGGGTGCTTGGCCGCGAGCGCTCCGGCCGCCCGCTGCGCGGCCGCACAGCGGGCGTCGCGATCTTTGAGCCGGCCGGTGTTGACCGTCAAGACGACGTAGGCGTCCAGGGATTCGACCGGCGTGACGTCGGGGGGTTCCTTGCGGCCCTCATAGGGGTTGCCGCCGACGAACGCCTGGATGGCCGCGCGGCCGAGGAGCGCGCCCGCGGCCGCGGGCGCCATCGACTCGATCTGGATTTCGTGCGGGTAGTAGGACGGGTCAAACGGCGATTCGTGCCCTGCCTGGGTGGGCAGGGCCATGGTCAACACGAGCACGGCGGCCGCGGCCGAACGACGCAGTATGATCATGTGCACTCAAAAGAAGCGGGAGCCGCGGGATGCCGCGGCCCCCGCCTCACAACCGGTCGGTCGACTAGCCCGAAACCTTCGGCCAGGTCTTGTTGATCCAGTCCGAGGTCCGGGTGTCGTCGCCCTTCGGCGCCGGCCAGCCGGGCGGAGCCGTAATGCTTCTGATCGGGATCGTGATGACCCGGCTCGTGTCCATCGTCTGGAACGGGTAGTTCGGGTAGTTCTTGGTGAAGCCGGTCATCGCGTCCTTGTAGCCCTGATGGTTGTCCGGGCGAATGAAGACGTACCCGCCGGGGCCGCTGTAGCCCGAGCCTTCGAGCTGGCTGATAATCGCCTCGTCATCCGGCCAGCTGCCGGTCAGCTTGTTCGCTTTCTCGATCGCCGTCCGAAGCACGTGCATGGCGGTGTACCCGCCCTCGGCCTGGAAGTTCGGGTACTCCTTCCACTTGGCGTAGTAGGCGTTGACGAATTGGTTGTTGAGCGGCCACTTCTGGCCCGACGGGAACGTGAAGTAGTAGTTCGCGTGGCAGCCGCCGATCACGCCCTCGGGGTGATCCTTCCCGATCGCCTGCGGCGCGACGCCCAGCGCGAGCGTGGTGGCGTACTTCATCTTCTTGTAGAGGCCGTACCCCAGCGCCTGCTTGTAGAAGGCGATGTAGTCTCCGCCCCAGACCGAAGTGAAGAGGATGTCCGGCTTCGCCGAGATGGCCTTGGTGATGTGCGCCGCGAAGTCCGTGGTCCCGAGCTTGGGCCATCCTTCCATGACGACCTGCGAGCCGGGCAGCAGCTTCTCGCTCACGACCCGGACGTGCTGGAACGCGTTCCGGCCGTACGAGTAGTCGGGATGGATGTGCGCGATCCGCTGCACGTGCGGGTACGTCTGCGCCATCGCGATCGCCGCGGTCACGCCGTCGGCGGATTGGATGTTCGTGATGCGGAAGATGTACTTCGGGTTCGGGACGGCCTTGTCGAACAGAAAGTCGGTGCAGCCGTCGACGAAAATGGTGAGCACCTTCAGCTCTTCCGCGACCGGCCCCAGCGCCGGTGTGTTGCCGCTGGAGGTGATGCCCGTGAAGAAGTCGATCTTCTCCGAGACCTTGAGCCGCCGGAGCTCCTTCACGTTCGCGTCCGTGCCGGCGTTCTCGTCGGCTTTGATGACCTCGATCTTGCGCTTGCCGAGCATGCCGCCCTTGGCGTTGATCTCGTCCACGGCGAGCACGGTGCCCTTGTACATCGGCTCGCCGAGCACCGCGGCCGGGCCGGAGAAGAAGGTCATCTGGCCGACCTTGAACGGCGTATCGGGGATCTTGCCCTGGGCGCGCACGGGTTCCGGGTCTATCAGTGACCCTGCCGCGCCGCCGAGTGCCGCCGCCCCGATGGCTGCCGTTCCGACGGTGACCCCCATCTGATTGAAGAACTCTCGCCGACTGACTCCCTTCTTGTCATTAACCAAGCTTCCCCACCCCCTATTGGCCGTGCCGATCGCGTTCGGAGCGCCGCCCGGATGCCGCCCAAAAGGCACAAGCCGGGCAACGGTAACGCGGTACATTAGCCGCCTGCCGTCCGGTTCCTCCATCAGGGATCTGTAACGAGCGCCGCCGCGGCCGTTACAAGGCCCGCGGCCGGGCATGATGCCAAACGGGTGCTCCTGGGTCAGGCCGGCGCGGCCCCCGCGCGCGCCGGCGGCGCGACCGGCGTCTCCGCCGGTCCGGCCGTTTCGGTGCGACTGATCCACCACGCCAGCACGAGCACAACGAGCGTCGCCCCAATCAGCACGACCTGGCCGGCGACGCGGGAGATCGTCGCGAGCAGGGCGAGCGTCCCGCTGGTCAAGCCCGTCAAAGCGAGCCCGAGGACAGGCAGCACCGGGGCGCCGCACCCCGTGACCCCGCACGGAGACGTGAACAGCCCGAGCGTGCTGAACATGGCACCCGCGGCCCCGCCGCGACCCGCCCCGGCCGTGCCCCAGCCGCCGGCGGCCCGCCGTCTGCCGCGCGCGTACGACCACAGCGCGAAGTACGTCCCGAACACGACGCCCATGTAGAGCCACCGGATAAGGTCCGGGATATCCGCGGAGAACCCCCACGCCGGCTCGTCGTACGGGCTGTTGGCGATGAACCAGAAGATGGCCACGTTTTGGAGGAACTCGAGCTTGCGCGCGAAGGTCACCTCATGCGACAGCACCCAGGACGGCAGGTGTTTGAGCCACGGGTTGAACGTGAAATAGTCGTACGGCTTGCGGAACACCGACAGCACCACGACCGGCAGGAAGATGTCCAGGGCGATGACGGCCAGCGCAACGGCGGCGAAGACGAGCGGTCTGGCCCGGATCGCCCGCCAGATCGTCGCGAAGCTGCCGGAGATGCCGCGTGCGATGGCCCCCATGGGACTCCCCCTAGCCGCGGATCGTCTGCATGACCGATTCGTTCGCGAACACGTCGGCCGGCGTGCCTTGGAAAAGGATCTCGCCGCGGTCGATGACGTAGAGCCGGTCCGCGACCTTGGCCGCGCTCACCACGTTCGATTCGGCGATCAGCATCGAAATACCCATGTCTTGGATCTTCCGGACGGCGTCGGCGAACCGGTTGACGACGACGGGCGCGAGGCCTTCGAACGCCTCGTCGAGGAGCAGCACGGAGGGCAGCAGCGCCATCGCGCGGCCGATTGCGACCATCTTCTTCTCGCCCCCGCTCAGGTGCAGGCCTTTGCGGGGTAAGAGGCGCCGCAGCTCCGGGAACAGCTCGTCGATCGCATCGCTGCGCCGGGCACGGGCGCCGTCGCCATCGCCGTCTCCAGTTCCGGCCAGCCAGGTCCCCATCCGCAAATGTTCGGCCACCGTCAGGTCCGGAAAGATCCCGCAGTCGTCGGGCGCGTACCCGATGCCGCGGCGCGCGCGGAGGTGCGGGGCCATCGCCGTGATGTCGCCTCCGTGGTAGGTGACGGTGCCGGAGCGAACCGGCAGGAGGCCCATCACGCTCTCCATGGTGGTCGTCTTGCCGGCGCCGTTCCGTCCGACGAGGCACACGGTCTCGCCGCTGTGCACGGCGAGCGACAGGTTGCGCAGCACGTGCGCCTGGCCGCGGTAGGTGTTGACGTCACGCAGCGCCAGCACGGTCCCCGGTTCCGTCATCGGACCACGGTCCTTCCGAGCATCGTCGCGACCCGCTCGTCGCGCACGATCTCGTTTGGCGCGCCCGCGGCCAGCACGCGCCCCTCGTGCATCAGGAGGATGGCGTCCGAGTACTTGAAGACGATGTCCATGTCGTGCTCCACGATGACCGCGCTCAGGCCGTGCGACCGCACGACGGACTCGATGCGGTCCATGATCTGGCTCTTCTCGCGCGTGCCCACGCCGCTCGTCGGCTCGTCGAGCAGGATCAGGCGCGGCCGCAGCGCGTAGGCGAGCGCGACGTCGAGCAGCTTGCGCTCACCCTGCGCGAGCCCGCCCGCCGCGACGTTCCACTTGTCGGCAAGGCCGAAGTCCGCGAGCACCCCGCGGGCCTCCTCCTCCGCCTCACGGTCGCGTTCGGCGAGATGCAGCACCTTGGAGGTCTTGTTCTCGCGGGTAAACACCGCGAGCCGCACGTTGTCGAGCACCGTCATGAGGTCGAAGAGGTTGACCAGCTGGAAACTGCGCGCGATCCCCGCCTTGATGCGGCCGAAGACCGGCAGCACCGTGATGTCCTGGCCCGCGAAGACGATCGTGCCCTCGTCGGGCTGGAGGAGACCGGTGATCAAATTGACGAGCGTGGTCTTGCCGGCGCCGTTGGACCCGACGATGGCGACGAGGCGTTCGGGTTCGACGAAGAAGTCCACGCCGTCGACGGCGCGGTTGTCGCCGAACGATTTTCGGAGTCCCTGCGCGGCGAGCAGCGGCGGCATGTCAGCTCTCCCCGCGCAGCCCGGTGGTCTGGCGCGCGCCGGCGGGCCCGGGGCTGAACAACCGGCGGCCGATCCGCGCGAGCGTGCCGACGATGCCTTCTGGCATCGCCATGACGAGGACCACCAGCACGACGCCGAGCAGCAGCTGCCAGTACTCCGTCCGGCCGACCGCGTACGCCTTGAGATAGTTGAAAACCACCGCGCCGACGATCGGGCCCGAGAACGTCCGGAAGCCGCCGAGCACCGCCATGAAGACAATCTCCCCGGAGAACGGCCAATAGAGGGCCTCCGGCGTCGCGAGGCCGTTGAGCGGCGCCCACAGCGTCCCGGCGATGCTGGCGAACATGCCGGAGAGCACGAACGCGATCCAGCGGTACCGGCGAACGCGGATGCCGATGAACTCGGCGCGAACCTCGTTGTCCCGGATCGCCTGCAGGGCCTTGCCGAACGGCGAGTTCACGATCAGCCACATCAAGCCGGCGCAGACCGCGAACACCACCAGCGTGTAGTAGTAGTACTGATGCGAGAGGAACGCCACTTTGTCGGCCGGAGTCCCGATGGCGCCGCCGAGCAGGGTGGGCGTGGGGACGCGCAGGCCGTCGGTCCCGCCGGTGACCCAGAACAGCTTGAAGGCCAGGCTCCACAGCACCTGGGAGAGCGCGAGCGCGAGAATGGAAAAGAAGATCCGCGTGTACCGCACGCAGACGAAGCCGAACAGCGCCGCGATGACGAGGCCCGAGAGCGCTCCCGCGGCGAGGAACGCCTCCATGGACACGACGTGCAGGTACTTGAACACGAAGCCTGCGGCGTATCCCCCGGCCCCGAAAAACGCGGCGTGCCCGAACGACAGCAAGCCCGTGTACCCGAGCAGCAGGTTGAGGGCCAGCGCCGCGATCGCGAACGCGAGCCCGTAGGAGAGGATGATCGTCTGATACGGCGGGGCGACATACGGAAAGATGAGCAGCAGCAGCGCGAGCGGCGCCAGGTACGCGCCGGCGGGAATCGCCTTCGCGGGGCGCGCGACGGTGACGGCGGTGTCGTTCACGACGACGACCGGCTGAAGAGACCCGCGGGCCGCGTGACGAGCACGGCCGCCGCCATCAGGTACAGGACGGCGAGCTCCAGTTCCGGGAAGAAGGTGATCGCCAGCGTGCGCACGATCGCCACGATGAAGGCCCCGGCCATCGCGCCTTCGAGGCTCCCCAGCCCGCCGATGACGACGACCACGAACGACAGGACGAGAGCATCCACGCCCATGCCGAGCACCGCGCCCTGAATGGGCACGATGACGGCGCCGGCAATGCCGGCCATGAGGCACCCGAGGGAGAACGCGAGCACGTAGAGCGCGCGCACGTTGACGCCGAGCGAGACCGCCATCTTGCGGTTTTGCGACGTCGCCCGCAGCATCACACCGAACTTCGTGCGGTACACGAACGCCCACAGCAGGACGGCGCTCACCAGTCCGACGGTGATCACGAGCAGGTTGTAGGCGGGATAGTCGGACCCGAGCACGGTGATGGTTCCGAACGCCGACCACAGCGTGCTGGCCGACAGCGGCGTCGGCCCCCACACGAGCTTCGTCAGGTCCTCGAGGATCAGCAGCAGACCGAACGTCAGGAGCAGCTGGTATTCCTCGGCCCGGTTGTACAGCGGCCGGAGCAGGGTCGGCTCGATCACCGCGCCGACCAGCCCGACGATCACCCCGGCGACCGGCAGCAGCAGAAGCAGCACTGGCGGCGCGACGCTCGCGGCGGCGCCGCCGGCCGCCCACGCCATCACGAACGCGCCGAGCATGTAGAGGTTGCCGTGGGCCAGGTTCACGACGCGCATGACACCGTAGACGAGGCTCAACCCGCCGGCGATGAGAAAGAGCACGGCGGTGTACACCGCCGTGTTGAGGGCTTGGACGACCAGCGTTGCCATGAGACTTTCTGATTCCGCAAGAGGCGGGGGCTTCCTGCCGAAAGACGCGCGCGCGCGGCGCGGGGAAACTGGGGCGCGCCGGGCGGGCCGCCCGGCGCGCGTGGACGCGTGATCGTGACGCGGCGCGGAGTTTTAGGCCGTCTTCGCTTCATCCTCGCCGGTAAACCGCGTCCATCCCTCCGCGCGCTTCGCGTAGCGGCGGACGTCGTGGGCGCCGGTACGACGCCGCGCCCGTGCGATCTCGGCGCCCCGTCGGTCCTGCGTCCGCGCCGCGACCAAGGTGTCGCCGGCCTGAATGCGATCTTCGTACCAGTGCGCATCCTCGTGCGGAATGCCTTCCGCCTCCATTCCGGAGAGCGGCTCCGGCATGTCGAACAGCCACTCGAACCAGCCTTTGATGCTTCGCGTGGCCGCTTCGTGCGTTCTTAGATGGTAGTCGTCGTCGCCGAGGCCGAGTTCTTTGAGCGCGGCGGCCTCCTTGTTGGGGAAGAGGCCAAGCACGTACTCCACGGTTGTCGCCTCTTCTCGAGGGGGATGCCGGTGCGGTTTTGAGACGGCATGTGCGGGCGGTTGGGCTTGGCAGCTGGGGCTGCACGCGGTCTTCGTTCCGCACCCGGGCGCCGATGCGCGTGGGCGACCGCTGTCGCTCCCGCGGCCAGGTGCAGGTTGGGTCCTAGGACCCGTACGACCCGTGGTAAGGCGACGGCACCCGGTTACGGGGTGCCGTTCGGGTACCCGATTGGGGGTGCCGGCCACCGCGACCTGTGCGGTAGGGCGGGCCTGGTGGGGCAAAGGTAGGGCGGGGGTTGGGCACAAAAGTGTCTGATTGCCCCGTTGCCGCCGGTCCTTACTATTCTTATCGATCTTATCGGCTATTGAGATAAGACCGATAAACTGGTATAAGAATGGTTGAGATGAATCCCTCGAAGAACCCCTTTTCGCCTGGGGCCGGCACGCAGCCCCCGGAGCTGACGGGACGCTCTGAGATCCTGCAGCGCTCTCAGACGACCCTCGAGCGGGTGCGGCTACGCCGCGCTGACCGCAGTTGCATGCTGGTGGGACTCCGGGGCGTCGGGAAGACCGTCTTGCTAAACCGCATCTACCAGGAGGCCGATGGTGGCGGTTTCAAGGCCGTCATTCTGGAGGCTCCCGAGGACAAGGCGCTGGCCGAGCTCCTGGCGCCGGCACTCAGACGGATCTTGTTGCAGCTTGATACCGGCGCCGGCGCGAGAGAGAAACTGCACGCGGCGTTTGGTGCGCTCCGGGCGTTTGCCTCGACGTTCAAGGTGTCGATCGGGGATATCGGGATCGGGATCGAGCCGGCGCGCGGAATGGCGGACAGCGGCGCGCTCGACAACGATGTGACGGACCTGCTCGTTGCGGTAGGGGAGGCGGCGGCGGAGCGCGGTGCGGCCGTAGCCCTAATGATCGACGAACTGCAGTACGTGCGGGAAGCTGGGCTGGCAGCACTTCTCGCGGGGCTCCACCGAGTCGCGCAACTAAACCTGCCGCTCGTCCTTTTCGGCGCCGGCTTGCCGCAGCTCGTCGGGTTGACGGGCAGGGCGAAGTCGTACGCCGAGCGTCTCTTCGAATTCCGCCAGATCGGGCCGCTCGTGGACGCGGACGCGCGCGCGGCCGTTCGCGAGCCCATCGAGCGAGAAGGGGCGGCGATCACTGAGGATGCGCTGTCGGGGATCGTTCGCGTGACCGAAGGGTATCCGTATTTCTTGCAGGAGTGGGGCTCGCATACGTGGCTCTACGCGACCCGATCTCCGTTCACCGCGGATGACGTCCACGGCGCGACGGCCGAGGCGATTGCGGCGCTGGATCGTGGCTTCTTCCGGGTACGGTTCGACCGGCTCAGTCGCGCTGAACGAGACTACCTGCGCGCCATGGCGGAGTTGGGGCCGGGGCCACATCGGTCGAGTGACATCGCGGCCCGTCTCTCACGTACCGTCGAGCAGGTCGCTCCCTTGCGCGGCAAGGTGATCGCGAAGGGGATGGCCTATGCGCCCGGCCATGGCGACACCGCGTTTACGGTCCCGATGTTCGATGCGTATATGCGGCGCGTCATGCCGGACTTTGCGCCGAGACCCCCGAAACGCCGGACGCCAATACGCGTGCGGCAGGCGAGAAGTCGGTGACGAGGAGTCCGTCGATGAGAGTACTCTTCGTGTGCGCGGGCAATACATGCCGCAGCCCGATGGCCGCGGCGCTGGCCCGGCGAGTTCTGGGTACCTCATCCGCTGTGGAAAGCTGTGGTGTGACCGCGGTGGACGGTGCGCCGGCGGCCCGGCATGCGATCACCGTGATGGGGGAGAAAGGGCTGGATATCGGCAGTCACGCGGCTCGCGGGATCGATAGCTTGGACGTGTCCTCGTTTGACGTGGTCGTAGCACTGGATCCTGACGTTGCACGGCGGCTTCGACACCGTGGCGTCGATACTAACCGCCTCGTCGAGCTGAACATTGCGGATCCCTACGGGAATGATATTGATCGGTACCGCTCGACTGTGAGCGCAGTTGAGCGAGAGCTCGAGCGCCTCTTCCCATCTAAGACAAAACAATAAGCGGACATCGCCACCCTGCAGTAGCTGTGGGCAGTCGCCGCGACCCGTCGGCGAGCTCCGTTCTTTGGCCACGTCGGTCATGAGAGGACGATCAGTCCGAGGCCGTGTTCCGCTTTGAGCTTGCGTCCCTTTGCTCGCATCTCCATGACTGACAGGGCGGGGGAGTCGTCGATGAACAACGGGGCCTCGCTGAGCCCGCCGATGGCGCGGGCCAGTTTCCGCCAGTCATCGCCGCTCAGATAGCCTGTCCGGAGTTTCGTGTTGTCGACGCGCGCCTCAGCCGACAAGATCCGCTGCACCAGTTGTTCCTTGCTGGTCTCGAGGCTGAAAATGGCGACCGGCACTTTGTGAATGAGCGCGGCACTCGCGGCGATCTCGGCGCAAAACGTCGATTTACCCATCGACGGTCTGGCTGCGACGATCACCATGTCCTGCGGTTGAAGCCCGGAGGTCAGGCGGTCCAAATCCGAGAACCCCGTCGCGAGCCCGGTGACATGGCCGGGCTGCTGTTGCCGTTTGTCGATCGCTTCAAACGTCGCTCGCAGGACGTCCCGGATCGCAGCGACGTCCTGGTGCTCCCGACGCTGCCCGATGGTGAAAACGAGGCGTTCCGCCTCATCGAGCAGCGCCGGCGCCTCGCCGGCGCCGTCGAATCCCATCGCCGCAATCTTCGTGCCCGCGGTGATGAGCGCGCGATACATCGCCTTCTCCATCACAATATCCGCGTAGAACTCCACGTTCGCCGCGGTGGGCCACGCGACCATCGTGGGCCTGTTCGAACGGGGGAGCCGGTCGATCTCATCACCCTGACCAACCGTCTGAGCGTCGCCGGCCAGCTCGAGACCGTGGGCGGGCCCACATATCTAGCCGCCCTGCCGAACGCACGCGTCCGCCGGCGCCTGTATTTTCCCCATGACTTCTTCACGACTTCTTCATCGACGGCTGTTACGCTGGGCTCGTTTCAACTGAACTCACGATCATAGAACTGCCGGGCGCCCGGTTGTACTACTGGCACCCCTTCCCGGCAACAGACCAACACACGGCCGCGGCACCACCCGAATCACTACCGCGGCCGGTTGACCACCGGGCGCCCGGTCAGTACCTCCCCCGACCAACGCCATCGGCCCGATCTTCACAATTCGTCCTGATGTTCGCGAGCCGTTCGAGCGACGACTCTCAATTCATGATTTATTCATTACTTATTCAACGCCGCCCGATATGCTTCAAGGCACTAAAGAGCGCGGGCGCTGCTTCACACGGCGGGCTCGAGCTGTTGCTGCTGCAGTCGGGTCTGCCGCCTGGCCGGGAAGCGCATATCGCGACTCGGATCGGAGGGGGACATGCAGAAGTGGGTCGCACTCGCACTTGGGGTGCTGGTTCCGCTGCTTGGGCTTGCCGGCGTGGGAAGCGCGCAGTCTACCGTGCAGGTTCAGGGCACGATCCAGGGCGTCGACTGCCAGGCGCAAACGGTCGTCGTCGCCACCCCGGACGGTACCAACACGATCGCGGTTGCCCCATACACCGCGGTTCTCATCGACTCCAGAGCCGTCTCCCTGTGTGACCTGCAGCAGTACGTCGGCAGTCAGGCGACCATCTGGCTGGTTGCGAGCGGCAATCAGTTTATCGCGACCCGCATCGATACGACCGCGCAGGCCGCGGCTGCGCCGGTGGCGCTCCCGGTGCAGCAGGAGGCCGTGTCTCCTCTTCCGCTCGTGGGTGTCGTGCTGGGGACGATCGCCCTCGCCGGGCTGATCTATCTTCTCATGCGCGACCACGACGGGCGCTACTATCGCTATCCGTATTACGGCGAATACTACCGCTACTATTACCGGCCCGAATACGGGCCGTACGCCGGCGCGTATCCGGTGGCGTGTCCTGTCGTGTACGCCGCCGTGCCGATCGGCGGTCTTGTGCTCGGAGTCTCGGTGATCAGCGGCCTTGACTACCTTGTCGTGCGTGACCACGACGGCCGCTACGAGCGGTACCCCTACTACGGACCGTACCGGTCGCACTACTACCGGCCCGAATACCACGCGTACGCAGGACCGTATCGCGATGCGCCGGTCCGCTACGGCGACGAGCGGGGGTCGGTCGTGTTCCACCGGACGGACGGTGCGCCCGCGCGCACCCCATATCAGCGCCCGGTCAACGACCCCCGGCCGGTACAGTACCAGTACCAGCATCCCAACGCGCCGCTGAACTACACGCCGATTCCACAGCGGCCGAACGACAACTACCGCGGGCCTCAGCAGTACCCGCAGCAGCCGTACAATAACCGCGGGCCGCAGCAGTACCAGCAACAGCCATACAATAACCGCGGGCCGCAGCAGTACCACCAACAGCCATACAATAACCGCGGGCCGCAGCAGTACCAGCAGCAGCCGTACAATAACCGCGGGCCGCAGCAGTACCAGCAGCAGCCATACAATAACCGCGGGCCGCAGCAATACCAGCAGCCCAACCGGCAGTCAGGCTATCGGGATGCCGGCACGGCGCCGCGCGGGAACGGCAATAGCAACGGTGGATCCCGCGGACGGGACACAAGACAGGTGTGTCAGTCTAACGGCCAGGGTCAGTCCTGCTCGGACGGCGTGCACAACCGCTAGAGAGCCGTCGAAGCGGTTGGAAAATCCGATGGCCGCGGGCCGGCCGGCCCGCGGCCATCGTGTATCTCTCGCTCCGGTTGTTCCCGGGTTTGCACGCGCTACCTGCGAAGACGCGGACGGCTGGGAAATCGGTCCGGCCCGTCGAAGAGGGCTGACCGGCAGGGCGGCGGAGGCGTGATCTCATGGACGCTCGGTTCATCGCATATCTCGTCGTGGCGGCCGTTCTCATCGTGACGCCGGGACCCGACATGGCGCTCGTCGCGCGCAACGCGTTCCGCGGCGGCTACCCCGCCGCCCGCGCCACCGCCTTCGGCGTCGGGATGGGGATTTTATTGTGGGGATGCGGCTCGGCCGCGGGCCTCGCGTCGGCCCTCGCCGCCTCGGCCGTGGTATTTTCCGCCCTCAAGCTGGCGGGCGCGCTGTTCCTCGTCGCCCTCGGCCTCCGAAGCCTGCTCAGCGCCACGCGGCCCACGCAGCGCGCGGCGGAGCAGCGGGCGCCCGTGTCGCTTCGGGGCGGGCACGCGTTTGCGCAGGGACTGCTGGGCAACCTCCTCAATCCTAAGGCCGGTGCGATCTTCGTTGCCGTGGTCCCGCAGTTCATCGAGCCCGGCGATCCGCTGACGAGACTCGCGGCCATGACCGGGATGTTCGTGGTCATGGTGACGCTCTGGCTCAACGGGTACGGGTGGATGATGGCGCGGGCGTCCACGCGGTTCGGCCCCGGCCTTCGCCGGGTGGTGGACGGCATCGCGGGCGCCGTGATGGTCGGCCTCGGCGCCCGCCTCGCGTTCGAACGGCGTTAATTTCATGGTGGCCGTGGGCCTACGGCGTGGGCCAATACGCGCTGGGTCCGCCGGCGTAGACGCGTCTAGGCGCGCAGGCTCGCGGGGTCCGCCCGGCCCAGTTCGTCGAAGAAGCGGACGTAGGCCCGGGTTCCCCGATCGAACGTCTGCAGGCGGAGAAATTCGTTCGGCGCGTGCACCAGATTGTCGGGCTCACCGAAGGCGAAGAAGACCAGCCACGTTCCCAGTTCCCGCTTGACCAGGTCGGAGACCGGCAGCGTTCCGCCGACGCGCACGCGGACCGGATCCTTGCCGTACACGGCGCGGAGCGCCTTCGCCGCGGCCGCGAGGCTCGGGTGTTCCGCCGGCATGAGGTAGGGCCGCGCCTTGCCCTTGGACCGAGTCACCGTCATCGTGACGCCCTCCGGCGCGTGGCGGCGCACGTGCTGCTCGACGGCGTCGGCAATCTGATCAGGGTCTTGATCCGGCACGAGCCGGCACGTGATTTTCGCATGCGCCTCGTTCGGCAGCACCGTCTTGCTGCCGTCGCCCTGAAAGCCGCCCCACATGCCGTTCACCTCGAGCGTTGGCCGGATCCACGTGCGCTCGAGGGGTGTGTAGTCCGGCTCCCCGACGAAGGCGGCGATGCCCAGCTCCCGCCGCAGGGCCGCGTCGTCGAACGGCACCCGGGCGAGCTCGCGGCGTTCCGCCGCGCTCAGCGTCCTGACCGAGTCGTAGAAGCCGTTCACCGTGACCCGCCCGTTCGCGTCGTGCATTCCGGCGAGGAGCGCGGCGAGCGCGTGGAGCGGATTGGCGACGGTGCCGCCGTAGGTGCCGGAGTGCAAATCCGTCGCGGCGCCGCGCATGTCGATCTGCAGGCCGGTGAGGCCGCGGTTCCCGAGCGCCAACGCCGGCGTCTCGGCGTCCCACTGGCCACCGTCCGCGCTCACGGTCACGTCGGCCGCGAGTAGCTCGCGGTTGTCGTGCAGAAACGGCGCGAGGTTCGGGCTGCCGGTCTCTTCCTCGCCCTCCAACAGGAACTTGAGGTTGACCGGCGGGCCCCCGGCGACGCTCCGGATCGCTTCCAGCGCAACTAGCGGAATGAACAGGCTGCCCTTGTCGTCGCTCGCGCCGCGCGCCACCAGCCGGCCGTCGCGAACGGCCGGCTCGAACGGCGGTGTCTGCCACAGCGCCACGGGGTCGACCGGCTGCACGTCGTAGTGTCCGTACAATAGAATGGTCGGCGCGCCGGCACGCACCGGCCACGCGCCGTAGACCACGGGGCTGCCGTTCGTCGGCATGATGCGGACTTCGGGGACGCCTGTGGCGCGAAGGCGGTCGGCCAGCCATTCCGAGGCGCGCGTGATATCCAGGCGGTGCGCCGGCAGCGCGCTCACGCTGGGAATGCGGAGAAACGCCTGCAGGTCGCCGAGATGCCGTTCCCGCTGTTTCGCCAGGTAGGCGTCCGCGGCCGCGTAATCCATCGCGCTCACTCCTTTGCCTCGCGCGCCCTGCCGTTCGGCGCGGACGCTCCGAGGTACGTGTGAAACCAGCCAAGCAGGTGGCGCATCTCTTCGGTGCGGTGCCGGGGCTGGCCCGACGACGACATGCCGTGGCTCTCTCCCGGAAACCGGACGAAGAGCGTCGGCGTCCCCTGCCGCCGGAGCGCGACGAACAGCTGCTCGGCCTGCTCGATCGAGCAGCGGAGGTCGCTCTCGCCGTGCAGGATGAGCAGCGGGGTCTTCATCTGCCGCACGTACGTGATCGGCGACCGCTCGAGGTAAAACTCCGGGGACTCCCAGGGGGGGCCGGGGAATTCCCAGCGTGCGCCGTGATAGGCGATGTCGCCGGTGCCCCAGTGGTTGTAGCGGTTGCAGGTGCTGCGCAGCGTGACGCCGGCGCGGAATCGCTGCGTGTGGCCGACCATCCAGTTGGTCATGTAGCCGCCGTAACTCCCGCCGCACACGCCGAGGCGGTCGGGGTCGATCCATTCGTGGATCGCGAGCGCGCGATCGAGCGCGCCCATGAGATCCTCATAGTCGCCGCCGCCCCAGTCGTGGTGGGTGGCCGCGAGAAACGCCTGGCTGTAGCCGTGGCTGCCCCGCGGATTGGCGTAGACGACACCGTAGCCCGCCGCGCACAGCAGCTGAAACTGATTCGAGAACGCGTGGCCGTACGCGCCGTGCGGGCCGCCGTGAATCTCGAGCACCGCGGGCACGCGGCGAGCGCCCGCCGCCGCCGCCGGCTTCATCACCCAGCCGTCGAACACGTACCCGTCGGGCGTCTTGTACTCGAATCGTTCCGGGCGGGCGAGCGCCAGCGCCTCGACGAGCGGGGCGTTCCACGCGGAAAGACGCCGGAACGCAACGGGCCCTCCGCCGCCCAGATCGGCGACCGCGACTTCGCCCGGCGTGAGCGGGTCGGTCTCGACGCACGCGACGCGGCGGGCCGTGGCGTCCAGCGAGCAGCCGATGAGGTCGTGGTCTCCGGCCGTCTCGAGACGAACGGCGCCGTCTACCGGCGAGAGCGACGCGATCTGGCAGTTGCCGCCTTCGGTCGTCAGGCAGTAGATCCGGTCGCCGCGAGGCGACCAGGTCAGGCCCCCCGGGCCCGGCTGCGAGCGGACGTCGGTCCCGATGTGGTGGCCGACGCTGCCCTCATACCCAGCCGTCACGCACGCCGGTTCGCCCCCGTCGACCGCGGCGACCCACACCCGCGCGAGCGTGGCCCCGCCGCAGGCGTTGTCGTGGCCGAAGTAGGCGATCCGTCCACCGTCCGGCGACCACGCCGGAGACTCAACCGCACCGACGGTCCGCGTGAGGCGGCGCGGTGAGCCGGCGCCGTCCGCGCGGATGATCCACAGGTCGTTCCGCTCGTCCAGGTCCGCGTCTGGCGAGGCGTTGCCGGTGTACGCGAGAAGCGCGCCGTCGGGCGACCATGCGGGCGCCGTGTGATCGTACTCTCCCTGGGTGACCTGGTGGGCATCGCCGCCGGAGGCGGAGACGACGAAGATCTGCTTCCAACGGCCGTCCCAGAAGCCCTCACCGTCCTGTTTGTAGTGCAGCCGCGAGATGACGCGCACGTCGCTCTGCTCGCCGCGGTCATTCGCGTCCGGCTTGCCGGTGAACGCGATCGCGCTGCCGTCCGGCGACCACGCGAGCTCAGCGGGCGCGAGCGATCCCGACGTCAGCGCCCGCGCTTCGCCGCCGTCCGCGGGAATGAGCCAGATCTGCTTCGTCCCGCCGCGATCCGACACGAAGGCGATGCGGCCGCCGTCCGGCGACCAGCGCGGTGCGATGTCCCGGGCGCGGGCGGTGGTGAGCTGCCGCGGTGCTGCTTTGTCCGCCGGGCCCGCCGGAACCGGCGCGATCCAGAGATGCGTCTGGTACCCGTTGGCGGATTCGTCGACGATCGTGACCGGGCAGACGATCCGGGCGCCGTCGGGCGACAGCGCGGGCGCACCGGCCACCTTCCAGCGCAGGATGTCGTCGACGGCGAACGGGCGCTTAGAGGTGCCCGCGGGGCGGGATGGCGTGGCCAACGCATCCTCCTCTCCCGGGCCGCGTGTCGGAAGTGCCCCGTGGAGGTGAGGATACGTTCAACGACGGCGGTCTGGGTGCCTTGCCCGGCCGCTCGGGCCTGCGGCGCGTGCCAGGACGTCCCGCGTGAGACGGGGTTTACGCGCCGATCGGATGCGCCGTGAACTGAAAGTCCAGCGTCGTCTTATTCTCAGTCTGAAGTATCGTGATGCTCGGCGGATTGAACCCAAAATCCGTCATCAGGACGGTGGATTCCATCGCGCCGGTGAGCGTGTCGCCGCTGAGTTTCAGCGTCCCGGTGAAGACCGCCGGTTTTGTGACGTTGTGCACCGTGAGGTTGCCGGTGATCCGCACGTGGAGCGTCTCGCCGGCGGTGTACGTCTTCGGCAGACCCTCGATCGACGTCGGCGTGAACACGGCCGTGGGATACTTGTCGGATTCCAGCCAGCCCTGCCGGATTTCTCTGTCGCGGCGCCGGCTGTCCGACGTGAGCTGGTTGACGTTGACGGTGATGGTGCCCACGCGGCTCTGATCCGGATGCGCGCGGTCGACGTAGACGTCGCCCTGGACGCCGTGCGTGATGCCGACTGCGACTTTGAACGTGTTGTTGCGGAAGAATGTCTCGCCGACGTGGTATGCGGCCTCAGACGCCTGCGGATCGATCACGAACCGCTGCGCCGTGGCCGGGACCTGCACGGGCGTGGCCGGCGCCGTTGCGGCAAGCGTCCGCGCGACGGGCGCGCCGCCCGCCGTGAGTTGCCAGACCGCGGCGGCGGCGATGACCACCACCGCAGCGGCAATGACGACAAATCTGCGTGTCTTCACAGCATCGTCCTCCTGATGAGATATCACCTATTATTATCGTTAACGCCCCGGGCGGGGTCTCCAGTTCCGCGGCAAGTCGTTGTGAATGTTTCTTCAACAGATCGGTACGAAGTCATCACACTCAGAGCTTGTGCTGCCTCACCCACTCGATCTGCGCCGTGTGATGGCGTCCGTGCCACGCGTAGAGTGCGGGGACGCGCCACAGCGGCACGTCCTCGCGGCTTTCCGGATGATAGAATGCGCGATCGAACGCCTCGTGCGGCAGCGATCGGAACAGATGCACCCATCGTGCGTGCAGGCCCTCGAGGATCTGCACCGATGTCTCGACGCCGGCGTGCTGTGCGTCGGCGAGCTGCGACCAGGCGCTCTGGTCGTAGGGTTTGATCGTCGGCCGGTCTTCCGTGAGGGCGAGTCTGCAGCGGATGTAGCTGTTCAGATGGCTGTCGGCGAGGTGGTGCGCGATCTGCCGGATCGTCCAGTTCCGGTACGCCACATCGAGCTGCCCGTCGGTCAGCCCCGACACCGCGTCGCGCAGGCGGGCAGGCGCGCGCTCGATCTCGCCGATCCAGGCCTCGCGGTCGCCGGCGCCGTGCGTCTCCGGGGGAACGAACGGACCGGCCGGAAACTGCGGCGGTTCAGGCATCTGGCGTTCTGTCATCGCACATCCTCCCGAGGCTAGTGTTTGACCGCGCCGAACGTCAGGCCGGAGACAATGTGCCGCTGCACGATCAGGGTGAGGATGATCACCGGCACCGTGATCATCGTCGCCGCTGCGGCCAGCGGCCCCCAACTGATCTCCTCGTAGTTAATCATATTAAACACGGCGATCGGCAGGGTGCGCGTGTGCCGGCCGGCCAGGATCACCGAGAACAGAAAGTTGTTCCACGAAAAGATGAAACTCAAGATGCCGGCGGCCACGATCCCCGGCCGCACCAGCGGGAGCGCGATGCGCCGGAAGGCGCCGTAGTAGGAGCATCCGTCGATCAGGGCGGCCTCGCTCAAGTCCCGCGGCACGTCCTCGAAAAACCCGACCATCACCCAGATGATGAGGGGCAGCCCGACCACGAGGTGGGTGAGGATGAGCGCCTGGTACGTATCGACCATGTGGACGCGGCGGAACAGGACGTACCACGGAATCAGATAGCTGATGCCGGGGATGATGCGGGCGACCAGGACCGTGAGGGCCAGACCCTGCTGCCGCCACCGAGCGATGCTGAACGCCGCCGGCAGCCCGAGGGCCAGCCCGATCAGCGTGCTGCCGGCCGCCACGACGAAGCTGTTCCACACGTACTGCGGGAAGGGGTTCTTGTGAAACACCTCCGCGTAGTTCTTGAGCGTGATCGCGAACCGGAAGAAGTGCGGCGGATACCCCGCCGCCTCGACCTGCGTTTTCAGCGACAGCGTCACCATCCAGTAGAACACGAAGACCGTCGGCAGCATCACCACGCACACGAGCGCGTAGTATCCGGCCGACCGGACGACGTCGCGCGTCCGGAGGCGCCGGCCCCGCGCCGGACGGGCGACCGCCGCGGCGGTGGCTACCATTCGGTTCGCCGCACCTTCATCAAGATCAACGACGCGCCCATCACGATCGCGAACAGGGCCACCGCCATCGACGAGGCGTAGCCGATGTTGAAATACGCGAACGCATGGTTGAAGAGCAGGAGGTTGATCGTCTCGGAGGCATTCGACGGGCCCCCCTGCGTCATGACGAAGATGATGTCGAACGTTTTGATCGCGTCGATGGCGCGGAAGAGGACGGCGACGATGAGGATCGGCCGCAAGAGCGGCAGTGTGATGTGCCACAGGATCTTGAGCGCTGATGCGCCGTCGATCACCGCGGATTCGTAGGGCTCCTTCGGCAGGGCCGCGAGCCCCGCCATCGCGATCAGCATCACGAGCGGCGTCCACTCCCACACGTCGACGAGCGCGAGCGCGTAGAGGGCCGTCCGGCTGCTGTAGGTCCACGTGAACGGTGGGAGGCCGGCGCGGGTGACCAGGTAGTTCATCACGCCGAGCGTCGGGTGGTACATCATGACAAAGATGAGGGCGATCGCGGTCGGCGTCGCCACCATCGGCAGGATGGAGAGGGTGCGGACGAGTCCCCGGCCCCAGAATTCCCGGTTGAACAGCAGCGCCATCGCGACGCCCAGCACCGTCTCGGCGGCCACCACCAGGACCGCGAAATACAGGGTGCGGAAGAACGCCTCGTGGAACCGCGCGTCCGCCACCAGGAGACGCCCGTAGTTCGCGAGGGCGATGAATTTCGGCGGCGTGAGGCTCGACGCGAACCACGCGTGCAGGCTCATCCAGACCGTGTAGAGCACGGGATAGACGATGATGGCCGCGACGGCGACGACGGCCGGGGCCGGAAAAATGAACCGCGCGTGGCGGTGGGCGAACCGCGCCCAGCGCCGGCTCCCGCCGAGGGCGAGCGGCACGCCCGCCGGGGGAACGGTGCGGCTCTCAGCCATCACACGGCGCCGGCCCGCCCGCGGGACGAACGTCCCTTGAGCGGGTCAGGTCCTCCTCAGGAGACGGGGCCTATCGCTCGGTCTCGTTGAGCATCTCCTGGAACTGCTTGTGCGCCTCGGCGATGACGTCCGCCGGCTTGGCGCCCTCGATGGCCTTTTGGATCGCGACCCCGATGATGTCGCGGTATTGAGTCACATCGACGATTTCCGGCAGTCCGGGGCGGCTGATCTTCAAGCTCTCCTGATAAGCCTGGTACCAGCCGAACGGCATCTTGGGTTTGGCCTTGATGTCGGGCAGCCCCCAGGTCGACGCGCGGGCGACGCCGACGCCGCCCAGGAGTTCGCGGACGCAGCTCCGTTTGCTGGTGGCCCACTGGGAGAACAGGTACGCCGCCTCCTTGTGCCGGCTCTGGCCGCTGACGGCCATCGCGTTCGTGAACGTGGGCGCGAAGCGCCCCGCCGGCCCCGCGGGCAGCGGGGCGTACCCGACTTTGCCGACGATCTTCGATTTGGCCGGGTCCTCGAACTGGTTGGCGAAGTTTACACCGTCGATGTAGATCCCGACCTGGCCCTGGATGAACGCGGCGCTGCACTCGTACCAGTTGAAGTTGACGACGCCGGGCGGCGCATATTTTCTCAGCATGCCGGCGTACCAGTCCATCGTCTTGACCCACTCCGGCGAGTTCATGGCCGACTTCCGGTCCGGCGTGAGGTACTTGCCGCCCATCGCGAACAGCACGAACGCCCACGGCGTGGCGTTCGCGTTCTTGAGGCCCCGCATGACGAAGCCGTACATGTTCGGCGGGTTGTGCAGCGCCTTGGCGCGGGCTTCCAGCTCGTCGAGCGTCTTCGGCGGCCCCCAGCCCTTCTGATCGAACAGATCCTTGCGGTAGAAGAGAACGAACGGATCGGGGAAGGTCGGCAGCGCGCTGATCGTCTTGTCCGGTTGGGTGACGGCCTCGACGGCGCCCTTCGTGACGTCGTTCCACGCGTAGTCTTCGGCGGTGAGCCCCTTGTCGCCGAGGTAGCCGTTGACCGGCTGGAACCACCCGGCCTTCCAGAACCGGCGCTTCTCCACGTGCATGCTCGCGTGCCACGCGTCGATATCGCCCGCGCCGGCGGTCATCTGCACGACGAGCTTCTCCCGCCCCTGCACCTCGGGGATCACGTCCGCCTGCAGCTTCATGCCGGTGAGCGACTCGAACTCGGGGAAGTACTTTTGGATTTCGTCCACCCAGGGGTGCTTGTAGAACAGCAGCGAGAGCGTCGTGCCCTTGTACTTCTGCCAGTTGACGGTCTCGGCCCGGGCCGGCCCGGCCGCGAACGGAGTCATCGCCGCCCCGGCCGCCGCGCCTGCGCCGAGCCGTAGAGCCTCACGCCGCGTCATCATGCCGTGTCCCATTGCGGTCCACCCCCCGCGATCGCGGATGCGCCTGCCCCGCCGTGCTTCCACTTTGCGCTCGGAAGACCCTCCGCGGAGCGCGGACGCCCCGCATGATTGGCCGCACGCGGTCGCCAATCATGAGACAAAACGCCCTATCCGAAGGAGCGCCACCATGGACGCGTTCGATGCCGCGCACGGCGAGGTGCGGCCGTCTCTCAACATGGATCCCGAGGAGTTCCGGCGTCTCGGCCACCGCGTGGTGGATCTCGTGACCGAGTATCTCGCCGGCATCAGGGAGCGCCCCGTGTTTCGTCCGATGACGGTCGAGCAGCGCCGCGCGCTGCTCGAGCAGCCGCTGCCCGAGGACGGCCTCACGCCGGAGGCGGCCCTGCAGCGCTTCGAGCGCACCGTGCTGCCGCACCCGATGGGCAACGGCCACCCCCGCTTCTTCGGATGGGTGAACGCTCCGCCGGCGCCGGTCGCGTTGCTCGGCGAGCTGCTCGCCGCGGCGATGAACCCGAGCTGCGCCGGAGGCGACCACGCCGCGATCTACCTCGAGCGCTGCGCGGTTCGCTGGCTCGCGGAGTTGCTCGGATATCCGGCCGAGGGCGGGATGGGTCTGCTCGTCAGCGGCGGCTCGATGGCGTCGCTCACGTGCCTGGCGGCCGCGCGCCACCGGGCCGTGGCCGCGCTCGGCGGCGACGTGCGGAGCGCCGGGGTGCCGCCGCGGGCGGGCCTGGTGCTCTACATGTCCGAGGAAGGGCACAGTTGCCTGCGCAAGTCGGCCGAACTGCTCGGGTTGGGCGCCGCGGCGGTCCGGGCCGTTCCGGTCGATGCGGCGTGGCGGCTCGACGTCGCGGCGCTCCGGGAGGCGATTGCCGCGGACCGGGCCGCCGGACGCCGTCCGTTCTGCGTGTGCGCCAGCGCGGGCACGGTCAGCACCGGGGCGATCGACCCGCTCGACGCGATCGCCGGCATCTGCGCGGAAGAGGGTCTGTGGTTCCACGTCGACGGCGCGTACGGCGCCCCCGGCGTGCTCGATCCGTCCGCGGCGCCCGGCTACGCCGGGATGGCGCGGGCCGACTCGCTGGCGATCGACCCGCACAAGTGGCTGTCCGTGCCCGTCGAGTGCGGCTGCGCGCTTGTCCGCGACGGGCGCCTCTTGCGCGAGACGTTCAGCCTGGTGCCGCCGTATCTGCAGACCGAGGAGGGCAAAGGCTTCGGGGGCCTCCCCTGGTACTCCGAGTACGGCTTCCAGCAGACCCGCGGGTTCCGCGCGCTCAAGTTGTGGATGACGCTCCAGCACATGGGACGCCGGGGGGCCGCCGCCCACGTGGCGCGGCACATCGCCTTGGCGCGTCGCCTCGCCGGCATGGTGGAGGCCGCGCCGGATCTCGAGTTGATGGCGCCGGTTCCGCTGTCGATCGTATGCTTCCGGTACGTGCCGGACGGGTGGGCGGTTGGGGATCCCCGGCTCGACGACCTCAACAAGGCCATCATGCAGGACGTGCAGGCCGGCGGAGAGGCGTTCCTGACCAACGCGGTCCTGCGCGGGCGCTTTGCGCTGCGGGCGTGCATTCTGCATTACGCCACGGCGGAGCCGGATCTGGCGGCGCTGCTCGATGTCGTCCGCCGCTCGGGGGGCCGGCTGCTGAGCCGCTGACCGCCGGCCCGCCTGGGGCTTGGGTTGCCGCAATACCGGGTAGAGTAAAAATAGGCGAACTATGCGAGTCAGCCATCGCGTCGAAAAAACCGAGACCGGCTCGATCATCAGCGTGTTTGATGACATCGACCTGGCCAATGCCAACCTGCTCGCGGATGCGCTCTTCACCCTCGTGGACGCGCACCGCGCCATCGTGGTCGATCTGCGCGGTCTGCGCTACATCGACAGCGTCGGGCTCCACATCCTGCTGCGCGCCGCCCAGCGCGCGTAGCGTATCGGGGCCGCGATGACGCTGGTGGCCGTGGGCCCGACCCGTCAACTCGTAGAGCAGGTCGGCCTCGACCGTCTCATGCCCATCATTGAGGACGTCCCGGCGGCCCGGCCGGCGCCAAAGACGGCGGCGCCTCCGATCGCCGCGCGCGGCGTGACCCCACCGCCGGCGGCGACGCCGGGCGCCAAGCCCGATCGCACGAAGCCTACCGAACCGTCGCGAAGCGACCGGTAGCGCGGATCAGTTCCCCTGTGATGCCGGGATGATCCCCGGCGTGTCCCGCATCGACGACGACCACCAGTTCCGCGCGCGGCCACACCTTGCTGAGATCCCAGGCCCACGCGATCGGCGCCCCAAAATCGAGGCGGCCCTGCACCATCACTCCGGGGATGCCGGCGAGCGCGCCCGCGTCCCGTAAAAGTACGCCGTCTTCGAGCCAGGCGTTGTGCCGCACGTAGTGCGTGACGAGCCTCGCAAAGGCCATCGCGTACGCCGGGTCGGTGAATCTGGGGGCGAGGCGCGGCACCGGGGGCCACGCCAGCCCGGCGGACTCCCAGGTGCACCAATCGACCGCGGCCTGCCGGCGCACCGCTGGATCCTCGTGGTGGAGCAGCCGGTAATATGCGTCGACGATGTCCCCGTCCCGATCCGCGGCCGGGACGCCCGCCCGGAGCCGTTCCCACTCCGCGGGAAATAACACCGCGGCGCCGCCGCGGAACCACCAGTCGAACTCCCGGTGCCGGCCCGTCGTGACGCCGAAGAGGACGATTTCCGTGACGCGTTCCGGATGACGCTCCGCGTAGGCGAGGCTCAGTGTGCTGCCCCATGAGCCGCCGAGCACGAGCCACCGGCCGATCTCGAGGTGCCGGCGGAGCCGCTCGATGTCCTGGATCAAGTTCGTGGTGGTGTTGGTCGTCAGGTCCGTGTTGGGATCGCTCGCGTGCGGCGTGCTCCGTCCGCAGCCCCGCTGGTCGAACAGCACGATACGGTAGGCGGCGGGGTCGAAAAGCCGCCGGTGCCAGGGTGTGCACCCTGAGCCGGGACCGCCGTGCAGCACGACGGCCGCTTTGCCGCGGGGATTGCCGCACGTCTCCCAGTACACGCGGTTGCCGTCGCCGGCGTCCAGCATGCCGTGGTCGTAGGGTTCCATCGGCGGGTAGAGCTCCGTCATGGGCTGATGGCCTTCATTATAATCGACCATTTTTCATGAGGGAGCACCGCGCGTTATGATTGAAACATGGGAGAGCCGTGATGCAGACGCCTCGATTGACGGTTCGGGATGTGCGCGCCCGCCCGGTGGCGGTGCCGCTCGATCCTCCGCTGGAGACCGCGGGCGGGGCGATTCCCACCGCGCCCCTCGTGCTGGTGGACGTGCTGACCGAGGAAGGCGTGCGCGGATCCGGCTACGTGTTCTGCTACACGCCGGCCGCTCTTCATCCCACCGCGCGCCTCATCGTCAATTTTGCCGGGCTGATCAAGGGCGGGCCGGCCGCGCCCGCGGCGGTCGAGGAGAAGCTGCAGCGGCACGTGCGCCTGCTCGGACCGCAAGGGCTCACCGGCCTGGCAATGGCGGCGATCGACATCGCGCTGTGGGATGCGCTGGCCAAGGCATCCGCGCTGCCGCTCGCGCGCCTCCTGGGCGGGGCGCCCGAGCCGGTCCCGGCCTATGCCAGTCTTCGCGCGATGAGTCCGGAGCGCGTCGCTGAGGAAGCCGCGGACGCCGCGGCGAGGGGGTTCACCGCGGTCAAGCTCAAGGTCGGACGAAGCGACCTTGCCGCGGACCTCGCCGTGATTCACGCGGTGCGCCACGCCGTCGGGGATCGCACCCAAGTCATGGTCGACTACAATCAGTGTCTGTCGGTTCCCGAAGCGATCCGACGCGCCGCGGCGCTCGACGGCGAGGGCCTCACGTGGATCGAGGAGCCGGTGCGGGCCGACGACTATGCCGGACACGCGGCGATTGCGCGGGAGGCGAGGACGCCGATTCAGATCGGCGAGAATTGGTGGGGACCGCACGACATGGCGAAGAGTCTCGCCGCCGGCGCGTCCGACTACGTGATGATCGACGTGACCAAGATCGGGGGTGTGACGGGGTGGGTCCGCGCCGCCGCGCTCGCCGGGGCGGCCGGCACCCCGGCGTCCAGCCACATTTTTCCCGAGATGAGCACGCATCTGCTCGCGGTGACCCCGACCCGGCACTGGCTTGAGTACCTCGATTTCGCCGGGCCGGTGCTCAGGTCGCCGCTCGAAATCCACGGCGGCCGCGCGGTGGCGTCGGGGCATCCCGGGATCGGTCTCGACTGGAACGAGGAAGCGGTCGAACGCTTCTTGGTCGACTGAATCAGGCGGATCGGGCCCGCATCTCGGTCGGCAGGCCGCCGGTGCCTGAGGCCGGAGCCCTAGAAGACGCGCCCGCCGGCCGGCACCTCGCGGTCCGTGGAAAGGAGCACGACCCGGCCGTGCTCATCCGGCACGCCCAGCACCAGCACTTCCGAGGCGAAACCGGCGATGCGCCGCGTGCCGAGATTGACGGCCGCGATGACCGACCGCCCGACCAGCTGCTCGGGACGATACAGGCCCGTGAGCTGCGCGCTCGACCCGCGGACACCGAGCGGTCCGAAGTCCACCGTGAGCTTGTAGGCCGGCTTCTTTGCCCCGGTGAGCGGCTCGGCCGCCGTGACGCGCCCCACCCGCAGGTCCAGCGTTTGAAGCGCGTCGAGCGGGTCCATCGGTGCCACCGTGTCATCCCTCCGTAGGGGCATTGTCGCGATCAACGCCGTGAGGGTGCGGCCGCCGGCCACACCCTCACTATGCTACCGCAAAAATTTGCGCGGCCGACGGTAGCCGCTCAGGGCTCTCGGAGTTTCAGGCGCGCGGCGCCGCCCTGAGCTTTGCGGCGATCGTGAGGTGGAGCAGCAGGTCGATCGGCACGACATCATGCGCGCCCTCTTCCAAGACGGCGCGCGCGAACGAAACAACGATAACGGGCCGTCAGCGCTCAGCGTAACCCGGCACAAGCGGGCGCGCCGGGGCGGCTTCGCGGGGGGCGGCCGGACGCCGCGCGACCACAAGGCCCGCGAGGACGAGCGCCGCGCCCGCGATCTTGAGCGGCCCAAAGCCCTCCCCGAACAGGATCCACGACGTGAGACCCCCGACGACCGGCACGAGATACATGAACACGGATGCCCGCGCGACGCCCACACGCGCGATGGTCCAGTTCCAGAGCGTCCACGCCACATAGACGGGCACGACCACGGTCCAGGCGAACGCGGCCCAGCCTCCGGCGGTGACGAGGTCCCACCGCCGCTCGAAGAGCGACGGCAGCAGCGGAAGCGCGACGGGAACCGTGCCGATCGTCAGCGTGTAGGCCATCATCGCGGGCAGCCGGTAGCGGGAGAGAAGCGGTTTGCTCGCCACGGTGTAGCCGGCGAAGAACGCCGCCCCGGCCAGACTCAGCAGGTCTCCGATCCCGTCCTGGCCCGCCCTCGCGCGGAGCGCCGGCAGCACGAACGTCACCACGCCAATCAGGGCGACCAGCATCCCGGCGTACTGGCCGCGGCCGATCGACTCGAGCCGCAGACCGCGCAGCAGCGTGATCGCAAAGAGCGGTGCCAGGGCGATCAGCAGCGCGTTGGAGAACGGCGTCGTGTAACTCAGGCCGAATGTACTGAGCGGAATGTAAAACGTGTACCCCAGCACGCCGGCGAGCGCGAGCGCGGGGAGATCACGCCCGTGGATGCCGATCGCCTCACCGGTTCTCCACCGGTGATGGAGCAGCACGCCCCAACTCAGCGCGAGCATGGCAAGATAGCGCAGGCACATGAATGTGGGGGCGCTGAACTGTTCCAGCGCGATCTTCTGGAAGGCGAAACTCATCCCCCAAATCGAGACCACGAGGAGCACGACCAGATCGGCGTTGCGCCGGCGGCGCCGCATGATCGACTCATCCATGCGTGAAGCGTAGCCGGAAACCCGGGGGCGGACTATCCGATTCGTGCGGACAAACTCAGAACGATACCCACCCGCTCTTGCCGACGTCGTAGGGCCGTATCACCACCTTCACCTTGCGATCCACCCCCGCGACACGCTGAAACGCTTTGGCGACTCTTGCCGCGAGCTCTTGAAGGCCGTCCTTTGTGCGCTCGCGTCGTTCCCACAGATCGATGTTGATCCTGGTGATTGTGCCGTGAAAGCCGTCGGGTTTGAAGACGGGCACGAAGTCCACTTCGTAATCGTTGATCTTCTGCCCGGGCAGGCTCGCGAGCGCCTCTCGGACGGCGGCCTCGATGTCATCGAGACCTTACCTCCGCGGGCGTCCTTGGGCAAAAGCGGTTCCTTGTCCGAGCGCCGGAGGGTGGGGGAAATGAGCGGGAGTGGTAGAACTCAGCAACGCGACAGGCCGAGAGATCTCGCGGTGGCCTGGACGCGCGGAAACAATTTGGGGGTGGAGTGCGTCGGTGTCCGATCAGCAGCGTGATCCGCACGTTCTGTCTCGAAAAATCCGGATCTCCTTTCCCGCCGATGATATCTCCGCCGTCGCAGATCTTCTCGAGGCGGACTGTCCGAACACGTGTGAGGCGATATGGCGCCTCTTGCCCCTGCGCGTCAAGGCGATCCACGACATCTGGTCCGGGCATCAGGTATTAGCCCACCTGGACAACACGTTTGTGCTGCCGCCCGAGAATGTCCTCACCTACCTTCCCATCCCGGGCGACATCTTTTATTACTACAGGCCCCGCAACTACGTCCGGGGCGCCCCCTATGGACGATCAGAATCCGCGGAGATAGGCATCGTCTATGACCGGGATACGAGGCCGCAGGGACCGCGCGGGCCGGAAGCGGTGAACCTCTTTGCGAACATCTCTTCCAGCCTGGAGGGCTTGGCAAGGGCGTGCGAAGACATGATCTACCGGGGCCAGAAGACTCTCCTCATCGAGAAGATGGAGTGAGCCGGATGAGGAAGCTGCTCTTTGAGCTGGGCGGAACGCGGGCCGTGGCCGAGATGCACGACGACGTCGTGCCGAAGACATGCGACGCGGTCTGGAACATGCTTCCGGCCGAAGGGATGGCGATCCACGCCAACTGGTCGAGCCGCGAGATCATGCTGCATCTTCACGGCGAGAAGATCCTCCGCCTTCCCCCGGAAGGGCCGGCGCGGCGTGGGACCACCGCCCCCGGCGACATCGTCTACTTCTGGCGGTCCCCCCAGATGTCTCGCGGCAAGCAGCTGGCCTACAGCGCCGAGTTCCAGCGCGAGCTGTCTGAGCTCGCGATCTTCTACGGCGACCCGGCCGCCGGCGGGAGGGCCGCGGACGACCCGGCACGCAGCGGTCGCGATTCGAATTTGCAGGTCTCCACGTTGTTCGCCACGTTCATCGACATCCCAAAGGACTTCGCGCATAAGTGCGAAGAGATCCGCCACCGCGGCCTGCAGAAGCTCATCGTGAAGAGACTCGACAAATGACGAGAGTGAAAATCGCGCTGGGGGGCGTCGAGGCGTTCGCGGAACTCGACGAGAAAGACGCGCCAAAGGCCACGAAATGGCTGAAGGAGTTGCTTCCGATCGAGGGCCAGGCCGTGCACAGTATGGAGAACGGCCGCGAAGTCTACGTCGTGCTCGATGCTCCCGATCGCGTGGACGAAGAAAATCAGACGATCTACCAGACCGTCGGCGACCTGTTCGTGTACTATAAACCGGCCATCTTCGTGACGCCCGAGTGGCCGAGGCATGTCCGCGATCTTCTCGTCATCGGATTCATCTACGAGCGTGACAGCGCGGTACGGGGCATTGACGGTCCGCTGGCCACGAACCTTGTCGGAAGAATCACTGAGGGGATCGA
>Ga0207416_1000654_pt1 | contig 55516 bp, 40 predicted proteins | sample PaiPotPPM11metaG_FD_184107 | JGI IMG/M metagenome (GOLD analysis project Ga0207416, IMG submission 184107) | Iron sulfur acid spring bacterial and archeal communities from Banff, Canada, to study Microbial Dark Matter (Phase II) - Paint Pots PPM... ... | reverse complement strand
CATGCGCCGCTACGAGCGAGCATCGACCATCATCACCTCGAATCGACCGCTCGAAGACTGGCCGAAGTTATTCGGCGACACGCCCGCCGTCACGGCGTTCCTCGATCGCTTGATGCACCACGGGCACTTGCTCGAGATCCGCGGCAAGAGTTATCGGCTCCATGAATCGAGTGTAACCCGCGCAAATCGGAAGGCTCCTACCCTACCGTAGCTAACCCCCGACCCCATATCACCCGCCCGGCCTGGTCTACTTTGAAGTGCCCGCGGGGTGGTCCACTCTCAACTGCCCGCCGGGGTCGACGGCATTCTCAAGAGCGTCACCGACGCACCGACTATTATCGCTGGAGACCTTAATCTTTCGGTCCATCTCAAAGACGGCCTTATGGCTGCAGCACAGTTGGATCGACTCGCAAAGAAACAGTTTGCCGACCTGTCGTGCGAGCCCTCATGCGCAGTAGGCGTAGGTCGTTGCACGAAGCGACATACCATTACGCGAAGTACGAAGGCCGTTGAGTGCCGGATCGACTACATCCTTGCTAACCCGGCTGCGGCGGGTCGCATGCGATCAACGCGTACGATCGATGACACCAATGTCCGTAAGTTCAGCGACCACAATCCTCTTATCACCGACATCGCGCAAATGTTCTGACTGCAAACTGCGAAAGCCGTCCTCGTAATTGGCGGTGGCGCCAATTAGTTAAAGTATCACGAGTTCCCGGGGGATGAGTGGTGGACCGGTGACGTTTGCTCGCGGAGCATCGGCTGGCGCTGCTTCATCAGGCTAGTTCACGGATACAGGCCGCCGGGCGAGGCAGACCTTGCCGCGCCAGGGACGACCGCCGGCCCGGATGAGCCCCCTGCGATCCTAGCAGAAATCCGCCGGCAGATAGGTGCGGTCAATAGCGGCGTGTTCTTCGTCGTCCCGATTGGGGACCTCGAGCCGGTGCTTGCCCAGGCCGGCTTTCCGTTTCAACGCCCAGGCCATGAGTTCCAGGTCAGCGACCGAGATTCAGTGCCTCGCGTCAACCTCACGGCCCCACCATTCGGACGGAAATGCCCCGGACCCGACGCGGTCGAACCAAAGCTTGGAGCTACATGCGGTTGGCGTGGAGGACAGGGTGGCGCGCTTTGCCGTCGCGCCCCTGGTGGGCGCCGGCAAGCTGCCGCCCCGTCCCGGTTCCAAAGAAAGGCTCTTATGATCGTACTCTCGCGCCTTACCAGCTTTTCGCCGATTCAATGTGAAATTCAGGCCTCACGGTCGATTCAATGTGAAATGGCGATTCATTGTGAGACAGCGCCGTTCTGACGTTCTGACGTTCTGACCGTTTTAGCGTTCTAGCGTTCTGAGTGATCTGATAAGCTGTCCGATTTCTTGCAGGTGAGAGTCCTGCCGCAGTCGTTGGTTCGTTGGCTGTGTAGCTATGGCGTACGCGTGGACGGTGACGGAAGCGCGGGAACGACGCCGGATAAACGTTGCCCCAGATCCAGACCGTGGGCGCGCGCAAGAGTGCAGCCCGTAATGCAAATGAACCTTTACAGCTTCGTAAATTTCAGCCGGGCGATTATGCTGGAAGAGTCCGGTGTAGGGTGGTTCCGCCGAGCGTTTAGAATGGGCGCGAAGGCCAGCGGCTCTCGATGGATGACGAACCATTTGAAGTCGAGGGCGGAACCCGGAGTATAGAGGGCGGGATGCACGCACAGAATCGGACGGAACAGATGAGACCTCTCCTCGTTGCGATCTAACCCGTCGCATAACAAAGGGTATAAGGCGATCACCGAAATCCCGATGGACGCGAGACAGAGGAGTCGGAGGAGGTTGTAGTACCGATGATGACACGGACAACACAACCGCGTCGTAGGGAAGGACCTCTGCTTCTGTCACACTCTTCGATGTATGAGGTACCGCGCGATTGCCACGTGCTATAAACGCGCCGTTAGACAAGGTACGAGTATTACAGCGAAAGTTATACCGAGCAGCTAAGACGAATCCGAAACGCAAGTTCGGAGTTTTGTACGACAAGCTATGCCGGGAAGACGTGCTGCGACGCGCGTATGGACAAGTCAAGGCGAACGCCGGTGCCCCTGGCATCGACGGTCTCACCTTTGACGTCATTGAGAAAGACATCGGACTCGCCGCCTTTCTCGGCGATCTCCGCACACGTCTCGTAGCGAAGCGGTACAAGCCGAAGCCGGTCCGACGGGTATTCATCCCGAAAGCCGACGGAAAGCAACGACCGCTTGGGATTCCCGTCATCGCCGATCGCGTCGTTCAAGCGGCAGCCAAGTACGTTCTCGAACCAATCTTCGAGGCGGACTTCAAAGATTTCTCGTACGGCTTCCGGCCGCAGAAAAATGCCCACCAGGCGTTGGGAGAAATCTACAAGTGGCTCAACTACGGTTGCCACTACGTGGTCGATGCGGACCTCAAATCGTATTTCGATACGATCCCGCACGACCGGCTGCTGAAAGCGGTCCAGGTACGAGTCATCGACAGGGCACTTCTCAAGCTGCTCTCAATGTGGCTCAAAGCCGGCGTCATGGAAGACATGCAGGTGCGCGCCGTAACCACCGGCACGCCGCAAGGCGGAGTGATCTCACCCCTCCTTGCAAATCTGTATCTTCACTGGCTCGACCGATATTGGGATCGCAAGGCCTACGGACATCGCTCGCACGATGCTCACATCGTGCGGTATGCCGACGACTTTGTGATTCTCTGTTCGAAGCGCCCCGAGTTCTATCTCGGCGAGGCCAAGTCGGTCTTGGATCGTCTTGGCCTCACGCTCAACGAGCAGAAGACTCGGCTAGTGAACGTTTCAAAAGAACCGTTCGACTTTCTCGGTCACCGCTTCGTGCGGCGGCCCTCAAAGCGGACCGGCAAAGTTGGAACGTTCTACTTTCCGACGCCCAAAGCGATGTTGTCGGTCAAGGAGCGGATTCGCGATATTGCCCGTGGTGGACAACATCGGAATCTTCCCGATCTCATCAAGGAGCAAGTCAATCCGCTCCTTCGTGGCTGGGGAAACTACTTCAAGACCGCAAACTCGCGGATGCACTTTAAGAGCATCGATAACTACGCAACGTACGTGCTCACGATCATGCTGCGTCGACGCGGGAACTTTGGGTGTACGACCTGCGGACAAACATGCGTTTCACGCTGGTAGAATTTCCGGCCGCGCTCGACTTTGGAAGGGCGGGGGCGACGATTTCGGGCATCGTGAGTGCTCCTTGCGGTGTCGTTGCGATGTGCAGCGATCCTAGCAAGGCGCTCCTGACACCGTGGTGTCAGGAGCTCGAGCCGTCGGGCGTCAACGCGAGCCATCCCTCCTGGAGGACGATCGTGCGCGACGGAATCGTGCCGGTCTGGGAGTCGTCCGGAGCATCTTCGGCGGACCACGTCTGGGTCTCCGTCGACGCGCCGAGCGTGAGCCACGACCAGTCGTAGCCGCGGATTGCCGGATGCGGGATCGCGAGCGGCACGGAATTGCGGATCAGCGGCGTTACTCCGAATGTGACGGCGAGCCGCTGCAGTGCGGGCACGTAGTGCTCCGGAGGCAGTTGCAGCGTGACGACCGGCAACACGCCCGTCGTCGCCGTGATGGTGCAGTGGGGATCGAACAGCACGATCGCGTCACGCGCCTGCTGCGCGTCGACCGGGAGCGTCTCGGCGGCGGGCGTCCGGACGTGCGTTCCCGCCGCCATCCGCGGATCGGGCGCGTTGAGCGTCGCGAAGTCGCCGGCCCCGTCACCGTCGAGGTAGTAGCCGACGAAACCGTCTTCGCCGCTGGTGACGTCACCGAGCTCGACACCGAATTGCAGGCCGTGCAGCGCGGCGTCGGCGCGCGCCGTCCCGGGCGCAGCGACCGCCGCCGCGAACGCCTGCCAGCCTTGATCGAGCGGCGTCCCGCCGCAATAGTTCAGGCCGAAGCGCGCTCGCGCGAGCGCGAACGGTCGCGAGACCAGGAGCGCGAGCGACGGATCTTCGCGCAGCTTCGGCGACGTGATCGTCTGCGACGCGAGGTCGAGCGCGCCCATGAGCGCCTGCACGTACGCGCGCGGGTCGGCGACGGTCTGCACGCCGGCGATGAAGTTCGCGAGATCGGCCGACGCCGGCTGCGGGTCGACGTTCGTTCCCGGCGGCGGCAGCCAGAGCGGTCCGCGCACGTTGAACGACCCGGCGGCGAGCCCCGCGCCGTCGTAGACGAGCAGGTTGTCGTCGACGTGGTTGTAGACGAGCCAGCCGAAGATCGGCGTCGTCGTCGGGATCGCATTCGTCGGCGTGGCGCCGTTCGCCGCGATGAGCTGCGCGTCGAGCCGCGCCGGCGGCGCGAGCCGCGGCGGCAGCGCGAGGGTACTCGGATCGTTCTGGTCGCCGGCGTCGAGCGCCTCGCTCGGAATCAGGTACGCGACGTTGACGTCGTTGGTCTGGCCGTAGACGTCGACGATGCGCAACTGGGAGAAACGCGCGAGCCCCGCACGCAGCGGGTTGTAGTCGAGCTGCGGGTCGGCGGAGAGCGAGCGATATCCTTGCACGAGGTCGCTCACCGCCTGCGTCAGCTCCAGCTCGCGCGGCGATCCGGCGAGCGGATCGTTGACCGGAAGCTGGATGACCTGCATCCGCTGCAGAAACGTCTGCGTAAAACCCTGCAGCGCCTGCGCCATGACGGGCAGCTTCAACTGCAGCGCGGCCTGGAGGAGCGGGACGACGGGATCGTCGGGCGCGGCGTCTTCGAGATACGACTTCGCCTGACGGACGAGCGGCGTGTCGATGCTGCTCGCCAGCGGCATCGTTCCGGAATACCGCTTGCGCGTCTGGTCGATCGGCGGCAGCGGCTGCCCGGCTCGCGGCACGAGCTCGGTGTCGGCGTCGGTCAGCGTGTAACGGCTCGTCACCGCCGCGGGATCGTACGGGATCGGGTCGCCGTTGCCGTCCTGCAGCGTTACGACGGGGCTCACCTCCGCCTCCCATTCGAGGAACAGCGGGATGAACGGCTGCACCGTCCATTGCTGCAGGCCGACCGGCGACGGGAACGTTCCCGTCAGGACCGCAGTCCCGCCGGCCGGCGGCGACGCGGTCTGCGCCGCCTCGATCGCCGCGATCGCCGCCGGGAGCTGCCCGCCTTGCACCCCGAGCTGCTGCGCGAGCCATGGCGCGAGCGCGGCGTCGCCGAACGCGGCGTCGGCGACCAACGCGCGGACGAACGGGAGCGTCGCGACCGCCGGCAGTCCGACAGCCGCCCCGGCGGCGTCGAGCGACGAGCCTCCGTACGTGAGGCCCGAGAGCAGCACGTCATCGCGGCGGCACTGCAGCAGACCGTTCGCGAACCGCCCGTCGCCGCCGTAACGCGGGTCCGGATCGGTCGCGGCGCCGGCGAGGACGACGACCGGATCGTGCGGCGCGTAGAAGCGCGGCGCGGCCTGCGCGACCGGCTCGAACGCCGGCGCGAGCACCGCCGCGAGGGTGTCGTGCGCCGCCGTGACGGCCGTCGTCCGCTGCGCGATATCGCCCTGAGCCGCCGTGCACGCCGCGACCTCGCCGCGCAGAAACGTCGCGGCCGCGGGTCCGGTCAGGCCATATGGGACGACGATGTCGCCGGGATGTTCGACGATCATCATCTTGATCCAGTCGGCGAACAACTGGGCGCGGGCTGTCTGGTCCGCGAACACCGCCGCGTCGAGTGCGACCTGCTTCGCGTTCAGGTCGGTCAGCAGCGCTCCGGCCGACGGGTCGAGGTTGAGAATCGACGCGTTCGCGACGCCCGCGAGCTGGTCGCGCGAGATCGTTCCGGTCGCGCTCTGCGCCGGGTCCGCCGTTCGCACGACGCTCCAGAGCGTGCCGCCGGGGAAGGCCGAGAACTCCGCCCGGTGCAGCGCCTCGTCGCTGCTCGCGATCGTGTTCCGATCGTGAAAGCGCTGCAGCGCGCCCGTCTGCAAGAGCGTCAGAATCCGCTCCGCTTCCGGGTACTGCCCGCCGAGCGCACGCGCGAGGAGCGCCGAGAACGCCTCCGCAGTCGTGTTCCCGACGGCGACCTGCACGTCGAGGTTCCGCTGCATGACGTACTGTTGCGTCAGGTCGCCCGGCACGGCGCCCAGCACGCCGAGCAGCACCGACGACTGCGGGATCTGCGTGTCGGCGCGCGCGTCGTACGTCCACTGCAGCTCGCTCTGCAGCGCGGCGACGAAGTCTTTCGGCGTGTTCGACGTCGCGGCGAGCGCCGCGACCGGATCGCTCTTCGCGGGATCGGCGTACCAGCCGATCACGGCATAGGAGAGCGTCCGTCCCGGCGCGGCGGCGAGCGGGTCGAGATCGTCGCACGGATCCCAGAAGCCGAACACATTCTGCGCGAAGGCGTACGTCGCGGCGAACGCGACGTGCCCGTATCCCAGCGCCGTGTGCGGGAACGCGTACGGTCCGCTGCCGGGCGTGTACGTTTCGAGCGGCGCCGCGGTCCCCATGGCGCGGAACGGTGCCGGATGCTCGTTCGGCTGCGGTACGTACGGCACCACCGTCGGCGATTGGCGCAAGCTCGGGTCCGGGTCGGGCGTCTCCTGCGGTGGGGTCAACGCGTTGCCTTCGAGCACCCATCCGCGCCGCGTCAGCGTGACCGTCCCGTTCGCCGGCGTCGCGACGGTGCGCACGACGACCCACCGGTCGGGCGCGTGCGGAAACGTCAGCGGTCCGTCGTCACCGGCAGAGGCGTGCGTCAACGCATCCGGCAACGCCCAGTGCAGGTGGACGCCGGGCTGCAGCGCGTCGGCGCCGCTCGCGCTGTCGAAGGCGCGCGCAAGGAGCTGCTGCGCGATCGGCGGCGGCGTCCCGTGCAGGTTTCCGTTCTCGTCGAAGTAGGCGATCTGCTCGAAGTGCGGGCGCAACTGCGCGAAATTACCGGTTCCGTAACGGTCGAGGTTGCCGACGTCGTCGTTGCCGACGAGCAGCCCTTGCAGGTCGACCGGAACGACGAGCGACCTGGTCTGCGCATCGGCCACGTCAGCGTCCTCCCATCGCACGCGGGGCGGCGAGCGCGACGGTCACGCTCTCCACGCCCTTGATCATCTCGACCGCGAACTCGCGCGCGGTGAACGCGCGCGGCTGTCCTTGGCCGTCGTCGTTGCCGTGCGCGCCGTTGAGCGGACCGACCATCGCGCCGGCGAGCGCGGCGACGTCGAGCACCGCTGCGGAGCGGTACGGAACGGTCACCGTGACCCCGGCGCCGTTCGTCATGAGCGGGTTGCCGGCATCGGTGCCGGTGATCGCCCGCAGCGTCTTCGCTCCGGTCGCCTTTCCCGAGTCCTCGTCGGTGTCGACGCCGAAATGCACCGCTTCGGCCGGCTCCGAGAACACGACCTGATCGACCGGCGCGATGCCGGCGAACAGCACTAGCAGCACCGTCGGCAGCAGATTCTCTCGGCGAACGACCGGAACGACGGTGCCCTGCGCGCTGCCGACGACGCGCATCGTCGGCCAACCCTTCACGACGCCGGAGCGCAACAGAATCCCCGACATCACGGGAAGACCGGTCTCGTCCGCGCCCGCGATCGTCGGCAGCGCGGCGGTCAGGGCCTGCGCGTCGACGGCGAGCTGATCGGAGGCGCTGCGCCCGACGCTGAACGCGCCGGCGAGGAGGCTCCGTTGCCAGCGCTGATCGACGACGAACAACCGCAGCGATTCGGGCGGCAGCAGGTTCGGATCGGCGACGATTGCCGGCAGCGGGACCCCCGTGAGCTGCCACCAGGCGGTCAAGGACGCCACGACGTTTGCCGGCAACGGCGGCACGGCGGCGGCATCATCGCGCAGGCGCCGCTCGAGCAAAGCGTGCACGGTGTGGGTGCGGCGGCGAAGGCGCCTCATCGCGGATGCGCTCCGAGCGTCTCGGGCGCGTAGATCGCGGCGATCAGCTCGGCGGCGATGCGGCGCACGTCGGACGTCGTCTCGAGGCCGAGCGCCTCCGTGACGGCCGCGTGCAGCGCCGCTTGCGCCGACGCGTCGGCGGCCTGCCGCTTCCAATCGTAGAGCGCCTGCGAGAACGCGGTGTCGCGCAGCGCCAGCAGGCGGCCGAGCTGCCACGCCGCGGCGTAGCTCGCATCGAACATCGCCGTGTCGGCGTCGTCGTATCGCAGAAGCGCGTCCGCGGTCGCGGCGCCCTCCGGGGCGTTCGGGTCGCCGATCGCCGGTTGCGCGGTCGCGTACGGCACGCAGGGACCGCGATACCACGCGATGCTGCGCTCGCCGAGCCGCGTGCGCTGGTTGACGGGGAGATAGCCTTGCGCCAGCGCGGCGTTCAGCGTCGTCGGCGGCGGCGCCGAGGTCGGCGCAGGTGCCGTAATCGTCAGCGGTCCCGTCGAGAACGCCGCGTTGTCGAAATATCCCGCGAACGTCTCGGCCGGATCGTGCGAGACGAAGGACCACGACCTCAAGCTGATGAGCCGCACCGCGGTGAACGCGGCAAGCGCTGCCGGCACGTCGCCGGCCGCGTTCGGAAGGAACGGCCCGAGGCCCTCGAGCGAGACGAGATGTGCGGTATACGAGCGCGTACCGGTCGCGTCGCTCTCGATCGCGCGGTTGCCGACGATCAGCGAGACATGACCGGGATCGTCGAGCGGGTCGTCGTCGGTCGACGCCTCGATCAGCTTGCGCGCGTGCGCGAGTAGCGGCAGGTCGAGCAGCGTCGGCGCGAGGGCGCAGAAGGTCGCCCGATCGACGTCGATCGCGTGCAGCGGATCGGTCCACGACTCGCCGAGCTCCGGCGCGAACGCGGCGTCGGCATCGGCGTATGATGCGGTGGCCGCCGGCAGCGAACCCTGCGAACGCGCCAAGTCCGCGACCGTCAACGACTGGAGCGGCGGCGGCGCGTAGGTTTCGCTGTCGAAGAGCAGCACGGCGAGCCACGGCGTGCCGAAGCTGTCCGCCTGCACGGCACGCTCCCAGGGCAGCGTCGGGCGCACGCACGTGACGTGCGGCAAGCACTGGCCGAACTCGCCGGATCCCGTCGGCGGAAACACCGCACCGAGGTGGGACCCCTCGACGGTGAAACGATCGCCGGAAACCGCGATCGTGCGGACGAACGCGAAGGTTTCGTCGAATGCGGGGTTCGCTCGCGTGTCCGCCGCGTGCTGCGTCACCGTGAGCGTGTACGAGCCCGCCTCGAGCGCGGGGATGTCGTACTGGAAGAATTGCACCGTCGGGTCGGTCGTCGACACGTTACGTCTCTCCGAGCGTGCGCAGCAACGGCGGCGCGGTGTTGGTGAACGTTGCGGCCGTCTGGGTCAGGCGGCCGCCCGGCGTGACGCCGAGGCCGGCGGCGAACGCTGCGACGGCGAGCGCGTTGCGGCGAGCGACGTAGGCGAGGTCGTCGACCGTCGCGGTCACGCGGTCTGTGGCCGCCTGACCCTGCGCGTGCGTCGTCGACGCGGGGAGCATCGGCGACGTCCAGCTCCAATGCAGGACGTGCGGGTCGTTCGCGAACTCGAGCCGCGCCAGCGCGAGGGGCTGCGGCAACCCCGCTTCGCTCGGGCCCAGCTTCGGCGCGAGACGAACGCCGGTCAGGGCGTTCGCGATCGGCGCGACGTTGCTGTTGATCGTGCTCGTGGTCGGCTGCTGCGCCAGCGCGATGGACCACGCCGTGCCGGCGACCGAGCCGGTGACGGCCGTGACCGTCAGCTCCGGCGTGGGATCGAGCGGCGCCGGCGCGATCCCGCGCAGCGAGACCGTGTGGTCGGAGAGCAGGTCGGCGTTGGTGACACCCACCGGTCCGACGTCGAACCCGGTCGCGTTCCAGGTGCCGTCGATCGGCGTCCAGGTCGGCTGGCTGCTCTCGCCGGTCGCGAGATACCCGGCTTTCGCAGGGATCGCGGTTTCGGTCGTGAGCTCGAAGGTCGCGCCGTCGACGACCCACGTCACCGGCGCGGTACTCCCGGCGGACGGGTCGATCGTTTTGAGCAAACCTTTCGTCACGCGCGCGCGGCAGACCGAAACGTCGGTGGTCGGCGTTGTGCCGAGCGCCCGCAACGCGAGCGCATGAGCGTCCAGCGCCGCGTTCGTGCTCGGCGGGAAGAAGCCGGTCTTGAAATCGGCCCACGAGATCGGCGTCTTCTCGGAGGTGTCGGTGTTCGCGCCGAAGCTGACGGTGAACGAGATGATGTCGAGGTCGACGCGCGCGTCGCCCTGGAACGGCGGGCCCCAGAAGTGGATGTCGACGCCGACGTGGATCGTCATCTCGACCGACGTCAAGAGGAGGTCGATCGTGAACGACGCGCCGATCGAGATCCCGACCTCGGCATCGTATGCGAACGGCCGCCACGCGATGAGGAAGTCGGCGTCGGCATCGAACCACGCGCGAACCGGCCCGCTCTCCCAGACCGCCTGCAGGCTGCCGCCGGCCATGAGCGCCGCCGACGTCAATGCGAAGTAGTACGTGCCGTCGATCGTGAGGTCGCCGTTCGCCCAGTGCGCGCTCAGGCGTGGGACGCTCGGATAGTACGACGGCGCCGCGAACGCAGGGTGGTAGCCGCCCAGCGTGTACACGAAATCGCCGGCGCGCGCGCCGCTTGCCGCGTCGTCCTTGAACCACGCGCCGAACGCGAACCCGCCTTGCAGCCGGCAATCGGGATCGAGCACGTACGAGCTCGGCGCGAGACGCGCCAGCGCGAGGACGCTGCCGCGGGCCGGATCGACGGTGACTTCGACCGGGAGCTCGACGTAGGCGAGCGGGTTCTCCGCGCCCTTCGGCAGCGACGCCGCGCCGACGCCGAGCAACTGGAACGTGATGCTCGAGCCGAACTGGATCACCAGCAGCGCGAAGCCTTCGACGACGCCGAACGAGGTGAACCGCAGGCCGGCGGCGGCCCATTTCTCGCCGTACGCCGGCTGGATCACCGACTCGAGCGATTGCAGCACGTCGACCGGCGCCATCCCGGCGAGCGGGTTCGGATGGTCGGCGTCCGCCATCGCCGCCTGGATGAGCGGGAACGTCGCCAGGTCCTGGACCGACGGAACCGTGAGCGATCGGTTCAGGCCGAACGCCGCGCTCACGCCGCGCACGAAGCAGAACGGCGGCCCGCCGAGCGGCTCATCGAACTCGCCCCAGACGAACAGCGACGGCTCGCCCTGGATCGTGCCCCAGCTCCCCGCCGCGCCGATCGAGAGCGTCTCCGCAGCGAGGATTGCGCCCCCGGAGTAGGCGTGGCCGCCGTCGTACGCGGCGTTCTTCTCGATGAGGAACTCGCCGGCGATCGTGAACGCGTCGCCTTGCAGCGCGAGCGCGAGGCCCGACAAGTCGACGCCGATCGTGTCGTCGCCGAACGTCCCGTCGATCTGCAGCCCTTCGAAGTCGAGCGTCAGACCGTCGAGCGCGAAACCGCCCTCGATTCCGAGCGTGACGGTCCCGTCGCTGTACCCGATCGTCAGGCGCTCGAGGTGGATCGGTCCGATCGACTTGTCGACGTGGATGCCGAGCGTCGCGGTCGTCGATGCCTGGGCCGCCTCGGAGAGGCTGGGCTTGTCGCCGTTGCCGTTGCCGTCGTCTTGCTTGGAGAGCGGCAGCGCGTAGACGTTCGTGTCCGGGCCGAGGACGAGCGAGATCGCGAGCGTCGCGCCGGCGGCGAGCGGCAGTTGCGCAACGGCGAAGGCCGTGCTCGGCGGCAGCAGCGTGCCGAGCGCCGTTACCGCGTCTTCGTCGAGGGCGGCGTTCGCGATCGCGAGCTGCACGCTCTTCGCGCCGAAGTCGACGTCGACGGTGACGCCGGGCACGGTGAGGCCGGTGTGCACGAACGTCAGGCCGACCGCGACATCGATCGTCACGAGGCGGTTCGTTCCGTCGCTCGCGGCGAGCGCGGTGATCCGATCTGAGGTCGCGGAGAAGCCGTTGCCCTTGCCGCTCAGGTCGTGGTGGATGGCGATTGTGTGAACGACGGGACCGACGTTGTCGGAGAGGTCGATGCCGAACCAGCCGGCGATCCGCGCCAGCGTGATTCCTGCGCTCGAGGTCAGCGAGACGTCGACCGCGTCGCCCTGGGCCGCCGCGATCGCGAGCACGACGTCCTCAACCGTGATCGTCCCGGTAATGGAAAACGTCTTCTTGCCGTCGTCGCCCTTCGCGAACGAGACGCTCGCGTCGAACCGGCTCGACTTCCCAAGCGCGAGCGCGCCGCCGAGCGTGCACGTCCCCGACTGCGTGCCCTCCGCGGTCAACGACACGGTGTCGAGCGCGAGCGTTCCGTTGAGCCACGGCAGGGAGACGCCGAAACGCGACGCGAGATCCGCCATGATCGTCCCGAGCACCCACGGCTTCGGCGGATCGAACGGCAGGGGATCTTCGACGACGGCCGCGTGCGATCTCGGCAGCGCACCCGGCGGCGTGATCGTCGTCATCGACGACGGTAGCGGCGGCGGGTTGTTCTGCGTATACGCGGTCTCGCTCTCCGAGTTGGTGATCCGCGGCGGCGTCCACATCCAGGACATAGAAAAGTCAGCCGGCTGTGGGATGAAGATGATGTTGCCGTCTTCGACGTACGGAATCCGGTCCGGAATGTAGGGGGCTATGGGCGGAATGCTGATCGTTTGGGCATCGGCGAACGTGAAGGTTCCCGACGGGTCCGATGGGTCCGACCAGGACGTGCCGATCAGATAGGACGGGAGCGGCGTAATCGCCGGCGCTTCCGTCGTGAGGGTCACCGTCGTCGGTTTCTGATCCGCTCCGATCCCGCCGCCGAAGGTTGCGGCGATCGAGAGCTGCCCGCTCGCGGCTGTCTGCGTGAAGGCGAACGACGTTGCGGTCGGCTCCAGCACGGTCGTCCCGGCCGGCGTCGTCGCGGCGAGGCCCGTCAACAGCCGGGCGGGCGTGGCGGCGATCGTATACGTGACCGTCGGCGGTCCGGGAGCTTGGGACGCCTGCGAGCTCGGAGGGTTGAAATCCCACGCCGCGATCCCCGACGTTACGGTCAGCGTGAGCGCCGTCGGCACGACCGCGATCGGCAGCGTGGTCGTCGACGAGAACCGGTCGTTCGTTGCGACGAGCGTGACGATCGCATCGACGGTCGTCAGCGGCAGATCCTGCGCTCCCGAGAGCGGTACACCATGCGCGTACGCCGTCTTCGCGATGCTGTCGTCGTATGCGATGGAGACGGCGGTCGCGAACTCGCTGTTCCACGTTACGCTGATCGCGCTGTCGTACGGGAACGGTTGCGCCCCGGCGGCCCCACTATTCGAAGTTTGGCTGATGTAACCGGAGATCGTCGGCTGCGGAAGCGTCAGGAGCGTAAGCGGGAGCGGCTGCTCGATCGTCTCCGGAAAGGCCGGGAAGCCCTGGATCGAGACGACGACGACCGCCGATGATCCTTCGAGGCGGGTGACGACGTCGCGGATCTCGACGACCAACGTCTCGTTCGGCTGCAGCGCGGGCTGCGTCCCGGTGGCCGTCGAGGTCAACGTCCAGAGACGATTCCCATCCGCGCTCGGCTGCGGCGTCACTTCCCAGGGCGAGTCGGGCGGATCACCGGCGATCGCGCACGAGATCTGCTGCGCGAACTCCGGCGTCGTCATGGCGGCGGACGCCGGTGAGATCGGCACCTCGATCGTCACGGTGCCGCCCTGGGGCAGCGGCGCCGGCCCGTTCTGGAAGTTCAGCCGGATGGTGTTCGCATAGTCTTTCGAGTCCGAGACATAGAGGGTCGTTGTCGTCGCGTCGAGCGTGCCAGAGAACGAGTTGTCCTCGGGGCTCACCACCGGCGCGCTCATGCCGAGCGTCGCGGCGTTCTGGACGGGCCCGACGTACCAGTCGACACTCAGATCGAGCACGTGCAGCGCGTTGCTGCTCTTCACGACGAGGCCGTAGACGGTGAAATCGACCGTGTCGTCAGGCGCCAACGTGTCGTTCCCGGTCGGCACGAAGCCGAGATACGTGCGGCTTCCGAACGGATACGAGGCGACCGCCCAGCCGTCGGCGGAGATCGCGAGCTTCGCCGCGCCCGACTCGTCGTAGTTCTCCGGGAAGCTGAGATACCACCGCGTCGCGCCGTCGGTCGCGCGCGCTACGTCGTCCTCGCTCAGCGGCGGCCCTGCGACGAGCGGCAGCGTTCCCGGCGACTGGTTCGTGAGGCGAATCGTGTACTGCGCGCTCGTGTCGTCCTCGTGAATCACCGCGGGGTTCCCCGCCGCGTCGAGCAGCGCAAACGATGGGGCGGGCACTAGCGCTTCACTTCGAGAAGAGACCAGGTCGGCGCGACGTAGATGCCCGGAGCCCAATGGAGGATGAGGAGGGGCGGCACCCACAGGGCCTGACCGAGTTCGAGCGCTTCCGTTTTCCAGAAGATGACGAGCCCATTGCCGGAGGCGACAAAATAATAACACGGGCCCCATCCCGTCACGTCGTCGATCGTGTGTTCGCCGCCGAATTGCAAGGTCGTGGGCGCACCATCGCCGATACCCGTCCACGTCGTGCCCGGGAGAAAGTCTTCGAACCGCTGCATCGTGGGCGTTACCGGAATCCGTAGCGGGTCCTTACCGAGGCCGGTTCCGAAGATTGCCGTGAACGCCGGTCCGGTCGCCGCCGTGAGCGTCGTCGAAAACGTCGGCTTGCCTTTGATCGACTGCTCCGTTCCGTTCACCGTGACCCGAAGGTCGGTCAACAAGCGCGTGGGCGCGATGTCGAAGGTGTATACCACAAGCACCGTAGCGCCGTCGTCGAACGAATACGCGGGGACGTTTGCCCTGACGGTGAACGTCGGCGCGACCGGCGTCACGCTGATCTGCAGCGGCGTCACGGTCGGGATGCCGCCGACATTTGACGCCGTCACGGTCAACACGGCATCGACCGTTGCGTCGGGGAGCGCGTGCGTCCCGATAAACGGGAGGCCGTCTCCTTTGCTCGAGAGCGAGACGGGCGCGATCCCGTCGTCGTAGTCGAGCTCGAGCGTGGTCGCGTAGGTCGTGGTCCAGCGGACGCTCAGCGGGCTGTCGAAGGCGACCGTTCCGGCGGGCACGATCTCGCAGTCGAGGACGGGCGATGCCGGGAGCGCGGAGAGGAGCAGGGGAAGGTCGACGCTCCCGTCGTCGACGGCGGCGAACTTCGACCATCGAACGGTGATGTGCGCCTCGCCCGGCGGCAGCGGCGAGATGATGTTGCCGAGCGCGATTTGGAGCGTCCCGCCGGCCGGGAGCGCGGGGCTGCTGGTCGGCGAGAGCGCAAAGCCTGCATTCCCGTTGGGAAGGCTCTTCGGCTGCGGCTTCGTCCACGTGAAGCCTTCCGGCACGAAGAGGACATCGCACGAGATCTGGGCGGCGAACTCCGACGTGGTGACGGCCTCGGTTCCGGGGGCGCTCAGAGCAGTGATCGGCACTTCGATCTCCACCGTCCCGGCCGCATCGAGTGGGGCGGTTCCGTTCTGCAGCGCGACGATGATGGTGTTCGGATACGACTCACCCGGTTGCGAGACGTAGACGGCGCTTTCGTGGTCCTTGTCAGCCTGGATCACCGCCGACAACGTGTCGCGCACGGACGGGACAGCGACCGGAACACTGAACGGGACGTCGGATTCGGCGGCAGGATTGCCCGAATACCACGCCGCGGTAAACGCGAGCGCCGCGGGAACGCTCATCGGGACGGCCAAGCCGCCGAACGCGAAGTCGACCGTAGCACCGGGTGCGAGCGTCGCGTCGTGATCGGGGCGCACGAATCCCCAATAGGTGCGCGCATGAAACTGGTACGGCGCCGCCGCCCAGCCGTCGGAGGCGAAGGTGAGCGCGCTGATCGTCGCCTCCGGAAGCTCGCTTGGAAACGGCAGGTACCAGCGCACTGCGCCGTCCGTCGCGACGCCTGCGGCGTCCTCGTCGGCCGGGCGGCCGGCGACGAGCTGCAATGCGTCGGTGCCGGCGTTGTGCAAACGAAGGGTCAGCGCGGCGGTCGTCCCCGGCACGAGCGTCGCGGGATTGCCGTCGGCGCCCAACAGCTCGAACGACACCGTGGGAGCCGTTGCACCCGCCATGGGCGCCGACTTTACGCGCCTTGCTTCGGGTCCCTGCAATGCAGCCCACCGAGCGTTGCGGTCGACGACGGCAACGCCGCGACCGGTGACAGTTGCTGCAACGTTTCGCTCGCGTCCGACCACATCGCGACGTTCGGGGGTGCCCACGCGAGAATCGGGACGTAATTGCCGCCGCCGGGCAGCAGGACCTGGACGACGTTCGCTTCGGCCGAATACGGCGTCGGGGGTGTGTCGGCCAGCGTGCAGTTCGTAGCGTCGGTAAAGACGATCCACGGGGTGGTCGGATCGTCTTGCGGGTCGACCCACGACGTCCCGACGAGATACGACGCGAGCGACGGAATCTCGGGAGCTGCGGCGGTGACGTCGATCGTATTTGGATTTTGATCGACGCCGCGCGCGAATGTTGCCGTGACCGAGACTTGACCGCTTCCCGCGCTCTGCGTGATGGTGCACGACGTCGCCGTCGCCGCGAGCGCCGTCGTTCCGCTCGGCGATGTCACCTGAAATCCCTGTACGAGCGCCGCCGGAGATGCGGCCAGGGCATACACGATCGTGGCGGGCCCGGCCGTAAAGTCCCAGGCGCCGATCCCGGACGTTACCGTCAGCTCCAGCGTCGGCAAGCTCACGAGCACCGGCAACACGGTGCGGGTCGTGTTCAGGCTGTTGCTCGCGATGAGCGTCACCTGCGCGTCGACGGTCGTGTTGGGCAACGCGTGACTCCCCGAGAGCGGAAGACCGTCCTGTTCGCTCGTGTAGATAACGTGCGAGATGCCGTCGTCGTACTCGAGCGAGAGCGACGTCGCGAACGTCGTCTCCCACGACACGCTGATCGTGCTGTCGTAGGGGAAGGGTTGGGCGCCGGTCGTCCCGGTTACGCCCGAATTGACGAAGACCGGGGCCGGCAGAGCGCGCAGCACCAGCGAACACTCCGGAGTCGTGTCCGCAAAGCCGTCGAAGCCGACGATGGAGATGGTCACGACCGCCGGGAGCGCCGGGAGGGGCGAGACGATGTTGCGCAGCTCGACCGCCAGCGACTCTGCCGGCGCGAGCGCGGACGCGGTCGTGCCCGGCGTCAGCATCCAGGCCGCGTTGCCTTCGGTTTCGGGCTGGGTCGTGGTCACGGTCCACGAAGAATCCGCCGGTTCGGTAGCGATCGCACACGAGATTTGCGCCGCGAAGTTCGCCGTTGTCACCGCGCTCGGCGCCGGAGCGATCGGCACCTCGATCGTGACGATGCCGTTGTTGGGCAGCGGGGTCGGCCCGTTCTGAAAGATCAGCCGAACGGTGTTCGGGTACGCATCCCCGCCCGCGGAAACGTAGACGTTCTCCGTTGTGGGGTCGACCTGCACGGTGAACGAGTTGGCAGCTGGGTTCATGACGACTCGCGCGCTCATCCCGAGCGTCGCCTCGAAGGCGGACGGTCCGGCGTACCAGTCGACAGTGAGGTCCAGCGTCCGGAGCCGCTCGCCCGTCGTCACCACGAGACCGTCGACCGTGAAATCGACCGCGTCGTTCGGTGCGACCGTCAGGCCGGCGTTCGGGACGAAGCCCCAGTAGGTGCGGGTGTTGAACGAATAGGGCGTGATCGTCCAGCCATCGGCCGAGATCACGAGGTTCGCGAGCATCGACTCGTCGAGCACGGAGGGGAACGAAAGGTACCAGCGCGTCGCGCCGTCGCTCGCACCGGCCGCACCGTCCTCGCTCAGCGCCGGTCCGGCGACGAGCGCCAGCGGCGACCCAGACGCGTTGGCGAGGCGGATCGTATACGTTCCGCCGGTCTCGTCGTCGTGAATGACGGCGGGATTTCCCGCCGCGTCGAGGAGCGCGAAGGACGGCGCGGTAGGCTTCTGTCGCGGGGATCCGGCTGCGTGGGTCATTACGCGAACCGCTTCAGCGGCCGCGGTCTTGCCCAGGTCGACCCTTCGGGCGCCGCGGTGAACGCGAGCGACGATTGGAGAATCAGCGGAGTGGTCGTCCCCGGCGCAACCGTGGCTGGACCGCCGCCGGCCGTCAACAGCTCGAACGATAATGTCGGAGCCGCCACGCCCATGGCGCCGAATTGCCGCGGGTCGCGTCGGGTCCCTGCAAGACCGCTCGGCCGTCGGCGGATGCCCGGGGCGATCCGGGCGCCCCCGCAAACGACCGGTATCGAGCAGTTCGAACCCGCGCGCCATGAACTCGAGAATGTGCTGGAGATCGCGCCGTAGGCGGGCGGCGCAAACTGGGCCGGCCGCTCGGGTTCAGCTGAGCCCGGGAAGGATTCAATGTGAAATGATAACCCAGCGGGCGATTCAATGTGAAATGGCGATTCATTGTGAGACAGCGCCGTTTTGACGTTTTGACGTTCTAGCGTTCTAGCGTTCTGAAGCTGACTCACAATTAGGGCCCGGTTTTGGGCGATAATTGTGAAAAGTCGGGGAATTGTGAAACTCTCCCCGGTGATCGCGTCGAGACGGCGAAAAAGCCTTGATAGATCAAGGGTTTTTCGTTTCGTCCCGTCGCGCCCGAAGACGTCTAAGATGCAACGACATCGTCTCGCATTTCACATTCAGCGCGCAACGATGAACCTGGGGCGTGACGGGTTCAAAGCCAAACGAAAGGGAGACCCAATAGCAAGGGCTCCGCATTCGCGGGGCCCTTGTTATTGGGTAGTTTCTATTCCGCGGAATGCTTGGGTGACGAGGTCGTCGCCGTATTCCTCCGTCAGCGGCCCGAGCTTCAACAGCAGGCGGTAGTAGACGGGCCCGAAGATGACATCGACAAGCAAGTTGGAGTCGACGTCGGGGCGTATTTCGCCCGATGCCTTTCCGCGTTCGATGTCCGCGACAGTAGATGCACGTCGGCCGCTGATGTGGCGGTCGTAGAGGTCGCGCAGCACATCGGGCTCGCTCTGGCCCTCTGCGATCAGCTCCGCCATCACCTTGCCGAACAGCCCGTTGAGCTCCGCGACGAGCCGCTGCATCTTCGCGCGAATGGCGCCCTCAGCGGTCTTGGCATTCGGCACCTCCGGCGTTGCGGCGAGGCGTTCATGAAACATCGCCATGATCAGAGCGGCCTTCGTCGGCCACCATTTGTAGAGGGTCGGCTTGCCGACCCCCGCCCGCCGCGCGACCTGCTCCATCGTGAGATCCCGGGCCGAGGTCTCCTGCAGCAGTTGGTACACGGCGTCCATGACGGCGGCGTGAGATGAGGCGGCCTCGCTGCGGGGTCGTCCTACACGTCTCGGAGCCGAAAGATCCGCCATCGTCCTTATCTTATCGAAACGTCCCGGAAAGGCAATTGACTTGCGTTCGTATTTACTTTACGGTACGGAAGGTAAATATATAGCACGACCCCCGTATGCGGAGACGAACATGCCTTTCACGCCGGAACACGCCAAAGCTGCCTGGTCCGAATCTCGCCCGGCGAGTGCCGAGGACACTGCCGTGCTGGCCGCGCTGCGCCCGTTGCTCGAACCCTTCAAGGGGCGCCTGCAGGGGACGGCCGCCCGCCCGGCCTTTGACGACATCATGGGTCACACACCCGACGCCGACGGCGTAGAGTACGAGACCGGGATGGTCGCTGGCGTCCCGGGTTGGTGGTGCCGGCCGCGCACTCCGCGAGACGGGGACGAAGCCATCCTTCATCTCCACGGCGGCTGGTATGTTTGGGGCTCCGCAACCGCTTACCGCAAGTTCACCGGGCACATTGCTGCACGGACCCGCACCGCCGCATTTGTCGCGGACTACCGGCTCGCTCCGGAGCACCCGTTCCCGGCCGGACTCGAGGACGCGCAGAAGCTCTACGCCGGGCTCGTCGAACGCGGATTCCGCCGGATCGCGCTCGTCGGGGACTCCGCGGGGGGCGGTCTCGCCCTTGCGCTGCTATCGCTACTCGCCAAGGACGCGCCGGGCGGGGTGAAAGCCGCGGCGGCCGTGCTCCTCTCCCCCGTCACCGACCTCACGCTTTCCGGCGCGAGCTGGGAGACCCGCGATGCGACAGACCCGTATTTCACGCGCGGCCAGGCAGCGCAATTGATTGGTCTCTACCTGAACGGGCACGCTCCGACCGATCCGCTCGCCTCGCCGCTTTTCGGAAACGTCGCCGGACTGCCGCCCATCCGCGTCCATGTTGGCGACGCCGAGATGCTTCTGGACGACTCGCTCCGCTACATCGAGCGCGCCGTCGCCGCCGGCGTCGACGCCCGCGTCGACGTGTGGGAAAGCATGCTCCACGTCTTCCCGTCCGGCATTGGCCGGTTCGGCGCGGCAACTCTCGCTCTGGACGAGATTGGGGCGTTCCTCGCGGACCGGCTCGCGGCGTAGTCTCCGACCCTAGCCTTCGAACGTAAAGGTCCCACCGAATCGATGCCGCCGTCGCGCAGAACGTTGCGTGGCAATTCCAGCGGCGCTGGGCGTTGACGGCGCGTCCGCGGATTTACGGGGTCGGCCCCTGTTGCCGCGCCCTGGGAGGGCGACGGGACGCCGCGATTCGCCAAGCCTTCGAGGGATTCAATGTGAAATGATCGCCCGGTGCTCGATTCAATGTGAAATTGGCGATTCATTGTGAGACAGCGCCGTTTTGACGTTTTACCGTTCTGACGTTCTAGCGTTCTAGCGTTCTGACCGTTCTAGCGTTCTGACGTTCTAGCGTCCTGAGTCTGTCTTACGCGACATTGCATCGATCGACGGCGCGACGGTCCGGCCCGAGTGAACGGGAGCGAATCTCTCACCTCGAACGCGGACACATCTTCTACGCGGAATCCGGCGACGACCATTTTTTGGGTCTATTTGAATCAGACGCTCAGCAACGGCGCCACGTCGTCGGGCCCTTCGGTCGCCGTCGTCCCCGTCCGCACGATCGTCCCCCGCTGCATGACGTAATAGCGGCCGGCGATCGACCAAGCGAAATCGAGGTGCTGCTCGACGAGCAGGAGGGCGACGCCGAGCTCGCTGCGGATCAGCCCGAGCACGCGTTCGATCTCCTGGACGATCGAGGGCTGGATCCCTTCCGTCGGTTCGTCGAGCAGCAGCAGGCGCGGCTTGCCGATCAGCGCTCGCGCGAGCGCCAATTGCTGTTGCTCGCCGCCGCTGAGCACGCCCCCCTTGCGGCTCCGCAGCCGTGCGAGGGTCGGAAAGAGATCGTAGAGCGGCGCCGCATCGGCGGTCATGCTCGGTTTGCGTCCGTCGAGCGACGATGCGCCGACCGAGAGGTTTTCCTCGACCGTCAGCTGCGGAAAGATCCCGCGGCCCTGCGGAACGTACCCGATCCCTAAGCGGGCGCGCCGGAACGCCGGGAGCCGGATGATATCGTCGTCATCGAAGGCGATGCGACCGGCGTTGGCAGCGTGCAGGCCGACGATCGTGCGCAGCAGCGTCGTCTTGCCGACGCCGTTGCGGCCGAGCAGCGCGACTGCTTCGCCGGCCGCTACGGTGAGCGCGATCTCCGAGAGGACCTGGCTCATCCCGTAGGCGGCGCCGACGCCCTCAACGACCAGCAACGTCGCCCTCGCGCGGGCGGCCGAGGTAGACGGCCGCGACGTCGGGGTTGCGCCGGATCTCGTCGACCGACCCGTGCGCGAGCATCCGCCCCATGTTCAGCACGCTTACCGGCGCGTCGAGCTGCTCGACGAAATCCATGTCGTGATCGATCACGATCACGGCGTGACGTCCGGCAAGCGAGCGAATCAGTCGCGCCGTCGCCTCCGCTTCGCCGTGAGTCATCCCGGCGGCGGGTTCGTCGAGCAGCAGCAGGTCGGCGTCGGAAGCGACGACCATCCCGATCTCGAGCCACTGCCTCATCCCGTGCGCCAACTCCGCCGCGAGCGCGTTCCGCCGTTCGGCGAGACCGATGATCGCCAGCACCTCGTCGACCCGCGTCCGCTCGGCGGCCGTCGGCTTGGCGCGGAAGGCATGCCAGGCACCGCGGTTCTGCGTCACCGCGACCCGGAGATTCTCTTCGATCGTCAAGGCGTCGAGCACGCCGGGCGTCTGGAATTTCCGGCAGACGCCAAGTCGGACGATCGCATACTCCGGGACGGCTCGGAGGTCGTTGCCCTTGAACACGATGCGGCCTGACGCCGGCCGGACGCGACCGATGATCGTGTCGAGCAAGGTGGATTTGCCGGCCCCGTTGGGCCCGATCAAAACGTGGACGGCGCCGGAAGCCAGCGCGAAGCTCAAATCGTCGAGCGCGGTGTAGCCGTCGAACGAGACGGTCACGTGCTCGACGGAGAGCAGCGGTGACCCCGAATCGATCATTCGACCAGCGCCGGCGGCGTCACGGGCCGCAAGCGCAGCGAGCGCGTTCGCACGCTTTGCATCAAACCGACGATGCCGCGCGGCGCGACGGTGACGACGAGGACGAAGACCGCGCCGACCACGTGCAGCCAGAGATCGGGAAACACGCTGCTGATCCAGTCCTTGCCGAAGTTCACGATCAGCGTCCCGACGATCGCGCCGAGCAAACTGTTCCGGCCGCCGACGGCGACCCAGATCACCATCTCGATCGACGGTACGACGCCGAACATCGCCGGCGAGATCACACCGAGGTCCAACGTGACGAGCGCACCCGCGACCCCCGCGAGGACACCGGCGATCGCGAACGCGATCACCTTGAACGGCAGCGGATCGTACCCGAGGAATCGGACGCGGTTCTCCCCGTCGCGCACGGCGAGCAGTACCTTCCCGAACAGGGAGCCCTGCAACGCGCGCACGGCAACGAACGTCACCGCGACGATGCCGACCGTCACCCAGTAAAGACCGAACTGGGTCCGTTGATCGCCGAGCGCAAAGCCGAACGCGCTCGTGAAGCCGGTCAGCCCATTGAAACCGCCGGTGTATTGCTGCTGGCTAATGATGAACGTCGTCGCCGCCAGCGCGAGCGCCTGGGTGATGATCGCGAAGTACGATCCCGTCACCCGGCGGCGGAACACGAGATACGCGAGCGCCGCGGCCGCCGTGCCGGGGATGATGACGGCCGCGGCGATCGCAAACGCGGGGTTGCCGAATGGGGTCCACCACCAAGGCAGCGTGTTGAGGCCGGACCATTGCATGAAATCGGGCACCGCGCCGGGATCGGCGCTCGCCAGCTTCAAGTGCATGGCGACCGCGTAGCCGCCGAGGCCGAAGAAGACCCCCTGTCCGAGGCTGAGGATCCCGCCCGTCCCCCAGATCAGCGAGATCCCCATCGCCAGGACGGCCAGCGCGAGAAAGCGGCCGAGAAGCGAGAGCTCGTAGGCCGGCAGATAGAGCGGCGCGCAGGCGGCCGCGACGAGCACCAGCACGAGGCCGAGCTCGCGGCGTATCACGTCTCCTCGAGCGCGCGAGAACCCTGCGAGACGATCCCTCGCGGCCGGAACTGCATGAAGATGATGACGCACAGCAAGAGCAGGACGTCAGAGAAGCTTTGACTGGTGGCGATCTGCGCCGTCGCCGAGAAGACACCGATGAGGAGCGCCGCTACCAGCGTTCCGGTCAAACTCCCGAGGCCGCCGACGATCACGACCAGGAAGGCGTACACGATGTAGCTTTGGCCGACCGTCGGCGTGACCGGCGCGATCAAGGAGAGGGCGGAGCCGGCGAGTCCGGCGACGCCGGTGCCCAGCGCGAAAACCGCGAGGTCGACCAGCCGCGTGTTCGCGCCCAGCGCATCGGCGATCGGGCGATTCTCATGAACGGCACGGATCAGCAGCCCGAGCCGCGTCCGCGCGATGATCAGCGCGACGGCACCGAGCACGACGGCGGCGAGGACGATGATGAACGCGCGCACGCCGGGGATCGAGAATCCGGTCATGACGGTACCGCCGAGCGAGAGCGTGCCGCTCAGCCACGGTGGGGCCGTCACCTCGACGCCGATGGGCCCGAAGATACTCCGCGCCGCCTGCTGCAGGATGAGGCTCACGCCCCAGGTGGCGAGGAGCGTGTCGAGCGGACGCCCGTAGAGCCGGCGGATCAGCGTGATCTCGAGCAGTGCGCCGAAGAGCGCGGTGCCGACGAACGCGACGACGAGGCCGACCGCGAAGCCGGCGCCCTTGCCGAACACGGCGATGGAGAGATAGGTGAGATAACCGCCCATCATGAGCATCTCACCGTGCGCCATGTTGATGACGCGCATCAGGCCGAAACTCAACGCGAGACCGAGCGCCGCCAAGAGCAGAATCGAGGCGACGCTGATCCCGTTGAAGAGTTGCCCGGCGACGAGCGTCGTTTCGCTCACGTCATCACCGCGGCGCCGCTCGCAGGCACAGACCTACAGGACGCAGGTTTTGCCCGGGAACGACAGCGGGTCGTATGGTACGGGGAGGATCGGTCCTTTCGACTGCCAGAGAATCTTGAATTGTCCGCTCGGCTGCAACTCGCCGACGTAGCCCGTCTGCACGAGGCTCTGATTGCCGGCAAATTTCGTCTCGCCGAGGCCAACATCGCTGTAGGCGAGTGAGGTCGCCGCCTTGCGAACTTTTTCGGGATCGAAGCTGCCCGCCTTTGTGACTGCAGCGGCCCAGGCATAGACGTCGAGGTAGCCGTGCGCCATTGGATCGTCGACCGGGGAACCAGGATACTTCGCCTGATAGGCGGCGACGAATTTCTTGTTCACCGGGTCGGGCAGCGATTGGAAGTAGTTCCACGCCGCGTAGCTGCCTTCGAGGAGCGACGGACCGATCGCCTTAGCTTCCTGCTCGGCGATGCTGAAGGACATGACCGGCAGTTTCGCCGACGGCAGCCCGGCGGCAGCCATCTGTTTGAAGAACGAGACGTTACTGTCGCCGTTGAGGGTGTTGAAGATGATCTGGGGTTTCGCGACCTTGATCTTGTTGATGACGGCACTGAAGTCGCTCCCGCCGAGCGGCACGTATTCCTCGCCGGCGACGGTCCCGCCGTCGTGGACGATGTGCTTCTTGAGGATGAGGTTCGCCGTGCGCGGGAAGACGTAATCCGAGCCGAGCAGGAAGATACTCTTGTATCCCTTCTGTTCGGCCCATTGCAGTGCCGGCAGGATCTGTTGGTTCGGCTGCGCGCCGGAGTACATGATGTCGGGTGAACACTCGTTGCCTTCGAACTGCACCGGGTACCACAGCAAGCCGTGGAATCGTTCGAAGACCGGCAGCATCGCTTTGCGGCTGGCCGAGGTCCAGCCGCCGAACACGGTAGCGACTTTGTCCTGCTCGATAAGCTTCTGCGCTTTCTGCGCGAACATCGACGGATCGGAGGCACCGTCCTCGACGATCGGGACGATCTGCTTGCCGAGCACGCCGCCCTTCGCGTTGATCTGATCGATGGCCAGCAGCGTCGCGTTCTTGACCGTCACCTCGCTGATCGCCATCGTCCCGGTGAGTGACTGCAGGACGCCAACATCGACGGTACCGGCTGCCATCGACGAAGAGGGGTATAGGACGGTCGCGCAGAGCGCGACCGCGACGATACCGACGATCGCGCGCCTAACCGAACGGCGAGATGCCATGAAATGATCCTCGTTTGCAAGAAGAAATGCGATGAAGTCACGGGGCTTCGCGAACCTCCGTCGCAATCGGTTGGCCCCGTGTGACACTATTTCGTTCACGCGTTAGCGATAGGTCCGGGTTTGGGGGACTGGCTGCAGTGTTCCCGGGGGGGCACCGAGGGTGGTCCGCGAGAACGTTCTCGTCGCTCGGCTCGCGGCCGAGCTGCGCGAGCTCGAGCAGCTCGTCGTGCGGTCCCGCGAGTGCCTGGTCGACGAGCGCGGCCTCAACGAGATGGCAACTGGGATCGCTCGCGAAGCCCAGGTCGCCGATACGGTCCGGTCCGCGGCGCGCCGCAATCGGCCGCCCAGAGGCGCCAAGCCTCTCAAGAAGGATTCAATGTGAAATGATCGCCCTATGGTCGATTCAATGTGAAATGGCGATTCATTGTGAGACAGCGCCGTTTTGACGTTTTGACGTTCTGACGTTCTAGCGTCTTGGCGTTCTAGCCGTTCGCGTCCGCCGCGCTCTGACGGTTCGGCGATCGCCGACGGCGTGCTTGGGGCGGCTCGTCGGGCGGCGATTGCGGTCGCATCTCCAGTTCCGGCGTTGGATCGCGTGCAAGGGCGGCCTTGAAGAAACGATACGACCACTCTTGCCCGAGCTTGCGCGACTCGACGTAGACGATGGGCACAGTCGGATACCGCACCTGAAGCCGCGCGGCGAGATCGGCCAAGTACCCCGCCGGCGCGTGCGGGTGTCGGAGCAGCGCCGAGTACGTGCCTTCGACGACGACCGCGGCCGCAGGCAAGAGAGCGAGTTCGGCCATCGTGTAGCTGAGCTGTGCTTTCACGAGCGAGTTGGCGAAGTCGTCCATTCGCTTGCGCTCGACCGCGGCGTACGAGTCACCCATCGCGACGGCGTAATCGCCTGCCTGCAGCGCGCGGCGCTCGACACGGACGGCATGACCGGCGAAGGTGTACCCGTAGCGTTCGCGCGTGTCGATGAAGATCACTGAGAGAGGCGATGCCGACGCGGACGGGATACGAACGCCGGGACGCGCGGATGTTGCAACCTTTTGCGTCTGCCAGAGGACCATCCGGCGACCGCGTGCCGTCGTCGTAACGAATTGGGAGCGCCGGTTGACTCCGCGCTCGAGCACAAGGTCGATCGCGACGCCACGCCGCGCGCACGAGCGGACGCCGACCCGCTCTAGGATCTCGAGCGCGTCGACGTCGACGGACTCTGCGGGATGACAGTACACACGTGCCGTGCGCGGCCACGAGTCTTTCACCTTGAGCCACAGGCCGCCGTCGATCGGGAGATGCACCAGAAACGGCAGCTTGCTCGTGGGGTCGGGATTGCGCGCGACGATGAACTCGTCCACATACGCGGGCTTCCTGACCGTGCGAACGGGCTCCTACGCGTCGTCAAGGACGCGGCGACGTCCGTTGACCTAGGCGGCGAATAGGACGTGAGCGACGCCGCCCGGGGACCCGTCCGGCTATCGGGGTGCAGCAGTGCGGAGGCGGAGCCGAAGCACGTACACTGCTCGGGGCGCTTCGATTCAAGAAGAGCGTGCCGTCCTCGTCCTAAACCGTGCCATACATATGACACATCGAGGCGGTAGCCTCAATGAAATGCGCTGGATGCACAGTGTTCGCCTGTACCCGAAGGCTTCTCAGGAAGAGCGGCTCCAGTTCATGCTGGACGTAACCCGCCAGACGTACAACGCGCTGCTCGACGAGCGTCGCTACGCCTTGAAGGCGCGAGGCATCAACGTGACGGCAAAGATGCAGTATGCCGAGATCACGGCGCTGCGTGGCGAAGACGCCCGCTTCGCCAGCGTGTATCGCGAGTGTGTGGACGCGGTGCTGCACCGGCTGGATCTGGCGTTCGCAGCGTTCTTTCGGCGCATCAAGCGCGGTGAGCCAGCGGGTTATCCGCGCTTCAAATCCGCCGCGCGTTGGAAGCAGTTGGAATTTCCGCACGGCGACCGCGCGCTCAAATTGGACGCGGCTCAGAAACGCGTACGAATCCCGGGCGTCGGCACCGTCCCACTGCGGAAGGGTCGCGCGGTCCCGGCTTTCGGGCGGGCGTTCGTGGTGGAGCGGAACGGGCGCTGGTGGGCGACCTTCGAGTGCGAGCGTGAACCCGAGGCGCTGCCCATGGCCGGTCGCGTCGTCGGAGTCGACCGCGGAGTGCACGTTCTGGCTGCGACGAGCGATGGGGAGCTGCTTCGCAACGGTAAACACGGCGATCGTCTCCGACGTGTTGTCCGAGGGCACCAGCGCGCCTTGGATGCGGTTACCGTCAAAGATGCTGGCGGACGCTGTTTGAACCGGCGCGAGCCAGCGCGAATGGCCGCGGCCAGCCGTCTTGCGCGAGCGAAGGAGCGGGAGGCCAACGCTCGGCTCGACGGGTTGCACAAAGCGGCCAATCGCATCGTGCGCTCCGCCGACGTCATCGCCTTGGAAGCGCTCGATGTTCGGGGCATGACACGCAGCGCGAAGGGGACGATCGCGTCGCCCGGCCGCAACGTTGCGGCGAAGAGCGGTTTGAATCGAGCGCTTCTCGATGCGGGTTTTGGGAGATTGGCGATGCTGATACGCGAGAAGGCAGCGTGGGCCGTTCGCGAGATCATCGGTGTCGACGCAAGATATTCGAGTCAGACGTGCGGGCGTTGTCTGTACGTCGACGCGAAGAGTCGCCGGAGAAGGCGCTTTTGCTGCGTTGCGTGTGGCTGGAGTTGCCACGCCGACGTTGCGGCGGCGCTGGAGATTCGACGACGCGCTGAGTTGCAGCGCACGAGCGAGCTATCGCGGGCGAGGACCCCGCTCACGTCGCAGGACGCGGCGTGAGGGCACGCACAACGATCAGGATGTTTATGGGGTATTTCTGATTTCGGGATCGCGCGTCACCAACGTCAGCCCTTCGATCAGCGCCTGAGCGATCATGATTCGATCGAACGGATCTCGGTGGACGTCGGGCAACCCACCGACGGCGAGGGCATGCGCCGCGGAAATATCTAAGGATTGAAACCCGAGAGAGCGCACGCGTGCCGGAAACCACACCGCGGGATCCGCCGGCACCGTGAGCTTACCGAGTGCGACCTTGATGCTGATTTCCCACGCAACGCCGGCGGAGACCAAGACCTCATTGGCGCTGTCCTCGATCGCCGCGCGCGCATCGGAGCGCAATTGGTCGGGATTGGCCGCGGCCCATAGAAATACGTGCGTGTCCAGCAACAACCGCACTGGCTACGGCCCTTCGAACAGGGCGGTTATCTCCGGGTTGACGGCATCAAAGTCCGCTCCGATCGTAATCCGCCCCCGATCGACGCCGAGCTGCCGCCGCGGAGCCTCGGCGATCGGCACGAGCTTCGCCACTGGCTGTCCGGAAAGGCAGATAATGATCTCGCGCTCGCGGCCCTCGCGCACTTCCCGGACCAGGCTCGACAAGTTGCTCTTAGCGTCGTGCATATTGACGGTCTTCACGGGCTTAGTCAATGGGACTCAGTCTGTCCGCGCTAGCCGCACAGGCCGTGAAGGATACGAAGAGGCCTCGCCTTGGCGGGGCCTCTTCATTGGCCGAGGCTAGCTGGCCAGGCGCCCAAAACGGGATTCGCGAGCGGCGCGAAGCACCGCTGAAGTACGCAGTAGTCGATCGTGCAACTTGTGGCTTTGGCGCCTCGCAGATCGATAGAAATCGTGGTACGAAATGGTCGACCCGGCTGAGTCGGCTCTGCAGCCGATGAACGTCACGTCGTCCGAGCGGCCAACTCTGCGCCGGCGGCCGTTTCAATAAGGTTTGCAACCGCGCGCGCGTTGGAAACGTAAATTGCGTGGTTACCGGGAACTTGAGTCGCCGTCGCGCCTGCACGTTCGCACATGAAGCGCTGCGCAGGTAGCGGGATCATTCTGTCATCGGCGACGAGCAGATACCAACTCGGCTTGGTCTTCCATGCCGGCTCCGTAACTTGTCCGCTAAGCGCCTCGACGCCCCACGGAACCTGCGAATCGGCCATGAACGCGGCGGTATCGGGCGCGACGTCCCCCGCGAACGCGGCTGCGAATTTGGCTTTGTCGAGAAAAAGATATCCGTTCTGCGGCGGCAAGATCGGCGGCACCGGCGCGCCAGGCGGCGGGTTCGCAATCAGGGCGTTCACCGACTTGCCCTTGTCCGGCGCAAACGCTGTGATATAGACGAGCCGTTCCACTTTCGGGTCGGTGCCGGCTTCTGTAATCACTGAGCCTCCGTACGAATGACCAACCAACACCACCGGACCCGGCTGCTGCTCCAGCACGAGCTTCACAGCCGCAACGTCACCGTTGAGCGATATAGTCGGACTCTGGACGACGCTTACGTTGAACCCGTCACGCCTTAGAATGTTGTAGACTCCCTGCCAACCGGACCCGTCTACGAACCCGCCGTGGACAAGGACGACGTTGTTGATTTTGCCTGCCATGATGAGCCTCCAATATCGTTTCGCAGATCGAATTTGCAACGACATCATAGGTCCGCGTTCGATTTGAACGCACCAACGGCTAGATTGGAAGTACGACGAACATGAGTCTTACGGGCCCATTTGCCGCTAGCTAGCGCTCAGTTACCTGCCGTGAACTAAGCTCCATTCCGGAGTCTGCTGGAATTGGGACTCACGCGCGAAACCGACAAGGCAAAACGGAGAGCGGGCACCCATCAACCTAGGGTGTCCCGCTCTTCGGTTTCCGTGTCGTTAGTTTCGCGAGGCCGTGACTACCAAACCGAGGCCTTTGGCTACGCGCGTTCCCAGGTCGGGGTCGACCGGGGACAGGTAGCTTTTCACGGCGCGCTCCTGGATGAAGCGCTCCACCCCCTGGCTCAAGTTCCAGACGATGTTGTCGACCAGACGGTCCCGCTCGGCAGGCGACAGCACCTCGCGGTAGAGCGTGCCGGGCTGGATGAAATCGTTGTCGTCCTTGTGCGCCACGTAGGCCGTGCGCATGATCTCGGCGGCTTCGACAAACCAGCTCGGATCGCGGTAGCGCTGCGAGTCGGCCCGCGGGCCGCCGTAGCTGTTCGGCGCGTAGACCGGCTGGTTCCCATTGTGGCGGTAGCGCATCGGGCCGTCCTTGTTGTAGTTGTGCACCTCGTTGATCGGCCGGTTGACCGGCAGCTGCTCATAGTTCGGGCCGGTGCGATAGCGGCTCGAGTCGCCGTAGGCCAGCATCCGCGCCAGCACCATCCGGTCCGGGCTGGGCCCAATGCCCGGGACAAAGTTCGCCACGTCGAACCCGGACTGCACGATCTCGGCGAAGAAGTTCTCGGGGTTACGGTCGAGCACCATCCGGCCGATCGGGATCGTCGGGTAGTCCTTGTGCGGCCAGACCTTGGTTATGTCGAAGGGGTTGAAGCGGTAGTTGGCCGCGTCCTCGTACGGCATGATCTGCATCTCGAGGCGCCACGACGGATGGTCCTTACGGGCGATCGCCTCAAAGAGGTCACGCCGGTGGCAGTCGAGGTCCTCGGCGCGCATGGCCCTGGCCTCGGAATCGGTGAAGTTCTGGACCCCTTGCTCGCTCTTGAAGTGGTATTTGACCCAGAACTTTTTGCCGGCGGCGTTCTCCCACATGTACGTGCTGCTGCTGTAGCCGTTCATGTTGCGCCAAGTACGCGGCGTGCCGCGGTCGCCCATCAGGTACATCACCTGGTGAGCCGACTCGGGCGAGAGCGTCCAGAAGTCCCACTGCATGTTGTTGCTGCGCAGGCCGGTGTCGGGCATGCGCTCCTGCGAGTGAATGAAGTCAGGGAACTTCATAGGCTCACGGACGAAAAAGACCGGCGTGTTGTTGCCAACCATGTCGTAGTTGCCCTCTTCGGTGTAGAACTTGAGGGCGAAGCCGCGCACGTCGCGGTCGGAGTCTGGATAGCCCTCTTCGCCGGCCACCAACGAGAAGCGCGCGAGCATCGGAGTTCGCTTGCCGACTTTGTTGAGGAAGGCGGCCTTAGTCCACGCGCTGACGTCGGCGGTCGCCTCGAAGTAGCCGAAAGCGCCGCCGCCCTTGACGTGATATACGCGATCGGGGACGCGTTCGCGGACGAAGTGGGCCAGCTTCGCGATCAGGTAGGCATCCTGCATCAGCACGGGGCCACCGGCGCCGACCGTGAGCGAGGTATCGTCGCTTGGCGCGGGGCTGCCGGCATCGGTTGTTGTTAGGGGGCGTTGTTGTTCGCGTTGGTCACTCATAGGTTCTCCAATCTTGAACCGTTACTCACTGTGAGTACGTTGCCCAGCGCCGCACACTGCCGGCAATCGCGGGGCGATCAACGGATCCGGATCGCACCGCGATCACTTCGACAATGTGGGCGACCACAGGCTAATTTATGCTGCTCAGGTCCACCCTTTCGAAGAGGAGATGATTGTCGCTGTAGTCGACGTGGGCCCAACAAGGACCGGGCCCGCGCCCGTCATCATGGTCATGATTTTCTCCGGGACAGCCATCTTAGCGCACTTAGCGCACGCTGCACGTAGACGTTTTAACGGGATTTCCCAAATGACGAAGCAGTACGCCGCCTTGTTGACCCCTTCCGGCTAAGCGAGGCCACCTCTGAATGCAAAAGAGCCCAGTAAATACTGGGCTCTTCGTGCGGCGTGCGGGCTCACAAGCTTCGCAGCGGGATGCAGGCGCCCGAGCCGCCGAGCCGGTCGTAACGGTTCGCGTGCGCGCATATTGCACGCGCCGGTGAACCTCGATCCGATCCCGTTTCGCTGGTCGTCGCCAGCGCTCTATTTTCAGGGATTCAATGTGAAACTGTGTACGGTCCGTGCCGGCACAGGAGGAGGCCTCGCTTTCGCGAGGTCTCCTCTTCGTTGACTTTCGATTCAGTTACGCCCAACGCCCTTTCCTTGGTCAGGCTAGGTCGAATCGATCGAGATTCATCACCTTGTTCCATGCGGCGACAAAGTCCAGAACGAACTTTTTCTGCGCGTCGTCCTGCGCATAGACTTCTGCGAGCGCCCGGAGCTGAGAGTTCGATCCGAAGATGAGGTCGACGCGTGTGGCGCTCCACTTCACCGCGCCGGTCGCGCGATCGCGCCCTTCGAAGAGTTCCTCCGCCGCCGAGGTGCGCTGCCACGTCGTGCCCATGTCGAGCAGGTTGACGAAGAAGTCGTTGCTGAGTGTCCCGGGACGGCTCGTGAATACACCATGCTTCGTCTGCCCGGCGTTTGCATCCAACGCGCGCATACCGCCGACCAGAACCGTCATCTCGGGAGCGGTCAGCGACATGAGCTGTGCGCGATCGACGAGCAGTTCCTCCGCGGAAACGCCGTACGGGGCTGCCTTCAGATAGTTGCGGAACCCGTCCGCCAGCGGCTCGAGGACCGCGAACGTGGCGACGTCGGTCTGCTCCTGCGATGCGTCCGCGCGGCCCGGCGTGAAGGGAACGCGCACGTCATGGCCCGCGTTTTTCGCCGCTTGCTCGACAGCGGCGCAGCCGCCGAGAACGATCAGGTCGGCGAGTGACACCTGCTTTCCGCCGGTCTGCGCGGCGTTGAACTCGTTCTGAATCCGGTCGAGCGTCCCGAGCACCGTCGCCAACTGCGCGGGCTGGTTGACCTCCCAATCTTTTTGCGGTGCGAGGCGCACGCGCGCCCCGTTCGCACCGCCGCGCTTGTCGGAGTTGCGGAACGTCGCCGCGGACGCCCACGCCGTCGCGACCAGTTGCGAAATCGGGAGTCCCGACGCCAGAATCTTTCCTTTGAGCGCCGAGATGTCGGCTTCGTCGATCAGTGGGTGCGTCACGCGGGGCACCGGATCTTGCCACAGCAGTTCTTCGGCAGGGACCAACGAGCCGAGGTAGCGCGAACGCGGTCCCATGTCGCGATGCGTGAGCTTGTACCACGCTCGGGCGAACGCGTCCGCGAGTTGGTCCGGATGCTCGTGGAATCGCTTCGAAATCGGTCCGTAATTCGGATCCATTCGGAGGGCCAGATCGGTCGTGAGCATCATCGGCGCGTGTCGCTTCGACGGATCGTGCGCGTCGGGGACCGTACCGTCGGCGGCGGCACCCTTCGGTTTCCACTGCGACGCACCGGCCGGGCTTTTCGTCAGCTCCCACTCATAGTTGAAGAGATTGTCGAAGTAGTTGTTGTCCCACTTCACCGGGCTCATCGTCCACGCGCCTTCAAGTCCACTGGTGACCGTCGCTTCGCCGTTACCGCTCCCGAAGCTGTTTTTCCAGCCCAGTCCCTGCTCTTCGATCGGTGCACCCTCGGGTTCGGGCCCGACGTACTGTTTCGGATCTGCGGCACCATGGACTTTGCCGAACGTATGCCCGCCCGCGATGAGCGCGACCGTTTCCTCGTCGTTCATCGCCATGCGAGCGAACGTCTCGCGAATGTCCCGGGCCGATGCGAGCGGATCCGGGTTGCCGTTCGGCCCTTCCGGGTTCACGTAGATCAAGCCCATCTGCACGGCCCCGAAGGGGTTCGCGAGTTCACGATCGCCGGAATAGCGCTCGTCGTCCAGCCACGTCTTTTCATGCCCCCAGTTGACGTCTTCTTCCGGCTCCCAAACGTCGACGCGTCCGCCGCCGAAGCCGAACGTCCGAAACCCCATCGATTCGAGGGCACAGTTGCCGGCAAAAACCATCAGGTCGGCCCACGAAATCGTGTTGCCGTACTTCTGTTTGATCGGCCAGAGCAGTCTGCGCGCCTTGTCGAGGTTCGCGTTGTCCGGCCAACTATTGAGCGGTGCAAAGCGTTGCGTGCCGGTGCCTGCGCCGCCGCGACCATCGTGGATGCGATAGGTGCCGGCACTATGCCATGCCATGCGAATGAAGAGCGGCCCGTAATGACCGTAGTCGGCGGGCCACCACTCCTGCGAGCGCGTCATCAGCGCGAAGATGTCGTTCTTCAGCGCGGCCAGGTCGAGTTTCTTGAATTCCTCAGCGTAGCGAAACGTCGGACCCATCGGGTCGGACAGCGAAGAATTCTGGTGGAGAACCTTGAGGTTCAACTGATTCGGCCACCAGTCTCGATTCGTCATCATCCCGGCGTCCATGTGGGTGCCTTGGGGAGTGCCGTGCGGCACCGGGCAACCACCGTTTTTCGCGAGTTCCGATTCGAGCATGTTCGCCTCCGATCGTCGCAAAGCCGATGTGAAAAAGTACCACCGCGATGGGCCGATACTTGCCTTGAGGGCGGTTCTCGCGTATAACTGAAGCTGAGAACCGATTTCACTTCCGTAGTACCGGAGGCTACTCCATCCCCAAGCCCATGTCAAGCACCGTTCAAGGGCTCCCGCCGAACTACCGGACCGTCCTCGACGTCGTCGAGGAAGCCGGACCCGGCAGCCACGTGACCGCCCAAGAGATCTGGGTGCGCGCCCGCGCGCTGCGGCCCCGGATCGGCTTCGCCACGGTGCACCGTGGGCTGATCCGGCTGCACGAGCTCGGCGCGGTGATGAAGATCGACGTCGCCGGCGGGGCCTCGGCGGTGTACGAGCCGGCGGCGAGCCCGCACGCCCACTTCCGCTGTACCGGTTGCGGCGCGATCACCGATCTCCAATACGCCGTTCCGGCGCAAACCGTCCGCCGGCTCGCCGAACGCCACGGCATCGCGATCGAACGCGAGGCGGTAACGTTCACCGGCCGCTGCGCGCACTGCGGCTAGCTACGGCGATCCTTCCCGGCGGGGGAGGGGCGTTGCTCGATCATGCGGTTTGCCAGTGGATGCCGAAACCCGAGATCGACACAATGCGAGTGCCGCGCCGAGTCTCGTTCTTCGAGGGATCGAGCGGTCAGGGCGTCGCGGGCGGCGACAAGTTGTTCGGAGGGATTCAATGTGAAATGAGCGCCTTTTGGTGATTCATTGTGAAATGGCGATTCATTGTGAGACAACGCCGTTTTAGCCGTTTTAGGGCTGACTCACCACGGCGACGCGAAAGTGCGTCGCCGTGGTGAAATTCTGCGTCGCCGACCACATCTTCCGCATCGTTTCCGAGCGATACGAACGCGGCGCGATCATCCTGACCAGCAACAAGCCTTTCGAACTGTGGGGCGAGATGTTCGCCGATTCCCATCCTCGCGACAGCCGTGCTCGACCGGCTCATCCACCACACGCACATCGTGCCGATCACCGGCGACAGTTTCCGCACCAAAGATCGCCGGCCGCCGGCGAACGGCAAAAACGCCGCGAACGACGGCACAACTGCAAAAACGCGGGCCAAATAAGGGCCCACAACGCGACTTCGAGCCCGCGGACGACCCGTAGGTCATCCTATCGGAACTTCGAATCTCTCCCCTCAGGTGGGGGCGATTCGGTTACCGGCCCGGGTCCCGTTTCGATTACCGCTAACAGTTTCGCGCCGATGCTATTACACGGGCATGAGCACTGACGTCCGAGAAGGCGAGAAAGAACGCCCTGACGACCCTGTGTGCGCACGACACCGTTCCCACAACATACGTCGAGGCGGACGGCGTTCGATTCGCCTACCGCCGCTTCGGGCGAGCTGAAAAGACACCGGTGGTTTTTATCCAGCCCTTACGCGGGACGATGGACAACCACGAGGTGTATCCAGGACATATTTCCAGAAGCCCGTGTGGACGCGCGATGAGCGGAAAGCCGTCGTCAACGATCGCATTCGAACGTCGGCATTATGGCGCGCTGCTCGTAGCGGCTACACGGGATACGCCGTTCCGAGCGTCGTCGTCGGCGTGATGACATCGGGCGGTAGCCCGTAGTCCTCACCGGCGGTTTCGTCCGCATTTCGATGAACCTTCATCGAGTCGAAGATGGGCGTCATGATTATGGCGATGAGAAGGTTTAGCACCAGGGCCTCCATGCCAATGTACGCCGTAATGCCGCCCACAGAAAACAGCGGTTTCACGCCCTGAGCGAACGACATCCACGTTCCTAGTACCATGCCACCGAGCCAGCCCAGAAGCAGGGCACGATCGTGGAACCAGCGCCCGTACAATCCAATGGCAATCGCGGGGAACGTCTGGACGATCCAGATCCCGCCAAGGAGTTGCAGATTGATCGCGTATTGCGTCGGGATGCCGATGACAAAAGCAAGTGCTCCCAACTTTACCGCCAGGGATGCGATCTTTGCCATCGACGCTTCGCCTTCGTCGCTAAGGCCTCGACGCAGGTAAGCTTTGTAGATGTTGCGGGTCCAGAGGTTGGCCGCTGCAATGGACATGATCGCAGCCGGCACTAATGCACCGATCGCTATTGCCGCGAATGTGAATCCCACGAACCAAGGCGGGAAGAGCGCATTGAACAGGACCGGCACGGCAAGACTTGGTGTCGCGGGATGCAGTCCCGCCGCGATGACCATGTATCCGAGCAGCGCGATCAGCCCGAGCAAGAACGTGTACGCAGGCAGAAATGCGGCATTCCGCTTTACAACGTTGCTGCTTGACGCGCTCAAGACGCCTGTGATGGTGTGTGGATACATGAATGCCGCTAGTGCTGATCCGAGCGCCAGCGTCGCGAACGACCAATAGCCCTTCGGCCCGATGACGATCCCACCGTCGGCCGGGCTTGCCGCAAAGTGCGCCTGCGCAAGCTGGAAGATGTGACCATATCCACCAAGCTTGATCGGAACGACGATGACTGCGACGATCACGAAGGTGTAGATCATCACGTCTTTTACGACGGCAATCATCGCTGGCGCGCGCAGGCCACTCGTATACGTATACGCAGCCAGGATGACAAATGCGATGATGATCGGAAGGTCCCGAGCGAACCCGGATCCGGCGATTCCCATCGACTGGATCACGACCTGAATGCCTACCAACTGGAGCGCGATGTACGGCATCACCGCCAGGATCCCAGTGAGCGCCACGGCGAGCGCGAGGAGGTCACTGCCGTAACGGCCGCGGACGAAGTCCGCCGGCGTCACGTAGTTGTGGCGCTTTGCAACGTTCCACAAGCGAGGCATGATCAGGAACACGATGGGATAGACGATTATGGTGTACGGCAACGCAAAAAATCCGCCGGCGCCTGTTCCGAACACTGCGGCAGGAACCGCGATCACCGTGTACGCGGTGTAGAAGTCGCCGCCGATGAGGAACCACGTGATGACGGTTCCGAATCTGCGGCCTGCAAGTCCCCACTCGTGGAGTTGCCGCAGATCCCCTGCACGCCACCGCGCCGCTACGAAGCCGAGCGCGGTAACGAGGAGAAAGAACGCGATAAAGACGGCAAGCGCGGTCCAGTTCAGCATGACTATCGCGTCCTGACGTAGACCAGCCAGGTGATCAACGCACTAGCGATCACCCATGCGAACTGGTACCAATAAAAGAATGGAAACCCCCAGAGTTCTGGCGACGTGCGTGCGTAAAGACCCGGAAAGAGCAATGCCAAAAATGGAAGCAGGAGTAACCAGCACCATATCGCCGACGCTCCGTTCCTCTGCATGATCTCAGAGGTCCTAGCCCAGCGAAACGAAGCGCCGGCTAACGCGCCTCGGCGACCAAGAGAACGACTCAAGCGTGCGTGGGTGAGGGACGCCCGCTCGTCGCGGCGGTGGCGAACCTGGCCCAGGCGTCTTGGGATCGTCACGTAACCTCCGCGAGATGTTGGGGTAAATGTCCACAGTCTCATCGTAGCGGCGAAACCTGACGCGGACCTGACCAATGAAAATTCTCATCATCGAAGATGACGTCAAGCTAGCAAGGCTGCTGGCACGCGGTTTACGCCAAAGTGGCCACGTGGTCGATTTAGAGCATGATGGGGCAAGCGGTCACGACGCGGCGCGCCACGGCAGCTACGACGCGATTGTCCTGGACGTTATGCTGCCGAAGAAAAGCGGCCTTTCGGTGGCGCGTCAACTGCGGGAGGAGCGCACGCGAACGCCGCTTCTCATGCTCACGGCACGCGACACACCGGAGGACGTGGTGGCCGGCCTAGATGCCGGCGCGGATGACTACCTGCGTAAGCCGTTCTCGTTCGAAGAACTCGAAGCGCGCTTGCGTACGCTCGGCCGCCGCGCGGACGTCCTTCCGCGAATGATCCTCCGCGTCGACAGTCTTGTTTTTGATACGACGTCGAAGCGCGTAGAACGGAGCGGACGCCAGATCCAGCTCACGAGTCGGGAGTTAGCCTACCTCGAGTATTTTATGAAGAACGCCGGCATCGTCGTAACTCGCAGGATGCTTGAGGGCGCACTCTGGGATAGAGACACGGAGATTAGCTCGAATGTCGTGGAGGTCTATGTTGGACGACTGCGTTCGAAGCTCGATGTCGATGGAATGCCGCCGCTGATAACGACGCTCCACGGCATCGGATACCGCTTTGGATCACCCTTAGATTGATAGAGAAGACGCAATCGCTTCGCACGCGGCTTACGACAACGTACGCGATCGCGCTGACGCTCGGGCTCTGCGTGTTCGCTATCTTCTCGCTTACTACGATTGAAGAGACCCTAAAAACGACGCTTGACGCACGAATGTCGGCCGCTGCTCGAGCCCTTTCGGCGGCGCTGGCTGTCCACAACGGGCGAATCCCACTGAATGAAAGGACGGAGCGTCGTTTACTCTCGATTCTCGGTGTGCAGCAAAATTGCGCGATCGTACTCAGCAATGGCACAATTTTGATGGAAAGCGCGATAATGCCGCCCTCCGTACGACACGTGGCTCATGCTCCGACGCCCAATGTTCTAACCTTTTCGACCGTAGGCGGCCCTGATGCACCTCTCCGGGTCGTAGCGGCACCGATTGTGAACGGGAGTACTCACCTCGCGACCACGCTTATCTGGCGGCCTGTCGATTTCGTCAGCGACTACGAGCGAAGTGCGGAAGGCGTTTTCGCAGCAACACTGGTCGTCGTCGTAACCGTGGCGATCATTATCGGAGGGGCCGTAGCCCGCCGCGGCCTCGAACCTTTGAGATCGATGGCGGGCATTGCCTCTGAGATTGAGGCGCATGATCTCTCGCGACGACTCGGAGATGCGGCGCGGTGCTCAGAGATCAGTGAGTTTTGCACGACGTTCGACCGCATGCTCGATCGGCTCCAGGCAGCGTTCGAGCGCCAGCGGCAATTTATTGCAGATGCCTCGCACGATCTTCGGGCGCCGCTCGCAGTAGCTCGGGCAGAGGTCGAGCTCGCATTGCGCACGGGTGTCGTCCCGGAATACAGAGCGACGTTGCTCTCAATCGGCGACGAGGTCGCGGAGCTTGAGAGTCTCATTGACGCGTTGCTGCGAGCTGCGCGCGTGGATGCGGAATCCATCGCGCATCAAAGCATCAATCTCTCAGAACTGAGCTTGGTAGCGATCAAACGGATGGAGAGGTTTGCCGCAGCGAGATCAGTCCGTATCACGAGCGACGTTGCGCCGGGGAGGTTCGTCGTCGGGGATCACGACGTTCTGGAACGCGCTATCGCCTCGCTATTACACAACGCGGCAAAGTTTGCCAAGGAAGGTGGTCAGGTTAAGCTCAGCCTGACAGAGGCGACCGGCTCGGCGATACTTTCCATAATGGATGACGGACCTGGTTTCAGCGAAGCGGCGTTGACGCACGCATTCAACAGATTTTGGCGGGACGATTTAGCGCGCAGTCGCGGCGGAAGTGGTTTAGGCCTTGCTATAGCAAAGGCATCCGTCGAACGGTTTGGGGGTGAAATTCAGCTGGAAAATCTAGAATCTGGCGGCGCCAAAGTAACCGTTACCCTTGTGGCGGAGATGCGAGATAGCTGGGTCGCGACTCGGGACACCATCTTCGGCCAAAGCGATTTGTGACTTCGAGGAAACCGAACGAATAGAGCTCGTCGCATCCTTGCTTAAGCCCTATCCGACCGTTCGGAGCGAGTCGCTAAGGTGCGCTTTACGGTAGACGCCGTAAGTGTTCTCAGCCAGCTGTGAACCCTCAACTGGGCGAGCTGCGTTTTGTTCATCTTCTCAAGAGATTGGTATGCTCGCAGAAGTGCTTCCTGGACAATATCCTCTGCGTCCTGACCATTGCTGCCGGCACGAATCGCCTCGCGATATAACGACCGCCAATCGGCTTCGACGACCCTGTCGAACTGGTCGCGGAGCCAGGCTCGATTTGCGCTTTGATCGACCTGCGAGGGCGGCGGCTGCGGCCACGACGAGAGCAGCATGATATCCGCATACGACGGAATCCGCTCCGGACGGGAGCTGGGAAATTGGCAGGGCCTGCAGTTGACTTCTTCACCTAACCAACGCTGCGTTTTGTGATGTTTGTCCATGTAGTTTTTATTGTAGCGTGCATAGCTGACGCAGAAATGACTAGGGCAACTCTGAAAAACGAGCGATGCCGTGATATAATTGAGTTCGATGAGCGACAAGCAGATTTCGTTCTCGAACGCGACGTTCGACCGCTATGCGAAGACGACGAAGCGCGCTGTATTTCTCACCGAGATGGATCGCATCGTGCCGTGGGAGCGACTGCGTAAGATCGTCGAGCCGCACTATCCCCGAGGCGAAGCAGGGCGACCGCCAATCGATCTGATGTTGATGCTCCGTATCCACTTCCTGCAGCAGTGGTTCAATCTCAGTGATCCTGCCGCGGAAGAGTCGCTTTATGACATCGAGTCCATGCGACGCTTCGCCGGCATCGATCTGGGCAACGCGCCGGTGCCTGACGAGACGACAATCTGCAAGTTCCGCCATCTTCTGGAGCGACATGGCCTCGGGAAGAAGCTCTTCGAGGAAGTCAACGCGCACCTGCGCGAGAGCGGAGTGAAGATTGCGGGTGGCACGATCGTCGATGCGACGATCATCGCCGCACCCAGCTCGACCAAGAACAAGATGAAAGAGCGCGATCCCGAAATGCATCAAACCAAGAAGGGCAACCAATGGCACTTCGGGATGGTGTTTCACGAAGGGAACTTCCCGTGAGGTGAAGTGACCATGCTGCATAAGAGATGAGGGACGGCCCTCGAAATCGGCTGATAGGAGCAGATTTCAGACCACCACACGCTGCTGAGGTTAAGAGCCTTGGTGGTGAGCGTTGATGGAAAAGGCGGAGCGATGACTCCGTCAGGTAAGATGCACGGAGACGAGCGGAAGCGAACCGCTGATGAAGTATCGAAAAGTGCCTATTGATGATGTCAAAAGCGGGGGAGCATTCCGCCCCCGTGAACAGTCTGGCGGCCACCTATGTCCTTCGTCACGCTTGCGCAATCACGATGGCGCATCGAGCGTGATTACCAGGAACTCAATGACGAGTTGGGCCTCAACCAGTACGAAGGCCGAAACTGGCGCGGCTTTCATCATCACGCAACGCTGTGCATCGCAGCATACGGATTTTTGGTCGCCGAACGAGGCGCTTTTTCCCCCTCCGGCGATGTCCGCGCCGAACTATCGCAACCTCCCGTACCCAACGATTACCGACCGCGCGGCGCTGCCGATACGCACGGCCAGACATAGTCCTACCTCGATTACGACCTTGCGTGCGCGGGTGACGGCGGCAATCGCTCCACGCCTTGCACGATGTCCGACCTGCCTGCACGGCTCACGCGAGTCTCTTTTTTTGCGTGATACTTAGTAACACAGTAGTATTAGGCCGCTGTCCGGTTATCCGAGGCCACCTCTCTGGCACGGTATAGTCGATCGAACAGCCCGTCAGTTCCTGATATGCAAGGGTCGTCCGAATGTTCATATACAGGAGCTTGCAGAGCGTTTCATTGATCCACGCGGTGCAAGGTGTATCGGCATTTGCGACGTCTGAGCGTCTCCTGCCTCGCAACCATACGAAACCGCTCGTCACCCCTTCAGTGCCGAAAAGAGTACTTCGATCTTTGGTCGGAGACGATATTTCTCGTGGCCCTCACGTCACTCCGTGCACCGCCCCGCTCGCTATGCCGTCGAAGCCGCCGGCACGCTGCGCGCGCTCTGGGCCAGCCACTGCGCCCGCACGCGACGCAGCACGAAGAACGCCAGCAGCGCGGTGATGGCGTCGAGGCAGACGACGATGACGAACACGGGCACCCAGCTTCCCGCCGCGCCGCGGATCGCGGCGGCGACTGGTCCACCGAGCACGGAGCCGACCCCCTGCGCGATGTAGAGGATGCCGTAGTTCGTCGTCGCGTTCTTCGGTCCGAACAGGTCCGTCAGGGTCGACGGGAAGAGCGAGAAGATCTCACCCCAGCCGAAGAACGCGACGCCCGTGAGCACGACGAACATCACCGGGTTCCCGAGGAACAGCAGCAGCAGCAGAATCGCCACGGCCTCGAGCCCAAACGCGATCGTCATCGTGTTCTCGCGGCCGATGTGGTCGGACACCCAGCCGAAGAACGGCCGGGTCAGCCCGTTGGTGAAGCGGGAGATGGTCAGCGAGAGCGGCAATGCCGCGGCGCCGAGGACGAGCGCGTTCGCGACGCCGTAGTCCTTTGCGAACGGTCCGACGTTCGCCGTCACCATGAGGCCGCTCGTCGACATGAGGCTCATCATCACGAACAGCAGCCAGAACGCCGGGGTGCGGACCATCTCGCCCGCCGTGTAACTGCGGCGCGTCTGCCGCTCCTCGCGCACGGCGGCCAGCGCCGGCACCGTCGCGGCGTACTCCGGCGGCGGGTTGCGCAGCGCCTGCGCCGCGAGCACGCCGACGATCCCCTGAATGATCCCGAAGATCACCAGCGTGTGCGCGTACCCCGACTCCTTGAGCATGTTGCTGATCGGGAACGTCGTGATGATCGCGCCGACCCCGTAGCCTGCGGCGGCGAGGCCGGCGGCGAGGCCGCGACGATCCGGGAACCAGCGCACCATCAGCCCGATGACCCCGACGTAGACGATGCCGGTCCCGATCCCGCCGAGCACGCCGTAGGTGAAGTACAGCGCGACGAGGCTGCCGGCCTGAGCAGCCAGGACCCAGCTGAGCCCGGCGAGCGCCGCTCCCAGCGAAATGAGGAGGCGCGGTCCGAAACGCTCAACGAGATACGCCTGGAACGGCGAGAAGAACGTCTGCAGCACGATCAGGAGGAGAAACGTGATCTGCAGCGCCGCGAGGCTGCCGCCGAGCTGCTTCCCGATCGGCCCGACGAAGAGCGTCCACACGTACTGGGGGCTCGAGATGGCCATCATCACGAGAAACCCGAACCCGAGCTGCCACCATCGATAGCGCTGCCAGCGATCGCCCACGGTCTGCCTCCATCCGGACGGAGCTGCGAAATGTTCCGGCATTCGTCAGCCTTTCCGCGACCCCGTCCGTGTCGAGACTACGGACATTGTCGAGGTACTTAGCCGAGAGGCCGGCGAGCTGAGCTTGAGCGCCGAGTGGGGCCGGTCCTCGTTGCAGTACCGATTCCAGGCCTCAAGTGTCGCCCGCCGCTCGTCGCTGTTCTCAAACGCGATACCGTAAGTGCACCCGCGCAGGATCGACTGGCCGAGCCGGTTTGTCGTGAAGCGGGGCCGGGCGTCGTCCGGCCGGGAAAGATTCCGCCCGATCCGGCGCCGCACGCAGTGAGCGCACGTCCCAGTATCGCAAGCGTGCCGCCGCGTAACGTCATGGGCTGATGCGGGCGATCTTGTTCGCGTTCGCGTTGAATTCCGTAAACCACAGATTGCCGTCCGGCCCCGCCGTGATGCCGCTCGGCTGGCTCCCGGCGGGGGATCCAAAACTGGTGTTCGTGCCGCTCGTCGTGATGCGCGACCTGCGCACCTCGCTGAGCGCGGTGCGCGCCGGCGGAACGGCCTCTCGAGCGGTTAGCGGCGCGTTTAGAGCCGCAGAGACGGATTCAATGTGAAATGGCGATTCATTGTGAGACAGCGCCGTTTTAACGTTCTGACGTGTTAGCGTTCTAGCTGTTCTGACGTTCTGACGTTCTAGCCGTGCTAGTGTTTTAGCGTTCTAGATTCACCGAACGGACGATGACAAAGCCCCGTGTTACGGGGCTTTGTTTGTTCTTTCAGTGGAAGATCCGACTGACAAAACCGCATCATGATCACCGTCGATTTTCGCAGCCACGAGAGCCTCGATGGAGTTGCGGCCCGACAGGGAATCCACGTCATGCGACCTTCTTTGCTAGTGCGCCGCCCCGGGCGGGTCGGGAAACAGCTTCGCGAGCGACGCGTCCATCGCGCGTTCGGAGACGTCGACGATCGCCGCGTCGAGATTCCAGGTATATAGGTGGGCGACGTTGGCCTCGGCGGATGCTTGTCGCAGGACCGTTCCGCCGCAGCTCAGCAACGAGAGCCGTAACGACGCGTGCGAGCTGGCCGTGTCCTTGGATTGTTCGACGCGCAGCGCGGGGACGATGATCGCCTGCGCCCCGGTCGCCGCGCAGATGGCGGGCGCGCGCGCGAACACATCGAAGTGATCCATCGCCGGCACTGAGTTCACGACGAGGTTCTTGCGCTGCAGGCGCGTGAACAGCGAGCGCGTGATCTCCATCCCGTGCGGGTCGGCGATCCCAGGTTGCTCGTACGGAAGCAGTGCGTACATCGACGGCGGTCCCGGCGGCGCAGTGCGTGCGGATACCGGCCTGGCCGGTGCGGGCTCCGCGACGTTTGCAGCGGCGCGTGCGGCGGCGGCATCGTACGCGGCGCGCAAAAACGCCTCGTCGATCACCTTTCCGACGTTGCGGCCCCGGTCGGTAGGGGACAGTGTCTCGTCATCCGTCATCGTCGTCGTCCAGCGCACCACGCCGTCGCACCCCAGCTCGTCAAGCCGCAGCTCGACGTGCGCCGGATACGTGGTCACGGTGGGCGGCAGTCTGCTGAGATCGGGCCGACGCCCAATCGGCGTCCTGCCGACCACGATCTGGTCGGGGGGCTGCTCGTAGCGCCCCGCCGCGACGAGGATGCCTCGGACGCCGTTGTCGGCGCACACCTTGCGCGCGTTCGAAAGCGCTTGGAGATGGTCGACCGGCGCGACCCTCCTCACCGGCATCCCGGCCTGCGCGAAACCGCGCACGAGCGCCTCCGTGACCGCGGCGGCGTGGGGATCGGTCGTCTCCGGCTCTTCGTACGGCAGCAAGACCAGCGAGGGAGGCGGCCCGGCAACTGGTGTTTGAGCGGCGGCGTATGCGTTCGTCGCTGCACCGACGAGCGCAAGAGCACACGCAAAAACGAGGGCGTTCCGTATCGTCATCGGCCTCACACGCAGGCGTAGCACGAAAGCCACCGAGGCACCTTCCGCCTCCGGGTGCCGCCGAGTGCCGCACGCTGGCAATGCGGTCGCCAAACGCTGCTTTTTACCCACTTTACCGATCCCTGACTTGCGTCGTTTAGATCCTTTAGCGCTTCGCCGAGCACCTAGGCGGAAACCGGGTCGACGTCGCCGCCTTGGAAGCGTCCATCAGGCGCTCGCCGTCCAGTCTTGTCGTCCGTAGAAGACACGACACGCGGCGCCTCCCCATGCTTCGGACGCTATCTCTGCGCAAATCAGGGGCCTGAGTGCGAAAGGATTCAATGTGAAATGATCGCGCATTGGTCGATTCATTGTGAAATAGCGATTCATTGTGAGACAGCGCCGTTCTGACGTTCTAGCGTTCTGATGCTGTCTCACCCTGAATAGCGCAGTTCCGGGATTCAATGTGAAAAGGCGATTCAGGGTGAAACTCCAGCTTAGGCTTTCCGGCGAATGCGAAATAGCCTGTAACGATGGGCTTTTTCGTGCACGCTGATCCAATACCGCTCCCGTCGCGGCGGTGACGGTGGCCTTTGATTTTCACCTTGAAGCGATCGGATTTCACATCGGGATCTCTGCACTTTCACATCGAATGCCCGCGTCGCAGTCCCGGAAAGGCCGCGGCCTTCTGGGCGTGTTGGATTACGCTGCGAGCAATGGTTGTGCCGGCGCTGGAAAGAATCGATCCGGAATGACGTAGTCGATGCTGTAGCTGGTCTCTCTTCGAGACGCGCAGTGGTCCGAAGGTTCATGAAGATGAACTTGCAGAGCGCCTCATTGATCCACGCTGTACATGGCTGCGCCGCGTTCTCGAGCCGCTCACCGTCGGGCCCCTTATGTGGCCGTCCTCGAGACCAGCAATACCGCTGCGCTGCTCGCTTCAACGCTGAGAATAGCGATTCGATCTTCGGTCGTAACCGATACGCCTCATGAAAGTCTCGCTGACGATCGTCGTGCCAGACGACGAGTTCGAAGTACGGATCGTACGAGACCGTCTTGGTCGGTCTCTCGATGTTCTTTTTCACCGAAATCACCGCGCGATATTTGCTTCAGACCACAGCCACCCGACCAGTTTACGATCGAAGTAGGCCTTGTCAGCGAGCAGGAACTGAAGCCGAAATGTCTTCACGGCCCGTTCCCTGAGCGGTCTTGCGAAGTTCAAATCGTGCGTGCCAACGCCACGGCTGCCGGAAAAATCGACTGCAATGACGACCATCGTCTCGACTTCCACTAGCGCGTGAGCTTTCATCCAGTCGGCACATCAAATGAAGTACGTCTTTCGCGAACCTCGCTCCGTACTACGACGATCTCACTGAGGGCGGTTCACCCAGCGATCCGGATCCGCGTTCGCTGGTGCTCATGATCTTTGCGTGAGCAACGATGCAGTTATCGCGTGCGGTTTCGAGCGCCTGGGCGGTCGCGAGCAGGCGGGCATCGGCTCCCGTCGGTGCGACGAGCTGAACTCCGATAGGGAGTCCGCGCGGACCGGTGCTCACCGGTACCGAGATCGCGGGAACGCCGAAGAACGTCCACGGCCGCACGTAACGCGCATCGCCAGTTGTCGTGAGCTCGGGTGCTTCGCCGAGCGCGCACGGCGTGAGGAGCACGCCGCCCCCTCCGAAGATTTCGGCGATCGCGGGGCGCAGCGATTCGCGCTCGGCGAGCGCCGACTCGTACTCGGCAACCGTTGTCGCGGTCCCGTCGCGCAGAAGCTCGGCCAGGCGCGGAGGCAGGCGATCGCCGAGCTCGCGCCAACGGTCGCCGTGCGCAACGACGGCCTCGTACGCGACGACGAGCGCGATCAACGCACCGCCGCGGCGTACCGCAGCCGGAAGGCGGGCGACCTCTACGAGGCAGCCTGAGGCGCGGAACGCTTCTTCGGCGCGCGCGAGAGCGTCGCGCGTCGACGGCTCGACGTCATGATCATTAGCTAGATCGTCGACGACGATCAATCGCGCCGCATGCGTCGCGCGGAGCGAAGGGTCGAGGACACCTGCGGCCGCGACGACCTCCGCGACGCCCCGCGCGAAGACGCCGACGTGATCGAGCGAGGGCGCGAGCGGCGTCACGCCCCGCGTGGGGATGCGCCCGAAGCTCGGCTTGTATCCGACGACGCCGCAGAACGAGGCCGGCCGCAGCGTCGACCCGGCCGTCTGGCTCCCCAGCGCGACGGTGCAGTGGCCGGCGGCGACCCCGGCCGCCGAACCCGCGCTTGACCCGCCGGGCGTGCGGCTGAGATCGTGCGGATTGCGGGTCGGCGCGGGATCGAGCCACGCATACGCCGTCGTGTGCGTCTTTCCCAAGATCACGCCGCCCGCGGCGCGCAGGCGCTCGACCGCGGTCGCATCGCGCTCAGCGGGGCCGGCGCCGCTGAGCAGACCGCAGCGCGTCGGCATCCCCGCGACGTCGAATATGTCCTTCACGCCGACAACCGCTCCCGCGAGCGGCGCCCCGACCGCGACGCCCGCAGCCTGCGCGCGCGCGCCGGGCTCGTCGAGCTGCACCCAGGCGCGCACCGAAGGCTCGCTCTCGGCGATTCGGGCGAGGGCCGCGTCAAGCGCGGAGAGGGGATCGCTCATGCGGCCATCCGATCACATTCCAAGGTAGGCACGCCGTAGACCCTCGTCGCTCAGCACGTCGCGGCCCGCACCCTGCATGACGACGTGGCCGTGCTCGAGGACGTAAGCACGATCGCAGAGCGAGAGCGAACGCTTCACGTTCTGTTCGACCAGCAGCACGGTCACGCCGCGCTTGCGGATCTCCTCGATGATTTCGAACGTGCGCTCGACGAACAGCGGCGCAAGGCCGAGGGTCGGTTCATCCATCACCAGCAGGCGCGGGCGCGCCATCAAGCCACGCCCAATCGCGACCATCGACTGTTCGCCGCCGGAGAGCGAACCCGCAGCTTGCCGCCGGCGTTCCGCGACGCGCGGCAGCAGGGCGAAGACTTCCTCGAGCGCCTCCCGCCGCTCGGCGCGGGCGCGGCGCGCGAACGATCCGAGCAGCAAGTTTTCCTCGACGGTCATGAACGGGAACAGGCGCCGGCCTTCGGGGATCTGCACTAAGCCGCGCTCGACGCGACGGTCGCTGCGCTCGTGCTGGATCGGGTCTCCCTCGAACCGGATCGTTCCGGCGCGCGCTTCGATCTCGCCCGAGATCGCGCGGCAGGTCGTCGTCTTGCCGGCCGCATTCGCCCCGACGATCACGGTCAGCGATCCTGGCGCGACGTCGAAGCTCACGTCGAATAGGACTTCGTTCTCGCCGTAGCCCGCTGCGAGGCCGCGCACTTCAAGCACCGGCATACTCCTCGCCTAAATACGCCGAGACGACCTGCGGATCGCGGGACACCTCGGCCGGCGTACCGTCCGCTAGTAGTTCGCCGTGATGCAGCACCACGACGCGCTTGGCGATCGTCATCACCGCGGCCATGATGTGTTCGACGAAGAGCACGGTCACGCCGCCGGCGTTGATCTCGTGGATCACGTCGAGGATCTCGGGAACCTCGCCCGGCGAGAGGCCCGCCATGACTTCGTCAAGCAGCAGCAGGCGAGGTTCGGTCGCCAGAGCGCGCGCCACCTCGAGGCGCTTCTTGAGGACAAGCGTCAAGCTGTGCGCCTCGACGTCGGCGAGGTGGGTCATGTGCAGCCGCTCCAGCACCGCGAGCGCCGACTGACGCGCCGTCGGCGTGTCGCGGTGGTGCAAGAACGTCCCGACCATGACGCTCTGCAGCACCGTCATGCGTGCGAACGGCTTGACCACCTGGAACGTCCGGGCGACCCCCGCCCGGCAGATCTTGAACGCGGGATGGTTGGCGATCTCGTACCCGTCGAACACGATCGAACCGGCGGTGAGGCGGTGATAGCCGGCGATGCACGAAAAGAGCGTCGTCTTCCCTGCGCCGTTGGGTCCGATCAGCCCGACAATCTCGCCGGCGCGGACGGAGAGCGAGACGTCCTTGACCGCATGCAACCCGCCGAAGCGCTTTTCGACGTGGTGCAGCTCGAGCAACGCGCTCACGTACCGGCCTGGACGTTCTGATCGGCCGGACGCGGACGCCGGACAAAGAGCGGTCGCAGCACCGACACGAGTCCATTGGGCACGAACAGGATCCCGAGGATCAGAACGGTTCCGTAAACGAAGGTGTCGATGCCGGCGACCGATGAGCCCAGCGTGCTGCGTAGCTCGGCGGTGAGCGGAACGAGGATCGCGGCTCCGATCAGGGGTCCCCACACGGTTCCCAGACCCCCGATGATCGGAAACAGCGCGATCTGCACCGAGAGGCTCGTGGCGAAGATTGACGGATCGAAGAACAGCCGGTACTGCGCGTAAAAGCTCCCGACGAGCGCCGTCATGAACGCCGAGAGCAGCGTGGCGGTGAGCTTGACGCGCAAGCCGTCGATCCCAAGCGCCTGAGCCGCGTCCTCATTTTCGCGCAGCGCCACGAGATAGTAGCCGAAGCGCGAGCGGGCGATCCACCAGGTCGTCGCGATAAACACCATCAGCAGCGCGAGCGCGATGTAATAGTAGTCCAGCTTCGAGGCGAAGATCGCGTTGTTCATCGATGGCGCGAATGGGATCGTCATTCCTTCGGAGCCATGGGTCAGCCAGCGCAAGTTCGTCGCCGCGATGCCCAGGATTGCGGCGAACGCCAGCGTCGCCAGGGCGAAGAACGGCCCGCGCAGCCGGATCGTGATGAGGCCGATTACGAGCGCCGAGAGCATCGCGAGGACGCCGCCCGCAAGGGCGCCCAGCCACGGCGAGATGTGAAACGTCGTGTACAGCAGGCTGCTGGTGTACGCGCCGATCCCGAAGAACGCCGCGTGCCCGAGCGAGAGGCCGCCGGCGTAGCCGCCGATCAAGTTCCACGCGGTCGCGACGGCGCCCCACATTGCGACCAGCACCCACATGTCACGGATGAAGCTGTTGTCGGTGATCAACGGCCCGACGAGCGCGAGGAGCGCCAGCGCGAGCCAACCGTAGGTCGATCGCTTCATGAGGTCGAGAGCTCTTCGCTGCCGCGAGCGCCGAACAAGCCGGCGGGCCGGAAGACAAGGACGCCCAGGAAGATCAGGAAGTACACGGCCTGCTTCCACTGCGGGTCGATCACAAAACCCGAGAACGTCTCGACGATGCCGATCAACAGTCCGCCAACGAGCGCGCCAGTCACCGAGCCCAACCCACCCAGCACGACGACCACGAACGCGATGAGCACGAACTGCTCGCCGACCGTTGGGCTGACCGAGTAGATCGGCATCAAGAGCGCGCCGGCGAGCCCTGTCATCGCGGATCCCAAGCCGAACGTCAAGCGATAGATCCCCGCGACATTGATGCCCATCAGCGCGGCCGCACTGCGATCCTGCGCGGTCGCGCGGATCGCGCGGCCGATGTCGGTGCTGCGGAGAAACACGAAGAGCCCGCTTGCGACGAGCATCGCCGCGGCGAACGCGAGCAGCTGCGGGACGCCCATGCTCAGCGGTCCCAGCTGCACGAGCGCGTTCGTGATGGGGACGTTGATGCCCACCACGTTGGCGCTGAACGCCATGAGCGCACCCGCTTGCAGGACGATCGACAAGCCGACGGTCGCAAAGACCTGCACCACGTCGGAGCGCCCGATCGTCGACCTGATGATCGTCACCTCGACCAGCAGGCCGAAAAGATACAGCGCCGGCGCAACGACGACGAGCGCGAGGTAGGGGTTCATGTGGACGGCCGTGACCAGATAGTACGACAGGTACATGCCGAGCATCAGCAACTCACCGTGCGCGAAATTCACGACGCGCATGACGCCGAAGATCAGCGTTAGGCCGATCGAAATGAGCGCATACACGCCGCCGAGGAGAACCCCGGCGACGAGCAGCTGCGCAAACAGCGCGAGGGTCACTCAGGTCTTACCAGTGTGGCAAAGGGATCATCGCCGGCTGGCCCGCGGCGATGCTCGAAGGCCCGACTACGACGGGCGCCTGGCTTTGCCACTGCAGCATCGCGGCGAACATCCGCGTGTTCTGACCGGTTTCGTCGAACTTGAGGCCCCAGCCGTTGGGATAGGTCCCTTCCGGCACGTTCGCCGCCATCGCGGCATTGCGGATGTCGTCGGCGTTTTCGGGATCCTTCGCTTTCGGGAGAACGTCGTGGAAGAGTGAGTACGCGCCGACGAATCCCATGTACGAGAACCCGTCCGGTTCACGGCCGGTCGCGGCTTTGAACTTGGCGATGAACTCGTTGTGCAGCGCCTGGCCGGCGGCAGGCAGGCCCTTCGGATTGATGTTCGTCGGCGCGTCGGCCTCGCTGATGCCGTTCACGTCGGCGCCGAGGTTCTTGCCCAGCGCCAGCAGACCGAAGCCGGCCGAGCCGCCGATGATCGCCTTGGGGCGGAAGTTCTGGGTGCGCATCGTCTTGACGAGCAACGTCGCGTCGTTGATGTACGACGTCGCGAGCAGCACGTCGGGATCCGCCGCCTTGAGCTTGAGCACGAGCGAGGTAAGGTCGTTGGTGCTCGCGGTGTACGGCAGATTGCTCACGACGGCGACACCGAGCTTACTCGCCTCGGCCGCCTCGGCGTTCGCGACGCTGCTGCCGAACGGACCGTCTTCGTTGACGATTGCGACTTTCAGCGTCTTGGCGTCCTTACCGATCTTCGGTGCGACGACGTTGATTGCGTAGTGGACGGCCGCGATGCCGGCCGGAACCGCATAGACGTTGGTGCGGAACACGTACTTCGGATGATTGTTGAAGAGCGCGCTCGTCCAGGCGCCCTGCTCCCAATAGATCACGTGATGGCGCTCGGCGACTTGCGAGGCTGCGATCGCGATCGGCGAGGCGTAGGAGCCCAGCAGAATTTTCAGGTTCTGCTGGGATATCAGTCGCTCGGCCTCGGAGTTCGCGGCTTCCGCGTTTGGCGAGTCGGCCTTGACCCACTCGAGCTTGCGTCCTTTGACGCCGCCTTGCGCGTTGATCATCTCGAGCGCGACGTTCGCGCCGTCGAACGAATCTTGACCCAGCAGTGCGAGCGGACCGGAGAAGGGAAAGACCGCGCCGACCTTGATGGTCTGCGGCGCGGCGGAGAGCGGAGCTGTGCCCAGCGCGATGACCGCTGCGGCGGCGCCGGCGCGGCGCAAAAACCCGAACATTTGCATCATGAACGTTGCCCTCATGTTTCGGTGGACCCCCTGGGACAGGTGCTGAGTGGTCGCCGACCCGCCAACCGCGTGGTCGGCAGTTAGTCGCGCAGGGCCCAAACCCCTCAAGACGTACCCCTTTGGGTTGGGTGGCCAGGCGATGAATGCCCGTCGGCGAGAAGGATCGCCGCTTAGTCGCTTCGATGGTCGCGAACGAGCGTTTCATAAATGCGGAGGTCCGAGCAGGCCGCCCCGGGCCGAGACCGTGCCGGTCACTGCGCGGCCACCAGTCACCTTTTCTCTTCGGTGGCAGCGGCGCACGTGGGAGCGCTTCGGATCGCCGGGACGATTCAGACGACAAAAGGCCACGGTGTTCTCTCGTCCGGTGACCCGATTTTCATCGACGGCCTCAGAGCTGTTTCATCGTCACGTTAAGTAGGGCAAGAGATCATGCCAAACAGACTCGAAAGGGTGGCAACGGAAACAGCGAAAGATGGATAGAGCAGTGAAATCCGATTCGCATTGCTATTTCCGTCTGTTAAGGTTTAGCACGCCTCCTCGCTAAGGTCGCACTCAACAAAGAAGCGCTCACGTTGCGGCTTCTCGACCTGATCTGCCGAGTAACGGTCGCGCATGGTATAATGCAGCCGTGGCGAAGATTCGCATCATCCTGCGAAGGGGACCATCCCAGGCGCTTAAAGACCTCGGCGCCGCGATCGAGCGGGAGTACGGGATCAGACCCTTGGGTAAGGGCGAAAGTCGCCCCGATGGATATTATACGCCGAATCACTACACTGCGCGCGGACTTCGCCCGATCAGACGCGCGCGGTGCAGCGGATCTTCGTCGTGATTCCCGCGAGCGCGACCGGTTCGCCGATGCCGATGACGAGCACGGCGACGACGCTCTTCGGGTTGCCCGAAGCGCACGGGCTCACGCCTGGCGGCCGGTCAGCTTGATGCAGCTCTACCCGGATCCGCCGGCGACGGAATGATCGGCGCCGTCGCGCTTGCGTTCGTGCTCGCGACGCTGCCCGCGACGTTCGCGCAGCTTGCGGCCGACGCGACCGCGACGCTGATGAGCCGCTTCTGGGCTGGCGACGGGCGCTGGCGGGCGTGCGACGACCCGCGCTGTCCGGCCGGCAACGCTGATTGGGGCAACGACAGCCTCACCGCCGTCTTGTGGCTGCGGTGGACAACGACGCACGATGCGGCGCTCGTGCCGTACTTCCGCGCCTTGGCGCGCAGTGCGCCGCGGTACGGGCCGTGCAACGGTACGGATTGCCGCGGGTGGAGCGACGTTCCGGCCTGGGACGCCGTCGCGGCCTCGCGCGTCTACGACGTCACGCACGACGACGCCGCGCTGCGCGACGCACGCGCCGCCTACGAACGCGTCGTGACCTCGGACCGCTACGCGCGAGGCGCGTGTCCCGAGATCGACTACCAACGCCCGGACGCCGCGAGCGGTGGCCTGAAAACGCTCGAGACCGACGCGAACCTCGTGCTGGCCGCCGCACTCCTAGCCGCACGCACGGGTGAGCCGCGCTATCTCGCCGATGCGCGGCGCCGCTACGACGCGGTGCGCCGCCGATTTTTCGATCCGCGGCGCGGGCTCTACACCGTGTACGTCTTCGATGACGGTAACGCGTGTCGCGCGCTTCCGGGCCGTTTCTTCGCATCGGTCAACGGAACGATGATCGACGCAGGCAGCGCGCTCGCGCGCGCAACGCACGCCCACCGGTTCGCCGACGATGCGCGACGGACGACGCGCGCGATCGCGCAGCTCGACGACGCGCACGGCGTCTTCGCAAACCTGCAGGCAGAGAACGACGTCGTCGCACCGCTGGTCGTCGCAATGCTGCACGAAGCACGAGACGATCCCTTCGCGCGGGCGTGGATTCTGCGCAACGCGGCCGCGGCCGCCGGCGCGCGCAACGCCGCCGGCGGCTACGGACGCTTTTTCGACGGCCCGCCGCCGCGCGGCACCGTCACCGCGTGGCAGTCGAACGGCGGTCTTGCGCTCGCGGTGGCTGCCGCGGCGCTCGCGCCGCAAGAGCGGGTTGCCGTGGGCGACGCGTGGTCGCGCGCGGAGAAGCGCGACGTCGCGATCGGCGTCCCGGGGACGTTCCGCTTCACCGGCTCGGGGATCGCGCTGCTCGGCCCGCTCGGCGCGCGCTGCTGCGAGGCGGGACGGGCCGCGGTGCGGATCGACGGCGCGCCGACGGTCGATGCGACGGGGATCTGGCAGAACAAGTCGAGCCTCGGATGGACGCTCCCCGACGCCACGCTGTTCGCCTGGCGCTGGCCGCGGCGCGGCAGCCACGTGCTGCAGTTCGTCGCCGAGGAACTGAACGCGAAAGAGGGCGGTCCGTTTCTGGACGTGCGCCGGGTCCTGGTTCTGCCCTGAGGAAGGGTGGGCCCGACCTCCGCTGTGAACACACGGTCGGAATTGGCGATCCCGCAGCGCGGTATCACGTCCGCCGGTATGACCGTGTTCGATCTCTTCGCAATGCTTGCTGCTCGACGTGGACGAGGACTACCCGATTGGCTCCGTTCGGCAGCTAACCCCATGGTCAGCATACGAAAGTGACCACACGCCGCGCGGCGGCGCGGGGTTCATTGCGGCCGCCGACGGGCGCTCACTCCATCCCAGGTTGAGCTCGCGCGCTTGGCGCTGACCGCTCCGAACGCGTCGATCGCCTAGAAGGCAGCCTCCAGATTTGGCCTGACGATGTGAAGCATCGGATCCATCATGTTCCGAGCGGTTCTAGGGCGCCCTCGCGGGCTCAATGCGCGCCGTTCCCAACCGCTGCCTACTCGGAAAGCGAATGCTCTCATGGCCTGTTCTGGCCCTTGAGCGATTCAATGTGAAATGAACGCCTCGCGGTCAATTCAATGTGAAATGTCGATTCATTGTGAGACAGCGCCG
>Ga0207416_1000653_pt1 | contig 55702 bp, 60 predicted proteins | sample PaiPotPPM11metaG_FD_184107 | JGI IMG/M metagenome (GOLD analysis project Ga0207416, IMG submission 184107) | Iron sulfur acid spring bacterial and archeal communities from Banff, Canada, to study Microbial Dark Matter (Phase II) - Paint Pots PPM... ... | reverse complement strand
CAACCCGCTCGGGCACCTGCCCGGGCTGCCGGGGAGTGGGCCGCTCGGCCCCTTCATCCAGGCCGTCGGTCCCGTCTATTACGCCACGACGGGGGGGACGCCGACCATCCACGATCTCGGCTTCGGTCCCTCGGACGCCGCGCGCATCGAGCGCCTGGTCGCCGCGATCAACCCCAGGAGCCCGCTCGTCGGCCAGGGGGAGACGATCCTCCATCTCGGGCAGCAGTTCGGGGTGGACCCGCTCCTGATCGCCCAGTGGCAACTGGAGAGCAACATGGGCACCGTGGGGATCAATAGCCCCGGCAACGGAGGGAACATGATCTGGGCCGCCGCCAGACCCTACGCGGAGCAGTACGGCTGCGCGCCCGGACCGGCGACGACGGGACACCAGTGGGCGGCGTGTCCAACCGTCGCGGCGGGCCTCGGCATCTGGTTCAACTACGTCGGCATCTTCTACCGGCAGACCGCCGATCTCGCCGATTACGCCCGCATCTACGACCCGTGCAGCGATCCGGGCAACGTCGGCGCATCCTGCGGCGACGCCTACGCCCGCCTGCTGCTCGCCCTCGTGCGGCAGCACGCTGGGCCGCCGGTGATTCCCCTCATCCCGATGCCGGGCAAGCAGGATCCAGAGACGGGGGACTGCGTGCCCCGCCTGCCGGTGACGAGCGCGACGGAGAACCTCGCGCCAGCGACGGGGGTTGCCGCCATCATGAACGTCGTCTTCGGTGGCAAACGCTTCCCTATCACGCAGGGCTATGGCATCTCGCCCCTGGGCGGCGAGCCCGCCTATCTGGGCTATCCGCACTTCCACACCGGTATCGACTGGGGCGCGCCGCTGGACACCCCGCTCTACGCCCCCGCTGCGTCGATCGCCGAGCCGCGCAGCTATGGCGGCGCGCTGATCGAGTCCCTCCATATGAGCAACGGGTACGTCTGGAACCTGCTGCACCTCAACAAGCAGATCGCTCATGGCGTCGTGGAGCAGGGGCAGTTGATCGGCGACAGCGGCAACACGGGCTACTCCACGGGGCCGCACCTGCACATCGAACTCGTGGACTCGCATGGTCAGTGGGTGCCGCCCGAGGAGTGGGCCTGTCACCTCATATAAGGAGCAAACACGATGAACGACCGTCTCATGCGCATCCTGTTCGTCGCAGCCCTTGTCCTGGGTCTGCTGGCGGTCCGTCCGGTCGCGGCGCAAGCTCCGACGCCCGTGCCCACCCCCATCGGGGCGACGACGACCCCGCCATCCACGCCGGTCGCCACACCTGCGCTGAGTACTGATGGAACCGAACCGCCCGTGGCGACCGAAGCGCCGGACACGAGCGACCCGGCGACGAGCGTCAAGATCGGCAAGGGGCCGTTCGGCTTCTCGATCGACCTCGGCGATTGGATCGGCAAACTCCTCACGGGGCTGTGGAAGGCATTAGGGGTCGATGGCATCGGCAAGTTCGGCGACCAGATCGCGGGTTGGCTCCTGCAGAATCCCGACCTGACGACGAGTGCTGGGCAAATGGGCAACGTGCAGCGGATGGTCGACGCGCTGCGGCTCGCCTCCCTCTCGCTCGTCATCGTCCTCTTCCTGATCGCGGTCTACCGCTTCTGGCTCGGCGGTGAGACGGCGCCGCAGGCCTCCCTGGGACGATTGCTCGTCGTGCTCTTCGCCCTCGGCTTCTACAAGCCGCTCGTCGGCTGGCTGATCGGCGGCAGCAATGCGGTGACGAGCGGCGTGCTCCATGCGGGCACGAATGCCGCGCACCCCTCGTTCGGCGGCCTGCTCGCGGCGATCCCCGGCACCTCCCCCCTCTGGGCGCTCGCCGGGGTGATCGCTCTCCTCTTCCTCTTCATCCTCGGCGTCGTGCGGATGCTGGGGTTCGCCTTCCTGCTCGTCGCCTACGTCCTCGGCCCGTTGATGCTCCCTTTGGGCCTCGTGCCCGAGACGGCGGGCTACTGCGCGGCATGGGGCAAGCACACCACCAAACTGCTCTTCTGGCCGGTGCTCTGGGCGGTCGAGTTCCGCCTCTTCGATGCCTTGAAGGAGGGATTGTACCTGCCGCCCGACTCGGCGGGGCAGGCGATCCTCGCCGCCTTCGCCGCTTTGGGGATGCTGCTGGTGATGGTCAAGACGCCGATCCTCGTGCATGCGGGCACCTTCGAGGAGCACGCGCGGACGGCGGGGCGGGCGGTGAAGACGGTGGTCGTGACGGTGGCGACGGGCGGGACAGGCGGTGCCGCCGCCGGTGCAGCGAGCGCGCCGTCGTCACCCGCCACCAACACGGGGAGGACGACGCCGTGAGCGCGTGCGCTGTGCGGGGTACTCCCTTGACGGCCGTTGCCCGCCCATGTTGCGCGCGAAGGCAAGATAAAGGAGACCCCCCGCACCATGCATCTCCGGCATCCGGATGGGGCGGAACGCGCCCCGCACACCAATCGAGCAGCCGCGACGGCGCGGGGCGCGATGGTCGCGAAGCCCCGCATAGCGGGGGCGGAACACCCCCCGCACGACGAGAGGAGCGGCGCAGGATGAAGGGACGCATCGAGGTGTACGTGGACGCGGCGACCGAGATCGCACTCAGGGAATATGCCTGTCGCCATCGCGATCGCTTCCCCAGCGTCTCGCGCGCGGCGGCGCACCTGCTCGGGCACGCCCTCTCCGCCGGTCTAGATGAGGGTGTGGAGGGCCTGCTCGCTCCGACCATCGTCCGCGTCGTGCGCGAGGCGACCCGGCGCGAGATCGAGGACGGCGTGGGCGCGCTCGTCGAGCGGCAGTCGAACCGGCTCGCCGCCCTGCTCGTCGGCAGCGGCAAGGATGCCCATCGCGCGGCGCGGATGACGGAGGTGGCGCTCGGCCACCTGCTCGCCGACCCCGCGCGGGCCGCACAGATCGCGGAGGAGGCGCGCTTGCAGGCGGGCGCGCGCTATCGACCGGGGAGCCAGGGCGATGGGGCAGTGTCGGGGGATCGCGGGTGAGGGCGGTGATTCTCCGCCACACCTACACGCGCAACCGCGACACGGCGCGTGCGGGGCTGCGCTACTACCAGATGCGCCCACGCGGGGAGGCAGAACCGCCCCGGTCGCTCTTCACGAAGGACGGGACGGTCAGTCGCGCGGAAGCGTATCGCCTCCTCGATGCCCACCAGTCTCGCGGCTTTCTCGCCCATCGCCTGATGCTCAGTCCTGCGGCGGACGAGCGACCCGACGACCTGCGGGATCTCACCCGCCATGTCATGGGCGAGTTGGAGAAGGAGAAGGGGATGCCGCTCTACTGGGTCGGCGTGGCGCATTACAACACGGATCATCCACACGTCCATGTGGTGCTCTGCGGCGGTGGTGAGGATCGCTGCGGGCAGCGGTGCGAGGTGCGGCTCGATCGCGCCGACCACGCCCGGCTCAGGGAAGGTGGGCGGGAATACTGCCGTACCGAGCGGCACGAGCGGACGCGGTGGGTGGAAACGCTGGCACGGGCAGCAGCGGCAGATGAGCGCGCGCCCGACGAGCGGCGGGGCGACCGGGACGATCACGACCGATGAAAGGGATGCCATGAATGGGAAACGAACACTGCTCTTCGGTCTCGTCGCGATCGCACTGACGGTGGGGATGATCGGCACGGCAATGACCGGCCCAATGATCATCGCACGCGTGCGCGTCGGGCTACGCACCGCCGAACTCGCCGCCGCCTATCCCGCGCTGCGGCTCGATGAGTCGATCGCCGCCCTCACCGTCGCTGACACGGCGGGGCAGTCGGCAAGCGCGGCGGGTGCCGCGCGTCAGACCAGCGCCAAGGAGTGGTTCGGGCAACCCATCGCAGTGCGCTGGCTGGTGTACACCCAACCCGACCATGCGCGTGTGCGCCGCATCACACGGATCGAACTCGCAGTCTTCGTCGTTGGGTTGATCGCGTTGTTGCTCCGCACTGTCGGCCGGGGGCTGTGGTTTCTGTTGATGCTCCGCGTGATGCGGCGACAGGGGCGACCGAGCAGCAGCCACGGCAGCGCCCGGTGGGCGAGTGTCGCCGAGTGTGCAGCGCTCCGGCCCCGGCCCGGTCGCGCCGATCTCGTCGTCGGGCACATCGGGCGGCGGCTCGTCGCCATCCCCGAATGCGACCAGTACGAGCATCTGCTGCTCGTCGCCCCGACCGGGGCGGGCAAGACGAGCGGGGTGATCCTGCCCAACCTGCTCGCCGAACCGGGCACCCGGTCACTCGTCATCACCGACCCCAAGCGGGAACTCCTGCGCACATCCTCCTCCGCTATCCGCGCGCGCTATGGCGACGAACATGTCTGGACACTCGACTTCCTCGATCCGACGCTCTCGCGCGGCTACAATCCGCTCTCGTACGTCACCGACGCGGCCACCGCCGACCTCTTCGCGCAGACGTGGGTGCGCAACACGGGCGAATCCAAGGACGCCTTCTGGTCAAACGCGGCGCGCACGCTGATCGGCGCGGCAGCCTTGCACCTCGTCGCGACTGAGGAGATTACTCCGCCACTCGTCGCCCTCGTGGATCTCCTCTGCGGCACCCCCGCCGAGATGGTGAGCGCCACGCTCGCGGCGAGTCCCGTGGCGGAGGTGCGCCGCCTGGCGCGGGGCTTCCTCGCCAACATGGCGAAGAACGAGCGGCTGTTGGGCAGCGTCTTCACCGAACTGCCGCCCCGTTTCACCTGCCTCAATCTCCCCGAAGTGCGGGCGGTGACGGGCACGAATGAGATCGCGTTTGCCCATCTCGCACACTATCCCACCGCGCTCTATCTCGCCCTCGACCCGCAGTACAGCCGCACGCTCGCCCCCTTGACCGCCTGCTTCTTCCTCCACTTCTTCACGACGCTCACCGCCATCGCCAAGGCTGCCCCGAGCGGGGCGCTCCCGGTGCCGGTGCTGGCCTATCTCGACGAGTTCGGCACCGTCGGGCACATCCCCGAGTTCGCCAGCCGGATGGCGACGGTGCGCTCGGCCGGAATCGGCTGCCTGCTCGTCGTCCAGGACCTGGCGCAACTGACGAAGGCATACGGGGCGGAGGACGCGGACACGATCCTCTCCAACGCGACGACGAAGCTCTGCCTGGGGCGTGTGACGCACGACGATGCGGAGTATTTCAGCAGGCTCGCCGGGACGACGACGGTCTACAGCGCGAACCGGAGCGCCTCGCGCCCCCTCCTGCTGCCATGGGCGGATCGGGGGAGTCGCGGGGAGGGTGAGGTGCAGCGGGCGCTGATCACCGCCGACGAGCTGCGGACGATGCGGGACGAGGTGTTCGTGGTGGCGGGGCACCGCCACCCGATCCGCGCGCACCAACGACGCTACTACGACGATCCGACGCTGGCGCGCCATGTGCCGGATCGCGCGCGGACCGACCCGCTCCTCCCTCTTACGCGGTTGGCGCCGCTGCCGGTGCCGATGCTCGATCCGCCCCCGATGGAGACGCTCTCTCTCACCCCATCCCTGCCTGTGTGTGGTACGGACACGGCGACGTGTGCCGCGCCGATAGCCCCGGCGCTCGGACCCGCAGAGCACGATACCCGCACGACGACCCCGCTCGTCATCAAAGAGGACGCACTGCACTCCGGGGCCATGGAGAACGGCGCGGGAGCGACTGGAATGGCACAAGCGCTGACGGAGACCGAAGCGGCACTCCTGCGGGCGATGGCGACGCATCCTGCGGCGCGGAGTGGCGATTTGGCGAAGGAACTCGGCATCGCCGCCTCGACGGTGCGCAAGCGGCAGGGCGCGATCCGCGCGAAGCTCGGCGGGACAGGGGGCGACCTCGTCCGCCTCGCGCGGGAGCGGGGAATATTCGCCGAAGCCGCATCGAGGGAGGGCGGGTGATGCCGGGCAATTGGGGGGACGATCGGGACGCGCGTGTGCCGAATCCATCACGGCAGCCCCTCCAAGCGACGGAGGAGCAACGGGAAGCATGGCGGGCGCTGGGGCGGGAGAAGTTCCGCGATCCCGACCATCAGCGCTACGCGCAGAGCCATCGTTCGACCGAGAGCCTGCGCGAGGCGGGCAAGCACGGCTATCAGGCGACGGCCGAGCGATACGGACGGGAGTTCGCCAGCGACCTCCTGGCGAATCACCGCCGTGAGCAGCCGACGCGCCCGGAGCGGGAGATGCAAGGGCTGCTCGCGGAACTGGGGGCGCAGGAGGGGCGGGATTACCAGCGGGAACACAAGGTGGCGCCGGGAGTCTATGCCGATTTCGCCTGGCCGGAGCGGAAGGTGGCGGTCGAGGTCCACGGTGGGGCGCACCAGGCAGCGTTCTTCCTTGAACGGGGGATGCCCGAACGGGAGGAGCGACGGACGGCGGTCTATGAACGCGAGGGCTGGACGGTGCATGTGGTCACTGATCGAGATCTGCGGGAGGGACGCGAGGGGACGCGCGCCCGGATGCGCGAGACGCTTGCGGTATCTACCGGAGGCGGACGATGAGGGGGAAGATCATGACTGACACGAACGCGTTGATCGTGCAGATGCTCGATGGCGACGCCTGGGAACGCGGGGAGATTGTCATCGTCGGGCGACCGGTGACACTGGCGGAGTGGTTCGGCAAGCTCGTTGAGTGGGAGATGCGCCTCTCCCTCATGCCGCTCTCGCGGATCACCGATGGACCCTACGACGGTGGACATGTGCTGATGGCCGTCGGCGACACCCGACTCTACTTCGCGGTGCCTGCGGCGGCGATTCCGGTATTACGTCCATGGCTCACCGAGCGCGACTACGCTGAACTCCTGCGGCGCACGACCCGGTGAAAGCGTGCCGATCGGCGGACGTGGGAGCCGTTGCCGCTGGCGGCATCCCCGCCGTCAACCCCCGCCGCAGAAAGGAGGGTCGCATGGCCCTCAAGGCACGCTTCGCTCCGCTCGCTCTCCGGCCTTGACCGCCCTGCACCCGCAACCGTAGCGGCGGGGGTCGCCGGGAAATGCAGCGACCAGAAAGGAGAGTGCGATGGATGAGCGCGACCGGGCGATGAACGATGACGATCGGCAATGGCGCGAGCAGGAGGATTTACGCCACGCTTACTATCGCACCCGCGCGGAGATGATTCAGCACTGGAAGCGGGAACGGGCGACGGGCAAGACGCCTATCTACTTTCTCGAAGCCGAGGATGATTGGACACCGGTGCCGATGGATCGCGCCTTCTGGCAGATGGTCATGGGTGGCTTGGACGGATTGCGGCGCTATCTCTGCCATGCGGGCGTGATCCGGGGGAATGAGTGAGAGCGGGAGGTGTAGGAGGCGACGATCGCGACCTTCCGCGCGCTCACGAGTCGTCCCGCGCGCGCGGTCGCCCACGTTTCCCCGCGTGCAGCGCAAGGTACAGCTGTGCGTCTTCCTCGCGCACCCACCAGTCCCGCCCGATCTTGCGGGCGGAGAGCACGCCGCGCTCAATCTGCGTCCGTAGCCCCCCGGTACCCTTCAGCCCGGCACGGCGGGCGAGTTCGCCTAGCGTGATGTATCCCCTGAGCATCTCCATGGAATGTAGCGTATGCGCTGCGATGAGCCGCCGCAACCCCTTGACAAATGTCGCGGATGCGCTACAATAGTAATGTAGCGATAAGGCTACAAAGTCCGAGGCGCATGGCCCGGACACAGGCAATGCCCCAGCCGGTGCGATCAACACCGCCGGGGCCGACCAGAGGGAGTGACCCCCATGGCAAGCACAGCGTACGTCACCTTCACCGTCCCGACAACCGTCCAGATTCCCCGCACGATCACCCCGGAGACTGACCCCCAGACCGCCGAGTATGCGGTGCGCGCCTTCTACGGTGTTACTTACTCATGGCACAACCATCAAGACGGCGACGGCGTGCTCGCGACCCGCGACACGATCCAAGCGTTCGTCACCGCCCTGATGGAAAGCGGCGCGGTGACGGTGCTGTACGAGGACGCCAAGCGCGACCTGACCGCCCGCACCCTCTACCCCAGCGCCGTGATGTTGACCGAAGAGCACTACGTCGTGTGCAAGGCGTACTGCACCTTCCGGCAGCGGACGCAGACCTTCCGCCTCGACCGGATGCGCTGCGTCCACCCCGTTACCTTCCCCGGCGAGATCGCGGCGGCGTAACGCCGACCGGGGGCGGTACCGAGCCGTCCCCGTCTCATCCCATCAAATGCCACGAAGGAACGGGAGGCGTCGCCATGCCTTACACCCAGAGTGCGCTCGCGCTGGACGACGCGGCAGCATCCCAAACAGCACAAAGGTTAGCCACGTTCCCGGCGCGGCGAGACGGATGGACGGCGATGCTGCGGCACACGCTGGTTCCGTCCGGCGGGCGATTGCCCGGCGACGTGTGGGATGAATACCGCTGCGAGTGCGCGACGCGCGTGCGATTGCACCTACCGGACGTGAGCCTCGCCGAATTCCTTGATATGCGTGATTGGACTGATCAATTCGAGGAGCAAGAAGATGAAGACCACGGGATCATCGAATCACTCGACACGCCGCCGTATGGCCGCAGCGGGATGCGTTGACGGTACGGAGGGGCAAGACGGCAAGATGCAGGCGGTACTCGCAACCCTCGAACGGGGCATCGCCGCCATCCTCGACAGCGATGCATTCGCCCGCTACCTCACCGCGCTCGCCCGTTTTCACATGTACAGCCCGAAGAACGTCGCCCTGATCCATGCTCAGAATCGCGACGCCACGCGCGTCGCCGGGTATCGCGCCTGGCAGACGCTGGGGCGACAGGTACGGAAAGGGGAGCGGGGTATTCGCATTGTCGTTCCCTATCGTGCCCGTATTGCCCAAGAGGAGGAGAGCGGGCAAGACGTGCAGATCGTCACCGGCTGGGGCGTGGGGCACGTCTGGGATGTTGCCCAGACCGAGGGGGAACCGCTCGCCATGCCGCCCATCCACGGCGCACTCACCGGCGATGCGACGGTCGCAGAGATCGTGCGAGAGGAACTGACACAGTGGCTGCACGGGCAGGGGGTGACGCTCGTGCGGAAGGAGACGGGCCGGGCGAACGGCTACTACCTGCCCCGTGCCCGCGAGATCGCCATTCATCAAGACCTCACGGGTCTGCGGGCACTAAAGACGCTCGTCCATGAGGCGGCGCACTTCGCCGCCGACCACTGCGGCGGGGTGCGATGGGAGGATGCGGAGACGGTGGCGGAGGGGGCGGCGTATACGGTGCTCTCCCATTTCGGACTGGACACGAGCGGCTACAGTTTCGGCTACGTGGCGCACTGGGCGCGCGATATGGCGGTGGTGCGGCGCAATCTCGCGGCGATCCACGCGGTCGCGCACCGGCTGATCGTCGCCATCGAAGAAGGGGAGGGATGAGCAGCGAAACGGATGGATGGACGTGGGGCGGGATTCCCGCCCCGCGCGAGGTATACCCGAGAGGAGGCGGTTCCGATGGCGATGTACGCGATGATGGTGATGGGCGAGTGGGATGGCAACGACGGGCACCTCATGTTCGGGCGGGTGGCGTGCGAGTTTGCGGCGGAGGGGAGTGTGGCGGCAATGGCGACGGCGCACAATCTGCTCGCCACCCTATTCGCACCGCCGGACGAGCAGCCGGCGTCACTCTGGCTGCGCGGACAGCGACCGGAGGCGACGCTGGCAGGGGTGCTGGCGGTGCATGTCCGCTACCTCGAACCCGACGACCGCGCGCCGCTTGGCTTCCGTTGTCTACCGGACTGAGCGGCGGAGACGAAGATGGCTATGCGATCCTATGCGTTGGTCGGGGAACTGCTGCTTGCTGACGGCACGACGTACACCCGCCTCGCGATCTACGAGGCGGCGGATATGGAGGCGGCGCTACGGCGGGCGGCGGAGATCGTCGCGCGGTGGCGCGGGGAGCGGATCGCCGCTCACCCCGACGCCACGATACGCGACATTATCGAGGTGCAGGTCGGCGCGGATGCTGGGCCGCCGTAACACGACCCATCGAGGAGGAACACCGATGCGTGCGCAACAGCGCGAACGCGATCCCTACTGGACGGAGGATGTCGGGTTGTTCGAAGGGAGGTTCCGGTACACCCATGGCGAGCCGCGCATTGTGCGGGCGCGGATGCATCGGAGCGAGGAGACGTACCGCCTCGACGCGCTCGACCGGGAGATCGTGCCCGTCGCCGCGCCCACCGGCACTCGCACGTATGTCCACCTGCAACCCTACCTAGTTGTGCCGGATATCCGGCTCACGGTCGACCTCGCCCCCGGCCCGCAGCCGGACGGCGCGATCGGCGCAGTCGTCGCGGCGGAGGAGCGGGGTGGACGGCAGCAGCCCATCGGTAAGGCGCAGGCGTGGTTCTACCCGGCGGACGGGACGCTCGTCATCTGGGAATGTTTCCTAGAAGATAATCTCCGCGATATGCCGCTGGCGAAGGACGCGAACATGCGGCGGCTCTGGCTAGCGGTAGAGGATTATCTCACGACCCGCTTCCCGGCGACGATGCGGCTCGTCACCCCCTTCGACGATCCCCTGTTCGAGACGATGACCTATCGGGCGTTCCTTGCCTCCCTCGGCTACACGCCCGTTGTTGGCACTGCCGCATACGGGAAGGCGCGGTGAAGCCGCAGAGCTGATCGGGGCAGGAACGCGGACGATACCCCCTCCCGATCCAACTAACAGCGCGGCCATTCTTGACAATATCAGAACATATGTGCTACATCTGATCGTGTTTGGCATGAGAGAGGAGGAAAGAGCGCGCGAACGGAGGCGGTGATGAACGTGGCGCACGGACCCAATCAGCAACGAGCCTCCCCCCTCGCTGCATTCCCGCCGTCGCTCGCGATCCGCCGTGCCTCGGACCTCGCGCCGCACGCCGATATGCTCCCGACCGGTTTGCCGCCACTCGACGCGTTCCTCGGCGGCCTGCCACTCCGCCACATCCATCTCCTTGCCGGTACCGAGGGTGCGGGCGTCACGACGCTCCTGCACGGTCTCCTCGCCACGGTCACCCGGATACACCCCGTCCTGCTCTTCGATCCCCACAACCGTTTTTATCCGCCGGGGGCCGCCGCCCTCGGTGTCCACCTGCCGCATCTCCTGCGCGTCGGGGTCCATGATCTCCAAAAGCTGCGGCGGGCACTGGCCTTCGCGTTGCGCGAGAGCGCGTGCCCCCTGATCGTCTGGGACACGGGCCTGCTGCCGCCTGCCCACCTGCTCGACCGGCTGCGCCCCGACGTGCGCGCGAGCGGGAGCGCCCTCCTCCTCGTTGTCGCGGGCATACCGCTCGCCGCGCCTGGCATCACCGGCGCCACCCTCATCGCCCGGCACGAGCGCTGGGAACAGGGGGAGCGGGGTCGTCCCGAATGCGTCGGCAAGACCGTCAGTGTCGCCGTCACGGATCACCGGCGCCACCGCTCTGCCACGATGCCTCTCACCTTTCACTATCCAGCGCCCCTGCCGTCGCTCCTCCGTGTGGCGCGAAGGGAGGTGAGCGGCGATGCGGACGCGACGGGTCGCGGCACTCTGGCTGCCGGGGATGCCGCTGCAAGCCGTCGGGCGGGATGATCCCCAGATGCGGCAGCGGCCGGTCGCCATCACCAACGGGACGCTCGTCCTCGCCCGCAACCGGCGCGCGGTGGAGGCGGGGATCGCGGTCGGCATGAAGGTGGCGGAAGCGGCGACGCACGCACCCGACCTCCTCCTCGTGCCCGATGATCCGCGCCGCACGCAGGCGCTCTGGGACGTGGTGCTCGACCAGCTGGACGGCCTCGGCCCGGTGGTGGAGGATGCCGGGTTGGGATTGGCGCTCGTGGACCTGACCGGCGCGGGTCGCAGCGAGCGGGTGCTCGTGCGCCGCACCCTCCACGCCCTGACCACGCTCCTCGGCCTCACCGCCCGCGCCGCCGTCGCCGATGGGCCGTTCGTCGCCAGCATCGCCGCACAGAAGACGGCCCAGGAACTCATCCTCATCCCCCGCGACCACGGCGCGACCTTCCTCGCGCCGCTGCCGGTCGCCGTCCTGCCGCTCCCCAGATACGCGGTCGCCGATCTCGCCCTGCTCGGTATCCGCACGGTGGCCGGCTTCGCGGGCCTGCGGCTCTCGCACGTACAAGAACGCTATGGAGGTATCGGCATGGCCGCTTTCTCGCTCGCCATCGGCACGGACACCCGGCCGCTCGTCCCTCGGGTCCGGGAGCGGCAGGAAACGCTCTCCTATCCTTTCGAGCCGCCGGTGGACGACCTGACGCCGGTGCTGTTCGTGATCAAGGCGCTCTTGGATAACCACGCCGCCATTCTCCGTCGCGAGGGGCTGGTCGCCGCCGGGCTGCGCCTCACGCTCGGCATCGAGGCGCGTGAGCCGGTCGTGATCGAGCAGCGTTGGAGCAGCGCCTGCGTCCCCGGCCCTGCGGAACTGGATGCCCTGCGGCTGACGCTCGGCGACCAATTTTCGGGGGAGGAGCGCGACGGCGCGCTGCCGCCGCGCGTGACGGAGATCGGTGTCACCCTCCTCGACTGCGCACCCGACGGGGGCGCGCAACTGCCGCTCTTCGGGGCGGGAATCGTCCGGCAGCGGGAAGCGGTCGGCCACCTCCTGACCCGGCTGCACGCGCTCCTCGGGCCGATGGGGGTCGTCGAGGACGTGCCGGTGGAAAGCCATCTCATCGAGGAACGCTGGCAGTCGCGCCCCTATACCCCGGAGCGTATCGGCACGCCGCCGGCATCGCTCCCGATCGTGGACGCACCGTCCCTCCCCTCGCTCCCCGGGATGATCCTGTGCCGCCCGCCCGAACCGGCCATCGTCGGCTGGGTCGGGGAGCAACTGACCGCGCTCGCGTGCGGCGGTGTCCACCGCGATGTCCTGACGGCGCTCGGCCCCTATCACATCGAAGGGCGCTGGTGGGAGGAGCGCCGCTTCGACCGCGCCTACTGGTTCCTGCTCACGACCGACCAGACGCTCCATCTCATCGTCGAGGATCGCCTCAGCGGGCAGTGGACCCGTGTCGGGGTGGTGGATTGATGGCCGACGCATTCGTGCATCTCCAGGTCGCTTCCTCTTGTGCCTACCTGCACGCGGCGAGTAGCCCGGAAGCGCTCGTTGCCGCTGCGGCCAGCCACGGCATGGAAACGCTCGCCCTCGCCGATCTCCATAATCCCTACGGCGCACCGCGCTTCGAGCGGGCCTGCATCGCCGCCGGTATCCGGCCGATTCACGGCGTCGAGGTCGCCACGACGACCGGGGATGCGCTCGTTTTGCTCGTCCGCGACGCGGCCGGCTGGACCAATCTCTGCCGCCTCTGCACCGCAGCGAACTTCGCCGGGGGAAAGGGGAGACCTCGCCTCGACGCGGGCCTACTCGGCGAGTTTGCCGGTGGACTGACGGCACTGCTCCTCCCACAAGGACAGGTCGCAACCCGGCTCCTGGCCGGCGATGATGCGGGCGCTCGCCAGGCACTCGATAGTCACCGGGCCATCTACGGCGAGAAACAGGTCTATTTGACACTCACTGACCATCGCACGGCATATGACGCAAGACGCAATGCCCACGTCGCGATGTGGGCGAAGGAGGTGGGCACACACGTCGTTGCCACGAACGCAGTACGGATGGCGACACCTGCTGATCGGCCACTCATGGACACGCTCACCTGCGTGCGCGAGCACACGACGCTCAATGAAGCGGAGACACTCCTCGCGCCGAACCGGGAGGCGTATCTGAAACCCGCCGACGAGATGGCTGCGCTCTTTGCGTGGTGCCCCCAGGCAATCCGCAACACCCAGGCAATCGCTGAGGAGTGCCGCTTCGCGCTCTCCGAGGTCGCCTTCCAGCCACCCCCGTTCCCCGTCCCCGCCGCCGAGAACGCCTTCTCCTATCTCTTCAAGCTCTGCCACGCGGGTGCTGCGGAGAAGTATCGCCCGATGTCCCCGACAGCGATGGCGCAACTGACGCGTGAGCTCGACCTCATCCACCGGCTCAACTACGCCGAGTACTTCCTGTTCGTCTGGGATATTGCCCGCTTCTGTCGAGAGCGGGGGATCCTCATGCAAGGCAGGGGGAGCGCCGCCAACAGCGTCGTGGCGTACGTCCTGGGCATCACCAATGTCGATCCACTGCGCTACAACCTCCTCTTCGAGCGGTTCCTCTCGGAGGAACGCGCCAGCCCGCCGGACGTGGACCTCGATATCGAGCACGAGCGGCGCGAAGAGGTCATCCAGTACCTCTACGAGAAGTGGGGTCGGGACCGGTCGGGCATGGTCTGCAACGTCAACGCCTACCGGGGAGCGAGCGCGCTGATCGACGCGGGCAAGGCGCTCGGCCTCCCGCATCAGCGGGTGATCCAACTGACAAAGCGCATCGGCCATCACCGGGGCGACGGGATGGCGGCGGGAATCGCCCAGGAACTCGGCGTCACTGCGGGGACGGTGGCGTGGCTCGCGACGCTCGTCGCGGCGATGGAGGACGTGCCCCGGCATGCCTCGATCCATAATGGCGGATTCGTCGCCACCGCCCGCCCGCTCGCCGAGTGCATCCCCCTGGAGAAAGCACGCATGAAGGACAGGACGGTGACGATCTGGGATAAGGACGATATCGAGGCCCTCGGCTACGTCAAGACGGATGTGCTCGGGCTGGGGATGCTCACCTGCATTCGGAAGTGTTTCGACCTCGTCACGGAGACAGCGGGGACGGCGCTGACGCTGGATAGCGTGCCGCTCGAGGATCCGGCGGTCTACGACATGTTCTGCATGGGTGACACGGTGGGGGTCTTCCAGATCGAGAGCCGGGCGCAGCAGGCCACCTTGCCGCGCACCCAGCCGCGCACGCTCTATGACCTCGTAATCGAGACTGCCCTGATCCGCCCCGGCCCGATCCAGGGCGATGCGGTCCATCCGCTGATTCGGCGTAGGCAAGGCAAAGAAGAGGTGACCTACCCGCACCCGGACCTCGCACCGATCCTGAAACGCTCGTACGGGACGGTCCTCTACCAGGAACAGGGGATGCGCTGCGCGATGGTGATTGCGGGATTCACGGCGGGGGAGGCGGATCTCCTACGCCGGGCGATGGGCTCAAAGCGCTCAACGGTGGCGATGGGCAATCTCAAGGAGCGGTTCGTCAATGGAGGACGGGAGCGCGGCTACGAGGACGCGGTGATCGAGACGGTCTGGACGATGATTCAGGGGTTTGCCTTGTACGGCTTTCCCGAATCGCATGCAATCGCGTTTGCCCTCTTGATCGCGGTGTCGGGGTATCTGAAGCGCTATTACCCCGCGCAGTTTTTGTGCGCACTCCTGAACAGTCAGCCCATGGGCTTCTACTCGCCTGCGATGCTCATCTCCGACAGTGAGCGGCACGAGGTCGTCGTGCTGCCGCCGGATATCCAGCGGAGCGGCTACGATCACCGGATGGAGCGAACGGAAGAAGGAACGTGGGCGGTGCGGCTGGGGCTGCGCATCATCGCTGGCGTCGGCACGAAGGAGAAGCAGCGAGTCGAGGCGGAGTCCCGGCGTGGGCCGTATGCCGACCTGCACGACGTGCTGCGGCGGTTACCGCTCAGTCGGGACGTGCTGACCAACCTCGCGGCGATCGGGGCATTTGCGTCGCTCGGCTTCGCGCGTCGAGAAGCGATCTGGGCTGTTGGGGTCGTGGATGGTCGCGAGGACCTGTTGCCCGATACGCTTCCTGACGCCCCGGCGCTGGCGCCCTTCACCGATGAAGAGGAGGTGCGGCTGGACTACGCGCTCATCGGCTGCGCGCCGGGCGGGCGGCACCTGATGACCTTCTACCGATCCCTGATGGAAGAATGGGGAGTCGTGAACGCGAGAAGCCTCGATGCGATCCCGCACGAGGCGACCGCGAAAGTTGGCGGGGTGGTCGCGATCCGGCAACGGCCCGGCACGGCCAAAGGGGTGATGTTCATCACGATCGAGGACGAGACCGGCGTGGTGAATATCGTCATCATGCCGGATATCTATCAGCGGGAGCGACAGGCGCTGCGCCTCTCCTCCTTGCTCGCCATCGAGGGGACGGTGGAGCGGGTGGATGGGGTGACGCATCTGCGGGCACGGCGGGTGCGTACATTTGGAGCGGACAAGGAAGCCGGCGCGCTGCTGTCGAAGCAGTTCGCATGAGCGGCTGGCACCGAGGGAGGAGACGATGGCGAGACGGTATAGCACCGAAATTCGCGGCGACGGCGCGACACGGACGTGGACCATCCCGCACGGCCTGCCTGATCGCAAGCCCACAGTCTCTCTGCGAGACGCCGCGAACCGAGACGTCAGTGGCGCAATGCGATTCGGCTGGCCGAGTGCGCACGAGGTGGCGATCTCCTTCGTCCAGCCACCGCCCGTGGGAGCGCGCTATCAGGTGGCGATCGTGGTACGAGACGATGCCCGGCCATCAGGTGCCGATCGACCGTGAGCGACCGTTGATTGTCCGGACACCTATGGCACCTCCTTACCGATGAAACCCGGTTCATCCGTGGCACGGTAATGCGCCCGCATCTGCGCAGCGAACTGCGGCAGCGGCGTCGCGAGGCGGGCGACGAGCGCGGAGAGCGGGACGGGCGGGTTCCGTCGGCGGGCGGCGCTGTCGCGCAGGATCTCGGCGAACGTCCCGATCGCGGTGTCTGCCAGCCCCGCGAGGAATTCGTCAGGGTGGAAGGCACGGACGCCGAAGGGCGCGAGGGTGGCAGCAGGGAAGTGGCGTAGGTTGAAGGTGAGGATGTCCGCCCCGATTGACGCGGCCGCAGCGGCAACGTGACGATCTTTCGGGTCGTTCGTCATCTGCGCGGTGAACCCCTCATACGCGGTGACACGGGCATCGGGAAAAATGCGGTTCATTTCGGCGATGAGGCTCGTGGCCGTCGCCGCGCTCGTGAACCGCATCACGTTGCGTTGCACCTCGGCGAGGATCGCGTCCGTCCATCGCACACGGACAAGATTGGCGATATCGGCGTCGAGGAAGAGGTCGCGCGTGGAGAGGGGGACGAGCACATTCGCATCGAGGAGGACGGGTGGTGCGGGCACAGTTCAGGAAGGATCGCGGTAGAACGATGAGTAATCCACGTCGTCGAGTCCCGCCTCGATACTCGCCCGCGTCAGCTCGCGCAGCTGTTCGCGACGCTCGGCCCGTCGCCGCTCCGCGAAGGTGTGCAGCGCTTCCCGCGCTACATAGATCGTATTGCCATCGCGCAGGAGCGAGATGCCGGCCTCGGCGAAGAGCGCGACGACATTCGCTTCGTCCACGTTGAGCGCATCCGCCGCTTCTTGCAGTGTGGCACGGTCGCCCGACACCGCGTCTTGCGACCGATGATCCGTGTGGACCCCGCGTGCCGGGGAATGTGAATGGGTCTGCTGGCGCGGCATACAGTCCTCCTCAACGACAACCCTCTCAGTCTACACCACGAATCGGCTTTCTGCGAAAGCACACGATGGTCCTGCATCGACTTTCTCCACATGGGATCGAACTTCGCTGCAATGGTTGACAATTGTATGTACGAACGGTACCTTTGCAGCGTGTACATTGGCAAAACTAAATACGATTGACTTATGTATTTTGCGGATCGTCGAAGAGGTGGGAGTATCGACGGGATGCACGAAGCCGAGGTCGAGAAGGCAATGGTGGAAAGGGTCGGTGCGACGGGATCGTCGTCGCGCGAAGTCGATGCGGACCTTCCTTCGCGTTCGGTGCATTCGGCCGCTCTCCGCGATGCGGACAATGTGCTCCTGCTCAATCCGCCGGTGCTCGACACGCGGATGCACTGGGCGCGGTTTCATCAGCCCACGTTGCTCCTGAGGATCGCCACACATTTTCGCACGCGTGGTCGCGACGTCCGGTTGATCGATGCCCTCGATCACCCGATTGACGATCGGCTGAAGCGCACGCGCGTGGCATCGCTCGACTTGGATGGTACCCGCATCAATAAATGGCGCTTCGGGCGGGAAGGGACGGCGCTCGTCCGTGACCTCCGTGGGCTTGCTGCCGCAAGGTGGTCCCCGGATGCGATCTTCGTCGCGTGCGAGGAAGTATTCTGGTGGGAGGGCGCGGCGGAGATGATCGCCACTGCCAGAGAGTGCTTCCCGGGTGTAACTATTATCCTCACGGGGGGGTACGCCGAACGTGCGCCGCAGCACGCTACGGACATTGCCGCAGCCGACATCGCGCTCTCCGATCCGTGCCCCGAGGTCTCAGTCCTCCCGATAGATCTCTCCCTCTATCCCCGTCATCCCCGCATCGCTGCCGTGACGCTGGGTGCCGGCACTCGGTCCGCCGCAGAGATCGTCGATGAGATGGTGGCGCACCGGGCAACGCACGGCATCCGGAGTTTCACCTTCCCCGAATATCGCGTCGCGTCGCGGCTCCCATCCCTGTTTCGGGCGGTGCTCGAGCGCATCATCGCATGCGACCTCCGCTGCACCCTCTTCAGCCTCGGCAGCATCGCCGCCAGCGACCTCATCGCCGACTCCGAACTCGCGACCCTGATGCGGCGCGCAGGACATGCGCAGGTGTACTTCGCGGACGACCGCGACGAGCCGATAGACGACTACATGACCGGAGCATTCCTCGAGGCCACACGCCTCGCGATAGAAGGATGCCACCAGGCGGGGTTCCCAGCGCGCACCGACGCGCTGATGGCCACCGTCTGCCTCGGGCGGGCGGGCGAGGATCTCGCCGCTCGCGCCCGGCTGGCAACAAGCGTCGCCCACCATGCGGGATCAGTGGTCTTCTGGCCCTATCAGCCATCTCTACCTGAATGTCCCAACGTGCCGCTGGAGGATCAGAATGGCAAGCTGTTTCCGCTGCGAACGCGCAACGAGGCGACGTATCGGACTTATCTTGAGTTGCTCGGGCTCACCACGGTGCTGAACGCGAAGTACCGTACACACACCTTCGATTTCATGGGCGATGCGCTCATCTCGCGCATGTTCCGCGACAGCGTCCAGCGCAGAGCGTGGGAGCCGGATCCGAGCGTCAAAGGGACGGTACTGCTCCCCGCTCCCATTAGGCGGGATTAGACGATTATGACTACACTTCACACCGGTGCCACCTTCAATCCCTCGACGGTGAAGCCCGGATCGCGGCGCGTACTCCTCGTGAGCCCTCCCGTCTACGACGCCCAGTACTGGGCGCGCTGGAGCCAGCCCGCCGGCCTCCTGCGAATCGCCACACTCCTGCGTGGTCGAGGCTATCACCTCGACCTCCTCGACTGCATGGAGACGGACGCGAAGGGGTATGTGAGGAAAACGCAGCGGAAACGGGGGGACGGCAGCCCCCATATCGTCGTACGGGACGACATGGTCCGGCGCATATGGCATTTCGGGCTGCCGTGGGACGAAATCCAGCGCCGGATGAATGCGCTCGCGCAACCGCCCGATGAGGTGTGGATCAGCTCGATCATGACGTATTGGTGGGAGAGTACCCGCGACATGGTGGCCCTCGTACGACGGCTCTTCCCGCAGGCGACGATCCTCGTGGGCGGACTCTACCCGACGCTCGCCCCCGATCATGCGCGCGAGCGCCTCGGCGCGGACGTCGTCCTCACCGGCGAACTCCACGACGCGAGCGATCTCTGGACCGATCTTTCCCTCTATCAGACGCCGCCGAGCTACGCGATCCTCACGACGTCACGAGGCTGCCCGTGGGATTGCAACTACTGCGCGGCGCGTGCCCTCAACGGCGGTTCGAATAAGGTGCGGGGGAGGACGCCCGAGGACGTGCTCGACGAGATCGAGGACAAGATGGGACGGTTCGGCATCCGCCGGTTCGGTTTCTATGAGGACAACGCCCTCATCCTGCGCGGGCACCTGCAACGTATCCTCGAATTGATCCTCGAGCGCGGCCACAAGCTCCGGCTGTATGCCCCTGAGGGATTCGAAACCCGCATGCTTACCGAGGACCTCCTGCATGCGATGAAGCTCGCGGGGTTCGAAAAGGTACATCTCCCCTTCGAAGCACTCAAGTGGGAGACGACCCTCGGCTGGAACCGGCGCCACGCGAGTACTGCGTCCTTCGAGCGCGCGTTCGAGGCAGCGGTGCAGGCCGGATTCAAACCTCGGTCGGAAGAAATCAACGCGTTCGTCCTCTTCGGCCTGCCCGATGACAAACTGGAGGACATCGTCGATAGCGCGCTCTACATCCATGGTACTGTCGGCTCGATCATCCCGATGCTCTTCACGCCGGTGCCAGGGACACATATCTACCAGGAGCAGACCGCATATCTCCACGGGGAGATGGGCTGGGATCTACACGACCTCAACGGCAAGTTTCTCCCCTTTCTCGAATACAATCGCCGCCGCTATCCCGATTTGCACGCCACCGATTACCTCCAATTGGAAGCATTGATGAGTATTCTCAACGATGGCAAATTTCTCTCGCGTGCGGTTAATCTCTGCGATGAGGGCGTGGCTAATAGGGCGTTTCGGGAGACAATTCTCTCTGTTATCTAATGTTTAACCGATAGGCTCATCCTGTCATGCTCGTTACCCATATGCAGAAACGCATCTTTTGCTCTGGCTGCCCTTATCACTTCTATTTCTTGTATTGACATGATTTAGAGCGAGTGATAGACTGATTGCGCATACGAGAGGCGTGATGAGTAAACAAGCACAAAACCCGGACGGATTCCAGATGGGCGACAAAGTGCGTATTCGGGCCGGTATTCATGCCAGGGTGCGTGGTGTAATTCGGGCAGAGCGAAATGGTGTCTTTGTCATCGAATCGAACGATGGGGATTTGGTGCATGTCGAGGCGGATGATCTTACCAACTATAGCCTCGCGGCACGGCGGGCATGGCAGACCGCTCCCAAACAAGCAGGGCGTCGTCCACTGCAAACCCCGCGCAAAAAGATGGTGAGCTTGCGTGTCGATGTGGATGTTTGGCGAGGCCTCAGCCAAGCTGCAGAATTCGGCCTGATACCGAGCCGCGAGCAGGCGGTGAATCAGTGGCTCCGCGAGCACCTGAGCGCGTTGCTAGATAAACAGCGCGGGGGGATTGCGTGGCCGGTACTCGTCGAAGAGGGGGGACGCGATGGCAAAGATGCTGACGACTGAACGGCAACAACTGTCATTCCTCCCCGAGTTGGATCGGCAACTCGACGAGCAGCGTGGGCGCGCCGTGCAGTTGCCTATCGACGCCTCGGACATCGGTGGTGCATTGCTTGCGCTCCTGTCGAACGGCTTGTACACGAATCCGCTCGATTGCATCCGGGAATACGTCCAGAATGCCGTGGACGCGCAAGCGAGGAATGTGAGCATCAAGATCACGGGGAACTCCGTCACGATCCATGACGACGGCACTGGCATGGACCTTCGCGATCTCCTGCGGGCTCGGCAATTCGGCCTTTCGCCGAAGTCCCTGGCGGAGTATGTCGGCTTCCGAGGTATCGGCATCTATTCCGGATTTGACTTGTGTCAGCGCCTGCGGATCACGAGCACGAAGGAAGCGGATCCGCATGTCCATGTCCTCACCTTCGAGTTTGCGGCGATGAGGGCGCAGTTGGAACAGGATAAGAATCTTCCGTCCGACGCACCGAAAACGTCCCTGATCGAGTTGCTCTCGAGCCATACGCGCGTGAGTCGCGAACAGGACGGATATGGGGAGGATGCACATTTCACCGTCGTCGAATTGCAAAATATCAACGATATCCATATCCGTGAACTAGCGGACCGCAACAAGATGCGCAACTACCTCTTGCATAACCTCCCAGTCGATTTCGCGGACGATTTCGAGTACAAGCAACAGATCAATGAACATCTTGCCCTCAACGTGTCAGGCTTTCACGCGGTCAGAATCACGCTCCTGTCAGATGGCTTGCCCGATGAACTTGTCGCGAAAGAAGCCATCGAAGGACTCCGCGCCCCAGAGTTCGGGTTTATCACGACCGGGACCCCGCAGCAGAAACAAATCGCCTACTACTGGGCCTGTCTCTCGAATCGGCGCGGCCGCGTCCAGCCAAAGTCCCTGAGCGGCAAGGGCCTGCCCACGGAAGATTCAGTCAGCTACGAAGGATTTCTTTATAAGGTAAAAGGGTTCACCATCGGCGACAGGCAGAAGCTGCGTGTCATGTTCCAGCGTAAGCCCCAGCTTTACCCTTGGTACACCGGGGAGATTTATGTCCTCGATCCACATGTCATCCCGAACGCCGAGCGGGACGATTTCGAGACGAACCCCGCCAAGCGGTCGCTCGAGATCGCGGTGCGGGAAAAACTCAAGGAACTGGAGACGGCGGCGGAGAAGGTGCAGGCACGGGACGTGGCCGACGAGAGGATCACCAATTATCAAGAGGATCTTGCGCGCATCAATGAACAGATACAAGCAAATTTACAGGGCGATCCACTGACGATCTACTCATCATTGGACAGGATACTCGAGGACATTAAGCGTCAGAAATCGAAGGCCAGTGACCAGAATCGACGCCTTGCCGATGAACTCGGGAAGCTCGCCGCAAATCTCCAGAAGCAGTTGCGCAAGCAGGTCGATTTGCCGGTACCGGAGGCGACGCAGAGAAAACGTGCGGCGCGCAAAGTGCAACCTGCGGACCGCGGCCCGATTCCTGTCATAGCACTCCCACCCCCGACTCCACCGAAGACGTTGCCGGGGGTCCTGAAAGATGCTGGCTGGGAAGCCGAAGTGGAGTTGCTGCGCCTCGCACACCTTATCCAAGACAGTCTCGAGAGCGTGCTCACCCTCCATAGCGCGCTCTATCGCAACATCATGAACGATATCGAAGCCAAGCTGGCGGGCGCTGATTCGGATGAGTAGCCGACGAGGAAGATGTACGTGGGCGCATTCGAGGATAGCGAGAATAAGGCCGCCATTCGCCGACTATGGGACCGCGAGGTTCTGGTACGGTGGCAGTCTCGGTTTGATAACTTGCTCACGTACTTTGGCTTGCCGGGGGCAGCACTCATGGATCTTCTCGATTGGCGCGAGGTGCTCGATCCGCGTCGAACCGGTGTCCAGAGCATGGGCCGTACAAAGGGACAGCGGGATGACGCGTGGGACATTATCAGCCGGATGCAGGCGAGGGCCCATGTGTTTGGCCTCGCTTCGGGTTTCCAGGTCCTGCGAGGTGATATCGAAGACGTGATCCTCAACGCGGTTGATTTGGATGGAAACCCTCCGCAGATGAACGATGGGCAGGCAGCATCGACAATGCGTTTCAAGTACGACCTCGTCAACCTCGATTTCTGCGGTGGTATCGGCTACCGGGAAGCGGCCGGAGTGAAAAGAGTTGATGCCATAAAAAAACTCTTTGAACGACAGCAAGCACACAATTTTGTCTTGCTCCTGACGATTAACGTACGCGATACACTCGGCGATGAAATCGCGCATTACCTCCAGCAACTGCGTGCCCACTTCAACGACAACGAATGGCGAGATACCGTCGACTGGTACCTCGCACGCGGGAACGGCGAGCGGGAGTACCGGCTGAAGGCGGTGGTTCCGACCTTCATTCGGATGACCGCAGAAGCAAGGAACTTCCGCTGCACCTGCCTTCCCCCGATTATATATATCGGGCATAATCAAGCCCACATGCTCCATTTCGCCTTCGAATTGGAGACCGAACAGGTCAACGGGCGGATCGCGAGTCTCCGCGGGTTCAGCAATCAGAATGACCGAGACCTGCTCGCGTTGCCGCTCCTCAGATGCGAAACCGGACAGTTGGCGGTCGCGGCGCAGCAGCATCCGGGATTTCTGCCATCCGTGATGGATAGTTTGTTAGATTTTCTCCCGGATGGAGCCCGTGCGGCTATTCTCGCTCCGACGCTCGATCCATTGATGACGAGGGGACGACCATGAGCGATAAGTCAGCGATCGAGTGGACCGACGCGACGTGGAATCCTGTGACCGGTTGTACGCAGGTCAGCCCGGGCTGCGATCATTGCTACGCACTCACCTTTGCCGAGCGATTTCGTGGCGTAGCGGGACACCCATACGAGCAGGGTTTCGATCTCAAGCTCTGGCCGGATCGCATTGAGTTGCCATTGCAATGGAAGAAACCGCGACGCATATTCGTCAACTCGATGTCCGACCTGTTCCACAAAGATGTCCCGGACGACTACATTCGTCGGATTTTCAATGTGATGGGTGAGGCGCACTGGCATAATTTTCAAGTGCTCACGAAGCGCAGTCCGCGCCTCGCGTACCTCGGCCCCACCCTCCCTTGGGCACCCCACATCTGGGTCGGCGTCTCAATTGAGCAGGACCGGTTTGTGTGGCGTGCCGATCATCTTCGGAAAGTACCGGCCCATGTCCGGTTTATTAGCGCCGAGCCCTTGCTTGGTCCGCTGCCGAATCTGAATCTCGACGGGATCCACTGGCTGATCACCGGTGGCGAGAGTGGATACGGTTATCGGTTATGCGATCCGGAGTGGGTGCGGGACCTCCGTGACCGTTGCAACCGTGCAGGCGTGGCATTCTTCCACAAGCAGTGGGGGGGCCGTACCCCGAAGGCGGGGGGACGCCTGCTCGACGGGAGAACCTGGGACGAGTTTCCTGCCGCAGGCAGTGCCAGCGCGTCGGCGGAGCAGACAGCACTCCCGTTAGCCTGAGGAGTTTTCCGATGGCGAATTCAAACCTAGCGCAGCACCGGCAATGCCGCCGCCTGCCGTACCAGGGGACGACGCAGGAGGTCATGGGGCGTCAGCTGTGCGCCGCGATATTCGCGCTCGATCAGCTCGTGCCTCTGCTCCCGGTTCATAGCCCGGCGATGGCGGCGGCATTGTCGCGGAAGAGTTCGCCGTCGCGGATGTAGCGGCGGAGCATCTGGACGGAGCGGTGGCCGGTCTGGCGCATTATGTCGCGCTCCTGCGCGCCGCCCTCTGCTGCCGCCGTCGCTAATCCCGCGCGTAGCGAGTGCCCGGCGTACTTGCTCGGGTCCAGTCCCGCCGCTTCCGCCGCCCGCTTCACTACGAGCGCGACCGCCTTATCCCCGAGCCGGGCCTCCCCGATCTGCCCATGCCGATTGACCGGGCGGAAGACAGGCCCTTCAATAATTGAGGACATATCCATATAGTCCCTCACCGCCGACACCGGGCAGGTCAGCGCGTGCCGCCCGAAGGGGATGCCCTTCTTCATGCCTTCCCCCTCCTGATCGCCCTTCGCGCGGCGCAGCGTCACGGTCATGCCGCGCTCGCCGAATGCGAGGTCGGCGACATCGAGCGACACGAGCTCGGAACGGCGGAAGGCACCGGCGAAGCCGAGCAGCAGGAGCGCGCGATCGCGGGTACCGATGAGATTGTTGGGGAGCACCGCGAGCATCGCCCGCAGGTCGGCGAGCACGGCGGGGGCCTTCTGGGTCGGCGCGACGCCGTGAGTGCGGCGGATGCCGCGCATCGTCAGATGGACCGCCTCGCTCTTCGTCGGCGCCTCATAACCCGCAGCCCGGTGTGCCTTGGCGATCGCGGTGAGGCGACGCCCAACAGTGCTGACCTTCGCCACTGCGGCGAGGGCCGAGAGGTAGAGAGCAACCGTCTCCGGCGTGGCGGGCAGTGCAATGAGACCGTGCCGATCGCACCAGGCGGTGAAGTCCGCCCAGTCGCTGTGATACGCGCGGCGCGTATTGGGAGCGGTCGCCGCATCCACATAGGCGCGGGCTTGCGTTGCCACATCGACAGGGATAAGGCTGGATGGGGTTGTCACGATGACCGCATGCTCGCTCATGCGACGACTCCTTGCTGCCGGAGACACTGCACCGCCTCGGCGGGGCGCATGATCGCCGCCGCACCGCGATCAATGAGCGATTGCTTCTTTGTCGCCTTGAAGAAGTTGCCGTCGGTCGTCAGGAAGATGTCGCCGGCGTGAAAGATGTGGCTCCAGAGGGTGAGCACGTCTCGCTTGTGATTCTTCCATGCCCGTTCGCGCCGCGGCGCGTCCCACGCACGGCGGGCGGCGCAGTAGCCCTCCCATGTCCCATCGCCGTCGTCGGGGAAGAGCGTGTGGTGGATCCACTGCTCGAAGGCGAAGTCCTCGTCGCTGCCCAGGATGAAGCCGGAATCGAGGCGCGTGTCCATGTCAAGGTAGACAATGCTCGAGAGGACCTCCGCCCCATCGAGACCGATCCGGCGCAGCCGCGCGTAGAACTCCTCGATGAAGGGGATGCGCGCCTCGCCTTGTGGACGCTCGAAGCCGCTGACACAGACGACGCGGAGTGTCACCGCCCGAACGTTATGGGCGGCGATCAAGTCCCGAAGCGCGGTCGCTGTCGGCTCCTCCCCCTGCTCGAGCGCGATGAGGCAATTATTGTCGAGAGTGAGCTTCCGCAATCGACTCCCTTTCTCATATGGATCCTAACGCCCGATAAGCTTTCCTTATCGGCACTCAGCGTAGCACACGGTCATGCGTACGTACAGGGGTGCATGTCGATGCAAAATGCGTCGCTGCGGATGGGACGGAGCAGAACTGGTGTGTCGTCGTATCGGGGTTTGTTACGACGTGACCCCGGTGCCGGGATTGGGATGAGTGGCGGGCAGGTCAATAGAAAAGACCCACGGGCCGTTCATGGTACACATCGGGACGAACCGCTCCTGCACGGGATCGGGACGGCTCCAAACCAATGCCCCGATCGCCAGTCGGAGGGCATGCGCCCGGGGATCGAGCGCCGGTGTGCAGCGGCAGGCGAGTCGCCATTGCCGGTCGCTCCTCGCACCCTCGCTCGATGCGCCGTAGGGCTGGCTTATGTAGCGTCCGCCGCAGTCGTCTGTGAGGTCGAGCGTCACAGTGGGAGCGGTGTCGACGAACGGCACCGCGCCGTGCGATTGCGCTTGCAGCGTGATGACGAAGCCCCCGCGTTAGATTTCGAGCGCGAGCGCCAAGATCTCGACATCGTTGTACTTCTGCGCCTTGGGCAATCGGCAGTACGGCAAAGAGTCGGTCAAGTCGCACCTGTCGCAGGAGGACCACGACTGAGAGTGGATGCTCGTCCGACATGATCTCATCTCCTCCTCACTAGGATCCGCGCTGGGCACGGGATTCGATAACGGCTCTCTACCTACCGGGATATGTCTCTTCCTTTTGCCGCTCCTGCGGATCCGCCATGAACAGACCAGCGAGTGGGATATCGAGCGCGGTCGCGATCTTCGCCAACTGCTTGACCGACGGATTGCGTTCCCCCCGCTCGATGCCCGCAAAGTAGGTCCGGTCCAGTCCGGCCTTGGCGGCAAACTTCTCTTGTGACAGCCCCGTCCGCAGCCGCAACTGCCGGATGCGTTTCCCCAGCGTGACGACAATATCTTCCATGCCCCGAATTGCCTCACGAGAGATGACACTTTGAGCCGGTTCTTGCCTCACCAATAATGTCACCCGACGCGGATCCATTATCACGCGAAGGGAGGAAGGGTGAGTGCTTCAATGAGTTTCCTGGCCAAACGTGAACTACTCGCGCGTGTCGCGCCCCGTTATCAGAGCGCGCCGCCGTCGCAAAAGTCGGTCATCCTCGATGAGTTCGTCGCCGTCACCGGCTACGCGCGCAAGTATGCGATCCGGCTCCTCGCCCATCCCGTTCCCGTCCCCATGCCGCTGACCCGACCGCGTGAGCGTTTCTATGGCCACGCGGTGCAAGACGCGCTCGTCATCGCGTGGATGGCGGCCAATCGGATCTGCGCCAAGCGCCTCGTGCCCTTCTTGCCGGAGTTGGTCCCGGCGCTCGAACGGCATGGTCATCTCACGCTGCCCGATCCAGTGCGTGTGCAACTCCTCGCGCTCAGTCCGGCGACTGCTGATCGCATCCTGCGCCCGTATCGCGAACGGGATGCACCCCACGGCATGACGACCACGCGCCGCGGTCTGCTCATCAAACAGCAAGTTCCGGTCCGGACTTTCACCGGTTGGGATGACGTTCGCCCCGGTTTCTTCGAGGCCGATCTTGTCGCGCACTGCGGCCCATGGGCGGAAGGCGCCTTCCTGCAGACACTGGTTCTGACTGATGTCGCCACTGGCTGGACCGAGTGCCTGGCGTTGCTGCATCGCAGCCAGCACATGGTCATCCAGGCGCTTGATCGCGCGCGCATTCTGTTGCCGATGCCGCTCCTCGGCTTGGACACCGACAACGGGGGCGAGTTCCTGAACACCGATCTGCTCGCCTACTGCGAACGCGAGCAGATTACGTTCACGCGGGGACGGGTCGCCAAGAAGAACGACCAGTGCTTCGTCGAGCAGAAGAACGGGGCGATTGTGCGGCAACTGGTGGGCTATGATCGGTTTGAGGGAGAACATGCCTATCGCCAACTGGCCGAGTTGTATCGGGCGGTGCGGCTCTACGTGAACTTCTTCCAGCCCTCGATGAAGTTGCGGCTCAAGGAGCGTGAGGGCGGGAAACTGCGGCGGCGCTACGATCCGGCAAAGACCCCCTTCCAACGGCTGCTCGCGCCAGAGGTCTTGAGCACCGACGATCGTGTGCGATTGACGGCGATCGCCCAGGCGCTCGACCCAGTCCAACTGTTGCGGCAGATTGAGCAACTCCAAGATGCGCTCTGGCAGCACGCGCTCACTCAGCTGCCCGCGAGCGCGCCGGAGCGCATCCGACCGACGAGCAGAGACACGCCGACGGTTCATTTCACCCTGGAGGCATCCGCCAACAGTGAGACGACCGCGCAGCGCGAGCCGGAAAGAGGGAGGAAAAACCGGCGCACGAAGGGGGTGAAGGGGCCGCGATTGTATCGCACGCGACCGGACCCGTTCGCGGACGTGTGGCACGAGGTCGAAACGGAACTGATGGCGCATCCGGAGCGGACGGCGAAAGCGGCGTTCGAGAATCTGCAGCACCGCTATCCGGGCGTCTTCCCGGCGACGCAACTGCGGACGCTGCAACGGCGGGTGCAAGAGTGGCGGATGCGCACGATCCTCACGTTTGACGATCGGTGGTTAGCGGAAGAAGTGCTCGTGAGGGAGTCGGTTCCGTTGCCCTTGCGAGCGATCATGGAGCGACGAGAGGACGGAGAGCGCGGTAAGATCAGCGATGAGGCAACGGCTGCGGCCGGGTAAGATTCTCTCGTGAGGCAATCCGATCACGGCGCCACAGGCAATGAAAATGACCGACGCTGTTCGATCACCTAGCCGCAGCAGAGGAGCGATCGGGTCCCACCCTCGATATCACGGCCCCGCTGACTCGCCATCGGTTACCTGCTATTGAAGGGTGTTTTCAGGTTAGACGAAGAACGGGTATCAAACCAGATCGGAGTGGTACAGGGGAGAGAAAGACACCGAGCGCACCACAGAAGGGTGCGCTCGGTCATCCTCGTTACATCAGGACCGCAGACATCAGCCTTTGTGCGCCGACCAGTAGCGTTCCGCTTCCGTCTCCATCTGCGCCAAGCGGGTGTAGTAGTCGGCATACTCCTTGATGTGCGCCCAGGCGATCTTGCCCGTCAAGAGCGGATCGTCGTGCGTCACATCCGTCTCCGGGTCGTGCGAGCCGTGTTCCATCTCGACCGCCAGTCCTTTGCGGAACTCGGCAAGATCGACGGTGTCCCAGTTGATCCCGATCTGCCCGCCGATCCGCTGCGCCTCGTCCGCCGTGAACTGCTTGCCTTCTGCCATCGTGTTTCCTCCCTCCGGTCACTGCAAGGGGAGCGATTGTGCCTCGATACCCCACTCGGAGTCGTGCAAGTAGGATGCCACGCACCTTCGGCGTGGAGCGACGATAATGGTGCGATACGCGGAGTCTGAACGAAACGGCATCGGTCGATGATGCGATAGCCTGCGGATGTGTTGTAGCATGCGCTGTGGTGCCGAACGGGGCACGCCGGAAGTTCCAATCGCACCGGCCGTGATGGGGAAGGGGGAGGGATGCGTGCCTTCGTGCGTCACATGCTCAGCGATGGCTCACAGGAACTGCGCCGCAACGTCGTGCGCATCTACGCCGTCCTCATCCTGTTCAATGTGCTTCTCTGGGGCCTGACGCTCCTCGTCTCGACGCGCTTCTCCTTCGTCCTGAGCACCGGTCTACTCGCCTACACGTTCGGCTTGCGTCATGGCGTCGACGCCGATCACATCGCCGCCATCGACAACGTCACCCGCAAACTGATGCAGGAGGGCAAGCGCCCCGTCGGCGTCGGCTTCTTCTTCTCGCTCGGTCACTCCACTATCGTCGTGGTTCTCAGCGCGCTCGTCGCCATCGCCGCCAGTATCGTCGAGAGCAGCATCCCTCGCCTGCAGGGCATCGGCAGCGTGGTCGGTACCGGTGTCTCTGCCCTCTTCCTCTATATCATCGGTATCATCAACCTGCTCGTCCTGATCGAGATCGTCCAGATGTTCCGCCACGTCACACGAGGCGGCACATACCACGAGGAGACGCTGGAGCAATTTCTCGCCCAGCGCGGCATGATGAATCGTTTCTTCGGGAAACTCGTGCGCGCGATTGATACGAGTTGGAAGATGTATCCCCTTGGCGTCCTCTTCGGCCTCGGCTTCGACACCGCCAGCGAGGTCGCGCTGCTCGGCATCTCCGCCGCGACGGCAGGCAAGGGGATGCCGATCATCTTCGTGATGCTCTTTCCGCTGCTCTTCGCTGCGGGGATGAGCCTGGTGGACACGACCGACTCGATCCTGATGCTCGGGGCATACGGCTGGGCATTCGTCAAGCCGATCCGCAAGCTCTACTACAACATGAACATCACGCTCGTCTCGGTCTTGGTCGCCCTCGTGATCGGCACCATCGAACTGTTGAGCATCGTCGCGGACAAGCTGACGCTGCAGGGGAGTGTGTGGGATTGGGTAGGCAACGTGAATTTCGAGCGGATTGGCTACCTGATTATCGGCATCTTCGTGGTCAGTTGGCTCGGCTCGTCGCTCGTCTACCGGCTGAAGAAGTACGACGCGATCGAAGCGACCGAACCCGTCGTACAATGACCGAAGCGGCGCGGTCGCCACCCCGCGATCCACAGGAGCAGCGATGATGAGCGCAACGCCCGCGACGACGACGCAGTACCACTATCAACAGGACACGGATGCCTTGCTCACCCGGCTCCGCCGGATCGAAGGGCAGGTGCGAGGTGTCCAGAAGATGGTCACGGAGGGCCGCTACTGCCTCGACGTTGTTACGCAGCTCCAAGCGATCACTGCGGCGACGGACAAAGTCGCGGAGAAGCTCCTGGAAAGCCATATTCGCGGCTGTGTCGCCGATGCCATCCGCGAGCAGGGTGGGGATGCAGCGATCACCGAACTGATGCATCTCCTCGGGAAGGCGATCAATCGCTAAGTCATGGCGGCGCAGGGAAGCGTGTCCATGCCCCGGAGGAGCAGTCGCCCCGCCTCTGTGCGGTTGGCGACCAACCGGCAACATTCGTCATTGAACGTGCGCTATCCTTCCGCGCGTAGCAGGTGATCCACCCGGGGACCGGACGCGCGACCCCACCACGCGGCGATCGCTGCGAGGAGAAGGAGTGTGTCTCGCGCCGTCTCCGCCGGTCCCGGCGAGCCGCCACCAAAAACGCCGAAGCAGCCGCAGCCACCCGCATACCCGGTCGCCCACAGATAGATGACGAAGACGAGGAAAAAGGCGAGGAGGGTGACCGCTGCGAGCGCCGACCAGCGCAGATTCAGCCCGATGATCAGGTGAATGCCGAGCAGGATTTCCAGCACCGAAACCGCCACCGTCAGCACTTGCGCCGCCGTGCCGCTGACATGGAGGGTTGCCTCGGTTGCTGCCTGTGCGGCCGTGGCGTCTTTCAGTTTGCCCGCCCCGGCGACGATCAGCGTCAGACCGACGCCGACGCGGAGAAGAAAGGCGACAATCGGGAAAGCGAGCGCTCGCGTACGGTCCACCAACTTCTGTCCTATAATCGAGAGTGCGGCACGGACCCAACGAAAGGATCACCCGTCATGGCTCGTTCGGACCACTCTACGGCAGACGCAGGCAATCGTGCAACCGCTTCATCCAGGCCCGCCCGCACGCCAGTGCCACCGGCGCGCCGTGGCTCCGTGACCAAGCCCGTCAAGAGGACGCCGTGGGGGATGATCATCACCGGCGCACTCGTGCTCGTCGCTGTCTTTGCCGTGATCGGATTTGTCGTGGTGAGCAGGACGAAGACGGCTGGTCAGGTGGAGAACCCGCCGACGCCGTTGGCCGCACCGGCAATCGGCGCGGTAGCCCCCGACTTCTCCGCCAAGGCGAAAGACGGCTCGACGATCACGAAGGCAGACATCGCCGGGAAGCCGACGCTGCTCGTCTTCTTCGCCTCGTGGTGTCCGCACTGCCAGGCGGAGGTGCCGAAGTTGAAGGCGCTGGCGGCGGCAAACCCGGACCTGAAGATGGTCTTCATCGGTGTCGGGTATAACGACACGCAGCAGGGCATCTGGGATTTCCAGTCGAAGTTCGCGCTGCCCGTCCCGACCTACGACGACGGGGGCAAAGCGGCGAGCGTCTACGGCATCACGTCATATCCGACGCTCGTGTCAGTGGATACGAACGGGGTGATTCGGGATCGTGATACGGGCGAGGTCTCGCCGGACCGGCTCACTGCCCTCGTCGCCAAGGCGCACGGACAGTAATCTGATACGACGCGACCGGGCGCCATCCCAAGAGAGGGTCCCGGCGGAGTCGTGGAGAATGTGATGCCCTGCAACCCGTTTCGCTGTCGCTCTTGCCATACCGCCCGCCTCGTCCTCGCACTGATGCTCGCGCTGGCCATGCTTCCGCTCGCCACGATCACCGTCTCCGCCCATGTCGCCCTGCTCGCCGCGACTCCCGTGCCGAACAGCACGCTTGGTCAGCCACCAACGCGCATTCGACTGCGCTTCGACCAGCCGCCCGACCCGCAGTTCAGCCAGATTACCGTCCTCGATACGAACGGGAAGGCGGTGACAGGGGGGAATGCGGCGCGTGACACCAACAATGCGACGACTCTCGAAGTGGTGATCGGGCCCCTCCAACCGGGGCTGTATACCGTCGCGTGGCAAGCCCTCGCGCCCGATGGCCATCTGACGAAAGGCAACTACGCCTTCACGCTCGCTGCGGGCGGTGGACGCGCCGCACCGTCTGAGCCACAGCCAGTGGACGCGTCTATCAGCGCAACGCAACCGGGCACACCGGCCACCGCAACGAGCGACACGCCAACGCTCCTCGCCATGCTCGTTCACTGGTGGCGGTATCTCTCCCTCGGCATACTGATCGGGGCGCTGGGCCTTGCCGTGTTTGTCCTGCGCCCTGCGGCGCGGACGGTCGCCAATGGTGACGCGCACTGGCAGCGTATGGAGCGTCGCCTGCACCGGTGGGTGTTCGGTGGCCTGATCGCCTTCGCGTTCGCCCACCTTGCGACGCTCCTCCTGCAAGCGGCTTCCCTGACTGACGTTCCCGTCGTCCACGTACCCGGCGATGCCGTGCGCCGCCTCGCCTTTGACACGGTCTACGGAAGCGTCTGGCGGATCGTTGTCGCCCTCGCCTTCACCCTCCTCGTCGTTATGCTCATCGGCAGTATCCCGCAGCGACGTATCCCGCGCCGCCCGTCCGCCCTTCGTCTCGTCGCCTCCACCCAACCGGTGGCGTGCATTGCCACGGAGCCGGGGGTATCACCCGCGCTCTGGTCGTGGTGGCTCAGCCTGATAATTGCGCTCGCCCTCGTCGGTGCGCTCACCTTCAGCAGCCACGCCGTGGAGAGTCAGCATCAGCCCGTCCTCGCCCTCCTTGCGGACGCCGTCCATCTCGGCGCGATGGGTCTCTGGCTCGGCGGACTGGTGGTGCTCGTCGCCAATCTGCGCGGCTGGTTGCGCCCCTTGGCCGGGCGTGCCCGCACGGCCCTGCTCGACGCGATCATTCGACGCTTCTCCACTGTCGGGCTGGTCGCTGTCGCCGCCCTCATCGTCACCGGTATCTATGCGATGACGCTGCACACGACCCGCGCGACGATTCTTGACTCATCCTATGGGCGGATTTTACTGCTCAAGCATGCCCTCGTCCTGCCGCTGATCGGGGTGGCCGGGATCAACCTCCTGGTCCTCAAACCTCGCCTCCGCAAGAAGTGGGCGCGCGAGTGGTTGCCCTATCTCATCACGATCGAGGCGGTGTTTGGCGTCCTGATTCTGCTTGTCACGGCGCTGCTGACACAACTGCCGCCCGCGCATCCGCTCATCGGCACGAATGCCGCCGCTGCCAACCCGAACCTCGCCGCTGCCCCGCGCCCGATTTCGCCCATCCTCGGCGCGGACGCGGATACCAGTAGCGGCCTGCAGTCCACGCAGACAGTACGCGGCGATCAAGTGGCGGCAATCCTCATGATCACCACGGGGCGAGACGGCAGTGCGCTGAATGCCAATATCCTCGATGCGGCGACGGTGCCGATCAGTGGGTCGCCCGCGCCAGCGACGGGAAATACGGGGCCACGTCAACTGACTGACGTGCAGCGGGTGACGGCACTCATTACCTTCACCGGAGCGGACCTCGGCCAATCGGCGGTCGTGCTGGACGGCCAGGAAGATGGCTGGTATCGGGCGCGCGGAGTCTTTTTCCCCATTCGCGGCCAGTGGCACATCACCCTCGTGGTGCGGCGTAACCAGGTCGCCGAAGATGCCCAGTTGGACTTCGCGTATGACTCGGACCCGACGCGCGCCGTCACGTCAACACCCAGCACATCGGCGACGAAGCCGACGACCGGGTTCATCTGGCCCCGCCTCCTGCCGAACGCGTATTATGGCCTGCTCTTCGCGCTCCTTGGCGCGGCGATGCTCGCCCTGACCTTTCGGCTCCGCCCCCGGCAGTCGGTTGGCACGCGCGGGATGCGGGGGGTACGGGCCTGCTGCGCGGTGCTGGCGCTCCTCGGCCTCGTCGTCTTTGGCTACAACTCAACGGACCGCACCGCGACATCGGGCCTGACGAACCCGACGCCGAACAATGCCGCCACCCTCGCGGTCGGTCAGCAAGTCTTCACACAGAACTGCGCGACCTGCCATGGAGCCGGTGGGCGGGGCAATGGACCGCTGGCGACGCAACTCCAACCGCGCCCGGCGGACCTGGCAAGCGGCCATCTGGCGGGGCACACGGACGGCGATATCTACCAATGGGTCACGCAGGGGATACCCGGCACGGGAATGCCCGCTTTCTCCGGGACGCTCAGCCAGGAGGAAATCTGGTCGGTGATCCGTTACGTCCGCACCTTGAAGGGCAACGCCGCATAGCGACCGGCGCCCGCATCATGGAGCGTGTGAGAAACGTCTACGGACCCATCTGAAGAATCTGGCCATCGCATCCATGTCATAGCGCTTCGTGACCGACTCCCTTTACACTGGGGATGTCGGTGAAGGGAGAATGGCGACGCAGGTGAGCGCCATTACCGAGCAGCGCGCGACGACAGAGATGCGATACGCTGTCATGATCGCTCCCGACGAGCGTGGTCAATTCGCATCGTCTGGATGTCGCCACGAGGTGGATATGCCGGAACTTACGACACGTACCGCGTTCCTTCGCCGCCTCCGCTGGAGCGCAGTGATCGTCCCGGCGCTCTTCATCCTCCTTTCCGAGACCGTCCGTCATCGCTCCTTCGATGAGAGCGTGCCGGTCTGGCTCGGCAACCTCATCTCCGCAGCGGTCGCCTTCTGCGCCTCGTCTGCCTTCGCCTTCATCATTTTCCACTTCATCGAACGCCTCGACGCCAATCTGGTGGTCCAGAATCGCCGGTTCGCCGCCATTAATGCCCTCGCCACCATCGCGCACCAGCAGAGTGACGAACAGACCCTCCTCACCGTCAGTCTGCCGATCATCCGCGACGCGCTCGGCGCCAGCGCCGCGACGTTCCACCCGGACGAGACTGCTACCCACCCCCCGGACCGATCCGTGATTACCCTCACCCACAATGGGACGATCCTCGGCACGCTCCGCGCACATGGTGGGGGACTGTCCCTCGACCGTGGCCTCATGATCTCGCTTGGCGATGTCCTCGCGGTCGCCATCGCGAACCGGCGGCTCACCGCCCAGATTGCCTGCGTCGCCATCCTCGAAGAGCGGGAGCGCATCGCACGGGAACTCCACGACGGGCTGGCACAGATGCTCGCGACGATCACCTTACAAAGCGAGCGGGCCCGTGCGCTCCTCGCCGACGGCAATACCAATGCTGCGCGGGTCGCGCTCGACCGGATCGGCGAGGCGAGCGGCACCGCGTACGCCGATGTCCGGGAAGCGATCGTCGGGTTGCGCACGGATACCGACGGCGACCTGCTCTCCGCGCTGCGGCAGACTGCGGATCGTTTCAGCGACGCGACGGACATTGTCGTCACCATCGCGGGCGACCTTGCTGGCGCCACCTTTCCCGCCCCGATGGCCGAACTGCAACTCCTCCGGGTGGTGCAGGAGAGCCTGACGAATGTACGCAAGCACGCGCACGCGACGCGGGTGGACATCCATCTCGCGCCGCACCCCGAGACGCATCGCCTGGAACTGACCATCCGGGATGATGGTATCGGCTTCAACCCCAAGAGCGTCCCGCGCCTCGGCCGGCACCACTTCGGCCTCCTCGTCATGCGTGAGCGCGTCGAGAGTCTCGGCGGGCACCTGCGTATCGATGCGTATCCCGGCGACGGCACGACGATCACCGTTCTCCTGCCGCTTGCCGCCGAAGCGCGCGGCGTGGCATGAGCACGCAGTGTGTCCGAGTGCTGCTCGTGGACGATCACGCGCTACTGCGCGAGGGATTGGCGGGGCTGCTCAACGCGCAGCCCGACTTCGAGGTCGTCGGTGAGGCGGCGAATGGGCAAGAAGCGATCGCACGCACGGGCGAACTGATGCCCGACTTGGTTCTGATGGATGTGGACATGCCGGTCATGGACGGGCTCGCGGCGACGCAGGCGATCAAGGCAACGCTGCCGTACGTGACGATCGTCATGCTCACCGTCCATGATGCGGATGAGAAACTCTTCGGGGCGATTCGCGCGGGCGCGCAAGGCTATTTGCTCAAGGACATCCGCGCGACCGAACTCGTCGAGGCGCTGCAGGGCCTCGCGCGCGGGGAAGCCGCCATTTCCCGCCGACTTGCCAGTCGCCTGATCCAGGAGTTCGCGCAGCAGGACACGTCACCGGCGATGCCCCTGACACCGCGCGAACGGGAGATTTTGGCGATGGTCGCGGCGCGCAAACGCAATAAGGAGATCGCGGACGCACTCTTTATCAGCGAGTTCACCGTCAAGAATCACCTACGCAACATCCTTGCGAAACTGCACCAGCGCAACCGTCGGGAAGCGGCCGCCTTCGCGCGGGAACGGGGACTGGTCGGTGAAACGGACTAGTTCTTTTTCGCGGCGAAATAGTCCCTTTTTACTCCTAATTCGCACGGTGGGCACTCGTCATTCCCGGCCAACGCCTCGTAGAATGAAGGCCGGCAATATGAACCTACCTGTTATCCAGTGCAAGGGGTGAGGAAATGCAACGACACAATGGACGGGGCCTGCTCATGATCGGTATCTTGGCGCTCCTTTTGACACTGGCGCTGGCGATCCCGGTCTCGGCACATGCGGCGTATAAGAGTTCGATCCCACCGGCAAACGGGACGGTGCAGCAAGCGCCCAGCCAGGTACTGATTACCTTCTCTGAGGAGACCGACCCCCTCAAGAGCGGCGGCTCCGTCACCGATGCGAGCGGCGCAACCGTTTCTACCGGCTTCGAGGTGGATCTCAATCAGCGCACGAATATGGCGATTGACCTCAAGCCGAATCTGTCGGGCGGCGTCTACACCGTCACATGGAACACCTTCACCGACGACGATAGCGGTGTGGGGAACGGCACGTTCACCTTCACCATCCAAGCCGCTGCGGGCACGGGCACGGCAATGACAAGTGCCGCGACAGCGACGGGCACGCATGCGACGGCAAGTAGCTCACCGGCAGCCGCAACGACGCCGACGAGCATCCCAGCGCCGACTGCCGCTCCCACCGCGACGACGGCAGCGACCGTGGCGGCGACCGCGACCCGACCCGCGAGCAGCGTTGTGGCAACGGGCACCGGGGGTGGGACGACCACGACCGCACCGACGACGCTTCCGCAAACGGGAGAGAGCGCCAGCGGTACACTGCTTCCGTGGGTGATACTCGTCATCATCGTTGGTGGCGGTGCCATTGTCGCAGGGAGTCTGTTGCGACACCGCATACGACGTTCGTAGAGACACGGCCAAGGAGCCTCCCCAGACAGCGCAGTGCGGTATGATGGGGCAAGCGGAGAGTGATTCATCGTCTGCACGACGGGGAGAGAGTGATGCAACAGACGCGCCGGTTTCTGCTCGTTGTCGCTGTCGGGGTTGCGCTCTTCTTGGGCAGCACCGTTGGAGCGACATCCCCGCCGGGGTTCGTCAGTTCCAATCCGACGGATGCGGCGACCATATCAAGCGATCTCTCGCAGTACACCCTCACCTTCAGTACACCGGTCAACCCGACAATGACCGGTGGCTACATCAGTGATGTCAATGGGGCGATTGTTTCAATCAGTATCACGGTCAGCGCCGATGATCCGACCACGATCATCATCGGCCTCGCGCCGAATCTTTCGATGGGGTGGTATATGGTGATGTGGAATACCGCGCTCTCCGGTTCCGACGATCCGTTGGCTGGCATGACTACCTTCAATATCGCCTAGGGTACTGGCACCGCGCGTAAACCGCTGATCGGTACGACGCGCGCAGTCTGGGCATCTCACGAGCGAGGGATCCGTGCAACGTTTGGCTCCGTCTGTATCGGTCGCTCCGCCACCCGCATCGGCCACGCTCCCCCCGGGACGCACGATACATCGCCCGGATAGACGCAACGACCGTCCCGTCATAGTCGTCCTGATCGCGCTCGACGCGCTCTTTGCCGTCGCGCTCGTCATCCTGGGTGGTACACCCGGCATCCAGACCTTCACGACGGTCTTTCTCGGCATTTTCATCGAGGCGATGCCCTTTGTGCTGCTCGGCGCGCTCGTCTCCGGCGTGATCGGCGTCTTCGTCCAGGATGAGACGGTGGCCCGCCTCCTGCCGCGTGGTCGTATCGCCGCGCCGATCGTTGGCAGTCTACTCGGCCTGCTCTTCCCGGTGTGCGAGTGCGGGGTCGTGCCCGTCACACGTCGCCTCGTCAATAAGGGCGCATCGGTCGGTCTCGGCGTCGCCTTCCTCTTCGCCTCGCCCGTGATCAACCCGATCGTCCTCTGGAGCACCTATGCCGCCTTCGGCGGCAACTGGCAGATGGTCGCCTGGCGCGCGGGGCTGACCTTCGCTATCGCCTCCTGTGTCGGCTTCGTCTTCGCCTGCCATCCCGACGGACGTGCCTTGCTCAAGCCTGCACCCACCGCGCTCGGGTATACGCCGTTACCTGTTGATGCCAGTGACGAGCATGCTGATTATCGCGAACACAATACCTCCGCACAGCCGCATATCCACGAGGGACACGACCACGCCGTGATGCCGCTCCCGGAGAAGGTGCGACACGTTTGCGAGCATGCTGCCATGGAGTTCTTCGAGATGGGCAAGTTCCTCGTCTTCGGCGCGATCCTCGCCGCGCTCCTGCAATCCCTCATCCCGCGCCAAGCGCTGCTCTCCATCGGGCAATCACCGGTCGGCAGCGTCCTCGTCATGGTCGTGCTCGCCGTCGTCCTGTCGGTCTGCTCGACCGTGGATGCCTTTCTCGTCCTCACCTTCGCGGGCACCTTCACCACCGGGGCGATCCTCGCCTTCCTCGTCTTCGGGCCGATGGTCGATATCAAGTCCACGCTGATGTTTTTGACCGTCTTCAAAGGGCGCGCCGTCGCCCTGATGATCGTCCTCGCCGCGCTCCTCGTGCTGCTCGCGACGATCACCATCAATCTCAATATCGCGTAAGGGGAATGACCGATGCCGAGACAGCGACTGCTCTCAGACGCACCACCGATGCCCCATCGCCGTGATCGCATAGGGGTGCGATGGGGACCGACGCTCCAAATGGTGCTGCTGATCGGGCTCGGTGCGATGCTCGTCGTGAAAGTGGCAACCGGTGGCATCCTCCTTTACGTCAACGGCATCTATACACGGCTGATCCTCGCCGCCGGGATCGCCTTCATTGTTCTCGGCTACATCGCCGGTTTACGCTGGCTCGTGCAACGCACCGCTGCCGCACCCCACCACACAGATGACGACCATGCCCATGCGACGGGACGCATCGAGGCACTCGGCTACGCGATGCTCACGATCCCGCTCCTCCTCGGGCTCCTGATCCCCGCCCACCCGCTCGGCGCATCCGCAGTCGCCTCCCGCTCCAACGGCACGGGCGGCGGCCCGAACGCGACTACCCGTCTGAAGACGATCAGCCAACTCGACGCTGCCTCGGATCGGTGGACGCTCCTCGACTGGACCGCCGCCCTCACGCAGACTCCCGACGTACGCACGCTCGTCGGCAAACCCGTCAAACTCGTCGGCTTCGTCGCCGAGGGGAAGAGTGGCCTCGGCCCGGGCTACTTCACCGTCGCCCGTTTCGTGATCGTCTGCTGCGTCGCAGACGGCAATGCCGTCACGCTCCCCGTCAAATGGGACTCACCGTTGAAGCGGGATACGTGGGTACAGATCACCGGTACGCTCGCAACCGGCACGGCGGACGGCACGGTCGCGCCGTACATCGCGGCGACCGATGTCACGAACATTCCGCAGCCGAGCCAGCCCTACCTCTACCCATGATGACGATCGTCCCCGCCGCACCACGGTCGCCGACGGATCGCCGCTTCTGGCGCGGCGCGCTCGGCCTGATTGTCGCCATTGCGGCAGCGATTGGTCTCGTGATTCTGCGGGGCAGCACGGTCAATATCAGCATGACGACAACGCCGCCGAACGGCACGTTAATTTCCAGCAAGACGTTGATCGGTCTCACATTTCCGACGGCGATGCAGCCGCAATCGGTCGAGTCCCGCCTGACTATCGCCCCGGCGCTCGCCGGCCGCTGGTCGTGGGACCTCAATGGCGTGCATTCCGATCGGGTCGTCTGGTTCATCCCGGCACAGCCGCCCACGGTGGGCATGACGTACCGTGCGAATCTGACGAAAGGCGCTCAAGCGACGAATGGCCGCAGCGTCGCACACGACACCGTCTGGTCGTTCACGATCCGACCGCCGTCGCTCCTCTTCCTGCGCGCCACCCCGGGTGGACCATCGAACATCCGCAACCTCTGGACGGCGAACGCGGACGGCTCCGGACTGCGGCAGATCACGAACGAACCGACAGGTATCAGCGAGTATGACGCCGCACCGGATGGTTCGCGGATCGCCTACATCGTCCCGGAGCGGCGCACGACTGCCTTGTGGGTGATCAATCTGGATGGCACCGGACACACGCGCCTCTCGCCCGCGAACGACCCATCGCTCTACGCGAGCCCCGCGTGGAGCCCGGCCGGTGACGTGATCGTCTACACGCTTAGGAGCGTTGTGCCAACCGGCTCCCCGCCGAGCATCGCGTCGAGTGGGGCATCGCAAGCCGTCACGATCGGTGCATCGAAACTCTGGGCGGTCGCGCCGGACGGTCGCTCGCTCGGGCGCATCTATGGCCGGGGTGATGAGGTCGGCTTCGGGCCAGTCTGGTCCCCGGACGGGACGCGCCTCGCCTTCCGGGGACAAGTGAGCGACACCAATGCCTCAACCGTCGTCCTTTCCGACCTCGCCGCCGATCCGTACACGATCCCGGCCGGTGCAGGCAGCCGGATCAGCTGGTCCCCGGACAGCGATCGTGCCGCCTTCGACGAGACGGTGCCGGATGCCAACGGCAGCGTCACGAACCGTATCGTGATCGCGACCATCAATGGCAACGGCACGCAGATCCTCCTCGGCAATCAGGCAGGCCAAGAGAGCGAGCCTACCTGGTCGCCGACGGGGGATCGGATTGCCTTCCTCCGCCAGGCCAGTGGCACTCCCACGACGGACCTCTGGGTCGCGAACCTCGACGGCAGTGGCCTCACGCGACTGCTGGGCGGGGATAGCCAATCGTTAGAGATGCCCGCTTGGTCGCCGGACGGCACAACGCTCGTCGTCAGCCGCACCATTACCGCGACGGGGACCGAGGCCGGTATCTGGATCGTCGGTGCCGACGGGCGCAACGCGCATCAACTCATCGCCGATGGCGAACGCGTCACCTGGATCCCGTGACCGGTCGCGGCAGCGACGGCATCCCTACGCGGGCGCGATCTGCATGCTGACGCGCACACCCGGCGCCAGCACGGGCAACCGAATCTGATCCCCCCGGATATCCGGCGACGGGTGTCCATCGATCTTCACCTGCCCGACGCGCAGTGGCAGCGTCAGCGTGACGCCCTCCACGGGACGCTCCCCTCCATTCTCGATATCAATCCGCCGCCCGCCCTCGGTCACCTGCACGGCAAGCTGACGGGTGGCGTGTGCGTATGCGGCCATCGCCGTCACCGGCGCAACCCACAATCCACGGTCACGCGCGGCGGCCACACCGGCGATCACGGCGGTCCACATCGCCTGACCCTCCTGCTCCACCGCCTCGTTCGGGTGGGTCCACACACTGTGGTAGCCCCGCCGCGCCAGCGTCTCCTCGACCCGCGCCAGCGCCTCGTCGGCCATACCGCTCTTCGACGGGAGGTAGAAGTCGGGGAACACCGTCAGGCGAGGATCCCCGGCAATGCCGTCCAGTTCGTACGGATGCCGCAGATCGCGCGGATAGAGGCGGGTGAGCGTCGTCCAGCCCCGCCGCGCGAAGACTGCCCAGAATCGTTCGTCCAGACTGTTACTGCTCGTCCAAGGGAAGGCGAAGGACGGAGCGGTCGTGATCCCCAGCGCATCTGCGGTTTGCTGCCACTGCTGGAGGTCGGCGTCCAGTTGCTCGGGCCTGACGCCGCGTACATAGAGATGCCCGAAGGTGTGCGAGGCGATCTCGTGGCCCGCGCCCGCCAGTTCGCGCGTCAGGGAGGCGAAATACCAGGCGGGGTTCGCCGCTTCCGTGCCGTATGGGTCGTTGCCATACCAGGGATGGGTCCGCCACCAATCACTGCCCCACCCGTGCGCCAGGTCCGCGTCCGTGTAGATCGGATTGCCGAGAAAGAGCTCCCGGCCGGGATTGCCCGTGAGGAGATTGTAGCCCGTCGTGTAGAAGGTCGCGTGGATGCCGTACGGGGCAAACTGCGTCGCCAGGAAACGCGCACCGTCACGCATGCGCATCCCCTTCGCCTCGGCTTCGGCGACATCCGGACCGCCATCGGCAAGGAGGGAGATCTGCGTGCCCGCGCCCTCGCTACTCGCGAGACTGCGGGTGTGGATCAGGCCACCCATCGCCGATTCCCAATCGTAGCTGAAGGCGAATCCGGCGATGGCGTAGTCCGGGAAGGGCTCGACCCGCACACCCTCGGCAAGGATGAGAGAGAGCGCGGAGACTGTCGCATCGCCGGTCTCCGCAGACAATCGGAGCCGAAACCCGCCTCCATTCCTTGGCGTCGTGATCGTATGGATGGTATCACCCTGAGCGGTCCACGTATCCATCGGGGAGAGCGGTTGATGTGCTGGATCACCCCACTCGGCCGTCACGCGAATCGTGCCGGTGCTGCCGGTACGTACCTGAAAGCGCGCTCCCGACGTGCTGTCGATCCAGGGGCTGAGGGCGCTCGCTCCGCGTGGGAGCTGGAGGACGGACGGTGCGGAAATCTGCCCGCCGTGCTCCGGTGACCAGAGGGAGCGCAGGCCGGTGCCCGCGGCAATCGCGAAGGGTGCGGCAAAGTCGGTGCGTCTGTCGGTCGCGAGTGGTGGAGTGGAGCGATGGCCACACGCCGTCAGCGCGGATCCGAGGGCAAGGCTGAGGGAACCGACACCGGCGCGGGAGAGGAAAGCACGTCGGCGGAGAGGAACGGACATGGAACGCGTCCTTGCTGCGCACGGTCGGAAACGATTGCCGCTGAGTATACCCGACGGCGCCACCGGTTTCGATCTTCTGTCGAAAGATGTGGTACGACTGATAGACCGGCGTCAGTTGATCGAGACTGCCGGTCAGGCCGATGAAGGCGAGATCGAACTGGGCGAGATAGTCCCGCAGGTACGCAGCGGTGTCGCGCTCGGGATCAACGGTGACGAAGACGACGCGGACCCGCTGCGCATCCCCGCCCAAGGTGTGCATGACATCACGGAAGACGCTGAGCGTGGCAGGGCAGACATCCGGGTAGTGCGTATAGCCGAAATAGAGGAGGACGACCTTCCCGCGCTGCTGACTCAGCGTGAACGGTTGGCCCTGTTGGTCGGTGAGACTGAAGTCCGGTGCCGGTGACGTGCGTTCCCGATCCACAGGCGCTCAACAGCGGCAACACCACGAGGGCAAGCAGTTTCATACAATGCACGGGACGCCATTGTCGGATGCGCATGGCCAATCCTGCTCGATACTCAGCGTGGGACGGCGAGCGAGGCATCATCCTCCCACCACGGCGCTCCTTCCGAGTATAGAACCCATACCGACAGACAGCGCCGTCGCGATCGGCCCAAAAAGGAACTATTTCCGGGCCCAAACGGACTAGTTCATTCGGGGATCAGATCACCGCCGCAATGCGGCATACCTCGCCAGAGGAGGGGGGCTCTCCCGCCATCTCGATGAGCCGAGTGATACGCTTTTTGAGTACGGAACGGAGCAAAACGCGCGTCAGACGCGATGCAGATGTATAAATCGGCACCGACGCGAAAGCCGTTGCCGGAACTAACGATTCAGCAATTTTGGGTGCATCGAGATTGAGGGAGAGCCAGGAGGGGGCTCAACAGATTGCTTGACATGTACGTACGGGTATGTGTACCATATTGAGGATGTTGGACGAAGATGCGACACGGGAGGAACATTACAAATGGAACCACCGAGAGCAGGGGCAATGATTACCGCGATCAGTAATCAGAAGGGCGGCGTAGGCAAGACCACGCTCACAATCAATCTATCGGCCGCGCTCTCGTCCTTGAATAATCGTGTTCTCGTGATTGACCTTGACCCGCAGGGCCATCTCACGCAGGGCATTGGCTTCGGACAGATGTGGGAAGACGAGGGGTACAATCTCTACCACGCCCTGATCGGACGTGAGAAGCGCGACTTCCACGAGCTGATCCTCCACCACGAGGGAGAGGGTTTCGACCTTATCCCCAGTAACGGTCAACTCGTCCTCGCCGAGCGTGCCTTCTCCAATATCCGCCACCGCGAAGACCGACTGCGCCACCTCCTAGCGCCCATCGAGAAGGAATACGACTGGATCCTCATCGACTGCCCGCCCGACCTCTACAGTCTCACGGATAACGCTGTTAATGCGGCGCGGACGATGATCGTACCCGTGCAGGCTGAGGCGACAAGTTTGTGGGCGCTTCGGCTCCTCTTAGATCAGCTGGCGTCTATGATGGAGGAACTACACATCGAAATCGACATCCTCGCGATTGTCCCGAATCTCGTCCTCGATTCCGTTGTCTCCAAGCATGTCCTGGCACGTCTACGTGCCGAGATGCCGCACGTCACACCGTTCGAACTCCGCAAGCGCGTGATGCTGCAACAGGCGTGGATTGCGGGGCAGTCTATTTTCGCCTATCGCGCCACCTCCCATGCCGACGAGAAGAATCGCACAGAAATCGTCGACAGCTATCTGCAACTTGCACGTTACGTGATGGCGCGAGTGGCGAAGGAGGCCGTGCGTGGGTAAAGGCCGGATTCAGCAGGAAGTCGAAGGGCGCACATCAGACCTCTCCAAGCGTTTCGACCGCGTGGAGGCGATCCGAGGGCGGTTCCACGATCCCAAATCCAATCAGGGACGGCGCGCGGATATGGACGTGCAGCGCGTCAAGCACGGTATCTGGCTCGACCCCGCGATCATCGACATGATCACCGACGGTTTCATCGGCGCGCAATCCGCCTTGAAGCCAAAGCGACCGACGAAAGCCGTCTATGTGGAGACGCTTTTGGAATATGCGATGCGTCACCCCGATGAGATTGAAGCGATGATGCGAGAGAAGTACGGATCAGCCGACTAGACCATTTTGGGTATCTTCGTCTTGATGGACGAAGATACCCAAAATGGTCTAGATATCCTCTGTCGCCACTTGGCGATGTTGGAAGAAGTAGCGATCTCGGAGACAGAATGCATCTTCCGCCAACTACGTATTTTCATTCCATTGGGAGTGGACAGGGGCGATAGACTAAACTCAAAAGAAAATGCCTCCCCAAATGCTTGGCGGCTGGGGGAGGCACGGTACCCCGTCTGATGCAGGGAGCATGCGATGACGTTAACACAGTTTGCCCAAAATATCAACCCTACCGATAAAGGCCCGTTCCATTTCGCGGGATTTTCGACACCGAATACGACGTCCGTCCCTGACGACTTTTTCGATGTGCTCGCACCGAATCTATCGGAGGCGGAGCTGCGCGTCCTGATCTACATCATTCGCCGCACCTTCGGCTTCAAGAAAGACCTGGATACCATTTCCCTCAAGCAGATGGTCGAGGGGATCACGACGCGAGATGGCAAGGTGCTCGATCACGGCACCGGCATGAGCAGGCCGGGAGTAACGAAGGGCATCAAAGGTCTCACGGCAAAGGGGATCATCGTCACGACGCATAACAGGTCGCAGGAGAAGGGCTACGAGGCGACGACCTATCAGCTCCGCTTCCGCTCCGACCCCATCGAAACAACGTTGCCTAGGGGATCGCAACCACGTTACCTGGCCCATGGAAACGACGTTGCCATACAAGAAACAGTTAAACAAGAGACAGAGAGACAAGAGCAATTCGAACATTCGAATGACCTCCCTCAAATGAAAATTGTGGATAACCTGGGGATAACTGGCTATCTGGACAACCTGATCGTCGACATCTCCCGCGAGTTCGGTGACACCGCGCATCTCGCCTCCAACTGCAAGCAGGCACGCAACATTTTCGTCGAGCTCGACCTCAGCGAGGAGGTTTTTGTCGAGCAATACCTCTATCAGGCGCGGCAGAAGACGAAGCACCAGACGAAGGTGCGCAGCAAAATGCCCTACTTCTTCGCCACCTTGCGCACGATGTGCGGGCTGAACGAGTCGGAAAAGGCGGAGGGTGTGCCGTAGTGCCTCGTACGCTTCAGTTGCAGATTCCGACGAGGATTGAGCGACGGGTGGCCTATTTTCCCCGTATCCTGAGGGATTTGTCGGGACTTGGTGAGGCACGGGAGGGGAGGTCAGACACGCTATGTGTTGTGGAGTAGGGCAACGCATCACCTTGGACCGAAAGTTTTCGCCGCGCGAAATCAACGGTCGCCTGCGGATCATTGAAGGGTCCGCGACCCGTCGCGCGAATGTACGCAGCGACGTCAGGAATATTCAGTTCGGCCAGCTCCTCCCACATTTTTTCGGCACTCTGGGCCTCTTTACCCTGTGTTTGCTTTGGATAGTTAACCCTGTATGGATAGTCTGGCGGAATGCGCCATCCTTGTTCGGCGCATTCCGCCAATCCAGTTTGGCGGTTTCCGCCATTCTTGTTTGCCAGGAATTCCTCCCACGCGGCATTGAGCCGCTCGACTTGGATCAAGTAGTACAGACGTGCGGGGACACCACGGCGTTCCTCCCTCAGCAATGTCGCCGCCCGCAGCTGCTTGCGAGCGGTCTCCTGCTCGCGCCGACTCAGGCCCGTCTCCGCCTCGATTTCCTCCTGCGTCTTGAAGATCCAGCCGTCGGGATCGCGCTGGGTGCCGGACCACTGGAACAGATTCGCGAGAAAGACGGTCGCGACGACGCTGCCGGTGATGGCATTGAGAGAGGGGTAGTAGACGACAGGACGGCCCAGACCCCGGAAGACATCCGAAAACTTCATTCTCCATACCCCATCAGCGCTTCGTCTCCGAGCCAAGGAGTCGTTTTGAAGTCCGATATTTACATGTGTTTACAGAGTTGTCAATACATTTCTACTCGTGTACATCAGGAAAGACAAGCGTAGGATATGATTGCGGTCACGACGGGGCATTTTCTTGGCATGCGAAATTGTGTGCGTAGCAATTCAGCGCAGGGCAGCGATGACGAGCGCGAACGTGATGCCACTGACGACCGCGCCGACGACCGCGCCGACCGTTACCTGCGCGGGTGTATGGTCATCCACTGCCACCCGTGCCCATCCAACGAGCGCCACCAGCGGCACGAGGAGCAGCATCCACCAACCGAACAACTCTAGGAAGACGACGACGATCCCGGCGGTCACCCCGGTGTGAATTGAGATTTTCCAATAGCGGGTAATTGCCAGGGCGATGATGAGCCCCGCAGCGCCCGCGCAGATCAGCCCGATAATCTGCGACGGCGCGCCCAACTTCAGGAGGACGACGAGGGCGGCAAAGCCGCAGGCGAGCGTGAAGAGGATGATCCCGGCCCGCTGTTCGCGTCGCCGCACATGGTGGTCCGTCACTTTTCCACGGCGCAGTTGGCGGAGGAGATAGAGCAGGGGCACTACGGGCGCGAAGAGGATGCCGAGGAGGCTCCATTTGAGAGCAGCACTTGTGGTTGGCGAATATCGCCAGGCGACGACGATGAGGACCACCGCAGCCAGCGGCGAGGGGGCGAAAACTTCAGTGATGATGCGCGCGAGATGGTTGCTTCGTCGGGGCGCGGATGTCATTTTCGTGCTGGTCATGTGGTTCTCCTCGACCGCGTTGACGAAGAAGGCGCATCAAGTATCTCATCGACCAATGACACGGCGCGCGGAGCAAGTCGCTGATAGGCCCGCGCCACGCGTTGCAGGTACTGCAATTCCGCATCCACATCGGTGTCACTCCTCGTCACAGGGATAGCAATGGGTACGGGAACACGCCACCCCCGCCGCTTCGCTTGCACAGCGGCGGCCCACACGATCGCCTCGACGCAAACGGGTGCGTCATTCTCGGATATGCCGAGCGTGTCGCATACTGCTCGGGCCCGATCGCGCATTGCGACCGTGGTGTATCGCTCCAACATGGCAACGCCGTCCTGGATCTCCATCATCCGGCGATAGAGGCGCAGATCAAGGCTCCGGAATGTGAGGGCGTCCGCATACGCGGAGCGTGGCGGATCGAGCGCGATGTCCGGGGTCACCGCATATAAGTCGCGCCAGAGGGGATAAAGCAGCCGATGGGCGCGGTATAGTTCCCCCCAGCGGTACATACCGAGGAGTCCGCCGCTCACCAAGGCCACGCAGCCGCTGGCGAAAAGCGTATAGGCGAGCGTCGTCGGATACGAATGCGGGGGCACAATGCCGAGGAGCGCGAGGACGATATAGCCGCACTCGAGACCAGCGTATGCGGTGCCGAGTCCCCAGCCGATGGTCTGCACGCGGGCCTGAAGTCGCAAATATGATCGGGGGATGCTGCGGACAACCTGCCGGTTTCGGAGCGAGCGAGAGAAGACCTGGGAGACGAGCAGCCCGATGTAAAGAAGCAGTATGAGCCGGTACTCGGCAATGTATGGGGCCGTGCTGTAGCGCGCTTGGAAGTCCGTCGGCGCCTCGATCGGTACCGAGGCGCGGCTGAACAGGACCGCCATCGTCAGGATCGTTCCCACCATCAATCCGACGCTCCCGAACACGCCGCGCTTGCGCTCCTCGTAATGCAGTAAGCGCATCACGACCGGCTGAAATGCCCACGCGGCGATGACACCGAGGCTGTTACCGAGGAGTCGCGCGAAGTTCGGAACGCTGATGATGCGATCGATCGCCCGATAGACCGGCGGATGGAAGACCGTCATGCTGAGGGAGACCGCGCAGAGCGAGAGGCAGTTAGCGCGCTGCGCCGCGTCGTGCAGACGCCAATGGAGCGCCCGCAATTTGCCGAGCAGATATCCCCACAAGGCGGCGACGAGGATGGCGCTGACGAACTCACCCACCATCGTTCAATCCCTCCAAGCTGTCGAGAAGTCGAAGGGTATCGGCAACATGCGCGTCGGGAGCCGCAGTATTCGCGTGTGCGCCGCTGATGCGTGTGAGGATGAGGGTAGCGATCATCTCCGCTTCCTGTTCCTCTGCGTCCGTGTATCGTGTGCCGCGCGGCGCGCGCAGGCCTTCGTCCGATGGATCGGCGCCGGACAAGAGGGCCGCCACGTCGGTGTCATCCAGCCCTTCGTGGTCGCAGAGAATGTGTCCCAGTTCGTGCAGGATGATGTGTCGTTGGTGCAGCGGTGCGGCGCGCTCCTCGTAGAACACGACATCGACGGACAGTTCCGCGATCCACGCACCGAAGGATTCCCCCCGCAGCGCCATGGGACACAGAACGATCGGGCGACCGCGACGATCAGCAAGGGATGAAGCAAATATCTGTGTGTCAAAGGGAATAGGAATCGGGAGATCATGGATGCGCGCTGCACAGCGCTTGCGGAGCGTCTTCATGTCCATGGAGAAGGTCCCTTAGGAAGCTACGCTTGATCGGCTTCCTTCATAACATGCTCGTCACCGTCGCTCTGTGGCGGTCGCGGCACCCGGCGACCACTGTACATCGCCTCGATCTTTCGCGCTTGCTCGATCATCTGCCCGATCACCTCGCGCGATTCCGGTGAGAGATCCGCAGCGCGCAGGGCCATCTTGCGCACGTCGGCATCGAGGGCGATGGGGAGCTCCTCGTAGAGGCGCGTGGCCTCCTCGGTGTCGAAGAAGTACGTGACCGGCACGCAGAAGAATCTCGCCAAGGTCTCCAGGACCTTCTTCTGCGGGTTGTCTTTCGCCCCCGTGTGCAACTGCCACAGGTATGCAGCGGAGATCGAGGAGCCACCGCAGCCGCTGATCGCGGCCGCGAGGTCTTTGTACGAGTGATTCCGGCGGTCACGGGCACGCTTCGCCTTGATGAGCCGGTCGATCTTCTCCGCCAGCGTCGGGTAACCGGTTTCCTGTCCGTCCGTCATCGTTGCGTCATCCCCTGCGCGCCCGTAGACGATCTCACCGCACATGCCCGCCTGTCGTATTTACAGGCATAAACCATACCATACATCGTAGCACACCTGTGAATATCCGTGTGGCGAATCGCTGGACAAACAGCGGCGGACCCCGTATGCTCTACATATGAATACGTAATAGACGTATTGTATTTATTTGTAAACGAGCGGGGGAAGCATGGACAACATCTGCGTACACAGTCACCACCCGTTGCGCACGCTCTCCCGACCGGAGCCACCGCCCGAACTCCATGCGCGCATTGCGGCGGCGATCCGCGTCGAAGCGGCGCGTCAGCAGCAGCGTCGCCTCCGGCGCTGCGCCTTAGCGGGAGTCACGGCGCTGCTGTCACTCGTGGTCGTCATACATGGGTTTCTGGGCTAAGGGAGGAGAAGAGTGTGACAGTGCCGAACGCCATACGTCCACCTTTCGTCGTAGACAGAACTGAAGGGGCGGTAGCAGAGGCTGATCGCGGTCGCTCCCCAGCCACCGGGACGTGGCATGGTTCATCGTACCCTGCGGCAGCCGCCGAGCGACGACTGCACGTACGGTCCAGCCCACCGGGAGAACCCACGCTGTTACCCAAAACTCCCCCGCCGGGTATCCCGGTCCCCGATCTGCGCTCCCGGCCACCCGTTCCCGTCGTCCCCTGGCCCACCCGCGCGCAGCGGTGGCTCCGGGAACGGACACAACCCGGCCGTCTCGAAATGGACGACGATGCGCAGATCGGGGACTGCGTGGCGATGATGTCGACCGGTTGCCGCATCCTCGCCACCATCGGCCCCAAAGGCGGTCCGGGCAAGACGACCGTCGCCCTCGCCACCGGCCTTGTCCTCGCCGAGGCGCCGCTCGCCCGTCCGATCGTCGTCGAGCTCAACCCCGACTGGGGCACGATCGATCAGGTGCTCGGCGACACCAACCCCCGGACGATCCAGGACCTCCTGCAGAACCTCACTGCGGTCAATCAAGCGGGGATCGGTCTCTTGCAAGGGTACGTGACGATGTGGGGACGGCTGCCGGTCCTCACCGCGCCGAGCCGCCCCGACGAGATGGCCCGCCTCACCCCGCGCGACTACGAGCGCGTCCTCAAGCTGCTCTCCGTCCACTACAACCTGATCATCCTCGATTGCGGCACCGCCTTCACCCAGCGCCTCAACCAGTTCGCCATCCAGGCGGCGGACCACCTGCAGGTCGTCGGCTGGCCGGATCACGCGACGATGCAGAAGACCGTGGCGGCGATCGACTACCTGGCGAGCGGCCGCTACGCCCGCGACTACCAGGGCGTGCTCGCTGAGCTGAGTACCGATCATGCCGCCGTGCGCGCCCGGACGCTCGCCGACATGACGCTCGTCGTCAATGGCGCGGGTTTCCCGTCGGGTGCTGCGGCGATCGATCTCGCGCGGGTACGGATGGCGGTCACCGGCCTCAATGCGGTCGTGCCTTTGCCGTACTCCGCACCGCTCAGGCGCATGCTCGGGGACGGGACGCTGACGATGGACGCGCTGCCTGCGGAGTACCGGCGGGCCGTCAAGGGATTGCTGGTCGCCGTCTTGGGGCGACTGGCGGACGTGTAAGAGGAGGATCCACCATGCTCTCACCGATTGGATGCATCCTGTACGCGCACACACTGCTCGTCCCGCTCGCCGCCACGGGCGACGCCTCGCAGATGGGCGACTTCTTCAAGAAGGTCTACGAGCAACTGCTCATCCCGGTCGCCGCCCCGATCGGCATCCTGATGTTCACGGTCGGCGCGGTGATGTTCCTCCTGGGGCGACGGGATGGCGTGGAGAAGATGCTCTACGCGGCCAGCGCGCTCTTCCTGATCGCCTTCGGCCCGTTCATCGTCACCAAGCTCTGGGAGATCCTCACCGGGCTCGGCGGCGGCGTCGCGCACTGATCGCGAAAAGGGGGGAGACGCTATGCCACGCACGATCAACCGCACACCACGCCATCTCGACAACCCGCTGAAGATCCTCGGCTTCAGTCTCGCGCAGTGGGCGGTGCTCGCCCTCGGTGTGCTCTGCCTCTGGGTCTGCCTGATGCTCCTGCCCGCAGCGATCCCGACGACGCTGCGGCTCAGCCTCGGGGCGCTCCTCGTCGGCATACCGCTCGGGCTCACCTTCGCGGGTGGGGGCAGCGCGCGCGCTCTGCTCGAATTGCCGCAGCGCTTCTGGCACAGCCTCGCGACGCCCGCCGACTACCTCCCCGGCGCTCCTCGGCGTGGTCCGCTCGCCCTCAGCCTCGTCGAGGGCATGCGGCGTGAGGAGGAGCCGGATGCGTAGGGGAGCGGTCGCGGACCTCCTGCCGGTGCTCGCGGTCGAGGAAGGCCACTTCGTCACCGTCGATGGCCGGATCGGCTCGGCGCTCGCCTGCACGGGCATCAACCTCAGCATTCAGTCGGACGAGGCAGCCGCGACGGTTGCCGCGCTCTTTGCGGACACCTTGAACTATCTGCCGCTCGGCACCCATCTCGAACTACTCGTCGTCAACAGCCCGTTGCGCGCGGAGGAATGGGTGCCGCGCCATCTGGCGCAGTTCCACCCGCCTGCGGGTCTCGTCACCTATGTCGACCATCTCACTGCGGCCTATCATCACGAGCTCGGCGAGCAGCATATCCCCGATCTCCGGTTTTATGCGATCCTTTCGCTCCCCAGTGCCGGCGAGGGGCGACGGGCGAGGAGACCACACTCGGATCGTCGCCGTTTCCTCGCGCGGGATCGTGCGGCGCACCGGGAAGCGCTGGCAACGCTCACCCAAGCGACGAGCGAACTGGCCCATGCTCTCGCCGACCTCGAGATCGTCGCGACACCGCTCGGGCGGCAGGGGCTGCTCGACCTCCTCTGGCAGTATGCCAATCCCACTTGGAGCCAGGACGTCGTGGCACCCTACCGGGAGGTGTCTCCGGCAGACTTGCGCACCCTCCGCGACCGGCTCGGGCAGAGCCGCCTGTTGCGGCGCGCCGATTCCTTGAGCCTCGATCGTGGCTACGAGACGACGATGAGCCTGCGCGCCCTGCCCGACGGCACCTTCCCGGGTTGGCTCAAGACCCTCATGGCGACCGGCGTCGCCTTCCGCTTCGCCCTGCACATCGAACCCCTCGCCAAGGAGAAGGAGCGCACCGCCCTGACGCGCACCCTGCGCCAGCGGCACGCGGTGCTCGCCGAGCGCCAGCACCAGGGGAGTAGCCCCGACATCGAGCAGGAGGAGGCGTATGGCGAGGCGGCAGACCTCCTGCGCGTGATGGCGACGACCGACCTGCGCACCTTCCGCACCGCCATCTTCGTCACCGTCCGCGCTGGCACCCCCAACGAGGTCGCTGCGGCGGCACGCGCGGTCGGTAAGGCGTTGGGGGACGCGGGCGGCACGGCGATCGACCGCTGTCCGCTCTATCAGGATGTCGTCTGGCAGGCGACCCTCCCCCTCGCCCACAATCCGGCCGGGATGACCTACCGGACCGTCACCACGAATCTCGCCGATTCCTTGCCGTTCCTGCACCATCGCGCCGGCACGCACGGTGGGCCGCTGATCGGCTTCTCCCACCCCGGCCATGAGGTGGTGACGCTCGACATGTACGACCCGTCCCTCGACAACAGCAACCTCACCTGTCTGGGGATCAGCGGCTCCGGCAAGACGATGTTTGCGCAGAGCTTCGCCCTCAAGCACATCGCGCGCGGCGGGCGGGTGATCGTGCTGGATCGCTCGACGGGACACTGGGACGATTTGGTGGGCGCGGTGCCCGGCGCCGTCGTGCATCGGGTGCTGCTGGACAGCGGCTTCCGCATCAACCCGTGGGAACTCCCAAGAAATGCGGTCGAGCCGAGCCAGACGAAGCTCGAATACCTGCTCGACCTGCACACACTCATGGTCGGCGAGCTGCACGGCGGGGCACCGGCGCTGACGGCACAGGAGCGGGCGCTCCTCGAAGGGGCGTGCCGGGCAGTTTATCGGGAGGAGCGCGCCCCGTACGAGCGCCATCTCTTCGACTGGCTGAGGAGGGAGGAAGCGCAGGAGGCGGGGGAGGGGGGCGACGCGCTGCGACGTCAGCAGTACCGCGCACTCGCCGAGCGGCTCGTGCCCTATGTCCACGGCGGTACCTATGCGGGCCTGCTCGACGGACCGACCACGGTGCGCCCCGACGCACTCCTGGAGGTCTTCAACTTCAAGGGCCTCGCCGACCGGCTCGTGCCGCTCGCCATGCTCCCCCTGATTGAATACATCTGGTCCGTCATCGCCGACCCGACCCGGCCGACGCTCGTCGTGCTGGACGAGGGGTGGAGCCTGCTGAACAATCCCGCCTCGGCGCGCTTCGTGGCGGAGGCGACCCGGACGGGGCGGCATCACGGCATCATCACGCTCAACCTTAGCCAGATGGTCACCGACTACGAGGGGCCGCTCGGCCGGGCCGTGATCGACAATGCGTCGGTTTCGCTGCTGCTCGCTCAATCCGACCACGCGCTGCCGCAGGTGCAGGCGGTCTTCCACCTCTCGGCGGACGAGCGGGCGATGGTCGGGCGACTCAGGACGGTCAGGCAGGTGCGGGCGGGCGCGTACTTGCACTCCCGTCGCGGTGCGGATTCGGGGGAGATTAGCCTGTATGTCACCCCCGAGGAATACTGGCTCTTCACCTCGGTGCCGACCGAGCGGAAACTCCGGCAGGCGGCGATCGCGCGGCATGGCGGGGACGTTTGGGCGGCGGTGCGCGCGCTGGCACGCGGCGAACACCACCAGGCGGAGGAGCGCGAAGCGCCAATGCGGATCGTGGCGGGCGGCGCATGAAACTGGCGATCGGGGCGCTCGTCGCCGTGCTGCTGGTACCGGTCCTCCTACTCGCCGTGGTCGCCGCCGGGACGGCCGCCCTCGCCCGCTCCCTCAACCCGCTCGGGCACCTGCCCGGGCTGCCGGGGAGTGGGCCGCTCGGCCCCTTCATCCAGGCCGTCGGTCCCGTCTATTACGCCACGACGGGGGGGACGCCGACCATCCACGATCTCGGCTTCGGACCCTCGGACGCCGCGCGCATCGAGCGCCTGGTCGCCGCG
>Ga0207416_1000652_pt1 | contig 55787 bp, 56 predicted proteins | sample PaiPotPPM11metaG_FD_184107 | JGI IMG/M metagenome (GOLD analysis project Ga0207416, IMG submission 184107) | Iron sulfur acid spring bacterial and archeal communities from Banff, Canada, to study Microbial Dark Matter (Phase II) - Paint Pots PPM... ... | reverse complement strand
TTGGCTATTGGGAGACCATTCATGCCTACTATCATCGGTGGAAGCAGCACGGCTCCTGGGCGCCCATCCTCGCTGCCCTGCAGGCCCCTCCTGACACCGCCCCAGGGTAAGTGTCACTGTAGTACTAGTCGGCATCGACACGGGACGCCTGCGCAGCTTCCCGCATCAGCTCTCCGGCGGCATGCGGCAGCGGGCTGTTATCGCCATGGCGCTGGCCCTCAATCCTGAGCTCATCATCATGGACGAGCCGACCACCGCGCTCGACGTGGTCGTCCAGCGCGACATTCTGCAGCAGGTCGAGGATCTACAGGCAACGTTCGGCTTTTCGATTCTGTTCATCACGCACGATTTATCGTTGTTGGTCGAGTTCTCGACCCGGATCGCCGTGATGTATGCGGCCCAGATCGTCGAGCTTGCTCCTGCCGGTGATCTCTTCCGGCAGCCGATGCACCCATACACCGTTGGGCTGATGAATTCGTTCCCATCGATCAAAGGCCCGAAGATGGAGCTGCAGGGCATTCCCGGCAGTCCTCCCAATCTGATCGGTCCGCCCAGCGGCTGCCGCTTCCACCCGCGCTGTTCGCGCTGCGATCCCGCAAACTTGCCCTTGTACCGCTTACAGACCGAAACGGCGCCGATGTTGCGCGAAGTGGCCCCCAATCACTGGGTAGCCTGTCACCTGTATTAGAGCGATTAGCAGAATTTTTGGACCATAGACGCCAAGCGAGCCGAGAGGGCACCCACAAGGGGATGCCCCTACCGAACTAACGTCAATGACAACGTCTTTAGAGGAACGATCGAGCCATGCAACAACAGTCGAAAGCCGACCCGGGTCTTGAAACCAAGGCGGTACCTCGGACCCAAGGCGAGGTGATCATGGATGTCCGTGGTCTGACCAAGCTCTTCCCGGCAGGCCGCAGCAGTTTTTTCGATTCCAGCCGGGTACCCCGCCGCAGGCTTGGGTGGCCCCGCCGCAGGCTTGGGTGGCCCCGCCGCAGGCTTGGGTGGCCCGTGCTAGCGGGTCGCCGACGCTTTATCCACGCGGTCGAGGACGTGAGCTTCACCCTGCGTGCCGGACAAATCCTGGCCCTGGTCGGCGAGAGCGGCAGCGGCAAGAGCACGATTGCCCGTTTGCTGGCCGCACTTTACCCTGCCACCAGCGGCCAGGTCCTCTTCGAGGGAAAGGACGTGCTCAAGCTGCGCGGCCACCGTAATCTGCTCCGTTACCGAGGCCGGGTGCAGATGGTCTTCCAGGATCCCTTCGGCTCACTCAACCCGGTCAAAACGGTAGCTCACCACATCGAGCGATCGCTCTTCATCCACCACGAGGCCAAAGGCCAGGGCGAGGCGCGCGAGAAGATCCATCAGCTCTTGCACACGGTCGGCTTGACTCCGCCGGAAGAGGTAGCCAAGAAGCTACCGCACCAGCTCTCCGGCGGCCAGCGGCAGCGGGTTTCCTTCGCTCGCGCTCTGGCCGTGAACCCCGAGGTCATCCTGGCCGACGAGCCGATCAGCATGCTGGACGTGTCTATTCGCATGGGCATTCTCAACCTCATGGCGCGGCTGCGTGAGGAGCATCGCCTCTCCTACCTGTACATCACACACGATCTGGCCAGCGCGCGGTACCTGGCCGACGAGACGCTGGTCCTGTACGGAGGGCACCTCGTGGAGAAGGCGCCGAGCGAGGAGCTCATGGCCGAGCCTCTCCACCCCTATACCCAGCTGCTGCTCAGCGCCGTGCCCGACCCGCATAGCGGCCTGGCGAAGCGCCGGGTAGAGGCGCGGGGTGAGGTTCCAACCGTGATCAATCCCAAGCCTGGCTGCCGCTTTGCAAATCGATGTCCGCATGTCATGGACGTCTGCCGTGCAAAGACACCTGCGCTGGCAGAGGTGCAGCCAAAGCACTGGGTCCGCTGTCACCTGTACGGCTCACCACCCTCACCCCCCAGCCCCTGACTGGGGTAGGTATTCCCACGGCGGGCGTCGTAGGGGCAGCCCCTTGTGGGCTGACTGGGGTAGGTATTTCCCACGGCGGGCGTCGTAGGGGCAGCCCCGGGTACCCTCTGGGTGTGGTGCCCTCCCGGCCACACACAAAATGTAGGCGGCTTCCGCGAAATCGGGCGCATACCTACCCCAATCAGCCCTCCAGCCCCCTCTCCCGCTCGCGGTAGAGGGGGGGTCAGGCTTTCCACCTTCGTAGGGGTCAGGCTCCGGAGGGACCGACCTCCGGGGGACGCGGGGAGAGGGGAAGTAGCCTCCGATAGCTGTGGGCAACACCGCCCTCCCGTAGGGGCATCCCCGGCTTTGCACAGAAACCCGCTTTCGGCGCTACTTTTCGTACAGATGGGGTTCTGCACGAAAAGGCAACTGGCGCTATCGCTCGAATTCCAGTAACTTCTTGGTTTCCAGCAGAACCTTGAGGCGCGCGGCCAGGCTCTCGACATCTTCAAGATGGCGGCGCTGCTCCTCGTACTGAGCAAGCTCCTTTACGATGCCCGCAATGCCCCGTTCAAGCGTGCGGATCGCCTCTTGCCTTGTCTCTTGCTCGTTCAAGATCTCACACCTCCAGGGCCCTGGTGCCGACAAGAGTTTGTGCTAAGTGGCCCCTTCGATGCAATCCCGGGCATCCTCTTGTGGGTACCCTATAATGCTGCACACGTCGTACCGATAGGAGAACAAGGCTCATCACCATGACACATTCCAGTTACCGCCCATTCCATCGCCTGGCAATCGTAGGTTTGGGAGCGTTCCTGCCGCTCGTTCTCGGGGCATGGTCTCACCCGCTGAGCAGGACTCCCGATGCTCAGGCGCTCCTCACTCAGGCCATCCACAACACGGACACCGTGCATACTCTCGTGCACACGGATACGATAACGCTGACCGCCACGCGAGGAACAGCGGTGGTCAACGCTCGAGGCCAAGAGGACGAGGTACAGAACCGTGAGCGCGATTACGAGTCGGTGAATGTCCAGCTGCCCGGACAGAATGGCAGCACACGGAAGCTTCACTATACGGTCGACATCATCTTCATGAATGGACAGACCTACTACCGAACCTCGGTACAACAGAACAAATGGAAATCGCACTCGGGTATGAGCTTCCCCGACCCATACGTGGGCGGCTGGAAGCGCGCACGCACGACTGTGTTGGTCCCTTCCGGTGCAAAGTTCGCCCAGATTGGCGGAGCGAGCTCGGGTCAAATACGGATGCACACCAGCTTCAAGACATCGACCATCCGCGGGACCGAGGATCTGTGGATTTCAAGTGGCAAGACTCCGTATGTGGTCCGTCAGGATGTGGTGCAGACTCAGGGTACGGGCGCAAACCAGATCAAGCTCCACACGGTGACCTCGCTCGGGCCTTTCAACCGGCCGATGAATATCCAGCCCCCCACGGTGGGGGCGTGAGACAGCTATTAGCTTTTAGCCACTAGCTTTTAGCTTTTAGCTACTAGCTTCTTGCCTTTTATCGCCGAATGCTGACGCAGCAATCGGCGCTACAGTGCGATCTCGCACAACCAGCCACAACGAATAATTGGAAATAGAGAGCTAGTAGCTAGCAGCTAGCAGCTAGTGGCCAGCTCCCGGGCGGTGGCTAAGATCTCGTCGATGGGAGACGGACCACCACCTTTTGGCTGGTACCAGACGTAGCGGAGGACGCCGGCCGAATCCACCACGAAGGCGTGGTATCCGGCTATGCCGGGCAGGAACGGGACATCTGGGCCAAACGCGTCGTACTTCTTGAGGAGGTCACGGTCGAAATCGCTAATCATGGGAAAGCCGATGCCCAGCTGCCTGGCCCAGACGCGGTGAGCGTACGGGCTATCCACGCTCACCGTGGCGACCTCGACTTCGAGACGGCGAAACTCGCCGTATGCATCCCGAAACTGGGATATCTGCGACCTTCAGCCGCCTGTAAAGTCAAGCGCATAGGTAGCAAGCACGAGCCCCCGCCGTCCTTCCAGGAGCCGGCTCAGCGATGTTTCGGCAACCTCGTGATTGTGCGCCGCCAGCAGAGTCCACTCCGGCGCGCGGTCTCCAACCTTTAAGGACATGTCACGCCACATCGACATCGATCGAGGCAAGAAAGCACGACACAACGAACACCACCCGGACGCGTGGCCCGGTCTCGGCCGTCTTCCCCGACCTGTACGCCATCTCCGCCGTTCCTTCCCTCCTGAAAAGGCGCTCCCATGGTACATCACGGTGACGCCTAACGCCAGGCCAGTGTACTGGCCGGTATCACCCTGATGATGACCGGTTATGGAGGTGCGACGCCGGCAACAGCATTTGCCTACGGCTCGCGGCTAACCAACTTCTACCTGGCGAAAATCGTACGCTGAAGGCCGTGGTATCTCCTTGCCCATTGCTCGAAGAGCACCGAGGTGGGAGTGGATGGCTTCCTGCGCATTCTTCGTAGCTTCTTCCACCGTTCGCCCCTCAGTAATGACTCCCGGTAGATCCGGGACATCGACGAGATACATGCCGGACGTTTCGTCCTGATGGATCAATACCGCGTACCGACCGGCCACAGCCTCCTGCTCCTTCGTGGTTCTCACCCCCTTCTAGTACCTCTCCACGAACTCCTGCCATGTCTTACCGCCCTGACGCAGGGCTTTCTTGGTGGAACCCACAGAGATTTCGTTGTGACCCAAAACGATGGTGATAAGCTGGCCATTCGGTGCAACGTAGTGAAAATGGCTGCCGTCGATGTCGCGGAGCTGATAGCCCAGAGACTCTAACACTCGCCTCGTTCGCTTGCTAGACCTCATCCCCGCCAAGGCGCGTCTCTCATCTATAGTCCCACAATCCACCCAGGTAGGCCCCTCTACATAGAAGCGACGGAGGCACGAGTCCACGAGGCTGGTTCTGGGCTGGATAGTTCGACCTGCGAAGTTTATCCCCATGTGCGCGGGGGCAGCCAATAGCTGACAATTTATAGTGAATGGCTAACGGCTAACAGCTGATAGCTAATAGCCGACTGCTGATAGCGCACCACCGCTTCCCCTAGCAGCTCGATGGCCCGCCGCAGTTTGTCCTCCGCCAGGACATAGGCCAGTCGCACTTCGCGATTTCCCAATCCCGGCGTGACGTAGAAGCCCGTCCCCGGCGAAACCATGACGGTTTCCCCATCGCGCGCAAAGTCGCTCAGCAGCCATCGCGCAAAGTCGTCCGCATCCGGCACAGGCAGGCCAACCATCACATAGAATGCGCCTTCCGGCCGAGCCACCGACGCTTCGGGGATGGCGCAGAGCGCTTCATAGGCGGCATCGCGCCGCGATTGGTACACCTGCCGCAGCCAGGTCGTGTATGCGGTTGGATTCTGCAGCATCGGAATGACCGCGAGCTGCGCGATCATCGGGCTCGCCAGGCGGGCCATCGCCAGACGCGTCATGGCGCTCGAGACATCCCGATTCTTGCTGGCCACGCAGCCTACCCGCAGCCCCGTGGCCGAGAAGCGCTTGGAAACGCTATCCAGCAGGATGACCCACTCCTCCATACCGGGGAAGCTCATAGCGCTGACATGCTCCCTTCCGTCGAAAACCAGCTCGCGGTACGTTTCGTCGCCAATGACGAACAGGCTGTGCCGCCGTGCCAGCTCCATCACGCCGGCCAGCTCGGCTCGCGTGTAGACGGTCCCCGTCGGGTTATTCGGGTTGACGACGACGATTGCCCTGGTACGCGGCGTGATGGAGCGCTCGATCGTCTCGGGCGGCGGAAGGTGATAGTCGGGTGGAGCGGCTGCAATCGGCACCAGATTGATCGAGCTACTGGCGGCAAAGCCGAGATAGCTGGCATAGGTTGGGTCAAAGATGAGGACCTCATCGCCCGGGTCCGCCACGGCCAGCATGGCAAAGCCAATTGCCTCGCCGCCACCGGTGGTTATGACGACATCGCGCGGCTCAAAGTCGATCCCAACCGTTGCGTAGTAGTCGCACCAGGCCTCGATCGTCGGAGCATGCCCCTGCGAGGGAGCGTACGGAATGATGCCGTCGGCCGGTGGCTTGATGGCCTCGAGAATTTCCGGCGGAGCAGGCAGATCCGGCTGCCCGATATTGACATGGTAGATGTGAATCCCTCGTGCCGCCGTTTGCGCCGCCACCGGCGCCAGCCCGCGGATGGGTGAGGCCGGCACCTGTGCTGCGCGCCGTGAGATGCGAGGAGTGGGCACCCACGCGTTAGTATCGCTTCCGGGTGTCGTCATGTAGAACCTCCGTGGCTGGCGCCGCTCAATTGAAAACGCCAATATGCCTACCGCGAGCAGGCATACTGGCTCCGTTCAAGCCTAGCAGGTAGCAATCTTGCCGCAAAGGGTCGAAAAGCACCAATACTCGGCGTTGGAAATTGTGTAGAGTGACCAGGGAGGTGCCGCTCTCTGTTCCATTCTCGTGACCCTCACGGTGAGCGGCCAACGTTCAACAGGAAGATCATGAGGAATGAGTTCACGCCGGCGGTGGGCAACCTTTGACTGCTACGGCACGCTGATCGACTGGGAGGGTGGGATAGCAGCCGCGCTGCAGCGGCTCTGGCCGAACACCGACCGGCAGCGGCTACTGAGGCGCTACCATGTGGTCGAGTCCCTCATCCAGGAGGGTGGCTCGCTCGCCTATCGGGAGGTGATGGCCCGCGCCCTGCGGGCGATTGCGGCCATCGAGGGTTTGCCGCTTTCCTCCGATCAGGAGTACGCTCTGGCCGATTCCCTCCCCTCCTGGCCTGCCTTTCCGGAGGTCCCCGCCGCGCTCCGTGAGCTCCGCAGGCGTGGCTGGACGCTGGCCATCCTCTCCAACACCGATCCCGATCTGCTGGCAGCGTCTTTGCAACAACAGATTGGCGTGCCGGTGGATCTGTCGATCACCGCGGCCGAGGCCGGTTCCTATAAGCCTGCCCGCGGCCACTGGGATGCATTCTACCGCCAAAGCGGCGCCGATCCCGCACAACACGTTCACGTCGGTGCAAGCCTCTTCCACGACATCGCCCCCGCACGCGATCTCGGTCTGCCGGCCGTCTGGATCAACCGGCTGCACGAGCAGAGCGATGTGCCGCCCACCGCCGAGCTGACCGATCTGAGCCGGCTACCCCAAACGCTGGATAGGCTGTTGTCCTCACCCGCTTAGTTCACGGGCCCTGATGTCCGATTCATCTGTAGAATGCCGCCTTCGAGTCGGTATGCTCGCGATCCAAAGACCAGCAAGAGGAGACTGTGCGCCAGATCGAGGCTCGCGGCGGTCTAACGGCACAGACTTCGACACGGAGTGATGCACAGAGTTGCTCCCTGTATGGTTATCTGTGAGTGCCTGGTAGAATTGCGTGGCACACCGAGGGCTGGCGCCAGTGCCGGCCACGCGAAGACAATGACAAATGAACGCGACGCAGAGCCAGCCCTTTGGAGCCGTACTCCGGACCTTCCGGGTGGCCGCCGGCCTATCTCAAGAGGAGCTGGCCGAACGGGCCCACCTGAGCCAGCGCACCGTCAGCGACCTCGAGCGCGGGATCACCACTGCTCCCTATAGAGATACGGTCGCTCTGCTGGCCGATGCGCTGGAGCTGACAGAGCGTGACCGCACTGAACTGGAAGGCGCGGTGGATCGATCACGCAGGCCGTCCACCGCCCGCCGGGAGCCGGGCCCCGCACACCTCGATCCCCTGCTGGCGACGAAACTGGCGATCCCGCCGGCGCGTGCTGCCCTGGTCCCGCGGCCGCACCTCATTGAGCGCCTGCAGACAGGGTTGCACGGGCCCCTGACCCTCCTCTCTGCGCCGGCCGGCAGCGGCAAGAGCACGCTGCTCAGCGCCTGGCGTACCACTCCGGAGGGCAAGGACACGCCCCTCGCGTGGGTGTCACTCGATCAGGGCGACAACCGCTCACCGCGCTTCTGGCGCTACGTGCTCACCGCGCTGGACCGTGCCGTCCCTGGGGTGGCCAAGCCCAGCCTTACCGTGCTGGACTCCTCCGGCGACCCACCCATGGAAGCGGTCCTGACCAGGCTGCTGAACGCGCTGAGTACGCGCAACAGGGACGTGGTGCTGATGTTGGACGATTATCACCTGATCGAGGATCACTCCATTCATGATGCGCTCGCCTATCTCCTCGAGCACCAGCCACCCTGTCTGCACCTGCTCCTGGCCACCCGAGCCGATCCACCCCTGCCCCTGGCCCGCCTGCGCGCGAGGGGAGACGTCACCGAGCTCCGTGCCGCCGACCTCCGCTTCACGGTTGAGGAGACGGCAGCCTTCCTCAGCACGGTCATGGGACTGTCGCTCTCACCCGAGGAGGTAGAAGCACTGGAGGCCCGCACCGAGGGATGGATCGCCGGCCTCCAGCTGGCCGGCCTCTCCCTGCTGGGCCGCTCGGCGGAGGATGCGGCCACCTTCATCACGGCCTTGACCGGTAGCCACCGCTACATCGTGGATTATCTCCTCGACGAGGTGCTGCTGCGGCAGCCGGAGGAAGTGCAGCGCTTCCTGCTCCACACCTGTATCCTTGGCCGGCTCTGTGCACCCCTCTGTGCCACCGTCATCGACGGAGAGGCCCCCCCAGCCGAGCGCATCGCCGCCAGCCAGGAGATGCTGGAGACGCTGGAGCGCCACAATGTGTTCGTCATCGCCCTGGACGATGAGCGCCGCTGGTATCGCTATCACTACCTCTTCGCCGACGCCCTACGCCAGCGGCAGAGCGGTCATACCTCGATCCCCGATGTGTCGGTGTTGCACCGGCGAGCCAGCAGCTGGTTTGAGCAGCAGGGTCTCCTGGAGGAGGCCATCGGCCATGCGCTGGCAGGCGGCTGCCACGAGTGGGCCGCGGATCTGATCCAACGGGCCGTAGAGCCGCTAGCCTTCCGTGGCGAGACGCAGACTATCGCCACCTGGCTCCGGGCATTACCCGAAACGACGCTGCGAGCCCGACCCCAGCTCTCCATCCAGTACTCCTGGTTACTCGCCGACATGCACGACCTTCGTGGTGGTCAGGAGTATCTTCACCATGCGGAAGCGGCGCTCGACACGGCACCGAAGCAGGCCCAGTGGGCATCCGCGGGGACCTCGGGTGATGATCGCGAGAACCTTCGAGCTGTCATCAACGCTTCTCGCGCCGTCATCTCCGTCATGCAGGGCGATGCGGCCCGGGCGATGCTCCAGGCACAGGCAGCCCTCGATGGACTGGATGCCACCAACTTTGGAGCAAGAAGCCTTGCCGGCATCGCGTTAGGACTCGCTCATTTGAGCCAGGGAGCGGCAAGCGATGCGGCTGAGGCGTTCAGCGGCGTGACAGCCGTCAATCGAGCGACCAACATTGGCCTCTTCATCGTGCTGGCAGCCGTGGGGGAGGCGAGCGCGCTGCGCATGGCCGGAGCCCTGGACCAGTCCCGAATCACCTATGAGCAGGCCATTGCGTGGAGCGAAGACCCCTCCCACCCTTCTCTCCTCGTCGGAAGTCTCCACACCGGCCTGGCCGATATCCTGCGCGAGCAGCATGAGCTGGATGCGGCGCTGGACAGTGCGACACACGGCATCAAGCTCTCGACTGATCTGGGCGCCGCGCGAGCCGAGCGCTGGATCGAGTGGCACATCTGTAACCTACTCGTCCTGGCACGCATCAAGCAGGCGCAGGGCGATCTCGAGGGCGCGCTCGTCCTCGTGAGGGAGGCGCAGGAGCAGCTCAAGGGCTCTGGCGCTATCTCCCTCGCCGGTATTCTCGCTGCCTTCGAGGCGCAGCTCTATCTCGCCCGAGGGGATCTCGATTCCGCCGTCCGCTGGTTGCAGAGCGTGGAGGCGCATCAGGCTCCGCTGCGATTCGGGCTGACCCCGCAGTTTTTTGTCTATGCCTCCGAGCATCTCGAGATCGCGCCCATTCAGGTCCTGATCGCGCAGGGACGCGGTTCCCGTGATCCCACTCCCGTCCATCGGGCGCTCGCGCTCCTCGACCAGTTGCAAGGGAGGACGACGCGTTCGGGCCTGGCCTGGCTCCAGGTCAAGACCCTCCTCCTCCATGCCCTGGCCTCCGACGTCCTCGGCGAGCCGGCCCCGGCCCTGGCGGCCGTCGAGCAGGCGCTGGAGCTGGCCGAGCCGGAACGGTATGTCCGTGCCTTTGCGGATGAGTGCCTGCCGATGGCCGCGCTGCTGCGCCGGCTTCGGGCACGCGGCACTGGCCCTCCACTCATGACCACGGTCCTCGAGGCGCTCGAGGCTCACGGGTCGGGAGATCACCCAGAGGGTCACCCAAGCCTGCGGCGGGGTCACCCAAGCCTGTGGCGGGGTCACCCAAGCCTGTGGCGGGGTCACCCAAGCCTGTGGCGGGGTACCCGGAACATGGCAGGACCGTCTGTCCTCTCTCCTTCCAGCCCTCCTGATACCCCGGTCGCGGAGCCGCTGACCGAACGCGAGCGTGACGTGCTCCGGCTGCTGGCGGTGGGCCAGTCCACCCCCGAGATCGCTCGTGCTCTGTACCTCGAGGTCAATACGGTCAGGACACACGTCAAGCATCTCTACGGCAAGCTGGGCGTCCACAGCCGCGATCAGGCCGTGTGGCGAGCACGGGAGCTCGGGCTGCTTTAGGTTCCGGCTCTACCCGGTCGTACCACGCGCGGCCAGGGATCGGGACTGCTCGCGCCAAAAATCACCCACCTGCCTCCCCCATCGGGTGACGACAGCTCACCCAGTTGCCTCCTACGGTGAATGGTGACAGGACGACCACGGTTGAGTCGTGGTCCTCGTCAAACCAAAGCAGTAGGTGCGCTTATGTATGGCTCTATCACCGTCAAGGGGCAGCTCGACCAGCGATGGTCGGAGTGGTTCGACGGGCTGACTATCACCCATCTGGAGAACGGCGAGTCGGTCCTGACCGGCCATCTGCCCGATCAAGCCGCGCTCCATGGTGTGCTGACCAAGGTCCGCGACCTGGGTCTGATCCTCGTCGCCGTGGAGAGTGAGGATCGATGAGCGCGCCGGACGGGCTCTACGTGAACCATCCATCAAGAAAGGACCACAAGCAAATGGAATCTGAAAGACCGTCTCATAGCAGGACACGCTCGACTCGTACACAGTTACGAACCATGGAGCAAGAAAGGAAACCAGTTCATGTCAGTCATGTCTAGTAACCCAGTTTCGAATCTGCCAGTGGCCAACCCACGCCGATGGATGGCGCTGACGGTCCTCGTCTGTCTGCAGTTCATGCTCATCCTCGACGCCACGGTGGTGAACGTGGCCCTTCCCTCCATCAAGACCGGTCTCGGCTTCACCCAGACCAACCTGGCCTGGGTCGTCGACGCCTACTTGCTGGTGGCCGGCGGCTTCCTCCTCCTCGGTGGCCGAGTGGCCGATCTGTTCGGTCGGCGGCGGATCTTCTTGGCTGGGGCCCTCGCCTTTGCGCTCGGGTCATTGGCGAGCGCACTGGCCCAGGACCAGGTGATGCTCATCGGCTCACGGGCCCTGCAGGGCCTGGGAGAGGCGCTCGCCGGACCGGCAGCGCTCTCGATCATCGCCGTGCTGTTCATCGATCCCAAAGAGCGAGCCAGGGCCCTGTCCATCTGGGGCGGGCTGGCCGGCCTGGGCGGCGCCGTCGGCGTGGTGCTCGGCGGGACGATCGTCGATCTGGCCAACTGGCGCTGGATCTTCTGGATCAACCTCCCGGTCGCGGTCGCGGTCGTGTTCGCCTCCCGCCGACTGGTTCCCAACGACCGGCGCCGAGCCCGACGTGGGTTTGACTATGGTGGCGCCGTCACCGCCACCGGCGGCATCACGGCCCTGGTGTATGCCCTGCTCGAGGCCAACCGCAACGGCTGGACCTCCGGCACCACCCTGGGCTTCTTCGCCGCCGGAGCCGCGCTCCTGGGTGCCTTCGTGGCCATCGAGGGTCGTGTACGGGCCCCGCTGGTCCCGCTTCGCTTCTTTCGATCCCGTCGACTCAGCGCCGCCAGCGGTTTGATGGCCCTGTTCACCTCGGCCGTCTACGGCATGTTCTTCTTGCTCACTCTGTACATGCAGCTGGTCCTTGGCTGGTCTCCCTTGCACACCGGCGTCGCGTATCTGACCTTCAGTCTCGGTGTGCTGGCCGGGATAGGCACCGCCTCACAGCTCTTGCCCAAGGTCGGGGTTCGCCCCGTTCTGGTCGGAGGGATGACCCTGGCTGCCGGCGGGTTCGCGCTGTTCACTCAGCTGCCCATCGACGCCCAGTACTGGAGCCACATGGTGCCGGCCATGCTCCTGGTCGCGGTCGGGGCGGGTTTGGCCTTCGTGGCCCTGACTGTCGCCGCGGTGTCCGAAGCCACTGAGTCCGACGCTGGGCTCGCCTCGGGCATGGTGACCACGGCCCAGCAGGTCGGCGGGGCCCTGGGACTTGCCGTGTTGGTCTCAATCGCTGCCACCAGAACCACGAGCCTGCTGGGAAGCGGCCACCCAGCAACCGCGGCTCAGCTGGATGGGAGCCACCTGGCCTTCGGCATCGGCGCCGGCATCCTGGCCGCCGGCGCGGTGCTGGCCGCGCTCCTCATCGGCCGCTTCAAGCCCACCTCCTTGCCGACACCGATGCCTCTCAGCGCAACGGAGGGCGAGGACGAGCCTGAGGTGAGCCGAACTGAGGCACGCGTCTTCGTAAACACACACCAATGGAGCGAGCGATGAAACTCACCATCTTCGCAGCAACCGGGGGGATCGGCCGGCAACTCCTCGAGCAGGCCGTGGCCGCCGGTCACGACGTCACAGCCGTCGTCCGAGACCCGAAGAAGCTGTCCGGAGGGGTCCGCATCGTCACCGCCGACCTGGCGGCTCCGGACCCGTCAGCGCTCGAGGCCGCGGTCGAAGGAGCCGACGCCGTGCTCTCCGGGCTTGGTGCACGGTCGGCGTCCGAGACCGGAGTCGCTTCGCAGGGCACGCGGGCCATCGTCCAGGCGATGAAGGCAACGGGCGTACGACGCATCGTCGTCGTCAGCGCCGCGCCCATCGGGACCGTCCCTTCGCCTGGCCGCCCAACGCCTCCGAAGTACGACCCGGGCGATGGGTTCTTCATGCGGCATCTGTTTAGTCCGTTGACCAAAGCCGCGTTCCGCAAGACCTACGCCGACCTCGCGCTGATGGAGGACGTCCTGCGGGACAGCGGCCTGGACTGGACCATCGTCCGACCGCCACGCCTGACCAACAAGCCACTGACCGGCACCTACCGAACGGCGGTCGGGCAGAATCTCCGGCGCGGCTTCCTCATTTCACGCGCCGATGTCGCCCAGCTCATGCTGCGCGTGCTCGAGCAACCCGAGACGATCAAGCACGTCATCGGAATCGCGAACTAGAACACCGGTCAGGTCGTGCCCGAGGAGGTTGTCGGGCTCAGGCAGCGCGGTCGCGCTACCTGAGCCCGAAGGGAGAACAGATGACCGACTCTTTTGCGACTGACGAAGCTCATGCCCCGCTGTCGGTTATGATGTGTGTCCGGCTGGCGATCGTCCTGCCGGCGAAAAGTACTCCTCGATGGCGCGGACCAGGACCTCTGCCAGCTTCTGTTGCCCGGACGGATCCGCCGCGATCTGTGCCTCAGACGGATTGGTGAGGAAGAGTGGCTCGGTGAGCGCTCCGGGCATCTCGGTGGGGTGATCGAACCAGCCTGGCTCCGCCGGGCCAAGCTCCATCAGGTGACCGTACGCGTTTCCTTGCTCGGTCAGCGCCGGAGTACCGACGTCTGTATCCGAGATGGTGCCTCGGTCCGATATGTGCCAGCCGGCAGCACCCAGGCCAGTCACGACAGCGTGCTGGACCAGCGAGGCAAACCGCTGATTCTCGGTTGCGAACGGCCGTGCTGCGTCATACACGGTTTCAGCACCGCCCACCGTCGGGTCACCAAAGGCATCGAAATGAATGGAGAGCAGGAGCTGCGCATGGGCGGCGTTCGCACAGTCGACCCGAGCCTGGATGTCGGCATGCTCTCCGGCGATCGTGTATCCACCGGCCGCGAGATACGACGGCTTGAGGGCCACGACAGAGGTATCTTGCATGCGCGACAGAATCACCCGGTAGCCGGCTTTGCCCAGGAGTGGCGCCATAGCCTGCGCCACCGCCAGCGTCGGTGTTTTCTCGTCGAGGGTGTTGCCATGGACCAGCCCCGAGGTTCCCGGATCAGGTCCACCATGGCCGGGATCGATGAAGACGGCCGGCAGCCTTCCACCCAGTGACGGTCCATAGGCAACGCACGCCCCTGGCGCAAATTCGGTGCGGTCACCGATCGGGGTAAAGAGCGCAGCACTCCGGTTCCACCGCCAGGCGACAAAGGCGCCGAGTGCCACCAGCAGCGGGGCGAGGGCTACCACGAGTGGCCATCGCCTTCTGCGCTGCCTACCCCGTCGAGAGCGTCTCCTGACCCGATTCACTCGCCTGTCGATCAACCGTGGCAAGCTGTCCCCTTCGCGCGTTTAAGCCTCACGTCACTTTACCCTTGCCGGGAGCCCAGCCCATTGCATCGTGAGCGTACCGAGTGTCCATGAGAGGGGCGTGAGGGTTCCTTAGTGCAAGATCATGCGGCCTGTTGTGCAATCCAGCGTAGCCGAGGGCACCACACCCAAGCCTGCGGCGGGGTACCCGGGATGCCCCTACAGCCCGGTGTCCGCGGGCATGGGAGACGGCCTCGGTAGGGGAGAACGGCCTGAAGGCCTCGCCTACGATCATGGCACACCATCCGACTTGGCTTCGCATTAGGGTATGCTTGGCACCCACGAAGGGAGTCCCCACAGAAGCGCAGCAAACTGCTGGCCCAGTACCTGCTTCTCCCGTCGATCAGTAAGCATCCAGCGCGTAGGCCACCGCCTCTTCCAGGCTCATCGCTCGCCCTGCCTCCCAGGACTGATGGAACACCTCGTTTCCTAGTTCTTGCCGTGCGCGATCCAGCGCCTGCTCCCGATGCTCTTGCTCGACCGGCACGTTCGGGATGCCGGCGGTGTCTCGCCCCGCTGCTTCCGCCCCTGCCAGCTGCACTCCTTGCGCTGCCTGTCCCTGCGACACCGCCAGTTCTGCCATCTGCCCCAGAACGCCGAGGACAACCCACTTGTCTCCGAGATCCCAGCTCACCGCCAGGGCCTCGGCAAACAACGCCGCCGCACGCTCGTAGTCTCCCTGCTCCATGGCAACACACGCCAGACTGTCCAGCACAGCAGCGAGCATGCCCTTCAATCCCAGCTCGCGCATCCGTGCCAGGCTCTCCTCCAGAACCGCTCTCGCCTCCTCATACTTCCCCTGTTCCATCAAGACGAAGCCCAGATTGTTGAGACCCAGGGTAGCTTCGCCTTGATCCCCCACCGCTCGGTGCAGGGCGAGTGACTCGCGGAAGTGCGCTTCCGCCTCCACGAAGTCTCCTGCCTCCATGCCGATAATTCCGAGTCTGCTGACGGCGGTCGCGATTCCCCACCGATCTCCCAGCTCGCGGTACAATCCAAGACTCTCTTCGAGGCAGCGCATGGCCTGGGCCGTGTCGCCGTGCTGGTGCAAGAAGTAACCGAGGTTCCTCAACGCAATGGCAATCCCCTCCCGATCACCCAGCTCGCGCAGCAGCGATACTGCCTCGTCGAGGACTCGAATGGCCCGCTCCTGTTCTCCCCGACGTCCGAGATAGTCTCCGATAGCGGCGAGTACCCGGCCCTGGATCTCGCCGGGTACCGGGCAACGGGTGTCGGCATCAGATCGCGCCAGACCTGCCTCCAACCACCGCAAGCCTTCGCTCCAGCGACCGCTTCGGAGCCAGAACTCGTAGAGCGCCACGCCGAGACGCAGCTCCTCTTCGACCCAACCGCGCTCCAGGAGCCACCCCAGCGCCGTGCGCACGTTGTCGTACTCCACGTCGAGGCGTCCAAACCACTCGCTCTGCCGGGGTCCGATGAGCTCCGGCTCTGCCTCCTCGGCCAGCGTCCGATAGTACGCGCAAAGGGCATCTCGCATCTCGTTCGCTTCGCCACGCTCGATCAGCTTCTCGGCGGCATACTCCCGAATTGTCTCCAGCATGGAGAATCGTGGGTCACCCGCTCCCGCGGAAGGTAGCCGACTGGAATCCTGGCGCACGAGGCTCTGTTCGACGAGTGAGGTCATGCCCGCCAGTAGATCGAGCTCACCATCCGGATTACATACCGTCTCCACCGCCTCGAAGGTGCAGCCGCCCGCAAACAGGCTCAACCGGCCAAATAGCGTCTGCTCCTGCGATGACAGCAGCGAGTAGCTCCAATCGATGGTGCCACGCAGCGTCTGCTGCCTTGAGGGACGATCCTTCGCTCCATCCGTCAGGAGAGCGAGCCGACTGGGGAGTAGCTGCAGCAATGCCTGCGGCGGGAACAGCCGAATACGAGCGGCAGCCAGCTCGATAGCCAACGGTAAGCCGTCCAACCACCGGCAGATCGCGGCCACCGCCTTCAGCTCTTCCTCATTCAGCACCAAATCGTGGCGCACCGCTCTTGCCCGCTCTTCAAAGAGCTGGATCGCCGCGTAGGTCCGCAAACCGCGATCCGCGTGCCGGACCTCCGACCCAGGCAGCTCCAGGGGCGCCACCGCATACTCCTGCTCGCCCCGCACTCGCAGCGGACTGCGACTGGTCACCAGCAGGTGCAAACCAGGACATGCTTCCAGCAGCCGGACGAGGAGGGGCGCCGAGGACAGCAGGTGTTCGAGGTTGTCCAGCACGATCAACAGCTCGCGGCCCGCGAGCCGCGCCGCCAGACTCTCCTCCAGCGAACGCGGGGTCGCTTCGGGCACCTCCAGCGCCTGGGCCAGGACGTAGATCACCATGGATGCCTCGGCGATGGGCGCCAGCTCGACGAAGACTGCTCCATTGCGATACCGCACTTCTAGCTGCCGTGCGACCTCGATGGCCAGCCGGGTCTTTCCCACCCCACCCGGTCCGGGCTCCTTCACCTTCGCGCCGTCCGACACGACGCTCCCGACCTACACCGGGCACGCCACGGACTGGTTCGGTGAGTCCGACAATCGTCAGAACACGGTGATGCACAGCACTTTCAACGCCCAGGCGCACGCACCCGATGGCTCGCACCTGGATATGCACGAGACCTTCCACTACAGCGTGAGTGCGACCGGCGTGACGGTTGCCTTCGACAATGTGAGCTGCTAACAAAGCAAAACCGGACAGCGGAGAAAGATCATGCGAAGGATGATCATTGTCCTTGCGCTTCTGGGGCTCGTAGCCGTCTGTGTCCGGCCGGCATCGGCGGCAGCCTGCCGCCCTGCTGAGGGAGGGCAGAGGGAGAGATGAGTCACGAAACGCCACCGTCCCATGCAGCTGGCTCCTGTCTAAGGAAGCTCCTCCGTCTCGTGCCACTGGTCGTCACGCTGACTCTTGCGGCGCTCTTCGCGGCTATGTCGGCACACACCGCTCTGGGATATATTTCGCCAGCGGTATCGACCACGCGCTCGGCCTGCAAATCGTTCAGGTCAGGCCAGATCCACCATCATTTGCCTCAGCTGCTACCAGTCCCAAGGCCGGCTTCGCGGGCCCGAACGATCGCCTCGGCTCGATCAGCCACCTGCAGCTTGCTGAAGATGTTGGAGATGTGGTTGCGCACCGTCTTCGGACTCAGCACCAGATGGACGGCGATCTGCGGGTTACTATACCCTTGCGCAATCAACGCCAGGATCTCCCGTTCCCGCTCCGTCAGCTCCGGGAAGATGCGCTCCGGCACCGTATGTCGGGTCTCGGCGAAGAAGGAGAGCAGCCTTTGCGCGACGGCCGGACTGAAGATCGCCTCCCCATTACCCACCGCGCGAATGGCACGGAGCATCTCCTCCTCGTCGGTGTCCTTGAGAACGTAGCCTCTGGCTCCAGCCCGCATCGCCGCGAAGACAGAACGATCATCCTCGAACATCGTGACCACCAACACCCCGACATGGGGACTGGTCTGGATGATCCGCCGCGTCGCCTCGATGCCGTTGATGCCCGGCATCTGCAGATCCATGACGATGACGTCCGGTTGCAGCTCCTCCGTCAGCGCGATTGCCTCCTCCCCGGTGCTCGCCTCACCGATGACCTCAGTGTCCGCCGTGGCGGAGAGAAGCCCTCGTAGCCCGCTACGAAAGAGAGGATGATCGTCGGCGACCAGGATGCGGAGAGAATCCATCAGCTACACTCCAGTCAGCGGCAGGTGTACCCGAACCCGGGTCCCACCTTTCGGCGTCGGCCCAATCACGCATATCCCACCCAGCTCTGCCGCCCGCTCGCGCATCGAGGTCAATCCAACGCCGATATGCCGCTCGCTCGGCAGTCCCACACCGTCATCTGTGATCTCCACACCCAGGCCGTCACTGATGGAAAGACGGATCGTACAGGTACGGCACTGTGCGTGGCGGACCGCATTGCTGAGGGCTTCCTGGACGATGCGGTAAGCCGCCACCTCAACGGCCGCCGGGAGGGGCGGCAAGGGGTCTGGAGACTCGACGACGACCCGCCGGCCGGCCGTCTCGCACGCCAGGGCACCTTCCTGTATGGCACCGACCAACCCCAGCTCGTCGAGCGCCGGAGGACGCAGGTCGTAGACCAGCCGGCGAATATCCGAGACGCTCGTCTGTACGTCCTCCCGTACCTCTCTCAGGACAGGGTCGGCGGGCGATTGCGGCTGCACCAGCCGGCGAGCGGTATTGATCTTGAGCATGACGCCCGACAGAGCCGGTCCCAGCCCGTCGTGCAGGTCGCGGCGCAGACGACGCCGCTCCTCTTCTCGGGCGGTAACCAGGCGCTCTCGTGAGCGCTGCAGCTCGGCGGTGAGTCGGACAGCATGAGCGGCAGCCCCCGCCTGGCGAGCCAGATCCTCGAGTAACCGGCGGTCGGCGTCGGAGAAGGAGCGTTCGCCTACACGGGGCGCAACCATCAGCATGCCGACCGTCTCACCCCGGTAGGAGAGCGGAAAGGTCAGGACGTTGTCGGTGGGCGAGCCGGTGGATGCAATGATCGTTGACGTGCCCTCGATAGCGACGGCTGCATAGGGCAGCTTGAGTGCCTGGCTCACCGTCTCGACCACCATGGGCAGCACATCATCTATGGCCAGCGTTCCCTCCAGTCGTTGTCCGAGTCGCGAGAGGACGGCGTACGGATCATCCTGCTCGCCGTACATCAGGCGGTTGACACCTTGTTGCAGCCGCTCCCGCAGCGGCTGGAAGAGCACGGCGACCAGAGCCGTGGCCACGAGCGAGAACCCCAGGTTGCCGCTCGTGTGGAAGAGCGCGCCGAGGTAGCCGACGACGAGGACGTAGAGCCCAACGACGGCGACGCTCAGGCCGCCATAAACGAGCGCACGATTGATGATGAGGTCGATGTCCCACAGCCGGTAGCGCAGGATCGCCAGCGCGAGTGAGAGAGGGAGTAGCAACACGACGGTATTGAAAAGAAAAAGACCGACAAACTGAGCTGTAAACGTATTCAACCCGCCGAAGAAGTGCTCCCCCCAGCCCACGATCGCAATGAATCCCCCCAACGCCGCCGCGAACCCGACGACGACCCACTTCGTCTGTTGCCGCTGTACCTGAGTGGACACGCGGCGGTACCGGTACACCTGCGCAAAGACGACGCTGCAGAAGAACGCGATCAGGCCGATCCCGAAAACCGGATCTCCACTCGGTCCACGCGACTCGGCCGGGGCCACGCTGCTGATCCCCCAGGCAGGCGGAGACACATAGTGGAGGATCGTGAACACGACCCACCCGGCTGCCGCAACGCGGGTCCAGCGGGGAACAAACCTTCCGTCAGGGAAGAGGTAAAAACAGATGAAGAGCGATGACCAGCCCAGGAAGGCAAGGATCTCGCGCGGCCAGTACCAGAGCGGTGATACCAGGGCAAGAGCGCGGATGGAGTCGCTGAGAGAAGCTCCAAACGTGATCAGCGCGAACGCAGCGAGCAGGGCCATCGGCTCCTCTGAGCGGCGCACGGCGATGATAGTGGCGATCAGGCAAAAGCTCACAAGGTACAGGGCCTCGAGGACAATTTTGTAGATGGCGTAGACGTTGAGCTGTGAGAGCCCGGCGACGTCGTGCGGGCTGATCTGCCAGCGGTAGCAGGTAGTGCCATCGCAGGGTGTCCGCATCTCCGGCCAGATCACGGGGATTCCGGCGGCAAATAGGCCGAGAGCGAGCGTCATTGCTCCCATCCATGAGGCCCGCGCTACCAGAAGCCGGTGTCCGCGCAGCCGGAGACCGGGTGCGAGGAGTGCAGCGGATTGAGTCCTCATGAATCTGGCCTCCATTGCACATCAGTCGGCGCGTACACCATCGACACCGGCGTGGTGGAAAGCTACGCCCCGGCTGGTCTGGATACAGCTTACGACGGGCACAGTCCCACTGTCATGGGACCAGGGTCCCATCCGAAATGGGAGCAGACTGCCCGACGGATTGGGAGTATGGCCTCATGACGGCGGGACGGAACGAGCCGTAGGCTGCAAGAAAGAAAGGAGCGCAAACATGGCACCCACGAGTCAATCCCGCACACTGCCGCTCGATCGGACCCCCGAGGAAGCGAGGACAACCAGTAGGTGGACCGAGGTCTGGAGCCCCACCAACGTGAGTCGGGCCGCCGGTGTCTGCGCGCTCGCCGTACTGGCAGTCCTTTTCCTGTCCGTCGGTAGCCAGTTCCACTCAGATATGTCGGCACAGCGCACCTTGGCGTGGGTCAGCCAGAACCAGCAAAGTATCTGGATAGACGGCTTCCTTTCCGGGCTGAGCAACACCCTCCTGGCGCTGTTGATCGTCCTGCTCGTCGCCCTGACCATGAAGACGGGGATCCTGGCGCGCGTCGCTTACATCGGGGTAGCCGCAGCCATGGCGACGGCATGGGCGCACGCGGGCGTCGAGTATGCTCTGGCGGACCTTGCCCACCGGGGTGGAGCATCTGCCGGAATCCTGGCGCTCTTCAGCCTCGCCAGGACGATGGATTACACGGACGGCGTCTCGATTGCTCTCGCAGTCGGCTGCTCCAGCTTGTTGCTGCTCCGCTCTCGCGCTCTGCCGCGGCCAGCGGCCTGGTTGGGACTGCTGATGGCGGTGGAGCAGATCGTCGCGATGCCCATCCAGCTCGCCGTTTCCGGCACCGGCAACGGCCCTGAGGGCCCCATCACGGTGGTCCTTGGACTCCTCTGGCTGTTGGTGATCGGAATTGCCCTCCTGGTCAAGCCGGTTCGGCTTCCTCGGCCTGCACCTGACGGGGGAACGGCAAGCGTGTGACTGCCCTATACATAGCACCGAGAGCATGTCGCCCACCGCCGAAAAGTGCAAATGCTCGGGACCATCAGCCTGGAACGGCGCCGTCCGCTGGCATCAAGTACCTAGTCCCGCTTCCCGCGCCTTGATGGCCGCCTCTGTGCGGTCGGCTACCTGCAGCTTGCTAAGAACGTTGCTGACGTGATTGCGCACCGTCTTCGGGCTGAGGACCAGACGAGCAGCAATCTCTGCGTTGGAACGGCCCTGCGCGATGAGGTCCAGGATCTCGCGTTCCCGATCGCTGAGCTCCGGGAAGATTGGGGGAGAGGCGCTCGGCTGGCTCGTGGCGAAGTATTCCGCCATCCGGATCGCGATACCCGGACTGAAGATCGCCTCACCGCCACCCACCGCCTGGATGGCTCGCAGCATCTCGCTCGAGCTTGCCCCTTTGAGGACATACCCGCGGGCGCCCGCTCGCATCGCCGCAAAGACTGTGCGATCATCCTCGAACATCGTGATAACCAGAACCCGGATATGTGGACTCGCCTGCACGATGCGGCGCGTCGCCTCGACGCCGGAAAGACCGGGCATCTGAATGTCCATCAGCACCACGTCCGGTTGCAGCTCCGCGGCCAGCGACGTTGCCTCATCGCCCGTCGTCGCCTCGCCCACCAGCTCCATGTCGGGCGCCGCCGTGAGCAAGGCCCGCAGCCCATCCCGAAATAGCGGGTGGTCGTCGGCGATCAGAATGCGAAGCGGGTCCGCGGGAGTAGCCATCAGCCTCTAGCTCGGTCCTGCAACGGGCTGCTGGGGTACCCGCGCAGTGGGTCCCAGCTCTCTTTCGGCCGTCGATCCACTTTCCAGGCCCGAGGAGGGTGGCGGCGCGACGGATGGTACCGGCAGCCGCGCATGCACTCTGGTACCGCCATCTGGAAGCGCTTCAACCACACAGGTTCCACCAAGCTCCGTGGCCCGTTCGCGCATCGAAGCCAGCCCCACACCTGCCCGCCGCGATCGGGGCAGGCCGGTGCCGTCGTCGAGGACCGTCACCTCCAATATGGTTCGGTCGCCGTCCGGCACCATCCCGAGCCCAATCCTACATTGGCGTGCATGAGCATGGCGTATCACGTTGGTCAGCGCCTCTTGCACGATCCGATACGCCGCCACCTCGACCGCTGCCGGCAACGCCAGCAGCTTGTCCGGCGCGTCGACTAAGACCCGGAGCCGCCCCACCTCCCGCTCTCCCTTCCGGCGATGATAGTGCGCAATGCTGTCCTGAATGGCGCCGGCCAGCCCCAGCTCGTCGAGCGCCGGAGGGCGGAGGTTGTAGACCAGGCGGCGGACGTCCGCCAGTGATGCTTCCATGTCGCGTTCGAGCTCGGCCAGCAGCGCATCGGCCGTGACAGGATCACGGGGGTAGAGCATCCGGGCAGAGCCAACTTTGAGCGTCTGTGCCGCGAGAGCCGGCCCAAGGCCGTCGTGGAGATCGCGGCGCAGACGGCGCCGCTCTTCTTCTCGCGCGGTAACGAGCCGCTCGCGCGAGCGCTGCAGATCGGCCGTGAGGCGAACCGCATGAGCGGCGACGCCGGCCTGACGGGCTAGATCGTCGAGCAGCCGGCGGTCGGCGGGATTGAAGGACTCACCGGGGGCGCGCCTGGCGAGGAGCAGCTGGCCGATGGTTTCCTGCTGATAGACGAGCGGCAATGTCAGTAGCTCCTCTACCGGCGCGCCCGTGGCAGCCGCGATTGTGTACTCATCGCCCTGTTTCAACGTGATCGCTGCATACGGCAGTTTGAGGGCCTGGGCGACCGTCTCCACGATAGCGGGTAGCACCGCCTCGGGAGAAAGCGTTCCTTCCAGACGTTGTCCCAGCCGGGACATGACGGCATATGGCTCATGCCGCTCGCCGAACATCAGGTGGTTGACGCCACGCTGGAGCCGCTCGCGCAGCGGCTGGAAGATGACGGCAACCAGTCCGGTAGCCAGGAGCGAGATGCCGAGATTGTTGCCCGTTCGCAGGACATTGCCCAGATAGGCCACCACTAAGACATAGATCCCCACGACGCTGGCGGTGAGTCCCCCGTAAACCAGCGTGCGGTTGATGATGAGATCGATGTCGTAGAGCCGGTACTTGAGCATGGCGATCCCAATCGAGATAGGGATACTGGCGGCTGCCAGGGAGTACGCAGCAGGCCATAACCATGTGGGTGATCGAAGGACGAACCAGAAGATCGGGCCGCTGAGCACCAGGATAGCGGCGAGAACCGTGGCGCTGGCGAACCACTTGAGCTGTTGGCGCTCGTCGCCGCGGGAGCGGCGGTATCGCAGCACGAGCGATGCAGCGGCCGCCACCAGAGCCAGCAACAAAACGACAAACGCGAGCTTGTTACTAGCACGCAGAACCGGGCCCAGCGCACCAACGCCAAACGGGTTCTTGACCGAGGGATAGCTTCGTAACGGCCCAGGCAGCATCGCGTCGCCGAGCACAAGAAGGACCATCGCCGTCACTGCTGCCCACGCTACGGAACGCCAGTGGGGCGACAGCAGGTGACCGTCAGGAAAGAGCAGGAAGACGAAGACGAAAATGCCGAACGCCCAGGGCCCCTCGGCGACGTTGGCAAGCCAGGCGCCGACGGAAGCCTGGGGGAGTGATCCCGCTGCGTGGGTGGCGTAGGCATCGGCCACATTTTGCAAAGCAAGCACGAGCCCGACGGCGACGAAGATCCAGCCGATGGGGTTCCTCGCTTGACGGGAGACGATCAGCGCTCCCAGCGTGGCAACGCCGATCTCGATAGCGATGACCAGGAGTCCCGCGGAAACATCCGACGCACTGGACGGTGCGAGGTGGCCGGTGACGTGGCCGAGCACCTGGAAGATCACGGCCATCAATGGGATCGAGACCGAGACCGTCCAGGCCGCCCAGGCAGTATGCCGGAGGGTACGCTCCGTCATCGGGATGCTCCTCTGCCTCGTCGCATATACGCTGTCACCGCCGACCATGCTCCACTTGACCTTTATCCTACTTCAGGGCGCCTACAGTTTGCTCCGCAAGTACGGACAGTCCTTGTTGACGATGCGTTAGGAGGGGACAGGTCCGCGCCCACCGCATCTTCGATGGACTCAGGGGTGTGGCTCGGCGCTCCGTTACGGGGTGTAGCTCGGTGCTCTGTCACCGATGAACGCAGGCCGGTCTGACCTGTTCAGGGTCAGACTCGGCCGGGGTGGGCAGAGCTGGTCGTTCCTGCTTCAGTGCCTGGAAAGAACTGCCCGAGCACGCGAACCAGGCGGGAAGGGCGGCACCCGAGGTGCTTCCCGGCCGGACGCGTCCCTGAACAGGCCGCTGCGGCCTGCCTCCATCGGCTACGGAGACCCGAGCTACGGGTGCGGGGGAACGGCCAGAGGTCTCCATTCCCGCTCGCTCACAAACCCTACACACAGAGGGTAACCGGGGCACCCACAGGGGATGCCCCCTACCGAACGTCATTGCCCGATGATCAGCGGGCGAGGGCGGGCTCGCGCACCGCTGGGGTCGCCACCGCGGCGGTAGGCTCTCCTGCACGCCGGATGAGAACGATGCTGGTCACCAGGACCCAGAGCATGAAGAGCAGCATCGCCGGCAGAAAGCCCTGCCCTCGGGCCAACGCGACATTGGCGAACAGCGCCAGGGCCGTAATTACGCCTCCCCAACCCAGCCAGCGGGGCAACGCCCTCGTGGGAATGGCCACGGCCGCGACGGCTGCCACCAGGAGGCCGTTGGCCGCCAGGGTGAGAACCATCGATGCATCGGCCATGTCCCAGAGCATCCCGATCACTTTCGGATCGATCCCGTCCTTCGCCCACACGTACGCTACGACGAGCCCCGGAAAAGAAGCAATCTTAAGGGCGACCGAGAGGATGCCGGCGCTGAGGACAGTCGTCGATAGGAAGCCGAGCTCGCCCTCGGGGCTGCGAAGGACACTTGACAAGTATGCCACGAAGACGAGGAAGCACAGGAGCCCCAGCAGCTCCACGAAGGCCATCACGTATCGCCCGGAAGTGATGGTGGCGCTGGTGTGGATCCAGGTGATGATCTGTTGGCGCGAGGCGTGAAAGCCCGGCCCGTCGTCGCCTCCACCGCGGAGCAATCCGATGAGGATATAGATTGCGCCGGTTGCCGCTCCAAACCGTTTCAGCCAGATGTTGTTCATGGTGAGTTCCTTTCGATGTACAAGGGAGGTTGTTCGGAGATCCATGGCTCCTTTTGAGCTCGGTCACAGCGTACGGTGCGGAGTGTCCCGCCGTCTTGAGTACAGCGTCCCGATCGCCGTCCCGATGTGTTGGGATGATTTTTGGGACATGGACAGTTGCTACGCGTGTAACTTCCGGCGTAAAACCAGATAGGCATGGCCCGTTTTGGGTCACCTGGAGTCCACTATCCATAGGTGGAGAGGAGTTAGCGATGCGTACTCACTTGGCTCGATGGTTTGGAACCGCAACCAGCTGTTTGGTGCTGGCACTTGTCCTTACGCCGGCTGCGCAGGCCCAAACGCCACTCGTTCAGACGGCGAGCAATCCCAAGCTGGGCACAATCCTGGTCAACGCGCAGGGCATGACACTCTATTACCTGACCTCGGAAGCCGGTGGAACATTCGCGTGTAGCGGCGGATGCCTGAACTTCTGGCCACCGCTGCTGCTCCCTTCGGGCACGAGCGCTCCCACCGCCGCCTCAGGAGTAACAGGGACGCTTGGCGTCGCCACTCGGCCGGATGGAAGCAAGCAGGTAACGTACAACGGGTTCCCTCTGTACACCTTCGCGAACGATAAAGCGCCGGGTGACACCAACGGCAACGGCATCAGGGCGTTCGGAGGCGCATGGTTCGCTGCCAGTGCAAATAGCGTGCAGCTGGCCGCAACGGTGGCCGAGCGACTGACAATCGGCATCACCACCACCGGTGGCACGGTCTGGGGCAAGGTCGTGGCGCGCTATAGCTTTAACCAGAAGCAGGTGGTTCAAGTGTGTTCGAAGAGGACCTGTGCCTTCCCGGTGCCACAAGGCGTCAGGGTGCACCTCAGTCAGACACCAACCGATGCCATGAGCTGGCCGTTCAAGAACTGGGAGATCAAGGGAATGCGCACGATGGCAAAGACGCAGCTCGTCGGCAATGCTTCCATTTCTTTCAAGATGAAGAGCAGTTACCGGGTCAACGTGGTGTACACCATCACGGGATAGTGTGACCGCGCGTAGTCGCACCCAGACCCCGGCCACAAGGGCCGGGGCTACTGGGTGCGCGTCACAGTTGCGCGAATTCGGAGCGCACCCGGAGCGCAAGGCGCGCACTCATAAAGGGTGCGACTACAGTGGATCGGTTTCTGACAGTCACGCCGGTCAAACGGTGTCCGGCGCCGCTCAGACACGAGGTCGACGTACACTGACCTATGCAGCTCGGCGTTCGATTGGTCTTGCTCTTTACCGGCCTGTTCTTTCTCCCCGTTTCCCATTCGCTGCCACCGCCTCATTCCCCGGCGAGCGGACTCTCTAGTCTCGATCGCCGGGATGGAGCGGTGGCAGCTCGGCTAGCGGGCCGGAGCTCCCGGCACGCGCTCCGCTGGCTGCGAGGACGTGCGTCGGTGGCGTGGGCGCAACAAGGCCGAGACGGCACGACCATCGAGATCCGGTTTCGGGATGGAGGGACGCTGGCCATTCTGCCGCCGCATCGCGGCCGGATGGCGCTCCGGCCGGTGATCGCGCGGAGTCTTCGCGGCCGGTTTCGTCCTCACGCCGGAACCGTGAGTGGTCGAGCCATCGTGCTGGAGCCCTTCGCGGACGAGCTTGGGCTGGGTCCAACGGCAGGCCAGGCTGAGCGCGACGCGCTGGCACAGGCCGGCTTTGCGGTGGACGTTGCACTCAACGGCCAGGTGACGGTCGGCCTCATGGAGCAGCTTGCCGATTACTCGGTGGTCTACATGGAAACGCACTCCGGGGTCCTGCCAAATGGAGATGCCATCGTGGTCACCGGCGAAACCGCCAATGGCCCCTACGCCTCCCTCTACCAGGACGGTAGCCTCCAACAGGCGTACGTCGCGGGACAGGCGAACCCGATCCTCTACAATGCCATCACCGCGCGGTTCGTGACCAAGCATATGGCGACGTTTCCCAGTAGCGGTATCGTGTTCCTCAACGGCTGCAAAGTGCTGAGCGCGCCGGTTTTCGTGGCCGCGATGAGCCGGCAGGGCGTCGCCGCGCTGATCAGTTGGGACCGCAATGTATCCAGCGCCGACGCCGAGCGGGCGGCCGCCTTTGTCCTGACGCATCTGGCAGCGGGAGACAGTGTGCAAAGCGATCTCGCCTCGGTGGATGCAGCGGGACTGGGGACGACCGTGGGCGATGAGGGTACCACGCACCTGGGTTTCTTCGGAGATGGCGATGATACGCTCCCCAAGGCCCTGGCAGGCGCCACGCCAACACCCACGCCAACTCCAACGCCGACTCCAACGGCGACTGCGACTGATACGCCCATTCCCTTGAGCTTTGAGGTGCTGTCGGTGCGCGCCGAAAGGCACGGCTCCAAGCCGGACATAAGCCTCCTGCGAGCACCACTCAAGAAGGTGAAGGTCGGGGTGAAGGTCTACCTTTCGATCTACGTGCTCGTCCGATCGGCGCCTCCCGGCTCCATTGGAACCAACAAGTTCCGGCTGACCTCGGCCGGGCGGGTCGTGCTCCATCGGACAACGCAGATGACCATCTCGTCTACGTTAGAAACCACGTACCGGGATACGACAACATTTCAGGCAACCAAGCCGGGTGTGTACACGTTCCGTGGCACCGTCACAGTCAATGGGGAGACCAAGCAGCGGTCGACGACGATTCGTGTTGTGAAGTGACGCTCGTTCCATGGCCCAAATGTGAATACTCTCATGGCCGAATGTCGCCCCCGCGACCGACCGCGTGGGCACGGCCAGGGTAAGGCCTACGACTACAACACCGGCACATGGAGCAATTGGTCGGACGTCTACGTCCGGTGCATCCCCTGACCGCCGTCTGAGCCCGACGCCCTCTCACCTTCGAGAGCGAGGTGTGGCGGGTGCTACACCTCGCTCTTGTCTGCGCCATAAGACGAACGGCTCAAGCAAGACGTGTCTGAAATGCGGAACATATCCGGGGCGTCTATCCGGTTTGCCTGTTCGCTAGCGCGCAGGGCAACAATGGAAGGGGCTTAGGCATACCTCGGCATGATGCTCAAGAACCTGGATTGGGCGACTATCTCGATCAGCAAGCACTGATCTCTGGCGTCTGACCATATACTTTTGGTGGCGAGTATATCCGGCTCGGCGGCCGGCATATGCGCATCCGGCTGCCGAGCAGAGAGCGAGGGAATATGAGCAGCTTCACGCCTGCCGAGGTTGACTATCTGCAGAGCCAGCGACTGGGTCGCCTGGCCACCGTCGGCCCAAACGATCAGCCCCACGTGGTGCCGGTGTCGTTCCGCTACAACCCTGACCAGGACACGATCGACATTGGCGGTCACGACTTTGCCAGCCGGAAGAAGTACCGCGACGTTCGGCGAAACCCTCGCGTGGCATTCGTGGTCGACGATCTGCGGTCGGTCAATCCCTGGGTCCCTCGGGGTATTGAGATACGCGGCGAGGCCGAGATCCTGGAGAGCGGCGGAACGGAGATCATGGCCGCGTTCTCCCCTGAGATGTTTCGGGTCAGGCCGAGACGAATCATCAGCTGGGGGATCGACGAGAAAATGAACTTTCGCCCTCGCTCTGTAGCGTAGCCTCTATGCCAGAAGACGCTGCAGAATTGTCTCCCCGAGGCATGCTGGAGTTTGTGCTCGAGGTTGCCGATCTCGAGCGATCTGTAACCTTCTACCGCGACAAGCTCGGGATGCAGGAAGTGGAACGCTGGCACGATCCCCGTCCCGGCGTCTGGGTGGCCATGGGTACCAATCAGGTACTTGGTCTCTGGCCGGCGCAATCAGGTGGACCGGGAGTCGGTCTCTACGAGAGTCGTGGCGGCGTGCACGTCCACTTCGCCCTTTACGTGGCACCCGGAACGCTCGATGCCTGGATCACAAAACTTCGGACCGCCGGGGTCGAGGTCAAAGGGCCGGTGGACTTTGCGCCCGGGAACCGCTCGATCTATGTGGATGATCCCGATGGCAATGTCGTGGAGCTCGCCCAGTGGGCACACGATTGGCAGGGACAGGAAGTCATCGCTGCAACAGACGCATAGAAAGCTCCTGACAAGCATAGATGGTAATGCGCCGGGGGTACATTCCGACGATGGGCGATTGGTCCGACTCACACCTGCTGGGTGACATCCGACACCGGATGGCTTCACCAGCAGTACCACAAGGAGTGCCCCTACGGCGGTCCGGTGGTATGCTGGAGAGAGCGAAGGACAAGGCGGCTTACGGCAGAAGACGTAGACGCGTTCCAGTGGGCACCTGCGCCGGAGGATTGACCTGCACCGCGATCAGCCACTGGCACCGCCGATCTTTGGTGAATTGGGGTTTGTCGTTGCCTGGAAGGGACGTTCACGATGCCAGAGAAGACAAACAGCGCGCTGGTACGGCGGGTATACGAGGAGATTCTCAATGAGGGCAACCTGGGACTAGCAGACGAGATTATTGCCGTCGATGCCGTCGACCACGCTCCCGATCACCTGTCGAGTCTTCCTACCGCCGGTCCTGAGGATCTCCAGAAATTTGTACATGGCTTCTGCTCCGCGTTCCCGGATGCGCAGTGGGAAATCGAGGAAATGATCGCCGTCGACGACACTGTGCTGGTCCGCACGACGGTGACCGGTACCCATCTCGATACGTTCCTGGGAATTCCTCCAACCGGAGACGAGATGATCATGACCGGTATCGACATCGTGCGAATCGCGCAAGGCAAGATCGTCGAGCACTGGGGAACGCTGCCACCGCTCGCAACTGGCATAGCGCCGGGGAGTTCACAGGGGACTGCGTAGCTCCTGTCTACCTGCCTGCCTTGCTCGAAGATTACGCGGAAACGCTCGACCCCGCTGCTCGCGACAACGGCGCCGGCTTCGACATGTCCTACGCCACCAAGCTCTTCGGTGCATTCCAGCGCCTGCATCCGGCACGTGAATTTGAAGGCACCGGCATCGGTCTGGCTACGGTCCAGCGCATCGTGCACCGGCACGCGGGAAGGATCTGGGCCGAAGCGGCGGTGAGAGAGGATGCGACCTTTTACTTCACGCTGGGTCGTTGACCCTGAATCTTACTCGGCGTGCAATACCTCCACTACCGAGGCTCTTGCCGCCCATCGGGCGGGGAGATATGCACCAATCATGGCCACGACAATGCCGGCCAGAACCAGCGCTATGAGGATTGCCGGGCCGAAGACGTGATACTGGAGCGTCGAGATGTCATTCCCGACGAGATTGGCCATGATCTGCAGAATGATTGAATGCATCGCCACACCGATGGGAATGCCGAGGATGCCGCCGATGAGTCCGAGGACAGCGGCGGAGGTCACGACCATCACGATCGTCTGCCCCGGCCCCATACCCAGGGTCTTGAGGACGGCAGTATCACGCACCCGCTCGCGCGTGTTGAGGAGCAGGGTGTTGAAGACAGCAGCGACGGCGATGAGTGCCAGAACCAGCGCCAATACCACAACCACATCGTCGACCGTACCGATGACAGATGACGACGAGCTGTCGTGAGTCCCCACATCGAGAAAGTCGCGCGACGTCTTTTGTACCCGGATGGCGTAAGACTGGACATCGGTGCCCGGGCGCAGCCGGACCAGGTAATCGCTCGGCTTCTCACCGGGCATGGCAGCGGCGAGCGTGGAGAAATCCATATGCAGAATGCGCCCGAACTCGCTGGTGTCGAAAAGGGTGCCGATCAGATGGAAGCGCATGCGGCGCCCGTTGATGGAACCGTTGAAGAAGTCGCCGACGTGTAGGTGCGCCTCTTTCAGGAAGGCTGATGGCGCAACTGCCTCGCCGAGATGGGCATTCGCTGTATACCAGCGCCCCTGCTCCGGCCGCAGTCCCAGCATGGCCGCATCGCCGCGCGTGAAGACCGCTTGTACCGGCTGCGACAGGCCGTCCGCGGTGACACTGGCCCAATCACGGGCTACGACAGTCTCGGTCTGAGGCTGAGCGCGGAGCGTCTGCATGACGCGCGCGTCCGGATAGGGTGGGATGCGGCCAACTTCTATCTGGTAGTTTCCGCCGTTGAAAGCAGGGTCGTTCATGCCCCGCAGCAGCGTGGCACGCACGCCGAAGGCGAAGGTGACGGTAGCCACGCCAACCAGAACGGCAACCATGGTAAAGGTGGCGCGGAGCGGTCGAGCAAACGCCTGGCCGGCGCCCAGCCGAATCGGCTGAGGTAAACGCAGCCGGCTGAGCCGGCGCATCAGCCACAGTCCCTTTCGTGAAGCCTGAGAGCGGCTCCGCCGTCCCTCCGGGGCGGTGCCCGCCACAATTGCACGTACCGGGCTGAGCATGCCGGCGCGCCAGGCAGGCAGGCCGGCGGACACGCAAACGATGAGCAGCACGCCGGCCGGCACCAGCAGAACCGCCGGAAGCGAGAAGGCCGACGGCGTCGGCAGTCCCATGGCGTCCGCGCTGCGATTGAGCAGCGGCCGGCTGAGCAGCGCGCCGAGCGGAATACCCACCAGGGACGCAGCTGCCGCGGGAATGAGCATCTGGCCGACCAGCATCTGCACTACCTGAGCAGGCGTGTAGCCGATCGCTTTCATGATGCCGATCTCGCGGAAGCCCGCAAGTACGGCCCCGGTCACGATGTTGGCGATGATGAGGGCGGCAGCGCCCAGGGCAAAGACGCTGAAAGCCAGGAGAAAGGTCAGGATCAGCGCGTCCGTGATGTTGTAGTTGTTTCGGACGTCGATGTAGGAGCGGGTGAAGCCCAGCGCGCCGGCGGGCAGCACAGACTTGATCTGGCCCAGTGCCGTCCGCAGATCGCCGTTCGTGGCCGCCCGGTGGAAGCGGTAGGCCATCTCATATCCCGGCTGATCGCCCGGCGCCACCACGCTGGGCAGCGTACCGGGCAGCACCCAGGCGTGCTGTGGGTTCTGATTGGCGGCATCCATCTCATCCACGTCGATCACCTCGCCGACGACGGTGAGCCGGACGCGGTGATTCCCAACGAGCCCAACGATCGCGTCGCCCAGGGAAATTCCCTGGTCACGCGCCAGGGAGCGTGTCAGGACGATCTGATTGCCGGCCTGAAGCCAGCGGCCGGACGTCAGGCGCAAATCGTCGGCCGGGCCCCCGGGAGCGGTACGTCCAACGACTTTCAGGAGGAATTTCGGGGGGCCGATCTCGGCGGCAATTCGCGCCATCTCGGGCGGCACGCGTGCCGGCTCGAAGGTCACATCGTTGGTCGCCCACAGACCGGCGGCGGCGGAAACGGCGGGAAGCCGGACGGTAGCCAGGAGCCGGCCGGGAGTCACCTGAGCGGCATAAAACTCCTGGAGCACGTGGGCGCCGCGCTGCTGGGCGAAGGCTCGATTGTACGGGTCGGTTGAGCCAAAGACCAGGGACAGCGCCAGTGTTGCGGTTCCGCTGGCCAGCAAGACGACCAGGGCAATAACCGCAGACTGCAAGCGGCGGCGGCGCAGGTCGGCCAGGGTCTTGCGCAGAACCGCTTTCATCGCCGCACCTCCCCGGTGGTGAACGAGACGAGCCTGCCGGCGGCGACGTCGGGAGACGGAGCGAGTGTCGTATCATCCGTAATACGCCCATCCCGCAAGGTGACGATGCGGCGAGCGCAACGAGCAGCCAGTTTCGCGTCGTGTGTGACCAGGATGATGGTCTGCGAGCCTGACCGGTTGATGTCGTCCAGCAGCTCCATGATTTCATCGCCGCTTCGGCTGTCGAGCGCTCCGGTGGGCTCGTCGGCCAGCAGCAGGGGCGGCCGATTGATCAGAGCTCGGGCAATGGCCAGGCGCTGCCGCTGGCCGCCGCTGAGCTCGGCGGGGTACGCATCTGCCTTGTCGGCGATCCGGAGCTGCGCCAGCAGCTCCTCGGCTCGACGCCGCGCCTCCTGCCGCCTGGTGCCGGCCAGCTCAGCCGCTACCAGGACATTGTCCAGAGCGCTGAGATTGTTCAGCAGGTGGAAGAACTGGAAGATGACGCCAATCTGCGAGCGGCGGAACTTGGCGAGCTGACCTTCGCTCAATCCTTCGAGCTTCTGGCTGCACACCTGCACGCTACCCGATGTCGGCCGGTCGAGGCCGGCGATCAGGTTCAAGAGCGTCGACTTACCGCTGCCCGACGGCCCCATAATGGCGACGAACTCGCCGGGCGCCACGGAGAGGCTTACGTCCTCCAGCGCCGTCTGTGCGGCGCCGCCGCTATACACTTTGCTGGCCTGGGTCAGCTCGATTACGTTGGTCATCGCAACATACCTCCTGTACCATGCGCCGCTTCTCTGGTCTCCTCGGCGCAAACGTCGATCCACTTCAAGTCGGCTTCGGCGTGCAAGGTGGCTGCCCGGATCAAGAGAACGAGATCGTCACGCCCCTCGTGGCGGGCGCGTCGCTCCAGGTCGCCCAGATCCTTGAGCCGCTGCAGGTAGACTCGCCGCTGGCGGGCCAGCAGCTCTTCCAGGTTGCCGTTGGCCAGCCGGGTAATCAGCAGCAGCTTGAGATAGATGGCCTGCCGCAGTTGTTGGGGCTCATCCTCCGGATCCTGCAGCCAATGCTGCAGTGCCACCTGGCCGGCATCGGTGAGCCCGTACCGCTGCTTCCCGCGATCACCCCGCTCCCCGACGGCGTCGACCAGCCCATCCCGCTCCAATCGCTGGAGGGTGGTATACACTTGCCCGATGTTGAGCTCCCAGGTACCACCGAAGAGCGCCTCGTAGCGCGTCTTGACCTCATAGCCATGCAGTGGCTGTTCGGCAAGCAGACCGAGGATGCCGTACCTCAGCGACATCGCTCACCCACCAGCATGACTTCCACCTCTCCTCTGCATACATTCTCGGTATGCATACTGTGTATGTATGCAGCATACAGGGGAGGGGCAGGCTTGTCAAGAGGATCTTTTTGGTGGCTAGAAAAGCCGCAATGGCCTGCAGTGAAAGTACTCTGCAGGCCATTGCTGAGGAACGGAGAAGAGGGCGACCACGCTTGCCCTTAGTATGATCGCCTGGCCTGCTGCGGTCTATTCCCCTTTCCGCTACTTTTCAGCTGGGACGGAGTACCTCGCCTGTACACCGTCCTCAGTTCTTTCTGGCCCATCCACCCTCTTGCCACTGCCCTCCTCTCAGCCCTGTACCGCCCACCCACAGCAATCGGCTTGCATACACCATGACGACCTGCGGGTCGTCGCGGGGACGGAGCCCCGCGCTACACGTGCGCGCAACGGAGCACTGCCCCACGCGTGGCGTGTATCGCCCTGTGCCAAGCCGGCGGTCGGCCGCTAACTGCATTTATCGAAAGTTACAGTTTGGTTAAACCCCTTGACTCCATGCGTAGTTTTGATAACGTAGATATAGAAGAACCCGTACCCCAGGGTTATCAGAAGAGTGGTACGCGTCTGCCTCTGCCACTTCCCGAACCGATCCGGCGCTCTGGGTCGCTAGGCGCGACCCGTCCATTTCAACAGGAGCAGATTGGTGCGGCGGCTTTCTTTTGGCGCCTATCTCGAACCCGATCTGCCCGCTCCGCGGGGGCTCTCGCAGCGGGCTCGTCGGCGTTTGCTCCTGGCCGGCTCGGTTGGTACGGGGCTTCTGGCCGCAGTTATCCTCTGCGGTGGTCACGCCGGGGCGGCCGGTCTGCCGGTCAAGCCACCATCGGTTCCCGGGGTCTCGATTGGCGCCTCCGCTTCGGTCAGCACACCTGCCGGCTCGGTGGGGGCCGGCGGCTCTGCCTCGACCAAGGGCAGCCCATCGGCGAGCGTCGGTGCGTCGACTTCCACCCCCGCCGGCTCGGCCGGTACCTCCACCGGCGCCTCTACCGGCAGCGCCGGTACCAGCGCCGGCGTCTCGACGTCAACCACTACCCCGTCCGGCTCGGTCGGCACCTCCACGAGCGCCGCGACCGGCAGCGCCGGTACCGACGCCGGTGTCTTGACATCGGCTTCCACCCCCGCCGGCTCGGCCGATACCTCGGCCTCGGTCGCCGTGGGACCGACAGGTGCCACCGCCTCGGTCTCAGTTGCCACTCCTGGTGCCTCGATGACGGCCGGTGTAAGGTCAGCACCTTCAGTCAGCGTGTCCTTTTCGGTCACCACACCGCCCCGTCCGGCGACCCGCACTATTCACCCGAGCTCGAGCAGCTCTGCACCTCGGGTAGCCGGTCCCAGCCACCGGATGTCGGGTGCGGCTTCCACCTCTTCGGGAACTGCCTCGTCCATCCCGACGGATGTGACTGTCCGACCGGTTCGGCATCCAACCTCGACTTCGATGAGCGGAACCGGCTCGGGTCAAACCACTGCTCCGTCCTCTTCGCCGGCCTCGGACCGGCGGCCACGGGCGGAGACTCCGAGTCTACCGGCTCTCCGGTCAGGCGTCCCACGGCCGAGTCGATCGGGCACCGGCGACCGGCACCACCTGGTCAGCTCGACGCCGGCTCTCTCCACCATCCCCCGGCAGCCGGCAACGGTTGGTTCCGGCCGGCTCCACGCAGCCGCCGTGAGGGTTGCTCTGGGGCACGCCGCCGGTATCGCTCTCAACAGCGTGCGTCGCTCCGGGTCACAATCTTTCCGGATTGCGCCCGCTGCACCCGGCATCCAATCGCACTCGTTAGCCGGGATGGCCGGCCCATCGGCCGTCCCGGCCCTCCCGCCTACCACCGGTGTCTCGCGGACTAGCTCGCCGCTTCCGCTCGCGGGCGGCACAGCAGGCGCTCCGTTCTCGTTGGGCAGCTCAGGCTCTGCCGGCGCACTACTCCTGGCTGCTGCTGCCCTACTTGCGCTCTGCTGCCGCTCGCGATTGCTCCTCGCGTCAAGGATCCCAACAGGGATCGTCCTCTCCAATCCGGTTCCTCCCGGTTGATTGCTCCCGGGGGATCTCTGTCCCTCGGCAGCGTGATTAATCAACCGCTACCCGGTGTGCCATCCCCGTTCATACGGCGGGACACGTGCCACCGACTTCAAGGAGGAACTGGTAATGAATCGACTGTATGTTCGGTTCGTCGTCTGGCTCATGAGCCTGCTGGTGGGCGCCATTCTGGCTATCTTCCTTTCCCACAGCATCGCTTTTGCCGACGGCTCAACTGTCACGGTCAGCGTTCCAGCACAGGTTGGAGCGAGCTCCGCGCCTTCCACGCAGACCCAAGTCTCCAGCGCGGTCTCTGCTTCCGCCTCCGGTCAGGTCAACGTCCAGACTCAGGCCGGCAGTACGACCGGATCGGCCTCTACTTCGGCGCCCCCCTCAACCGGCGCCGGAGTCCAGGCCAATCTCGGCAACACCGCTGTTTCCGTAAACGTCTCATCTCCCACGTCCAGCGGCACCACTGCTGCTCCTCAAGCGGGAGTTCAGGCGAATGTCGGCAACACGGCAGTCTCGGTAAATGCCACTGCCCCAACGCAGGCAGCGGCTACAACTCCGTCGACTAATCCCAATCCTGGGTCAGCCACTGCTGCGGTGGTTGCTCCCACCCAGGCACAGGTCACATCGAACCCATCCGTCACGACCCAGGCCACCGCCGGGAACACCAGCGTCAATAACACCACATCGGCTCCAACCGCGGCTACTGCTTCCAGCTGCCCGCTGGTCGGAGTCGGCGTCTCCGGCTCCGGCTGCGGCAACCCCGGCTCGGCAACCGCCGTTGGCTTTGCTCCTACCACGGTGCAGGCTGCCTCGCAGCCAACCACCAGCACTCAGGCCGCGGTGGGCAACACCAGCGTGAATAACACAACCACGGCTCCCACTTCTGCTGCCCTTTCCAGCTGCCCCCTGGCTGGGGTTGGTGTGCAGGGTTACGGCTGCAGCGGCAACAGTAGTGGTTCGGCCACGGCCGTTGGCTTTGCACCGACCAGCGGCAATGTCTCCACCACGCCTGCGGCCATGACCCAGGCAACGGCCGGAAACACGACGCTGAACAACTCGACCACCGCTCCTACTGCTGCCGGCCTGGCCACCTGCCCTCTCGTCGGGGTTGGGATTCAGGGCTATGGTTGCAGTGGCAGCAATAGTGGGTCGGCAACTGCAGTGGTCTTTGCTCCCACCAGCGGCAACGTCTCCACCACGCCCACTACCACCACGCAAGCGGCAGTGGGCAATACCACGCTGGCCAATAGCACCACCGCACCCACCAATGCCGGCGCGACGACCTGCCCCTTGATCGGCATCGGGATTCAGGGCTTTGGCTGCGGTGCCACCGGTTCGGCGACGGCGGTCGTCTTTGCACCCACCAGCGGCACTGTGAACACCACGCCGACCATCAGCACCGCAGGGAATCTGGCCGGCATCCCAATCAGCAACACCACCTCGGCTCCGACCACAGCCGGTGTGGTGACCTGCCCGCTGATCGGCGTTGGCATCACCGGTTATGGCTGTGGTAATCCCGGTTCAGCAACCGCGGTGGTCTTTGTGCCCTCCAGCGGTACCCTCTCGACCACACCCACTTCCACCACGCAGGTTGGTACCATCAGCAATACCACAACCGTGCCCACTACAGCGGGTATCGCCACCTGCCCGCTCATCGGCATCAATGTGAGCGGCTATGGCTGTGGGTCCAACCCCGGACCCAGCCCTGGTCCCGGCCCCGGCCCCGGCCCTGGTCCTGGCCCTGGTCCTGGCCCTGGTCCTGGCCCTAATCCTGGGCCCAACCCCGGACCGAACCCCGGACCGAACCCCGGACCGAACCCGGGGCAGAACCCGGGGCAGAACCCCGGACCTGGTTCTGCGCCGCAATCCGGCACCGTCCTGGCCCTTCAGCCGGCTCAAGCTGGAATTCCCGCTGCTCCGGCCAGTCCCGCTGCTCCGGCTCCCAACGGCGCCGTGGCTGCTCTACCCGCGGCCGCCGGAACCGTTCCTAAAGCCGGCGCCGTTCCGGTCGTGGGCAATCCCGCTCCCGGTCAGCTGACGACTTTGCCGCGTGGCGGTATTACCCCTCCGGCGGGCACGCAGAACACTGTCGCCGGGGGTGCGCGAGCCCGCATTCCGGCCGCTCAGGCTGCGCAGCCTCGCTCGCGCTCGCCCTTGCGCGCCGCGCAGCGTGCGCCCGGTCGCACGGCCGGCATGCCCTCCGCGGGAATGCCCTCGGCGGGAACGCCTGGATTGACGCGCCTTCCGCGAACGGGGGGCGGCAGCCCCTTTATGCCCACTCTTCCGCTGCTGCCTGTCCTGCTCGCTTTTCTCCTGCTTGGTCTTGGTGCGCTCCTGCGCAAGCAGGCAGCTCTCCGACACTGAGCGATCTGGTCGCAGGGGAGCCGGTGTCCTCCGCCGGCTCCCCGCACCCCTCCGGATGAGCGTTATGAGTAACGGCTCGGGACCAAAAACGTGGCACGAATTATGCCACCGGCATTTCTGTACTAGACGTGCCAAGGCTGTATCTATGCGCGACCTGCGCCGTGTACTCTTCGCGACCTGCATCTTCATAGGGGTTCTTGCAGCGCTGGTCATCTTTACCGGCCGGGCTGAGGCTGCCGGCTCTTCTCGAGGCATTGGCCCGCTGCCAGGCTCGCCCTCTGTGCCCGGAATCTCCGTCAATATGACGGTGACGGTCCCGAGCGCTCCAGGGGTATCGGTCCACACCTCGGTTGGGGTAACTACCTCCGGCACCTCCGCGACCGTTGCAACATCCGCATCGGTGACCGGCCCGGGAGCGTCCACAGAGATCGGGGTAGGGGCAAGAACATCGGGCTCAACGTCGGCGACGCCTGGAGTCTCCGTGGCAGCAACCGCCTCGGCGCAAGGCACCACAAGGTCGACGCAGGTCACGGTCGATCCTGCGCCTCCACCGGCCTCCCAGGGATCGAATGGGGCACCCACGGCGGCACCGAGCGGACCGCCGCCTTCTCCTTCCACTCAGGGCCAGGCACTCACCGCAGGTACGCAACCAGACTCTCCCCCAATCGCGGTACCTCAGGGAGCACAGACAGCGCCGCCATCCACCGGCCCGGTTCGCATCGTTCCCCCTGTCTCCCGTGGAGGCGGCGAGCGCTCCACTTCTACGCCGTCCATTTCGCTCCCAGAGCTGCCCAGCTCCGTCGAGCCGGCCCCCAAATCGTCTGTACCGGCCATGCCGGCTCGCCTGCCGGCACTAGCAGCACCCGCATGGTCGGTAGTAGCGGCGCTCCATCACAGCCGCACGAATCGGCTCCATGCAGCGGCGCCAGGAGGGTCGACATCGGTGGGCCGGATGGCTGCTGCCCAGCAGAGCGGCTCATCACGAGCCTCGATAACCGTAGCGGCCAAAGAGCGTCGGGTAGTAAAGATCTCTCATCATGTAAAGACGGCGACCAAGCCGCAGGCCGAGTCTCGTCGAGCCCGGCTGGTCGACGCTCTTGCTCCGCCTAAGGTTATCTCGTCGGCCGCAGCGTCCATAGCGGTTGCGGCATCCCACGAACCTCGAGCGACTCACACACCGCTGCGCTCACTGCAGCCGGTGAGTCCTTTTCCACTCCCCGATCTGAGCGGAGGTGCCCTGGCAAGTGCATCATCCGCGCTCGCAGGATTCAGTTCTGCCAGCGCGGTTCTTCTCCTGCTCGCAGGGCTTGCACTGATGACGTGGAGGGCGGTACGTAACCGCTCCGCCCTTCTCCCCTCCAGCGTCGTTTTCTCTATACCCGTGCCTCCTGGCTAAGGGCTCTTGGGGGATGAGTGCGCCTCCGTCGTGCGCTCATGCCTCATGCGGATGCTCGAATCACCGAGGGTGGCGCATTGCCGGTACAGGCAAGGCTGCATCTGCCACCCGCACCTACCAGGAGGAAGCTATGAGTGCGCACGTCGTCGTCATCGACGACGAACCAGAGCTCCAGACGATGCTGCTGGATTTCCTTGAAGCGAACGGTATCTCGGCCGTCGGCATCAGCCGCCCTGAGCTCGTCCATACGATGGATCAGAGCCAGCCCCCCGATCTCTTCGTGGTCGACCTGAACTTGCCCGGCCAGACAGGCATTGAACTGGCCGAACAGTTACGGGCGGAGGGCTATGCCGAGACCCCGATGATTGCCATGTCAGCTTCCCGTCCCATGCTGCAGGCCGCGCTCAAATCTAATCTGTTTCAGCAGGTGCTGCCGAAGCCGTTTAACATAGTGAGCTTGCTCGACTATGTCGAGCGCTATGCAGGATAGAAGCGCTGGATCGTGGTTTGCGCGACGCCTGAGAGCTACCCTGATCGCGAAGCCGGGACAGGTGCTATGCGTGCACCTGACCGACCGTGGCATCGATCGTTGCCGGATCGTTGGTGTTGAGCGCCTTTACGTTTGGATCGATGGCTCGGATCAGGCCCATGAGCACTCTGCCGGGTCCAACCTCGATGAAGGTGTCGAATCCGTCGCCGATCAAGCGCTGCATTGACTCGGTCCAGCGCACCGACGACGCGAGCTGCGTCACCAGGTTCCGGCGAACTTCATCGGCCGTACGCTCGTAGTCCGCGGTCACATTCGCGACGACGGGCGTCTTCGGATCCTGGATCGTGACCTGGCCCAGCACGGGCTCAAAGGCCGAGGCCAGTGGCGCCATCAAGCTGCAATGGAATGGGGCGCTCACGGCCAGCTGGACAACGCGCTGGGCGCCACGCTGCTGAGCCAGCTCCATGGCTCGCTTGACTCCCGGCTCTTCACCGGAGATGACGGTCTGCGCCGGCGAGTTGAAATTCGCCACCTCGACCAGGCCTGCCGATGCGGCTTCTTTGCAGGCCTCCTGAACCTGATCCGCGGAGAGACCGATGATGGCTGCCATGGTGCCGCCGGTGCGGGCGCCGATTTCGGCCATCAATTCACCACGGCGCCGCGTCAGGCGTAGCCCTTGCTCCAGATCGAAGGCATCTGCAGCCACCAGCGCGGAATATTCTCCCAGGCTGTGGCCGGCTACCACTTCGGCTTCGATCCCCTTCTGACGCAGAACGGCCAGGATGGCGCTGCTCACCAGGAAGATGGCGGGCTGCTGGTTCTCCGTCTTGACGAGCTCCTCGTCCGGCCCTTCAAAGCACAGCTGCGAAATGCTAAACCCGAGGATCTGGTCTGCGCGGTCGAAGTACTGCGCCTTGATCTCTGGATAGGCATCGCACAGTTGCTTGCCCATGCCCACGCGCTGGGAACCTTGACCAGGAAAGAGAAATGCAATCTTGCTCATGACAGAGAACTCCTTAGAATATCCACCACCATGGCTTTGTGCTTACGGTCACGATCACGCTCGTTTTTCCAGGAATGCCCTGCGATCCCGGGAGCGGGCTCTGATCGAGAACCGTACCGGAATCATGGGAAATGCTGTTCTTGGTTTGCAGCACGACGCGCAAGCCAAGATGCTGTAGGCTGCGCGTTGCAGCCTCCTTTGAGAGCCCGCCCAGATCTGGAATGGCGACCGGCTTGGGGCCCTCGCTCACGACCAGTTGCACCATCCCCCGTGGGGCTACCTGGGTCCCGGCCGTCGGAAACTGGGAGATGATCATGCCGACCGGCGCGGTCGACGAGTACGCGTGTACGATCTGGAAGCGGAGGGCGAGGGAGCGAACCACGAGCTGCGCGGATTGGCTTTGGGTAGCCACCAGATCCGGCACCGTGACCCGTGTGGGTGCAGGCGAGGCAGCTACGGTGAGGTGTGTGAAGAGCGCGCCTATGGCCAGGAGGAGCGCCGCGCACACCACCCCAAGAGGCCAGCGGAACCGGCTAATCGCCGTTGGTGCCCTGGCCGCAGCCGGAGCCACACGCGTCAGATTGGCCGTTCGCGAGAGCGTAGCAAGCTGCGTCAGGCCGGCGACACCCACGTCTTCGAGGGGAAGTGCGGCCAGCAGATCCTCTACCCGAGCGAAGCGCTCTGCCGGGTCGACTGCCGTGGCCTGCTGGATGACAGCCATGACCTGCTTGACCTGCGGCGACGCACCGTCGGGATGGCCGATCATGCGGTCAAGCAAGGCGCCTAGACCGTACACGTCGGTCCGAGGACTTACTCCTGTGCCGCTTAGCTGCTCGGGTGCAGCGTATTCCATACTGCCCCCGATGGGACCATCGAAGCTGCCGTTGGTAAGCCGGCGAGCCAGCGTAAAGTCCGTCAGCTTCACCTCTCCGGAAGTCGATATCAGAACGTTCGCCGGCTTCAGATCACAGTGCAACAGCCCTTGCGCGTGAGCCTCGACGATGGCACCGGCAACCTGTTGAAAAATCCGCAGCGCTTGCTCCAGAGGCAGAGATCCTCGCTCCGCCAGCCACTGCTCCAGGTTGCAGCCGTCAACGTACTCCATGATCAGGTAGGGCCTCCCGTCACCCTCCACGACGTCATAGAGAGCCACCACATTTGGATGGCTGACGCACGCCAGTGATTGTCCTTCGCGCTGCAACACATCGACAGAGAAGGTACGGTGCAGACCTTTGACGGCCACGGTACGGCCCAGCGCCAGATCAGCGGCCTGATACACCACCCCTGTGCCGCCCTGACCCAGCCGGCGGATCAGCCGGTAGCGGCCATTGTCGATCTCCATCCAGTCTGCGCCCCTTCGCTTTCACTATGGTGACCGATGGGTCGTGCAAATCTCAAGTACTGAGACGGCTATCTGGAATAATCACGCACCCGCCTGGCCACCCGCAGGAAGCCGATCGCATACATTGTACCGGCGGGCGGGGACGGAGCCCCGCGCTACGTGAATCGTGCGGGCTATGACTTTACTATCAGCATGCCATGCATCAAGGGGTGGTAGATGCAGTAGTACGGGAAGGTGCCAACCTTGGTGGGGGCATAGGTCCAGGAATGGCCGGTTGTTATGTCCTTTGAATCGAAGGTTACATTGTCACGCGACGACACGGTGTGCGTCGCGTCACTGTTATTGGTCCAGGTAATCTGCTGCCCGATATGCGCTGTGATAGTCACCGGCACGAAGTCCGCGACGATCTTGGGATCGTTGATGATCTTCACGTGCAGTGGAGGAAGGTGCGAGACGGCCACGACCTTGTTCACTTTATGAAAGGGGCCAAGGGCCACGATCAGTCCCATGGCGCCCACAATCAGGATGCCGATGACCCAGCCGGCAATCTCGGCAGGGCTCTTAAACATCGTCTCCTCCTTCTCCCATACCCTCCGATCAGCGCGCTGAAGGAGCGTGATACTCCGCACGGACGAGCGTCTTCAGGTTGCCTCTCGGATTCCAATCCGCCACGATCTCGGCGTGGCGTGGCCGGATCGCAGCCACAAAGTCGTCCAGGATCTCGTTGGTGACGGCTTCATGAAAGATATACGTGTCCCGGTATCGGTTGAGATAGAGCTTGAACGACTTCAGCTCGACGATTGACGCATCGGGGATGTAGCTGAGCTGAATGGTGGCAAAGTCGGGATAGCCCGAACGCGGACACTTGCAGGTGAACTCGGGATAGCTGAGCTCCACCGTGTAGTTGCGCTGCGGTGAAGGATTCGGCACCGCCTCCAGCTCTGCGCCGGCAATAGCTGCTTCGCCGTAGCGATCGGTTTCGGTAATCAATGTCGTCTCCTGGGTGGCTCCTCCTCAGCTTACCGAATAGAGCGGTCGAGTGTCGCAAAGCGCCGGGAGGCACGCACAATGACCAAGCGGGGATCGATGAGCTGGTCCAACGGAGCATTTGGGGCGGGCGCGGGAAGAACTCAGGCTACAGGAACCTCAACGATAGCCGGTTGCCTGGAGGTAGAAGAGCTCGGCGTAGCGGCCGGCTCGGGCCAGAAGCTCATCGTGGCTTCCAGCCTCCACCACACGCCCTGCCTCGAGCACATAGATGCGATCGGCCATGCGCACCGTCGAAAAGCGATGCGAGATGAGCAGCACGATGCGGCCGCGCGTCAGCTCCCGGAAGGTGCGAAAGACCTCGTACTCGGCGCGCGCGTCGAGTGATGCCGTCGGCTCGTCGAGAACAAGAATCGGCGCATCACGCATGAAGGCGCGCGCCAGGGCGATGCGCTGCCACTCACCACCGGACAGCTGCATGCCCTGGTCGAACCATCTGCCCAGGACGGTGTGATAGCCCTGCGGCAGCCGAGCGATCACACTATCGGCGCCACTTCGCTCGGCTGCCGCTGCTATCCGGTGCTCATCGTCGAGCGCCTCAATCCGCCCAAAGCCGATGTTTTCGGCCGCCGTGAGATAGTACTGGATGAAGTCCTGGAAGATTACCGCGATCTGCCCGCGCCACGATCCCGCGTCTAGCTCGCGCAGGTCGACGTCATCCACCATCACCCGGCCGCAATTCGGGTCGCAGAGCCGCGCCAGCATCTTCACCAGCGTCGTTTTGCCGGCGCCGTTTTCGCCGACGATTGCCACTGTTTCGCCGGCCCGCAGCTCGAGAGAGACATCGCTGAGCGCATCCAGCGAGCTTCCCGGGTACCGGTAGGTGACTCCTTCGAAGGAGACGCCCTGGCGGATAGGGGACGGCGGTCGCAGGCTGCCCGGGTACCCTGTATCTCTGGGCGTGGTCCGTATCTCCGGCTGAAGCGCGAGGAATGCGTAGTAGTCGTCGAGAAACAGGCCGTTCTCGATAATGCCGGAAAGGCTGAGCATCGTTTGCTGGAGTAAGTCCTGGCTGCGCAGAATCAGACCGACGTACAGCGTCAGGTCGCCGACGGTAATGTGTCGGGACAGAGCTTGAATGGTGAAGTACGCATAGACGCCGGCGTAGGCCGTGGCGGGGAGCAAGCCGCTAAGTGCGCTGCGTAGGCTCCGTCGGCGGGCGAAGTCCGATATCTGGCGTTCATGTCGTTGCAGAATGCTGCCATACCGGCCGAGCAGGTGATCGCCGAGGCCGAATACGCGGAGCTCCTTCGCTCCGAAGTCTGTGCTAAGAAGATGCGAGAAGTAGCGCGCCTGACGCGCTTCGGGGGTCAGGCCGGTCGCCAGCGTGTACAACCCGGTTGCTGCGCCCGAGTGCACCAGCGCATAGGGTATAGAGGCGACGAGCAGCAGAGGCAGCGCCAGGGGATGCAGCCGGGTAAGGACAATGCCCATGGCTATAAGCGTCACTCCACCCTGAAAGACCGTCAGTAACTGGGAAAGGAGGGCTGCCGGCCGGTAGAACGCGCTCTCCTGGGCACGGCGTAGGAGATCATAAAACTCGGGGCGCTCGAGGGTTTCCAGATCGAGCTGCTGGGCGTGAGCCAGAATGCGAGTGCTGACATGCCTGGTCAATCTCTCGGCCAGTACCTCCCGTTCGAAGTTGATTGCTTCCCGCAGTACCAGGCCGAGAGCGGCGAGCCCCAATTCGAGCGCGACCAACCACAGGATAGGGTGACTTCTGCTCAGTGGGTCCGATAGGCGGAGCGCCGCAACCAGCCGGTCGATGATCAGCTTGGCAACCCATAGCTGCGCAACCGGAATGAGCGCCTGACAGCTCTGGAGCGCAAAGAACCAGACCGAAAGGCGCGCATCGGTCTCCCACAAGAGAAGTGGGACTTGCCGCAGTGCCTTCCAGACTGCCTTCAGCCGTGCGAGCCGGCTACTCATGGCAAAAATACTCCAGGTATAGCCTACAAGAGCCTGTACGTCTTTGGGTGACGATGGATTACATGAAGGGTTCGTGAATTCTCGTGCCGGTCGTCTTTACGAGAGTCGTCGGTAGTCGCATCCTTTATCGATGCGCGTCACAGCTGCAAGAGTGCGGAGTGGATCCGGAGCAGCTAGACGCGCACCCACGAGGGGTGCGACTACACGCGGTCACTGTCAAGGAGCCGGCAGAGTAACTCACGAACCCTCGTGGATTGCATGTTACCCCAATACGTAAACCTATGTATGGACGCGGTACACTATCCAAATAGAGCAGCCATCGAATGCAATCAAGGTCGATGCGGAGAAAGGTCCTATGTCGGCGGCACCGCTACATTCTGATCTCGAGCTGCGCCAAGCTACCGGATCACCCGAGCCGAGTAGCCTGGAAGAGGCCGTCCATTGGACCATTCTCTATGCCGACATCTTCGATTTCCCGCTCACGCGAGACGAGCTCTTCACCTTCCTGGTAACCGTCAGTGGATCACGACCGGCAGTGGACGCGGCAATTGACCGGGCCCTGAGCAACGGCTATGGACTCGAGACGGATGGGAAGTTTGTATATCTTCAGGGGCGAGCGGAAACCGTCATGCGCCGCCTCGAACGAAGCCGGCTGGCTCGCTCCGCATGGCGGCTTGGCCGGTTCTACGCCCACCTGATCTGGGCGCTTCCTTACGTCCGCATGGTAGCTGTCACCGGCACACTTGCTATCAACAACGTCGAGCCGGGCGCCGATATCGACTTCCTCGTCGTGACCGAACCCGGCCGTCTCTGGATGACACGCGGTATGATCGTCCTGCTGTGCAGGCTCGCTCGCTTGCGGGGCGACGCACTCTGCCCGAACTATCTCATCTCCTCCCGCGCTCTTCAGTTGGACTCCCATGACCTGTATGCAGCGCACGAGCTCGCCCAGATGGTGCCCATCCACGGCAAGAGCGTTGCCCAGCGCCTCTGGACAGAGAATCAGTGGTGCCGAAGCTTCCTGCCAAACGCACGGCTCGATGCGCTGGAGGGCGTCGACGATCGTCTTTCCCGTCCGCTTGCGGCGCTGAAGGCGCTCGCCGAGTGGGCGCTTCACTCGCCTCCCGGCGATATGGTCGAACGCTGGGAGCGGCAGCGGAAGATTGCCAAGCTATCGCGGCAGGTACCGCCGGAGGTAAGTGAAACGCTCTTCACCGCCGATGTGTGCAAAGGGCACCATCAAGGCCATGGCGGGCGCATCATGCAGCTGTTCACGGCGCGCGTAGCGCGGACCTACCAATAGCTGTAGCTACGATCCGATCCCGGCGACAGCCTCCGCTTCCGGTGGTAGGAATGATGGCCCTGCGCCAGCCAGATGACGCCCGCCAGAACCATCAGCAGCATGCCCAGACCGTAGATCAGGAACACTGCATTGACCGCGTTCTGAGTCACACGGAAACGCAGGCTGGCCACGATCGCCGAGAAGACGATCACCGCCACAATGATCACGCCCTGGACCCACGGGTCGAACGTCTTTTCAGTCAGCGTCTGCAGGTATTGGGTAACGACCGTGCCGGTCGCCAGCATCACCAGGATGCCGGGCCACCACGCGGCAAACCCGGCAAAGAAGCTCAAGAATGCTCCAAATGCTTTGTGCGTCCAGAGGTAGATCGAGCCCTCTCCGGGAAAGAGCTTTCCGAGCTGACCGGTGACGATGGCACCGGGAATGAGAAAGGTCACGAAGCCCAGCACCAGATAAGTCATCGACACCGGCCCGGCGTTGAAGAACCCCGTGGTGTTCGTAATGAAGAGCACGATGGCGACAAAAATCGCCACCATGTCGAAGGTATTGAGGACTTTCGGAAGAATACCGCCGGCTATGCGCTCGGACGTCAGCTCGGCTCCGGGAGAAACGTCTGCTTCAGTCGTTACCATGGTTACTTCTCCTTCGATGAAAATTCGCAGAAAAATGCCATGCAGAAACGAACACGCTCTCTTCTCCTTGCGCGGAAAGTAACCGTTCCCCAGCTCAGATTTTCGCAACCTCATCCGCTCGTCAATCCTTGTGCCGCACGATGTAGGTCCCCGCAGTTCTTCACAAACCTGAACCAGGCCCGCAAAGACGCCGCCTGAACCGTAGTTTCCCGCTTCCCTTCCCATCCGAGAGGAGCGATAATGGAACCCGCACCAATACCGCCCACGACCCGCGGCTCTAAGGGTGCGTTCGAGAACGTGCCGTCAGGGTCGGGTAACAGGGTGCAACAACGAAGAAGGGGCGACCGCAGGGGCGGACGTGCGTAAGGCTGTGCGGTGAACGAAGCAGACTGGGAGCAGCGGGTATCGGATACCTGGGCGTCGGCCGACCAGCAAAGCGAGGCGGAGTTCCTGGCCCTGATCGAGAAGCTCGCTGCCGAGCTTCCTCCGGACAGTGGTGTCGGAATCTTCGAGCAGGCGGCCTCGCTCGATTCGACCGGCCACCCGGACCTCGCGGTGCCCCTCTACCGGCAGGCGCTCGACCGCGGGCTGACCGGCGAGCGCCGGCGCCGCGCGGTGATCCAACTGGCCAGCTCGTTGCGGAACATTAGCCGGCCAGAGGAGAGCGTCGCGCTGCTGACGACTGAGCTGGACGCCGGGTCCGACCACTTGGACGACGCGGTGCGAGCCTTTCTGGCGCTGGCCCTCGTGGACGTGGGGCGAGAGCGGGAGGCGGTCTCACTTGCGCTCGTCGCGCTGGCACCGCACCTACCCCGGTACCAGCGCTCGTTGGCCAACTACGCCCGACTGCTCTTGGATGCGGAGCCCGGACACTTGTAAGCCGCTCTGTTCCTAAGATGTCTCCTTCGACCTGCGCAGCCATTCAGGCGCGCCGGGCTGAGGGTATTCGTCGACAGCGTGTATCTCTCCTGAAACTGCTACCCGCCGGCGCCTCGACCTCAACGTGGTCCGTCGCTTCTTCGAGCACATCGTCGATCTTTGTGACAAGGCGGGCCTGATCTGGGGCAAAGAGGTCTTGGCCGATGCAACCACAGTGCAGGGCAATGCTGCCATGAACGAGCTGGTGCCCCGAGTGAAGGAGGTGGTCGACGGTCACCTGATCGAGCTGTTCAATGACAAGACGTGACACGGCGACGGCACAGGACGAGGGACGGTGGAGATGGCGGGAGATGAGGTGGAGTCCTTCGCCCTATTGAGCGTCGATTTCGGAATGACACCTCGGTTGCTCCACTCAGTGTTGCTCCGCACCGTTTCGTCGTGTCGCTGCACCCTCGGTCTGTCGCCGCCGTGCGGTGGACGCTCGCCGGTGGGAGCGGCGGACGTGATCCTGCCATGGGGAATCTCTACCGTGTTCCGCGGGGATCCGTTTGCGGCATTGCTCGGGGGACCAGCAGGGTAGGAACCCTCATGCTCCCCGGAGCCTCCCACGGTCAAGCTCTACCGCGTCTGACCTCGTCCACGCCGATGATCTGTGGTGCGAGCCTGGGCACCCGTCCGCAACGATGTCGGGGCAAGCGTCGAGCGGCAATGCACCATCGAAGACGCTCGGACCAAGCTGGAGCGCCTCCATCCAGCCCAGCACGAGTGAAGTCCGGCGCTGGCTTTTTTTCGATCACCCGTGCACAGTGGTGTCCCGGCGAGGGAAAGGGCGCGGAAGGTGATCCCGCGCCCTACTCTCATGTCGATGCGCCGCTACGTGCAGATGCCGGCCACGCAGGTCTGCGGCGGAGTGCAGGAGGCGACGCAGGTGTCGCTGAGATCGCAGCAGAAGCAGTTGGGGCTGCCGAGGGAGGAACAGGTGCTGTCGGACGCGCGGCAGGGACCGCTAAGAACAACCGGTTTTGGGCCGAGATTGGACAAACCTCTTCGCATTCCGCGACGGCCTCCCCCGGATGCTCCAAGCGAATGGAGATGCCACGTGGCGAGTCGCCGCCGAGCCTCAGGCCGATAAGTCAGCGGGGCTGCCTGACACCGTGTTCGTCCGCGAAAGGCTGAAACGTTCAGCGCGGTCCGAGTCCGGTCTGACCGTCGATCAATTCCCTGGCGATATCGAGGTGACCGGCATGTCGTGCCGTCTCCTCAATCATGTGCAGAACGATCCAGCGGAGATCGGAGACCTCATCTGCGATCTCGCCGTAGGGCCTCCCCCGAGGAGGCGACGACAGTGGCGTCGAGGCCAGCAGGGCATTCGCTCGCTCGCACTGGTCGCGGTAGAAGCGGAACACCACTGCAGCCGGGCGGCCGGTCGTGAAAGGCGCATCTTCGTCCTCGTCGGGTTCTTCGGGCCAAGGCAAGTCCATCGCCGATCCAGTCGCGACTTGCTGGAACCAGTAGCGCTCGGCGAAGCCGAGATGTTCGATAAGACCCAGCGGCGTCCAGCCCGACGGCACGACCGAGGCTCGCAACGCGACCTCGTCGAGACCGTCCACGATCGCTAGCACGCTTGCACGTTGGGCATCGAGGAAGGTGAGGAGAGCTTGGCTCTCAAGGTCCTGAGATTCGATGTCCGTCATGTCCATCCTCCTGCTCGGTACGGTACTGTCCTAAATCACAGGACTTGCGCGGTGGGGTGATTGACGAAGAAAGAGAGACGCTGGCGTGGAGAATGGAAGTTGCTCATACCCCATCTTCCCGACGGAGGTTTCCCTGGTGGCGTTTCGGCTTTACTCTACCACGCGTCACCTCTACATTGAGGGGGCGCAGAGACCTACTCCTTTGCCAAGAAACGGAAGGTCTATGGGTTGCACATCGTGGTCTTGCTCTGGTGCAGCTCCGATGGCCGTTGGCGGATCCCGGTCGCCTTCCGCCTGTGGCGCCCCAAGCGCTCCTGTGCCCGGCACACCTACCGGACCCAGCTGCACTTGGCCGAGCAGCTGCTCAAATGGCCGTCGCCCAGGCGGGTGAGCTTCCACCGCCGCCTCTCAAAGCCTGTCCTGCTCATCTCCGGGCCACCGCGTAACTCCTGTCAATGAGGCTTGTCCTCGTCATGGAGTGACAGGCTCGAGATTGTCCAGGGTGGTCTTCCTCGATGCAGATCGCCGTTACCGTCGGAGTACCATGCATATGTTCCCTGCAAGCATGTCGTTGCCAGCGATGAACGGGAGATCCTCGGCCGGGACCTCACCCAGGATCCAGTAGGGGTACACCTCTCTCAGCGTCCTGTCCCGCCATTTTGAGCTCATGTCGTTCTTGCCTCGGATCCGCGTGTCAGCTTCCCTCATCGATCGCATCCCACACGCTGGGCTATTCACTGTGTACCCACTCCGGTCTGGAAAGCCTCCCCATGTTAGGGTCAGCCAAATCTCGCCGCCGAGATCGCCCCCTTCTCGTGTCGCTCGAAGCCCTGGTCCCACAGGATCACTTCTGTCGCCATTTGGATGCTGCCCTCAATCTCACATTCGTTCGAGGCTGGTGAAAAGCAGGCAGTCTCACCGTATCGACGCAGCAACCTGGACACTAGATGCACAGGGGAGAGAAGTGCCAGGTCAAGCGGGGGCTCATGGTACAAGAGAGCGGTAACGAGCGCCACCCAAGGACGCCGAGCGATATGAGCAACAGCGGCGCGAGATAGCGTGGACGACGGGACGGCAGCGTGACGGAGGATGGCTCATACCAGTTCACGTGTGACGTGGGAGGGCACCAGGTCTCGATCACCGCGTCGAACAGGGATTATGCCGAGAGCCTCGTCCGTGAGCGTGGATGGTTGAAGACGCGATCAGGATGGGTGTGCGAGCGCCATCGAGATCGGAGCAGGGATCCAGGCGGCACCTGGTCACCGACCTCAGGCGCGACGATTTACTCTCCGTTAGGGGACCATGTAGACCGCATTCGCGTGATTGCAGTCTTGAGGGAATGGAACGAGGTCCGGGTCGAGTACGAGCACGAGCGGCTGACGGAGGGGGATCCTGCCGACTACGGACACTGGGTGAGCGCGAGGGACGATGTGGGCACCGAGTACGACCACACCGGTGGAGGAGCGGGGGTGCGGCCTGATGGGAGGACAGTCGAAGGGGAGTTCGACATTCGTCCGGCGCCTCCACCGGAGGCCTCTTGGTTTGAGCTGATCTTCCATTGGTATGCGAATGTGGCGGGCGCCGATTTTCCGCCATACGCGTTGCGGGTCCCTCTGCCTCTCCCCGAGGTCAGGTTCGAAGAGTGGGTTGAGATGACGAGGAGGTACTGGATGAGAGAAGAGTCAGACGATGAGTGACGCGAGATGCCACACAACCGCCTCGCCGTTGAAGAGATCGTCGCCTCGCCACAGGGCGGAGTCCGGCACCTCCCCCGGAATCCCGCAGCACGTCCGAGAATGCCCCATTCGGCGACGTGCCAATGACCAGAGGGCAGGGTGGGGAGCGTGTGGAAAACTTGATCCGCAATTATCGGCACTTGAGCGCGCAATAAGATGAGGAAGCGAAGGGTTACACGGGCAAATGAGAAGGAGGGGCGTACATGAACTATTCGGGATTGAGCAACGAAGAGCTTGTTCGGAAGGCTGAGGAGTATGGGATTAGGTGGATGAGGAACCCTAGAGCAATACGCGATGTCATTGAGCCAACTGGAACAGTAGGGGCCGGCTCCTGCCGTGCCCGCCCCGGCTCAATGCTTGTGCGCGCTGCTGTAACGGCACTTTCACCTGGATATACGATCAGAATGAGCCTTCACCTAATCGCTATATCGAGGAGCTGGAGAAGAGGGAACCAGCAGACCTGAGCACCGCCGTTAAGAAGTGGAAGGAGCCTGAAAAGGGAGCAGGCTGAACGAGGACGCGAAAGTGGTGGATTGATCGCCGTCGGCGGTGTTGTGTGGCGGCTGACGAACGGGGCTTTCTCGCGCTTGAAGCCACATCCTCTGGCAGACGGTAACAGCGCGAGTGGATCCAACCCCGTTTGCATTCGTCTAGTACAGCAAGCCCCCGCGGCGCCGTCTCGGGCAGTTCGCCTTCACCCAGTCGTCCATGAGGTCATTGACTGGTCTGCCATGAGCAGGTGAGTCGGTCCAAATGGAACGCTTCAGAATCTTCTGATCATCCCTCGGGAGCTTGTCGTAGAAGGTCTGGGAAAGAAAGATGGCCTCCTCGGTTATGCAGCTGCTGGCTTTGTCACAGAGGCTGGCCGCCTGGTTCACGACGTCCCCCGTCCATACAACGTCATTGATGCCGCTACCGGCATAGCCTGCCTTGACCATGAGAGCTCGGCCATAGGAAATGCCGATACCGGTGCAGATGCGGTTGATCTGCCGCTTTCGAAGCTTGCAGTTGAGAATGTCGGTAAGCGAAACCAGCTGACACGCGGCGGAGAACACGTCGGTGAAGTCCTTCTGGAGCCGCGTACCAAAGATCGCGCTGACACTATCGCCGACGATGTTGACCTCTGCGCAGGAGGCAACGCTGTTGAGGATCGCGACGCACTCCGAAATGTAGGCTCGGTAGATCTTGGCGAGAGTGGGCCGGGCATACAAAGACGGCAACTTTGAAGAATCGCGCATGTCAATGAAAAGCGCTGAACAGTTCACATAGTAGCCGTTGGTGTAGGTTAGCCCGCCAGCATCTGGTATGACACCTATCTCCTCGAATGAGACGTCCTCGGCGTCGAGAATCTGGTCGATGCGTTCCAGAGACTGCGTGAAGTCGTATGGCTGGTACTTGTGCATCATGATGCAGCCCCCCAGCAGTGCCCATTGGTCAGAGCTTCAAATTGTAAAGTTCGGCGGGACATAACTGCGGCTGTGGATCATGAATGCGGACTGTATCGGGTAAAGCAGCCACGGCGTCTTCCTTTACACCACGGTCCGAGCCTTCTGTTTGGGGTCGCGATACAATCGTACATGCGTTCTTAAACGGCTCTCAATGTAAGGAGTGCGGATGGCTGCGGGCGATGACCAGACAAGACAAATCCGGCTCGAGGCATCCTACAGAAATTTAGAACGGGCGATCAATTGGATCGGCAATGCTGACAACAAGGCGCTGATCGGCTTAGCGTTCCAGGGTGCGATCCTCGCGGGTCTGGCTGCAGCCGGTGATGCCCTCCGCGTACAGATTGAGAATCAGAGAATAGGCTGTCTGCCAACTGTGGAACTGTTCCTCCTAGGCGGTTTCGCCCTCGTCCTCTGCTGGTCGCTCTGGAAGTTCTTCCATTCGCTGTTTCCAGATGTTACAGAACGGGAGCAGGAAGAGTCTCGGGGATCTCCATTTTTCTTCGGCACTATTGCCCGCATGGACTTGGATGCTTTCCGCCAGCAGATGCTGGCCCTTGACGGTGCTGGGGTCGAACAGGAGCTTATCAAGCAGACCCACGTGGTCGCTGGTATCGTGCGGCGAAAGTTGCGAGACCTCCAGGCAGCATACTTCTGGCTGGCGCCTGAACTGGCGCTACTAGCCATCGCTATCGTTCTCATTGAGGCAGATCAGAAAGTGTAGAGGAGAGGAATGTCCGCAATCGCTGACACCCAGATGCCCAAGTTGTTGCGGGACGTAATCGACGCAGAGATCAAGGCGTTCGGCGAGTCGCGCAGGATCACGCTTCAGAACACGATTCCGGAGACGAGCGGCATTCCAAGCGACGATCCCTTGAAGTGGCTGCGCATACCTGACGTTACGTGTGTCTTCGTGGACATGAAGGGATCAACTGAGTTGAGCGCGTCGACTCATGACAAGAGCACGGCAGGTGCGTACCAGTTGTTCACGGGGACAGCTGTGCGGATGCTTCATGAGATTGAGGCGCCCTACATCGACGTCCGTGGGGATGGGGTCTTCGCCCTGTTCAACAGGGATCAGACCTACCGGGCACTTGTGGCAGCTGTGTCCTTCAAGACGTTTGCAGAACTCGAATTCTTACCCCAGATGACCAAGCAGCTTGGCGAGGAAAAGGGCGCAAGGATGGGCACGCACATTGGCATCGACAGGAAGACCGTACTCGTGCGCCGCATAGGATTACGACGATATAAGAATCGGAATGACCGGAATAACGATGTCTGGGCAGGCAAGCCAGTGAACATGGCAGCCAAGCTAGCCGCACGAAGCGCGGCAGGCACGCTGTTGGTGTCCGATCGGTTCTATCAGAAGATAACCAACGAGCTGGCGCGCAAGTCATGCGGCTGTCCGGATGGTGAGAGTGTAGAACTGTGGACCCCGGTTGACTTATCCAGTGATCGAAAGTTCGACTTCGACACTGCGTACTGTCTTAAGTCCCGCTGGTGCAAGCATCACGGCAGGCAGTTCTACGAAGACATCTTGGCTCTGGACAGTAAGAAGAAGTAGTTGCTCTGTTTCGACAGCTGCGAGAATCTACGCAGCGCACAATGAATCTTCTCCACTGCGCAAGCCGTTTGATAAAGCGGAGCCTATGGCTAACCGAGGGGTGGAGGCGAAACCGAGCGTGTCGGGGCGTTGCCGCCAACCACTCCGTTCAGCGTGACGGTGAACGTCGAGTATCGGGTCTCGGTCGCGAGGTGCTGAGTTTGGAACCTCAACGGTCGGTCGAAGCGGCGGCTATCCTGTGGATAGAGGAAGCCAACCTCACGAGCGGACCAGCAGCGCCCGGTAAGGATTTCTTCCCAGACAAGGAGTACTCCTCAGAGGATAGGGTGAGCGCGCATTAAGATGAGCAAGGGGAGGTGGCGCGCAGCTATGGCTCCTGCTGTCATGGATGAGGTATGGCGGGAGGCTGGATCGCGGGCTCAGGCTGCCGGACCTTCACCTCCAGCTGGAATCCTTCGCCCAGCGCGTCAACGTAGCAGCGCAGCGTGTTGAGGGTGTAGGCGCCGTACCCACGTTTCTCAATGCGGGCAACCTGTGCCTGTGACACGCCAAGGCGCTTCGCAAGCTCTTGTTGGGTCAGCCCTGCGCTCATGCGTGCCTCCACCAGCTGCACCCATAGCTCTTTCTTGTCTGCCTCCTCTTCGTAGACACGGCGAAATTCTGGGTTCGCCATTTGTTCTGCCCAGTACTCGTCGTAGGACTACTGTCCTTTGAGTTTTCGCTCTTCCTGCATAGGTCACCTCCTCTCCTCCACTTCACGTTCTTGCCTCAAAAAGTCCTGGTAGCGTTGTCTGGCAACCGCCAGTTCTCGAGCGGGGATCTTCTCACTC
>Ga0207416_1000651_pt1 | contig 55818 bp, 57 predicted proteins | sample PaiPotPPM11metaG_FD_184107 | JGI IMG/M metagenome (GOLD analysis project Ga0207416, IMG submission 184107) | Iron sulfur acid spring bacterial and archeal communities from Banff, Canada, to study Microbial Dark Matter (Phase II) - Paint Pots PPM... ... | reverse complement strand
GCGCGATGTGCATTGCAACCTCGCTCGGCAGAGAGAGACCTTCGGGCGCGGCCTTCTTTTGCAGAATCGCGATGCGGGTCTCCAAATCCGGCGCCGCGATGTCGGCGATCAGACCCGATTCGAAGCGGTTGCGCAGACGTTCTTCGAGCCCCGGGATTTCGCGCGGCACCTTGTCGGAGGTCAGAATGATCTGATGGCGTTCTGAATGGAGTGCGTTGAAAGTGTGAAAAAATTCCTCCTGGGTGCGCTCGCGTCCGGCCAGGAAGTGAACGTCGTCGAGAATCAATGCGTCGACCCTGCGGAACCTTTCCTTGAACTCCCCCATCCGTTCGCGCCGAATGGAGTTTATCAGTTCATTCATGAAGGCCTCAGCCGGCATGAACAGCACCTTGCGAGAACTGGAGCTCGAGCTCCACAGATGATGTCCGATGGCGGTCGCCAGATGCGTTTTGCCAAGTCCGACGCCACCGTAAATAAAGAGAGGGTTGTATTTCTCGCCCGGCCGCTCGGTTACTGCCAGCGCCGCGGCATGGGCGAATTGGTTGCTCGACCCGACTACGAATTCTGCAAAGGTGAACGGGGGATTCAGCTCGGGGTGGAGTCGGCTCCGCTCGGCTTGATTTGCGCGGGAGCCCGCTGAAACGGTCCCCTTCGCAACAGCTTTAGACGGCTGATCGTTACTGCTGCGGCTGCCGTTCCCGTTCGAAGTTTTGCCCCGACCCCCGTCTCCGCGCACAGTCAGGCTGATCTCGACGGATTCCCCGACTTCGGTCGATAGCACCTGCTGCATCAGTTTCGCGTGTCGATCTTTAACCCAGTCGCGGAAGAATTGGTTTGGCGCCTCGATTATCGCGGTGCGACCGTGCAGTTCGATGAAATTTAGAGATGTTATCCAGGTTTCGTAGCCCACCTGGCCGAGTGATTCGCGCATACGGTCAGCAGCTTTTTGCCACACGCCGTTCACCATGATCCTCCATGTTCGGCGGCCCGCCTCCATGCTGGCCCTTACCGAAGTGACACTTTAGCAACCACGCATCCGCAGGTTATCCACATAGGTGGATAACCTCGGGCGCACGTCCAGAATCCTTCTTGCCGTCCGGGCTGCGCTATACCAGCGTTAAGGCGAGAATCCCCCCGTATTAAAACTGCAACCCCCCGCGAACCGCTGCCCCAACACGATCCGCTTCGGCACCCGTGTGCCGGTTATTATCTTTGATGCAAACGAAGGGCTTGATTGGAACGGAATAGAGTGTTTGCGCGAGTCATTCAAGCGGATGACAAGTGCCTACTCAAAAGGCCGTGATTTCTCAAGCATTTTCTTTGTTGTCGAGCGCGGCATTTAAAAGCGTTGACTTAGCCGATGATTTTCGAAACGCACGACTTTGGCTCTGAGAGCCATATATCCAAGGTGGCCGAACGAAAGCGGGGGATTGCTCTCTACTGTGCGAACCCAGTTCCAACCACGTCAATGTGCTCGTTTGCGAATGCTGTGGTGAATAACGATGCCAATCTGTGGACAATCAGACGACTCGATCCCGCCCACGACGAACTAGGCGCAACAATCCGATGATGCCAGCACATTGGAGCATGCACGCAGAGTCACTCTGAGCTCCAATCCGGTCCTGATGCCGAGGACCGAGCGAGCGGACGTAGAGCGACAATCCGAACCAATGGCGGTGAGCTCAGGAGCCTACCGTATCGGAGTGTCGATTGTCATCGGATGCAGCGGTCGCCGTCGGCGTCTCGCGGGACCTTAATCGGGGCAACTCACAGGCGCGCGTACTCCTTGCCGGGCGATGCCAATTTTTTGCGCGGCGCTAGTGCTAGTGAAAGGTCGAGGCTCCGACCCGACCACATAGGGACCGCAATCGTTGACGCGCACTCTTACCGAGCGCCAGATTCTCGACTTTCACGACGGGGCCGAGCGGTACACAATGACGCTGGCAGAGAGGCGACGGGGTCGAAAGGTTCGCCACTGGTGGTCGGCATCGGCAAATCCGCGTCCGTACCAGGATGCCTAGACTTCTGCATTGCAGGCTTCGGAGTCGGAGTACGAGTGTGGACGGCCGACACTGGTAATACCTCGATAGGTAGCATGCCTCGGGTCGCGGTCGATGCCCACCGAATTGTTAGCAGCAGCATCAAAGTCGCGGCCCCCGGCTGAGCATAGTGCCCGACCTGAGTAGCCGCAGGTGTGCTCGGTTCGACCGGCTCGACCGGCTTGCAGGACATGGCAGCCGAATCCGACGTGACAAGACGGTGTTACGGATAGACGAACAAGGGAGCCCACCCACGAACCAGGCGAACAATTAACGGCTCAAGGGCTTCAAGTCCATTATCTGCTAACTCGTAGTTGGTGCTTATCGAATTACACGTGGTATTATGTAGGAAACGCCGGCGACTAGCCCGACGTCCCGGCTCCCCCCACGGGATGTTGTGGCTTCCTGCCGCCGGCGTTCCCAATGTCTTTAGGCTTCTGAACGTTAGATTCGCGTCCTAGATAGGCTAGCCGAACCAGCCGGTCTTCCTGGACAGCACCGTCGACCGAATCCCTAAGTACGGCACGGCACATTCGGAGTCAATCCTGTAAGGCTCAAAAGTATCCGTTGGTAGCGAGATTCTGCTATTCGTTATCGATGACCGGCTGCTATCTATATAGCGACGAACCATGACATCTTGTCAAGTTACCCGAGACGTGCCAGTGGCTTGTGAAAACTTTACTGCGGGCGCCGTCGGTCCGGCTTGAGATCGGGGACAGTCGCTGCCCAACCCTGCCGCGCAGCCGTCATAGCAAGGACTTGGCAGCCCGGCAAAATGGCACTACGGTTGGTGCTGTGGCAAAGCCGCAAAAATTCTTTGTGACCCTCGAACAAGAAGATGGTTCGTGGCCAAGTGTCCGGGCCTGCCGGGTTGTGTCTCGCAAGGTAAGACCCGCGAGGAGGCCATCGCAAACATTCGCGAAGCGATCGAGGGCAGCCTTGAAACGCGCGCGGCCAACTCGATTCCGTCGAACATCGAAACTATCGAGATCGAGATCCTTGTAGCATGAGCGCGGTGCTCCCCGTCTGTTCGGGGGCAGCGGCCGTGCGAGCTTCATCAAAGCCGGCTGGGTTGTGGATCGGCAGCGTGGCAGCCACGTCATGCTGAAAAAGGACGGTTCGAGCGTGGTGTTGTCTATTCCGCAGCATCGGCAGCTTGGGAAGGGTCTTTTGCGGTCGCTGATTGCCGATTCCGGGCTCAGTGTCGCGGAGTTTGTGAAGTTTCTTTAATCCCGTCACCTTCGTTGTTTGTGCGTCCTACCCTTACGCGCACGTTCGTCACGGCTACTTTCAGTTTGTGAATTTCACCGGACGGTGAGTAAAGTGGCCCCGTCGGGGTTGGGAACTAGCGCGCGTGCGTTCCTTGAGCGACACTTCCGCACGTTTTGCCGGCCGGCAACTCGGGTCTGCTCGCTCACCCCGACTATTTTCAAATGTAGCCTCCGCTTGGGCCCACCGTCGATTAAGGCGGCTTCAGCGGACATTCCCCGCCAACAGCGACCGCGTTATTGGAACGTGAAGTGAGGAAGCCAGCGAGTAGGAGCTCCGGCGTCCGGAGCGATCGACCCGAACCTGGCGATCGCGGCGCTGGTGGCCTTATTGAACCCGAGGCATTAGCGAACTTTCCCGTTCCGCCTATAACGGAAAGGGTTATTGTCTCACCGACGCGTCCTGTGGTGGTGCTCGCACAGCCTCCGCCATCTGCTTCACCCTTTCCAGCGGAATATAGCTGACCTTGATGATAATTATCGGTCAGGGCGGCCTGTACGAGAACAAAAGTCACGCCCGCGCTGCCGTCAGAGGCCGTATGTTCTAAAGTAGTGCTTTACGCTGGCTGGTCCCACACAGCCCCGAACGTTATTAGCCGGCATGCAGGTAAGTACATTTCAGTGCCGTCGAGTCCTCTGGTGATAGTCAATTTCCATCGTCACCAGCCGGGCAATCAGGATTACGGGAAAGAGCTGACCCACCAGAGCTTCCAGCACGACCAGAGAGCGAGCAAGCGGATTTAAGGGAACGATGTCCCCGAAACCGAGGGTTGTGAGTGTAGTGAAGCTGAAGTAAGCGAGCTGTGGAAGGATAGCCATACCTTTTTGCCCGAAAACGGCGAACGATCCGGGCTGCGACAGCTCCACCATTTCATAGCAGACTGCCCACAAAAGCCCCAAAAGCAAGTAAACCGCCACCGACCCTTGTACTCTACGAACAGTGATGGGTCCGGAACGGAAAACCTGCCGGAGAATCAGAACGACCAGAAAGCCGATGAACAGTAAGGAGTAGACGTCATTGAAAAGGTGAAGGTATAGATTTGCCCGCTCAAGACCTTCCCACCCGACGAACATAGAACCCAGGGCCAGGAGTATGGCCAGCAGCACGATGCGGCGATCGCGGACGGTTGCGATCACACCGGATATAATTATTAGCGAAAGGATCACGCGCGCGGCGAATCTGCCCCAGGTGGCGAATGCACTGAGCGGCACGACGAAGGATGTTGCCCACGAGGAGAACGAGCAAAACCGTGAGGCTCCAATCCGTCGACCAAAAGGTCGCTGCCCGCAGCCATAATATGGTGCGCCGACTGAATGCCGACTCTTTGTTTGTTATCATGCCAGTATTTTGTTGCTGAACCAGTACCGCAAATCCACAGAGCTGCTCCTGGCAGCGGTGAGCGGAAACTACACGCTGCTAAACGAGCGCGCAACGGAATTTGAGCGACGCGAAGTATTCGACGAATTAGTGATTGGGTTTTGACCCGATCCGGCAGAATGCCGGGTAATCACGTTGGATGAGAATGATCGCGGGGAAAGGACTATGACGCAGAATGTGCAACCGGCCGGCAGCGTGCTGACTAATTACGGCATCGTCGCATGGATCGTATACGGCGTGCTCTCAGGCGGGGGCCACTGGATCGGCGCGGCGCTCGGCGCACTAGTGGTCGCGCTCGCGATCCTCGCGCATGAATACAGATGTCATGCCGTCAAGATTTTGAATTGCACGGCGGCGGCATTCTTCGCATTCTCGCTGATGACGACCATTGCAGTCAGGCCGGCGCTTTTCGGTGTTTGCGATTGTGACCTGAGTGACGTTGCTCATGGGGTTTTCCTTCACCCTCCAGTATGCACGCGAACAGGCGCCGCGAGGTCTGGGATCATCCGCGGTTCATGCACCTCAACGTAGTCCTCACTGTGTCCTTCGGCCTGATGTTCACGGTCAATGCCGGATTTGGCGTGATTGCCTCGATCACCGGGCATTTGCTGACGCTGGGCCTGCTCCTGCCGATATCCCTGCTGATCGTCTGTATAGTTTTCAGCACGCAATCTCCGCAACGCTATTCCCAGCGCTTCGCGGCTGATTGGGTCGCCCCGCAGGCTGCAAAGGAGGGGCGTGCCGATGACTAATCGGATACCATATTAACGAGTTACACCAGGTACTCGACAAAACTCGACAACACTTATCATTTTGTTGAGGGTTGAAAATCCCGCTGCGCGTCTCTTCCTCGTTATTTGAAGGCGCGCGCAAGGGGCGTTTCCCACGCCGGAAGTGGCCGGGCGGAGTGCCAGTCAAATACCCCTTTAGCACGCGTTGCGACCATACCGCGCAGAAAGTACGGTACCGGCCTCGGTGCCCGTTCGTGGACCACCAGTTCCGGACCGCCGTCCGTGTTTCTGGGTTGATCATCCGCCAAGCTCGCCCTGCCCTTAACCTCGATAATGTATTTTATCATGTTTAAACGGATCGCCCAGAGCGCCGAAAGGAGGAGCAGAAGTGCCACATTCAAAGGTAAGGCCATTGCACGCAATGTGATCGGATGAACACGGGACGACAGATGTTATGATGTTTATCTAAGCAGCAACAACTGCGCACGTCCGATGCATATCCGCGGCGGGTTCACGATCGTTGTTCCGACCCCAAGCCGGTGTCGGATGTTTGCAACTTGAAAAACGATATATCATCGATCAGTTCAAGACGTCTGCAAGCTTAATGCTTGGTCAACCTGACCACTAGCAGCACGATCACGACGACGATCAGAATCCCGACCAACCACATTACTGTCATCCCGGCCATCATTCCCTGCATGTCGCGCCTCCGTCATGCCTAACGTCATCACGTACGCTCGAAGCGGACGAATGTGTTCATCGCCCTCGTAATGCGTTCAACGCCCGATCTTCGTCGCCGAATCATTGTCGCCCCAGGTAGCAATCGTCGAGCTTACCACGACTGTTCACGCTGCACGCCTCCAGGTGATCGCATAAGCGCCCGCAGGCCCGCGGAATGGTTGCAGCAGCATCCGGTCGAGCCGCAACTCGCGTCCTTCACGGAACTGCTCGATGCCAATCGTCATACCCTCATGACCGGCGGCGGGCTGATCGCGGTAGGTCCCAAGTAGCCGGTCCCACCACGGCAGGTTGAAGCCGAAGTTGCTGTTGGTTTCGCCGACCACGATCGAATGATGCACGCGGTGCATGTCAGGCGTCACCACGAGCCATCGAAGATGGTGATCGAGCCCGGCAGGAATACGAACATTGCCATGATTGAACATCGAAGTTGCGTTGAGCAGGACTTCGAAGACGAGCACGCCGAGCGCCGGTGTCCCCAGCGCCACCACCGCGCCGAACTTGATCAACATCGACACAACAATCTCGATTGGGTGGAAGCGCGCGCCGGTCGTTACATCGAAGTCGAGGTCGGCATGATGCATTCGATGCACCCGCCAAAGCGCGGGCACCGCGTGGAACATTACGTGCTGGAGGTAGATGGTGGCATCGAGCATCATCACCGACGCCATGACAGCCATCCAGGCCGGAACCGGCAGGTTGTTAAGCAGACCCCAGCCCCGCTTCGCCCCGACCAGCGCCAAGCTCACGGCGGTGGCGGGAAGCAGGATCCTCACGAGCGCCGTATTGAGCGCGACGATGGCAAGGTTGCTCGGCCAGCGGCGAGTGCGCGAATACAATCTTTGGCGGCGCGGCGCGGCCGCTTCCCATAACACCATCGTGACGAACACCCCTATAAACGCCCCGAGCCTTATGGTCGCTTCGTTGATCGGCATTATTGACTTGTCTCAAACAATCAATTAATCTTTTGAATCAAAGAGTAAGGTCTTTCGTTCACAATGTCAAGCCAGAACCCGAAACGTGCAATGTTCGAACATCTGGCCGCCGTCGCTCGCAGCCTCGGTTCGGCGCACCGCCTCGAACTCCTCGAGTTGCTCGCCCAGACCGAGCGCAGTGTCGAGCAGTTGGCTGGTCTAAGCGGCCTCACCATCGCCAACGCCTCACAACATCTGCAGCAACTGCGCCGTTTCGGTCTGGTGGAGGCCCGCCGCGACGGGAAGCGTGTGATTTACAAGCTGGCCGATCCGGAGGTGGTCGTCCTATTCGGTGCTTTGTCCCGGGTCACGCAACGCAATGTCGGCGCGGTTGAGAAGGTACTCAACAGTTATTTCCGAGAGCGTGACAACCTCGAACCGGTGTCGCGAAAAGAACTGCTGCGGCGCATGCGGGACGGTCTTGTTACGCTGATCGACACGCGTCCCGAGGAGGAATTCGCAGCCGGCCACTTGCCCGACGCAATCAATCTGCCTCTAAGCGAGCTTAAGCGCGGGCTCCGCGAACTGCCTCGGGACCAGGAAATCGTCGCCTACTGCCGTGGCCAGTACTGCGTTCTCTCATATGAGGCCGTGGCTGAGCTGCGCAAGCGGGGCTTTAAAGCCTTCAGGCTTGAAGACGGTTATCCCGAGTGGAAGGCTGCTGGCTTGCCAGTACAGGATTCTGCTGCTACCTGAAACCCGTCTGGAGCAAAGACGCAATGCAGCCTGGGCAAATGACGTGGTACGGAATGATCTTCGGTCCGATCATAATAATTATTATAGGTTATGGGCTTGTTGTTTTGATCGTGGTGGCGGCAGCAGTAATTCGATGGCTCCAAGGTGGCGCTAGCCCCTCCTTTCCCTTTGCGCGAGGCAAGAAAGGGGCCTTACAAATCCTCGAAGAGCGCTTCGCCAAAGGTGAGATCGACAAAGACGAGTTTCAAGAAGCGGGCTTTCTGACTGATCCGCCTGCTTGATCGCCCGACAATATTTCGCCAAATGCAATAGCGCTAATTTTCGACATGATCGGAAGGTCGCACAGTGCTGTGTAGGCTTACAACGATCGGCTTGTCGCGTTCGACGGATGCTCATGAAGCGTCGGGCGGGAACATCATCTTGGCCGCGTGAAACTCGCGGGCGACAAGATCGATAAACCCGTGGCGTACCGGCCATTCCAGCCGGCTGTCGCGCCAATGGATGCGGCCGTCCGGGCCTTCAAACTCTGCCAAGATTGGGGTCTCGACTATCGCCTTCATGACTCGCTCGTGCTAGGCGCTGACGACAGGCATACCCCGCAGCCGCTCCGTACAGCCGAGCAGTCAGGGAAATTCGCCAGGGTTCACGCCCATTGTCTTGGCGCCCGGCACGTAGCAGATCGCGGCAAAATCGACCAGACTCAGTTCGCCGCAGAAGAAATCCCGACCGCCCAGTTCACCTTCGAGCACGCCGAGAAGCGCGCGAAGCTCCTCTGACGCCGCCTGTTTCATCACACCGGACTCGGGCGCCTTGTCGCGCAAAACCGCCAGCCAATTGCCGAAGCCGATCGCGTCAAAACTTCGGTCGCAGAGGTCTTCGATCGTGCGCATCCGCGCCCGCTTGTAAGGATCTTTCGGATACAGGCGCGGCTCTGGATAGACCTCTTCGATGTATTCGGAAATGATCGTGGAATCTGTGATCGTCCCGCCATCGTCGAGAACCAAGGTTGGCACTTCCGCACGGATACTAACGCAGCGCAGGTCTTCCTTGCGGTCCAGAGACTAGCAGCGCTCGAACGGTACGTAACTCACGCCCTTGTAGTCGAGCGCCATTCTAACTTTGCGCGCGTGCGGGCTGGTCGCATACGTGAATAGCTTCATATCTTTCGCTTCTTCCTTTTTCTCGGTCCGGGGGTTACTCGCATTTCTCGTGCGGAGGCTCGCCGTGTCAACGGTGTCACGGAAAACAGAACGAGTCTGATGAAGAGTCACCGCCCTGAAGCCGAATCTGATGAGGCCGTTCGCCTTCGAACGGAATGAAAAAGTCAGAGTCGAGCTTAAGGCCGCCACCCGCCAGCGCATCCACCTTGACCACCCAACCCCTGACACCCTCAGGGTAGAACTGCGCGTCCCAGGCGCTATAGAGCGAATTGCTGAAATAGATGCGCTTGCCGTCGCGGCTGACTTCGAGCATCTGCGGTCCACCATTCAGCTCAGATCCTTTCGGATGCGCGGCGTGGCTCGCAATGCCGCCGAGCCGCACTGAGCCTGTGAGCTGTGGGCTCAGTGGCTCGCTTACGTCATAACATCGCAGCTCGCCCGTGCCCCAGCAGGCGACGTAGAGAAAGCGGTCGTCAAGGCTAAGATTGATGTCGGTGATGAGTGGCGGCACCGCCTTGAACGGCTTGAGCGCGGGCGGTAGGCGCGCGGGATCAGCGGGCTCCGCCGGAATTTCGATGACCTTGCTCACGCTCCAGTTTCCGTTCTCGTGGCGCCAAGTCCATATCGAAGCCGAGAGATCTTTGGTCGAGATGACTACTCCCAGAAACCCATAGGCCTTGGTGGGGTCGTGGGCAGGTCGCAGCTCGAGCGCCATCTGATGCTCGGCGCCCAGATCGAGCGACTGCATCACGCGGCGACGACGCAGGTCCCAGATGTGTATCGCATGGCCGTATTTGCCCGCGGTCAACAGCTCGAGATTCAAGCCGTTCTCGATCATGTTGGGCGTGCCCCACTCGCTGGTCACCGCGACGTCGTAGCCCAAATGCCACCAGAAGTCGTAGGCGAGATACTGCGGACCACGCTCGACCTCGAAGCGGCCGAGGACATCGAAGCTTTCGTGGTCGAGCAGGAAGATTCCACCGGGACCGCCACCGTCCGGTGCGCCCAGGGCACTGACATAGATCGCGTCGGGGCCGCAATGGATTGTATGCGGACGACTGTAGCCAGACCGCGCCGCGATCTCTTCAGGCTCTATCACGCGCACGATTTCAGGCCGTACGGGGTCACTTTTGATATCGATCACGTGCATTCGCGAGGAGCGCAGCCCCGGCACCAGCAAATAGCGACGCTCGATATGCGGATGCGGCGCGTAGGGACAAAGCGCGGCGCTGCAGGCGTTCCAGCCAAAGTGATGCAGCTCATCGCCCAACCCCGGCATCTCGGTGCGACCGATGACCGTGCCGTAGCTTTGCGAGCCGGGATTCAAATCCATCACGCAAAGCGCGTCGGGCTGCCGGCGCCTCGCCTCAGGATTGAAAGTCACCACATAGCCGAGTCTCTCCGGCGGTGCCTGCATCGCCATGCGCGCCGACGGATAGAACGTCGCGTCTGGTCTCCAAAGAGCCATGGCCCTGCCCTCCAAAGGTTAAGGTGAGACAGCCTTCTATGCTCGTTCACTTAGCATGTTGAGCCGCCGCGCTTCACGTTCCAATTCGTCGTAACCCGCGGTGCTTCCGGGCATCCATCGGGTCAGGCCTTCCAGGTTCATGACCTGCTTCCACCGAGGATCGTTGTAATCCATTGCCTGGATGGCCTTCGTGAACCGTTCGGCCAGCGACGGGGCAAGTCCCGTCCGCGCCGTAAAATTGCAGTGGCTGTAACCATGGCTGGTCCAGAAGATGCGCAGCCTGCGCTCATTGATCGAGCCGGCGGCAACGGAGGCGTCCCACGTGGCCTTGCCGATCGCGCCGGCGTCCGCCGAGCCTTCGGTAACGGCGCGTACCACGTCCTGTTCGCTCGTTCCGGTATCGCCGTGCTTTCCGATGTCGCTGTCGAAACGCACCACTTTCAGATCCTTCTCCGGGTCGAGGCCGCCTTCGCGCAGAAAGTAGACCGGAAGTATCGCCGCATGAGACGAGTCGCGGCTAGCCAGCGCAAACCGTTTGCCCTTGAGATCGCTTAGCGACTGTATCGGCGAATCCGTCCGCGTGATGAACACGGTGGTGAAGTTGACGTCACTGTCGCGCATTCCCAAGACGAGGCACTGTCCGCCCAGTCTCTCCCTAGCCTGGAGATAGGCGAGGGGCGTGTTCCACGCGATATCGATATGGCCGGCGACCAGCGCATCGACAAGGGCACGATAACTTGAGTACAAGACATACTCGGTCCGCAGGCCTCGGTCACGCAGGTACTCTCTGATTCCCTCCCAAATCGTGACCACCTTGGGTGCGTAGGCGACCGCACCAATCTTGAGCTCGACCTTGCCATTTTGTGTCTGCATGGCGATGATTTGTCCTCTTCACCGTTGCATTACTTGCCCCCTGGGTATGAGCGGAATCATGGCACCTTACGGAAAGAGCGCCCACGGGACCTTCGATTCCGAACGGCTTCGGCTCTCGCGCCGATCCAAAGCCGGCGCGATAGTCAGCTGGACTTGCTCGCCCTGTTTTACGCAGCCTTCGCCGGCAACGGCCGATGATAATCTCTGATCTCCTTGATTTTGCCGTCCACGATCTCCATCACCTCGGCGCCCATTGCCTCGATCACCTTGCCGTAGCGCGGGCGAGTGCCGCGGAAAAGCGACTCCGCGACGCCATGCCCACTGTTTCCGCTCAGTTGAATCAGTTGTTCCTCGGTTATCATTTTCCTTGCCTCCTTCTCCAATCAAGCCGAAATCATGTGCCGGCAGTCTTGCACTACTTCTTCAAGCTGCGTGTTCAGTTTTTCCGCCGCCCCGTGCGAAGCTGGATCGGTGCGGCTGCACACACAGCTCCACTCAAAATGTCCGCAAGGAGGATCCCGGCCCAGACGTCTGGAAAGCGTCGTTATCAGATCGAACCTGCTGATTGTTGATGCTCCAGTGGGTCTCGATGTCTACCGGGTGGCGAAGCGTGCCATCTCCGACGCACCGCTCCTCGACTAGCCGTTCCAATTCCCGCCATTTTTCCGCCGGCGAATCGCTCTCGAGCGTTATTTCGCAAACGACGCGCGCAAATCCCGTCGGTTTTTCTGAAACTCCGCAAAAGCCGGCGAGATCGGCCTATCCCTTGAGGACGATCTCGTATGAGGACGATCTCGTACCGCTTTATCGGGATTTCGAGAAACGCCGCGTAAAGAGCCGCCGTAATTGCCTGACACGCGCCCACGGCCGCAAGCAGAGTCTCCGGCTTCATGATTCGACTCCGAGCAACCGCCACGCGGGGCGAGCGCCGTGGAAAAATGACTCCGCGCCAACTCTTCGGCCACCATGGACGAACTGTCTAGGCCCCCGTCGCCGAGGGCGCACGCTCAGCATCGCCCGATGCAGGGGACCAAGCGGGCCTTATGCCTCGGCGATGTGAAACCACGGAAGACGTTCCTCGGCAAAGTACTGTTTTCTCGTCGGCTGAAGCTGCGCGGCTTGATCGAACGCACCGACATGAAAATGCGTTTGCGTCGGCCCGGGCAGACTTTCGCAAGTCAAAGTTGATCCGCACCGGGCGCAAAATCCGCGCCGGGTTCTCCCGGGCGTAGAATCGAACTTGGTTATCTCGCCTTTGGTAACCGTATAAGCCTCGCAGTCGAATAGCACGAAGACAGCGACCGGCGCGCCAGTATGCCTTCGACAACTCTGGCAATGACACCAATATATCCCCTTGGGCTGACCGGTCGTGATAAAACGGACCGCACCGCACAGACAGCCACCTTCAAGCTGCTCGGTCGTGCCGCTCATGATCTGATCCTCCTACCTCGGCATGAAGTCAGTTCGTACGCGAGAAATATCTCCGCCAAATATCAGGTAAAATGACACGCTGACTGCCCGAGGCGCTGTGAAATTACAAACCCGCCTCGTCGTGAGGCCTGGCGCACAGAGTCGCGATGCCCCGATGCTTCTCGAGGTTACTGAGCTGGCACTGCCACGGGCACGCTGTCTGCGACTGCCGGACTCACGCGCTTGTGGTAGTCGCGGATCTCCTTGATCTTGCCGTCAACAATCTCGAGCACCTCCCCGCCGATCGCCTCTACTACGTCGCCGTCGCGTCGCCGGGTGCCCAAAAACCGCGACTCCGCCACCGCGCGGCCGCGGTTGCCGGTGCACAAGCGCAATTGGCAACGACCGTCGGGAAACGAGGCAAACGACGCCTCGTAACAACGCCGCACCTCGGCCCGACCTCTGGCGAACAGTGAAGTCGCCGCCGGGATGATAACGGGCCGCTTCGTATCGGGCTTCTCCTTCAGGATGTTCATAGTTAGTGAGTGAACACTAACGTGTCTAGCCCACCGACGTCAAGCACATAGAGCACTAAGGATGCTATTTAGGATCGGCCCCATACTCGTTCATCATCACTGAGGCTCGGGAGAGTCGCTGAGGGCCCTATTCGCTCGTGATACGAACCGCACCAACCGCGGATGGTCCAAGGGTGCCGTTGCGGAGCGCCCGTTCTTTCATGATGGCAAAGAGCACCGGCAACAGGATCAACACGGCGATCGAAGAGGTGACCATACCCCCGACTATCGGGACCGCGATCGGCTCCATCACGTCGTTGCCGATCCCGCCTTCCAGAAAGATCGGCGCCAGGCTCAGTATCACGACAAACACCGTCATCAGCTTGGGGCGGAGCCGATGGACCGCGCCTTCTATCGTGGCGGCCTCGATCTCGGGATGGTCCACTGGCCCTTTGGCAAGACGCAGATCCAACGCCTCGTCGAGGAAGATGATCATCACCACACCGGTCTCGACCGCGATCCCGAACAGGTCGATGTAGCCGACCGCCACTGCGACGCTGAAATTGAAGCCCATCAAGTACTGAAGGAGTAGTCCGCCGGTGAGCGCGAAGGCGCACGGGAAGAGCAGAATCAGCGTTTCCGGGATCGAGTTGAACAGCATGTACAGGAGTACAAAAATCGCGACAAATACGACCGGCAAAATTAGCGTCAACCGCTTCCTGGCCCGCAGTTCGAACTCGTATTCGCCGGACCATTTGAGACTATAGCCTGGCGGCATGTGAAGCTTGGCGTCCAGCGTCTTTTGAGCCCGGCTCACGTAGCCGCCATAGTCGCTGGTCGCGAGGTCGACGAAGACATAAGCCGTAAGCTGAGCTTCCTCGTCACGCACCATGGAGGGGCCCTGGCTCAGGGTAATGTCGGCGACCTCGCCGAGCGGAATTTGCGCGCCGCTGGGCGTCATGATCAACATCTGGCGCAAGGCTTCGAGGTCATCACGATAATCGCGCAGGTAGCGGACGTTGATCGGGAAGCGATCGCGGCCCTGTACCGTAACCGCGATGTTTTCGCCGCCCATCCCGGAAGTCACCAGGCGCTGCACGTCGCCCACAGTCAGGGCATAGCGTGCCGCAACCGCCCGGTTGACGTTGATGTTCACGTAGAATCCCTGCGCGACTCGCTCCGCAAACACCGCACGGGTGCCCGCAACACTGCCTAGAATCTCGTCGATCTCAGAGCCGATTTTCTGGATCTCATCGAGGTCGGGGCCCTGGATCTTGAGGCCGACTGGCGTCTTGATGCCGGTAAGCTCCATGTCGAGCCGGTTCTCAACTGGCATCGTCCAGGTATTGGAAAGACCGGGAAATTGGAGCTTTGCGTCCATCTGTTGCACCAGTTGGTCATACGTCATCCCGGCGGGCCACTGATCGCGCGGCTTTAACATTACCGTGGTGTCGTACATATCCAGCGGGGCGTTGTCGGTCGCGCTGTTGGAACGCCCGATAGTGCCGAAGACGGTTTCAACTTCAGGAAAGGATCTCAATATTTGGTCCTGTTCCTGCAACAGGTGGCTGGCCGAGGTAATTGAGATTCCCGGCAAAGCGGTCGGCATGTAGAGCATCGAGCCTTCGAACAGGGGCGGCATAAATTGGCTGCCAATTCGGAAGGCCAGTGGAAAGGTCACGCCGAGAAAAAGCACGCCGGCAGCGATCGTTATAACTCGGTGACGCAGACAGAAGCGGATGATCGGCATGTAGAGCCATTGAAAGAAGTGCGCTACCGGGTTTTCAGTCTCCAGACGGTAGCGCTTTGCCCGCACCAGGAAAACCATCAGGATTGGCACGATCGTAATCGCCAGCAGTGACGAGAAGGTGATCGCGAAGGTTTTGGTATAGGCCAGCGGACTGAACATCCTCCCCTCCTGCGCCTCGAGCAGAAATACCGGCAGGAAGGATACAATGATGATTACGAGCGAGTAGAAAAGCGGCCGGCCGACCTGTTTCGCCGCGCCGAGCACGACCTGCTTATGCTGATCCGACTCGATGCCACGGCCTCCTCTGCTCCGCTCGGCCAGGTGACGGTAGGCGTTCTCGACCATCACGATCGATGCGTCGATCAGGACACCGATAGCCAGCGCAAAGCCGCCCAGCGACATGATGTTGGAGCTTACCTGGAGGTAGTACATAGGTATGAACGAAGCCATCAGTGCGATGGGGATGCTTAGGATCGGGATCAGCGCAGAACGGAAGTGAAACAGGAACAGGATGATCACGAGGCTGACGATGATCGCCTCTGCAATCAGGTCCCGCTTCAGGGTGTCGATGGACGCATTGATCAAACCCGAGCGATCGTAGCCTGAGACGATTTCTACCCCTGAAGGGAGGCTCTTCTTTATCTCGGCGATCTTTGCTTTGATGCCGTTGATAACGGTCAGGGCATTCTCCCCATACCGCATTACGACGATGCCGCCGACGGTCTCTCCTTCCCCGTTCCATTCGGCGACCCCCTCGCGCAGGTCGGGGCCGAAACTCACAACTCCAAGATCGCGCACCAGGATGGGCGTGCCATTTTGGCTTCCAACCGGCACGTTCTCCAGGTCGCTGAGAGTTTTGATATAACCCAGGCCGCGGATGAGATAGTCGGCGCCGGTCATCTCGAGCACGCGTCCGCCGACCTCATTGTTGCTGTCACGAATCTTGTCGACGACGGTCTCCAGCGGGATGTGCAGAGCAAACAGCCGATTGGGATCGAGCTTGACCTGGTATTGCCTGACGAACCCCCCGATACTTGCGACCTCCGCCACGCCTGGCACGGTTTCGAGCTGATAGCGAACGTACCAGTCCTGAAGAGTGTCGAGATCGGCCAGATTAAGATTGTGGCCTTTGTCGAGCAGCACGTATTCATAAACCCAACCCGCGCCGGTTGCGTCGGGACCGATCACGGGATGGACGCCTGAAGGCAACAGCCCCTGGAGCTGCTGCATGTATTCGAGCACGCGGCTGCGCGCCCAGTAGAGGTCAGTGCCGTCCTGGAAGACCACGAAGACATAGGAGTCGTTGAACATGGTTTGAGCACGCACTGCTTTGACATGCGGCGCTGCGAGCATGGTGGTAACGATCGGATAAGTAACCTGGTCCTCAATGATGTCCGGGGGCTCGCCCATCCATTCGGTGTGAATAATGACTTCCACATCGGAGATGTCCGGCAAGGCGTCGAGTGAAATTCGATCCAAGGACCACGCGCCCGCCAACACAACCCCGACGAGAAAGAGGAAAACCAGGAAGCGGTTGTTGTTACACCAGTCGATAGTTTTTGAGATCATAGTGTCAGTTACTTACATTCCACCGGTGGCTGACATCGAAAGCTGGCGGCTGGCGATCTGCTTGCCACTCTTGTCCGCCGTCACGGTCACGTTCCAGGTTCCGCCGCTTGGAAGATTAACGGTGGCGGCGTATACCCCGTTTTCCTTTGGAGTAGCCTTAGCCTCGACCCGCATCGCCGACATTCCCATTGCCGGCATTGCGGCCATAAAGAACACCACCGAAACCTGGGCGTCTAGCACCTGGCGCCCCGAGGGATCGCGAACCGTGACAAGCACTTCGTTGCTGCCCTTGTGCGGTGGATTAGGATTGCTTGTGATTTCAATGTTCCCCGAGGGTGCATTGCCCGCGGCACTGGCGCCCGGTGGCGGCGGTGCGAACGTGCCGAGCGCAGCCTGTAACTGGCTTTCAGAGTCGATCAGGAAGTTCGCTGAACTTACTATTTGCTGGCCCGCCTGGAGACCCTTCAGGACGACGAATTCCTGCCCGGCATGGGGGCCAAGCACGACTTCAACCGGCTGTAGATAACCGCCCCCACGATCGACGAAGACGATGTTGTGCGTACCGGTGCGGAACACTCCGGAATCAGGTATGACAAGCCCGCTCCCTAATCGCGGCTCGAGGGCGATGCTTACGTACATGCCGACCTTCAACAGCCCCTCGGGATTGAGCAAAGCGCAACGCACGCGCGCAGTCCGCGTGGTCGGATCAATCGCCTGCCAGATGAAATCGACGCGGCCCTTGAAGGTCGTGCCAGGGTAGGCGTCAACGGTTACCGATACGGAATCGCCAATCTTCACTTCGCCGATCTGGCTCTGATAGACCGCGGCATAGACCCAGACGGTGGAAAGGTTCGTAATGGTGTAGAGCCTTGCATCCGGCTGCACATACTTGCTCGGTAATGCCGACCATTCGGCCACGTACCCGCTCATCGGCGAATCGATCTCGACCGCATCACGCACGGTCCGTGCGCGTTTCAAGCGAGAAATTTCGCGCGGCGAAACACCGAACAGCTTCATGCGTTCCAGGGCGGCCTGGACCAGGGATTCGGCGCCACTCGCCACACCTTCCACATCGCTGTGTTGCAGCCCTTTCGTCGTTTCAAGCGCGAGGAGATATTCCTGTTCGGCGCTGACGAGGTCGGGGCTATAGATCGTAAAAAGCGGTTGTCCTCTCCTTACGTACTGGTAGGTTTGGTTGACGAACACGTCTCTGATCCAACCAGCGAAACGGGTTTGAACGTAGCCTTCCTGCTGTTCATCGGGCTCCACCAGCGCGGTGGTCTCGATGCGATCTTTCAATTCCTTGTCTTCAACTGTCGCGAACTGGAGGCCGATGAGCTGCCGCTTCTCTGCCGAGACCTGGATTGGAGAGAGCTGCGGCTCATCCTGCGCGGCCACCACCGGCGCCCACGTCGTCGCGGTCATGAGCAGCAGCAGGGCGAATACTTTTGCAAGGTGATCCAACCGAACCGGGGCCACGGCTCGCTGGTGCATCTTCGGAGTAGTTATTGAGAAGTCCTCAATACAGGGTGAGCTCATTGCACCTTCCCGGTGATCTGTTGAATTTTCACGACCGCGATCTCGTGGTCAGCGACGGCGCGGTAATATTGCTGTTTCAACCGCAGGACATCGACTTCCGCGCTGAGCAGAGTTTGGAAATCCACCTTGCCCACGCGATATGTGGCAACCGCAGATTTAAGCGTAGCTTGCGCTTGAGGGATGAGGCCGTCGCTATAAATTCTGATGACGCGATCCATGCTCTGGATCGCAATCCACTGGTTCTGGACCTGTGAGGTGACGGAGAGTTTGGCGGCATACGTCTGGGCCCGAGAGGAGTCTCTTTCGAGGGCTGCCTGCTCGACCGCCGGTGTTTGCTTGCGCCAAAAGTACAAAGGAATTTTTAGGCCAACGGTTGCCATGTAGTAGTCGGGAAATCGTGCCCCGGTCTTCTGGTACATGTAGCCAATACTGAAATCGGGGATATAGTCCTCCCGCGCCAGCTTGAGCGACTGTTCACTCTTGGCCTCCAGTGCCCTGGCCTGTTTCAGCACCGGAGAGGAACTCAGCGCGAGTCTTCTGAGCTGACGATCATCCAGAATGAACTCGCTCGGCTTGACCTCGCTTACCTGGATGTCCGGAGAATCCTGCTCGCGCCCCAGGATAGACTTGAGATCAGCCTGGGCCTGCTCCAATTCCTCGCGCGTCGTCTCTTGCTCGTTCAGGATCGAGGTGGTCTCAAGCTGAGCCTTCAACACGTCCTGCTGCTGACCCATCCCGACCTGATATTGAGCTCCGGTTATGTGAGCTACCCGCTGGAATTCGTCATAGGTCTGTTGGAGCAGGTGCAGAGAGTTTGTCAGATAGAATAGGTTAAAATAGGTCTCACCTACCTGCTCCACGATTGCGAGCAGTTGCGCCTGATATGCTTCATGGGCGGATTCGGCTTCCTTTTCGGCTACCGACGCCCGCAATCTCAGCTTTCCCGGAAATGGAATGTCTTGAGAGAAGCCGTAGCCAAAATAGGCGAAATTGTTGGTCTGAAGATTGTTCCCAGGAATCGGATTACCGACCGAAAAGCTCTGAGCGCCGATTTGAGGATCCGGCAGAGTCGATTCCTGGATCGGTACTCGCGTCTCCGCTTGCCAATGAGTCCGCGCGGCGATGATGAGGGGACTGCGCGTGAGAGCTTCTTGTATGAGGCTATTCAGGGTCGCCGATCGCCCCGGAAGGTCATTGCCTGCCCCTGCGATTGAGGGGCCGATGATTGAGCACAAAAGCAACAGCCAAAGGCATGTCAAGTGACGGGGCGGCGGGAAGACGCCCGTCGGGCTTCGCCATTTCATGCGTACCTATTCCTCTCAGGACTTTCGTTTGCGTCCTCCGTGCAGCCAGGTAAATCCCAGACCGATCAATTCCAAGGCCTTAGTGCCTTGCCCTGTGGGCGCCAGCTACCTGGTCTTCGTCAGAACGCTGGCGCCGGCGTTAAGCTCGCTGGAGCGCATCGATTCCGGCCGGTACCTTGGTGAGATCATCCGACCGACTAGCGATTACGCTTGGTTGCACAAAGTGTTCGGTTGAGCTGCAATTAGCGATTACCGATAGGTCGGCTGGAGCGCTTGGTCGACCTCATCCGGAGATACTGGTTGGCCGCTTTGAATCCTGTTTATGAGATCCCGCAGCTGCGACCGCTTGTCCATGTACTGCACCAGGGCCGGCCCCTTCGGCGGCTCTGGCAACTGGCGACCAACCTGTTCCTGTTTTGCTTGGAGCTGCCCTACCGCACCCACCCTTTGATCAGGTGACAGATTTCTCTGCACCCCGACTGGACCCGCCCACACGGACGTAAAGGACTTGGCAACGCCGACCAGCGATAGAACGCTGATAGCTCTGAGTTTCACCGGATAACCTCCGGGAGCCCGACCCCAATTCGGCCGGGCTATTTGCTTGCGCACGTGTGCCGGAGAGGTTCACCCAACCGACACACGAGCACGATTCGAACGCACGAAGTTTTCGATTCAGCTCCAAGCCGGACACTAACGATTCGTCGCCTGCAGAGCTTGGTCGATTTCCTCGGGTGCAACCTGCTGACCGCTCTTGAGGCGATTTATCAGGTCGTCTAGTTGCATGCGTTTGGACATCCAACGCCCTATGGGCACGGCCTTGGGCGGCTCGGGCATTTGCCGGCTAATCTGCTCCCTCCTGGCTTCAAGTTGGTTGATAGCTATCTGCTGCTCTATGGTAAGAGTTCGCTCCAATCCGACCGGACCCGCCCATACCGGCACACCGGACATTGCAACGCTGATTAGTGAAAGGACGCCAACAGCACTGATTTTCATCAAAAACCTCTGGTAGCGCGATCGCAATCGGCCGCGCTATTTGCTTCCCTTCTCGACTGGCGCACACCTGTGAGTACGGGAATTTCGAGCTACGAGTTGAGCGGAGGAACGAAAATCAGATCTGTCGTGAACAGAGGAGAGCCAGTTTTGCGGCTCCCGGGGGGCTAGCTTGGAATACGGATGCCCGCTCGGATCTCGTTATCACAGGCATCACTGCGTAAGGCTGGACCGAGCCAGCGAACGGTTGAAACGAAGAAGTGTTAGGCTTGGTAGAAAGAGCTTCAGCGGCTGCGCTTGAGTCTTGTATTTTGCAGCACGCTCGGTCACCAACCGCGCAAGGGACAGGACAATTCGAACCACAACAAGGGGCCTTGATAGCTGCCTCTGCCTGTGCGATCCCGCAGGTGACACCAACGGCATGCAGCGAGAGCACGAGCGCCAGCAATGCAAGAATCCCCTTCTTCACAGAAATCAAGCTAGTACTTTGCGGCCCTGCTAGCAACAGCCTGCGCGGCGAAGAAAGACCTCACACCGGTGCGCCGACGAACGAGAACTCAAAAGACTCGTCATTCAGAATTCAACGCTGGTCCCGAATTGGGCATGTGCTCGCAAGGCGAGCATGGCGGATTCGCAAGCAAACCCGCATATCGTGCATTTTTTCGCTTCGAGCACGGCACCCCGATTGCTCAGCGAGGGGCACCATGAAGCCGATATTCGTCTTTTTCCTATTCGTTTCCCTGGCTTTGATAGCCGTCATCTTGCCGCGGATTCTACCTGCGCGAGCATCTTCGAGTGGTGAGCTTCAAATAGATCCGGTCGCTGCGATGTCCTGCGTAGATCGTTACAATTCGCTACTGAAAAGTGGTAAGGAGGCGTTAATCGCCGGCGATCGTGCTGGGGCCGTCCACCTGCTACTCCAAGCAAAGCGTATGCTTGCAAGTTGCCCAGGCCTGCAGGATGGCTCTACGCAACAAGCACCAGCATTAGCCCTCGGCACGTTTCGGGACGCGTCGGAGTTTCTCTGAGACCGTCGCTAGATCTGATTGTTTCGAGCCTAGCGGGCCAGTATGAATGCCTCCGCTATTGCTCCTGATTGCCTTTTCTCACGCTTCGGTCGGCAACGACAATAATACGCGCGTAGCGGTGGCGCGCAGGTGCTGTTGAGGGAGGGGCTCCAACGGCAAACCATCAATTAGGGTGAATAATTCGGCTTCAGATTCGATGACGGCCAACCGCGGCGGTCTCACCTCGTCGTCCGCCGTCGCGCTGCATGACCGCGCTGGCGATATTAGTAGCGCGACATGGGTCGGCCTCTTTATCGCCGTCGTCCCGCCCTTCGTTTCACCATTCTTGCCGTTGATCGGTCCTCCAGCTGACCCTGGGGCCCACATAACTCACGCGGCAGGTCTGACAGCTCAGTTCGCTGTCGATTCGACGGCGCTTAACCATTTCGCGGCCAACGTTGAGCGCGGCATGATTCTCAAATGGGTCCGTTCCGTCGCGCTCCTGGTTCTGGTGATTCTCTGGGAACGCACGCCGCTGGCGTCGATCGGTTTGAGGAAAGTATCTTGGCGAGACTTCGTCGCAGTTGTAGGCGCGTATCTACTAGTTTTCGGGATTGGTCATGCTTTGGATCTTGTGGTGCCGAAGCACCTCCCCAGCAACGTTCAATTGGCGACAATGTTGTTTCCTTTTCCTTTGCGTGTGGGGATGGTCCTGACTGCCGCCGTGACTGAAGAGATAGAATCGCGCGGCTACCTTATAGAGCGCTTGCAAGCGATCACCGGCAGTGCCTGTCTTGCAGCGATGCTCGCTTATTTTGTTTTCCTGCTCGAACATGTCGCTTCCTGGGACCTGGCCCACGCTCTTCGCATCACCCTGTGGACAACGCCTCTGATACTGCTCTATCTGTGGCGCCGAAACCTGCCGGCGTGTATGTCGCTACATTTCCTTGTGGATGCAGCGGCGTTCCTCGCCGCATGACAATATCAGGTGATCTCTCGCGAGGAGGAGGGAATGGCCGGTGCGCGGGTGGGGCGGCGGTGGGAGTCGCAGGCGCGGTAGGTCGCGAAACTCACACAATCGACTGAAACAGGGTGACCATTATTGCCGCGCAATAACGGTGATCGATGACCGCAATGTCGGCATTTGCCCAATCAGAGGGCGTCACTCGCTCAATTAAGCCATTAGCGGTTTATGATGTGTGCGCGGTTCTTTAGGAAATCCGCTTATGCCCCGTCTGGCACAAACGTTGCTCGCTGACGATGACCTTCCGTCTCGAAAGCCATGAACTGCATGCAGGGGGGGCCAATCTCTTTACGGTCCTTGGGGAGGAGGAACTACAGCTTGAACAGAATACCACCACGGATGAGGCCGGTGCTCGCCGTACTTGTAGCGGCTATCCTATGCAGTCCTGCGTACGCGTCGGCTGACTCGAGTTCAGATCCGACAGCGACGGAGCAGCAGAAGATCGAAGCGCTCAACCAACAGATAGAGCAGATGAAGCAGGAGAAGGCCGCGCTCCTAAAACAGCTCAATGCAGCAAAGAGCAAAGTGCCAGCTGCCGCCCCGACCCCAGCACCACCGCTTACCTCGCCGAGCGTGACGGGGCCATTGCAGATGGCCTCGCCTAATCCAATAGACCTCGGGAATCTGGGCATTCCCGGTTTCAGCGAAATGCCGTCTCCAGTCGCGAATCTTCTGAAATTCGACGTAAACGGCGTGGTAAGTGGAATTGGCATAGTGCAGAACCACGCAGTGAGCGGCGATAGGTCCGCCCGCGCAGACGCCAGCAATGCGCAGATCATTCTTCAGAAACCGGACGGCGTGATTCAGTACTATCTGCAAGTAGGAGCCTATAGCATTCCCGATCTCGGATTGCCGTATACCTCCTCCGGAAAGTCAGTAGACCAACTGTGGGGACCGATGCCGGCCGCCTACATCAAGATCGCGCCCACTGATAGCTTTTCAATCATGGCCGGCAACCTACCGACGCTGATTGGTGCCGAGTACACCTTCACGTTTGAAAACGTGAACATCGAACGCGGGCTATTGTGGAACCAGGAAAACGCAATTAATCGAGGCGTCCAACTCAATTACAGCAAGGGACCATTGAGCGCGTCACTGAGCTGGAACAACGGATTTTACTCAAACAGCTACACTTGGTTGTGGGGCTCGGTGACATACGCGCTAAATTCTGCCAATTCGGTGACCGCCGTAGGTGGGCAGAATCTCGGGTTCTCTAAATTTTCCAATTTCGCTACGCCCGTTCTCCAGAACAACAGTGGAATCTATGATCTCATATATACATACAACGCGTCGCCATGGATCATTCAGCCCTACTTCCAGTGGACTGTAGTACCGCACAATTCCGATATTGGAGTGTTCAAGACTACCTCCACATTGGGCGGAGCAATTCTCGCAAGTTACCAACTGGCTGAGCATCTATTTCTTGCCGGCCGCGCTGAATTTATCGGGAGCACCGGCAACTCGACCGATGGCTCGGCCAATCTAATGTATGGGCCCGGCAGCCGCGCCTATTCGCTTACCTTAACACCGACCTACCAATACAAGCAGCTCTTCGTGCGCCCCGAAGTATCTTATGTTCAAGCGCTGAACTATACGTCAGGCGCCGTCTTCGGGAATAAGGGCCAGAATCCAGCCCAGGTTCGAGGCTTGGTTGAGTTCGGTCTCCTGTTGTGACGCGAATCGATCCCTGAGGGCGGAAATCGCGTCACGTTAGATTCAACATCCAACAAAACGCATAGCACCGTGTCAGGCAGTTCTTGAGCTGGCCGAGCGGTGCGCGCAACGGCTCCTCCCCATCGAGAGGCGCGTTGTTTAGCCTGTTTCGGCATCACCAGGATCGCCGCTTGCTCTGAGTTCACCGCGCCCCTGAAACCAGGTCGCTCCGGCAAATGAAGGCCGCGCTGACTCGGTTGGTCGGCGCATGCGAGCGGCGCGGAAAAACAAATGATTGCCCGATCCTGGACAGTCTCGAGGTGGCCGAAACGACCACGCATGAGGGCGGTCGCGGCCTTTACTGCTTGCGGCGACTGGAGCGGGGCAGTCGGGCCGTGCGCCGGCAGGCGAGTGTCTTTCGACCGCTTCGTGGCCAATCGGCTCTTCCGATTTGCGAGCTGCTTCGCTTTGCTTGAGACCCGGCCACCTAACCCGCCAAGCGCTATCGCATGCGGCGTATGCTAGCGTCTACAAACCTTTCGACGAGTTTCTTGCCGCCCGAGTTCAGGAAAAGCATTAGAAGGATGAGCGGTTTCGCTGGCCTTCCCAGTACCGCCGTCCTCCTCCGATGTGTCGGGCTATCTAACAATTGCACCAGGACGCGTGATATCGAACTGTTAGGATGATATAACCTGGAGTAATTTCAAGGGGACTAAAGCCGGTGCGCGGATTGAATATCGCCACCCGGCGACACACACTATTCGGGGCACTGAGCAATGGCGGCGTCTAGTGCCGTTCATCTGGAACCATCCAGGGCCGCATCGCATAAGTGGCTAATTGCACTGGCGGTGATGCTCGGCACCACGCTCGAAGTCCTTGATAGCTCGATAATCAATATCGCCCTGCCGCACCTGCAGGGCGCGTTTTCCTCCAGCCTCGACGAGATCACCTGGGTGGTGACCAGCTACCTGGTCGCTAACGGCATCATGATTCCAATGACCGGTTGGATTTCCGCGCGGTTCGGGCGCAAGCGCTATTTTCTCACGTCGGTCTTCGTCTTCGTGGCGGCCTCATTGCTCTGCGGCGCCGCCCAATCACTAATGCAAATAGTGATATTCCGGCTGGTCCAGGGCGCCGCCGGGGCGGCGATGGTACCCTCGTCGCAGGCCATCCTGATAGAGACATTTCCACCTGAGGAGCGGCAGATGGCGATGGCGGTATGGGGAACGGGAGTGATGGTGGCGCCCATCGCCGGACCGACGATAGGCGGCTGGATTACCGACAATTGGAGCTGGCGATGGAACTTCTATATAAACCTCCCGATCGGCATCATGGCCTTCCTGATGGTCTCGGCGTTTGTTCATGATCCGGCCTTCATGCATGAGCCGCGGGCGAGGGGTAGCAAGGTCGACTACCTGGGCATTGCCCTTTTAGCCTTGAGCCTCGGCCTGCTCCAGATCGTGCTCGACCGCGGTCAGCGCGCCGATTGGTTCAATACGCCCTGGGTAATCTACGCCACTAGCTTCTCAGCGCTTTCGTTTGTGCTGCTAGCTCTGCGCGAAGTGTCGTTCAGCGAGCCGATCCTCGACTTGCAGATATTCAAACAAGGGGCCTTTGGCGTTGCCACCGCTCTGCAAGTGTCGATGAGCTTTGTCTTATTTGGCACCATTCTGTTAAGCCCGCTGTTTCTGCAGGAACTGATGGGTTATAGCGCCTGGCAGGCAGGTCTCACTCTGGCGCCTCGCGGTCTCGCGGCCATGTTCTCGATGCTCCTGATGGGCCAATTGTCGCGCAGGGGAATCAACACGAGGCCTCTGGTTGGGGTCGGGTTTGCAATTGCTTCCTTCGGTTCCTGGCTGACCGCAGGCTGGGATCTCCAGATTAGCGCCTGGACCGTGATTTGGACTGGCATCGTGATGTCCTTGGGATATGGCCTGATCTTTCCCAATACCTCGGCAGCGGCGCTATCCTGTGTGCCCGCGCACCGGATTGGCTATGCGTCAAGTCTGTTCAACATGCTGCGGAATACCGGTGCCGCAATCGGCATCGCTCTCATGACCAATTCGCTGCTCAGCCGCGAGCAGGTCCATCAGTCGCGCCTGGTTGAGCATTTCTCGGTCTTCGAGGCCTGGCGCCTGCAAACAATTGGAGCGCGTTTGCCCGGTTCTCCCGCGTTTCAATATTTGCCAGGGCTCCCGGGCACTCATCAACAACTTAGGGTCATCTACGGGCTCGTCCAGGCGCAATCTGCAATGCTCGCGTTCAACGATATCTATTGGATTATCGCGATCGCGATCATTCCATTAATTCCGCTTTGCTTCTTGCTGCCCAGTTCGAAACCTGGCGGTCCCGCTGACCGCAACGGTTAAAGGCAGGACGTCTCAGTGCGCCCACCTGCGCTTCGAGCCGATCCCGGAGTTTCGAGCAGACCATCTCGCATAACTCAAACACCATCTCGTCCGCGATCGAGTAGTAGCCACTGGTACCCACCTGGCGTCTTTTGACCAGACCTACATCCTGAAGAACCTTCAAATGTTTACTGACGTTGCGTTGGGTCGAACCGATTTATCATCCGGCCGCAACGCCTCTTCCAGCCTCGCTTTAGACACATCGATTCCGACGAACACCTGATTTTCCACGCTTCCTCCAACGTCCAGCCCATCCTCGCGCGATACGGGTTGATTGATCCTGGCGACTGTTCGGGCCCACCGCCTTTTCTGTCAGGGCGTGACGACCACAGCGCTGCCCACTGTCTTGAAACCTGGGGTAGGGAACGGCCTGTCACACCCCGGGACTCACTCAAATCGTTGGTTCCCGCGCCAATCGCAATTGCTCCCTCGGCCAAGTTCCAAGCGACGGTAGCAGCGTCGAGTCAAACGCCTATCTTTAGATGGCTCGTTCGAGATGGTTGCGTCTCACCAGCGACGTCCATCATGGGCTCCAAATCGCCACCACGAATCTCTTCAACTCAATGTTAGATTTCATCACGCAATGGGATTCGCGGGTCAGGCCGAACCCCGGACCTATGTTGTAGGCGATGGCCTTATTATAGGCAGCTCGCCCTGGAGCAACGGGAAAATGTAAATGCTGCGGTTGTTGTACGGAGTTCGCGGTCGTCGATGAAGCTGATGCCGCATAGAATTCGATGCCCGGCGAAAGAACACGCAGGCAATGGAAATACACACCGGCAGCGTAACCGAACTCGAACCCCTTGTTCTTGTTCGACCTCATCGCGAAGGCACACCGCAGTTCGACAGCAATGAACTCCAGCTCGATTTGCGGCCGATAGTCGAAGAAGGAGCTGGGCCGCGTATACCGATAGCGTTTCCGCTTGACCCAACGACGATTAGGCGACTTCGGCTGCTGCTGGTCCCCTCCGAAAATAGCCGCGCTGCGCCCAGAGCGCGATATCCACCAAGCCGATCATGACTGGAACCTCGATGAGCGGGCCAATCACTGCCGCGAAGGCCGCGCCGCTATCTATTCCAAACGTCGCCACCGCAACCGCGATCGCCAGTTCGAAATTGTTGGAAGCAGCCGTGAAGGACAGTGTCGCACATTGCGGGTAAGTCGCTCCAACTCGCTTACTCAGTCCAAACGAGACCGCAAACATGATCGCGAAGTAGAGTAGCAGTGGGACCGCGATACGCACCACGTCGAGCGGCATTCGGACGATCGCGCCACCTTTGATCGAGAACATCACGACGATCGTGAACAGCAGGAACGTCAGTGTCAGCGGGCTGATTTTCGGAATGAACTGCTTCCTGTACCAAGCCTTCCCCTTCGCCCGTGTCAGAACGATCCAGGTGGCCAGGCCGGCGAGGAACGGAATGCCCAGGTAGATGCCTACGCTCTCGGCAATCTGACCGATCGTGATGTGCACAATCGCGCCGCCGAGGCCAAGCCATCGCGGCAGGATGGTGATGAACACGAAGGCGTAAATCGAAAAGAACAGCACCTGGAAGATCGAGTTGAATGCCACCAGTCCAGCGCAGTAGTCGGCATCGCCTTCCGCCAGGTCGTTCCATACAATCACCATCGCGATGCAGCGCGCGAGACCAATCATAATGAGACCGACCATGTAGCCGGGACGATCGCGCAAAAAGACAATCGCCAACCCGAACATCAGGATCGGCCCGATGATCCAGTTCTGCACCAGCGATAGCGCGAGAATTTTCACGTTTCGAAAAACATCGCCCAGTTCGTCGTAGTTCACCTTCGCAAGCGGTGGATACATCATGAGGATCAGCCCAATGGCGATAGGTAGCGACGTTGTTCCGGCGCTCATGTGGTCAAACGCCGCCTTCACTTTAGGGAAGACCGCGCCGATTCCGACCCCCGCCGCCATCGCGAGAAAAATCCATAGTGTGAGATAGCGATCAAGAAACGAGAGCCTGCCCAAAACCGGCGTCTGCGCCATCGACATTGTCGCACTCATGCGTAGTCTCGCGTATCGGTAAGATAAGAGCCGGAGGTCGCCGCTATTGGCCGCGTCCTTCCGGCAGGTTTGTGTTTCCGATTTCCTCAACGTGCTGCTGGAGAGCAAAACTGTCGAGCGAGGTCGATCCTCAGGTTCGTGAAAATCTTGATGCGATTTTTCGAGCTCGCGATAAATTCGGAAAAAGAACCGGCGCTGCTCATCGTCGGTTCCTTCAAACGCCGCAGGATCGGCGACTCCCCAATGCGCGGTGACCGGCTGGCGCGGCCACATAGGACACTGCTCGGCTGCCGCCTGGCCCGCAGACCGTGAAAACGAAATCGACGCGAGGGCTGTCGGGGGTGGCGAACTCGTCCCAGCTCTTGGATCGTAAATCTCGGGTGTCATAGTTCAGCTCGTTCAACGTTCAGCTCGTTCAACAAGTCGAGCGTCGACGGATGCACGACACCTTTGGGATGGCTTCCTGCACTGAAGCCCCTCAATCGCCCCTTCCCCCAGCGATTCATGGCGCATTCTGCCATGATGCTGCGCGCTGAGTTTCCCGTGCATAGGAACAGGATTCGCGATCCGGCACGGCGCGATCTCCCGTGAGGGCTTCGCGCTATTGTGCTTTCGATGCGGAGCAGCAGGCACTGTTCGAAGATGGGGCCGGTGTGCAGCACGCTTCAGCGCCCTGCGGTTTGGATGCTGCCGGACGCGAGGCGACGTCGTTGCCATAGACGGGGCTCTCACCAAAGGTGTGAAACGTCTCCCAGGAAATGCCGCTGGGATCAGATACCCAGCCTTTATTGCCCCGCGCGTAACAGCATGACGCGTTCTTCTGATTCACTATCGATTGCCCGGCGGCGTCGAGCCGGTCCGCGATTACCGCCAGGTCCTCATCCGACTCGACTTGGAATCCGAGATGGTCGAGACCTGTGGAGGTCGATCCTGCCGTGATCGCAAAATTCACCCGTGGATCGTCGAGCATCCACTTCGCATAGTCCGATTTCAGGACTGCCGGCTCAGTCCCGAAAAGCGTTGAATGGAACGTACCGAGGACTCCAAATCGTCGACCCTTACGTGAGCATGAAAGCGCTTCATACAGATACCCTCCGATTCTTCTTTGTGGTGAGAGTTGCTTGTTCAGGCGCACATTCCACACCGCAGCCGGCGGGTACGGCCGCCGGATCACATAACTCCGGCCGGCCGCCACAACAGTTTTCGGTCAAGTACCCGAGAAGATCAGTCATAGCTTTGAAATTGGCGCTGTAGATAATCGACCGGCTCTCGCGCCGTGAGCTGACCAAGCCCGCAAACCTGAGCTGGTTCAGGTGAAATGACATCGTGGGCGAGGGCTGTCCCAGTCGCGTACCGATTTCGCCGGCGGGCAGACCTTCGGGTCCTTTCTGCACCAGGAGGCGAAAGATATCGAGCCGGGTCTCTTGCGCCAGCGCGCCGAGTGCCGCGATCACCCGTGATTTCTTCATTGTTTCATATTTATAGAGGTTTTGAGGGTGTTCAGTCAAGCCGTGTCAAAGGAACGATCGATGAGCAGCCCGCCATGTTCGTCGGGTAATTCGTGATTTCCCGTGGCGCAAAGTGCAACGAGGTCGTCTCGACGCCGTTGCCCTGACGGACACAGATGACCTGTCGTTGGCTATATCTGTCACTCGGGGTTGGTAGCTCGGAGACCCGCAACCCGGCGGCGCAGATGGTCATCAAGATGGTGCGGTGTTTCAGGTTGCGGGTGGCTTCGAACACTGCTGCCACTTCGGCGGGGCTCAAGACCACCGGCAGTTTTTGCCCATCCGCGGATGATTTGCACGATTATCGCCGATTACACGACGGCATTAACCGCCGCGCGGGCGATCACGACGGGGCTGCTTGCAAAGCAGCGATCTGGCATCCGGGCGACACGTCCGGATCGCGATGCTCGATGCGATGATTTCCCATCTGGGTCCGAGGCAATGCCGACGCTGACATTCGTTGGCGGTCTAGCTCCACAGGATGGTTCGCCGCTAATTGATGGGGAGCGGCGAAGTGGGGAGGGGAGGGCGCCGGGCGAGCCGCCTTGGGTCGGCAACCGCCGCCGCCCGGCCTTGCGCTGAAACGGATAGCCCCAGCTCATTTACCCGCGCCTGGTCAGTGTCGCGGTCAACCCGTCCGGGCCGTTCGCAATGAACGACGTGCCGATGGCTTGGGACTCGGGTACACGTGCGGAAAACTGGACCGAATATCGCGCAACCGAGTCACCGAACATGTTGGCCACCGTGTTGCCGGAATGGCTGATCACCTCGAGCGTGGATCTTGTCACCTCGGGTCGCATAGGTCCCAGTCCAATAGAAACGAGGGTCGCCGCCAAAAATCTGATCCCCAACGAATACGGCGACGCCATAGACGGGCAGCCGTCCGTGCGCGCTTAAAACGATGGACCAGAAGCCCTCCATCGGTCTTTTATCCCCAAAGGCGGTTGGTGTTCTTGTCCGTGATTATCGCGGTGTGGAGCACGGTGCAACGCCCTTACCCAATGACGATTCACTCGGCGGCGGGCGCCGTGAGCCGGGTCTCAAAAGTCACCGGAGGGATCACTTCCAAGAAGGGCACACAGCGTGTGGTGCGAACCCCGGTCGTTCTGACTTGCAAATCGCCTTGCCGATTCTGTTAAAGTTGCAGAAATCCTTGCTTCGGCGGCGCACAGGGAGCGATGAACAAGCATATTAGCAAGCATCCTGAGACCCAACATCTGCCGGACGATGTGGTCCATTACCGCGAATACAAGATTCTCCTGAAGCCTGATCGCTTTACTAGCAAGGACGGGTTCCTCGAATTCTGGAAAGCCGTGCACCGAACGCTCAAACGATTTGATCTCAAGGTCGACCTCGACGACGACGCCTTTCACAGCCAAGTGCGCGAAGTCCTCTTCTACGACACGCCTCGATTCGACCTCTACAACCATCATTTCATTCTGCGCAAACGCACCTTCTATGACGACGGCTGGCCGCGCGCCGCTCACGAATTGGCGATCAAATATCGCAGTGCTGACCTCAAGGCGGCCGCCGCGGTCGACGTCCGTCCGAAGCTCGCCGGCCATGACGAGATTAAGTTCAAAGAAGAGCTATTACTCGAGCGTGATCAGTTGGGGAGAATGCGGAGCGTGTACTCACATGGCTGCGTGCTAACGTCGCCCAAGATAGTGCTCGATCGTGGCATCGAGGATATCGCCAGTGTTTTTCCGGTGCTCCAGCAACTCGACGTGCATCCGAAGACCGAGATTGAACTAGTCAATAGCGTCGCGGTCGAAGAGGTGCAGAACACTATCGGCAAGATTCACTTCGGCCACGGCTACCATGGTAAGACCACCATCGCGGTCTGGCGCAGCCGCGCGCTCGAAAAGCCGCTCGCCGGCGAGTTCGCCTTCCAATGCAAGTTCGAGCGCCTGCAGGAGGTGCACAGATCCGCGCTCAGGCTCTCGGAAGAGTTTTACAAAACCGTGCAACTCGATTGCGCGGAATGGGTCAAGCTCGGCACGACCAAGACCGCCATGGTCTATGGCCTGGGCAGCGTTCCTGTGAAGAACCACGAGTGATTCAGGACAGGTGATTGCCGGACTCTCGCGAACCAGTCCCCGATTAAATCGCGTACTACGCCTCCATGGTCTGATGGACTTGCTCGGTTACGGGCCTTTCGCAATTGATGCACAACTTACCCTTTATGAACACAGTGCCATCGCTGGAAGAGAGGGATAAAGGGGCTAAATCGACCCTATTTGAAACATCAAGAGGCACGCCGTTGGATAGAATTGTGTTACGGAAAATCTGCCCGCAAAGTGGCAGAAGGTTATTGGCGCGGGGATGTCCCATGCCGCCGCCGCGAGCATGACGATGACCATCTTGTTATACGACATCTGGTCAATAAAACACCGCGAAGCCGAGCTCTGAGATAGGACGCTGAAAAATATTGACGAGCTCATAGAAATCGTACGAGTGGGAAGGAGTGGCACGCCATGAAGAAGAGCGACCACGAATGGATCATTGACTATGCCTTCGGATCGAAAGGTATTGGTCCGCATCATTTGAGCGATTGGGACCGCCGTACGCTCAAGCGCGCCAGCGCGGACGTGGACAGCATTTGGCGCGGGCAAACTCGCCTCGGTTCATTCCGGCACGCCATGCGCGGATGGGGCCAGCCCACGAAAGAAGCTGTGGGCATCGCGATACTGTTCGTTCAAAACCGTTTGCAATACGCCGCCGACTTGCAACGCGGTGGCAGCCACGACCTCGCTCTGTACCACCTCGGCGAAGGGATGCACACCATTGCTGACAGCTTCTCCACCGAGCACGAGGGCGCCCAGCGCTGGTGCGGAGACTTTTTCCCCCAAGTATGGTGCATACCATCTGACCTCAAGCACGCGGTCGTGGAGAACTCCAGCAACACACTCGATACGAAAAAGGACGCCGCCGTCGCCCTTACGAGGTACTACTCGGCCTTTTTCGAAATGAGCGGCTTGGCGCCCTGAGCCCTTGAGCCCTATAGGAAGGGCGGCCCACGCTACGTTCGCTTTGCCCGTGACCCGCACCCCCTATATGGACCGGGAGCGCAGAGATGTTTGTTAAAGTCGCATAGGCGGCCAGTTACGACAACTTCCATGATTGTCCCGGAAGCGTAGAAGGGCCAACTTCGACAAAAGAAATTATTTTGTCGAGAGTTAAGTAAATTCGGCCTATTGGCAACACTGGCGGGGCGCCGTCAGCGGCATTGCATTAAGGGCCATTTCGATACGTTGACACACCGTCTCTTAGGTAGCGCAAGCCAAAGATGATCGAGCACCGGCAACTACTAGAGGCATTGATCGCTATGTAGTCACTTCTCATCCCGATCGCGGTCTGTGGGATTTGAGCGCAGGGCGAGAACGGCTTTGCCAAGATTTTCATAATCCTCGATGCCGTTATAAATCTGGGCCGCGATGCGAAGCCAGATTTTGCCCTCATGCGCGAAAGCCGGATTGACGACGATGTTGTGTTTGTCTTTCAGATCGGTTTCAAACCACGCCCGTCCTTCATCCGTCGCGGGATAGGGCAAGCCACCGGGCGCGGGCACAAGCGTCATGCTGGCGGTCATCTCATCGGGCGTCGTGACGCGGAATCCCCATAGCGCGGCCAGAAAATCTACGGCTTCGCGGATCAGCTTATGGTTATGTTGCCGCACGGCGCTTTCGCCGAAGCGGTCCATGAAAGCAAATGCGGCCGGAACCGCAAGCCAGTTCGAAGGGTCGCGGGTACCCGTCCATGCGAAGTTTGACGGGAAGGGACAGCCGATATCCCAGGATAAAATATTCGGCATCAGCCCGTTTTGCGAGCCAGGCGCGGCCCACAGGAAACCGCAGCCGCGCGGGACAAAATACCATTTGTGAAGATTGGCGACATACCAGTCGGTGTCGAGGGCGGGAATATCGAGCCCGATCTGTCCGGGCGCATGCGCGCCGTCGACAAGAACGGGAACGCCGCACGCGTGGCAGGCGGCGATCATACTGGCCAGCGGCATTACAAGCCCCGTGGAAGAGGTGATGTGATCGAGGATGGCGATTTTGGTTCGGGGCGTCAGCGCTTGTGTGACGGCTTCGATGCATTGCTCCGGGTCGGGATCGGGGAAGCGCAATTCGGCCAGCGTGATGGTCGCGCCCTGTTGTTCGGCAATGCTGCGCGCGGCCACGGCGATGGCGCCATAGGTCATGGATGTAAGAAGAATCTCGTCGCCCGCCTTGAGGGACAGGGAGCGTAGAACGGCGTTGACGCCGTCCGTGGCGTTATCGACGAGCGCCACGCTGTTCGCGCCAAGCGAAAACCGGGCGGCGATTTTTTCCGCAACGGCGTGCCATTGGGACCTTAGATTATGAGCAAGAAGGTCCACCGGATTTTTCTCGATGTCCGAAAGGATCCGTATCTTTGCGTCGAGGACATTCTTCGGCGTCGCGCCGAAACCACCATGATTGAGGTAGACCAGCCCCGGTTCAAGTAGAAAAAGGCTTCGGCTATTCGCAGTCAGCATATCTGCCCGTTCAGGTAAATGATTGGCTGGATAGTTTTCAGCGGCCCGCGGCAAACAGTCAATATGGGCGCGTGATGCTTATGCCTCCGTCAATGTGAAAAGGCAGGCTCATAGCAGGTACCGGCTGAAAGCAAAAAAGTGGATCGAGCGTATGGTTAACGTGTCAAATTGGACCTGCCAAGCTCACGTACGGGGTCGGTGCGTAGAGGCAGGGCAGCCAACACGCAGCTCTCCGATGCTTCAGCAAGCAACGTGAAATGGCCGGGGTGAGCGAGCAGACGTCCGAGTTGCCGGCCGGCAAAACGTGCGGGCGTGCCGCTCGAGGAACGCACGCGCGCTAGTCCCCAGCCCCGGCCGAAGCCACATTACTCGCTGTCCGGCGAAACTCACAAACTGAAAGCACCCGCGACGCGGCAGGGCTGGGCGCCCCGGGCTCCCTACTTTCCTATGCGTGCCAGAGAATACGGGTAATGGGCAGGTGGTTCACTTCTTGGGTGATTCTCCTCCAAAACCGTTGAATCCTTGAGTCGCCACGGCCGGCGCGAAGCGGTCGGTGATCACGCAGGGCGCGCCGCGGACAGCGTCATCTACGACGGTGGAGAACGCAGCCCTGGCATTCTCGCAACCGAATTTCTTTCAACCGTTCCCGCAAGCAGGCGCCTTTCTTTCACTGTGAAAACGGAAAGGGCGGGCTAGCCCCAGCCCCTATAGCGCTTCTACCAACGGTTGCCACCGCGGCCACCACCGCCGCCACGACTATCCCGCCCGCCGCCACCGCCGCCAAATTCTCGGGGCTTGGCCTCGTTGACCTTGAGGTTACGTCCCTTGAGATCCTTGCCATCGAACTGCGAAATTGCCTTGGCGGCGTCACTGGAGCTCTCCATTTCGACGAAGCCGAAGCCTCTCGACTGGCCCGAGAATTTATCTGAGACGACAGCCGCGCTCACAACTTTCCCAACTTGCGAGAACAGTGCTTCGAGGTCATCGTTCGTCACCGAGAAGGCGAGATTGCCTACATACAATTTGCTGGGCATTGTTGCCCTCCTTACGTAATTGCCGGAAAGAGCGCTGACAAGGAAACCTGAGTGGGTTTGGGTGGCGGGCGTCTAGCCGGGTCTGGAGAGACGCTACACTATGGCAACTACCAAATCCATCCCGACTTTCTAACCAGGGCGGTACGAGCGATGAAACCGCGTTCACGGCCAATCCCTCAGGTGCTCTGTCGGAACGACTTTGCGGAAAATCGAATAAGATGAGACGATTCGTTGCTTACGGGAGGTTAACCCGATGGTCTACGAGATGCGCGTGTACACTTTGCAGCCCGGCAAGGTAGCGGCCTTTCAGGAACTGATCGAAAAGGAGGCGCTACCGGTCATCAGCAAATACTCAAAGCTAGTAGGGTGGTGGTCCACAGAGGTAGGACCCTTGAACGAGGTCGTCCACATTTGGGCATACGAGGACCCGAATCACCGCGAACACGCCCGCAAGGCCCAAGGCGAGGATCCTCAACTTCAGGCGTTTCGCCCCAAGGCGCAGGCAATGATCGTGAGCCAGTACAACAAGATCCTTGTTCCCGCCAACTTCTCTCCCCTGAAATAGGCGTCTGCTGCACGCTTGACCGGGGCGGCCTGGTTTCCTGGCACGCCCCATCCGCCGAAGAACCCCTCCCAGGTTCTAGGCGACCCAAAATTACGGGAAGAATTGATGAAATTCGTGACCAGCCTCGATCGCGACCGGAAGGTCTCCGACGCTGACGCCTTCATCGAATTTCTGTCATCCCGACCCGAGGTCAAAGGTGATCGATTCGGGGCCACGGGCTATTGCATGGGCGGCAATGCTGCCTTGACCGCGGCCGGCGCGTTCCCAGATCGATTTGCGGCGGTCGCGTCGTTTCACGGCGGCAATTTGGCCACGGACCAACCAGACAGCCCTCATCTCTTCGTGAAAAATATAACCGGGCGTGTCTATGTCGCCGGTGCTATCGAAGACGCGAGTTTCCCCGAAGAACAGAAGAACCGCCTCGAAAAGGCGTTGAGCGAGGCAGGGGTGGACCATCTGGTCGAGACTTATCCCGGCGCACGTCATGGCTTTGCGGTTCCGGATGTGGCCGTCTTCGATCCTACTGCCGCCGAGCGCCACTGGGCGACGTTGTTCAGACTCTTTCACGAGGCTTTGGCTCTCGATCTATGAGGATGCACTTCTCAGGACTTCGTTCCAGCTTCTCGACGCGGGCCACGATGTCCTTGGTTCGCCGCAATCATCTCCCGCGGATAGAGGCGCGGGTAATCGCAATGCTCATCTGGACGGCGCGGTTATTCAAATCCCCACGCGCTCGACGACTTCATCGAGCGTGACCTCATCTGAGCGGCGGTCGTAAAGCTGCGTAGTCGGTGTGCCGGCGTGATTCGCCATGGAGGCCGACTTCTCGCGTGTGCCGCCGTTCCTTAAGTAGGCAGTGATCACGCTGCTTCACGGTCGGCGCGGACGCAAGTTCGTGCACGCTCAGCCCGATAAGCCATCCGCTCTTGCGGTTGCGGTGCCGGCGGTGAAGAATTCAACGAAGCGGCGGGCGCGCTCACCGCGGGTGCGGATAATCGCCAGCTCCGGCCCGGACCAGCGCTGGCGGAGGTACCATTTCATCGTTCACGGGCGGAGCGGCGGCCGGCGGCTGAAGTCAATTCCTTCATCCTCAACAGACCTAAGACTTTTCCTTAGAAGAGAACGGGTCGAGCGTCATTCATTCATCGTTGGGTTCATCACTGGCGTAATCTTCACGCGACCCACTCCACGGTGAGTCAATCCGATTCTTCGCGCCGCCGCCGGCGATAAGTCGAGGCCACGCGTCCGGGTACGCGGACCACGATCATTTACTTTAACCTCAACCGAACGCCCGTTTCGCAAGTTGGTCACACGCATGATCGAATCCAGCGGTAGCGTCCTGGAGCTGTGAGACTGTTGGGATCGAAACGCTCACCGCTCGAAGTTCGTTTGCCATCGTAACCCGGCCCATACCAAGACGCCATTACGATTCGAGTTGATCCCAAACCTTCGCCTTTTTTGGCTGGAGTATCGTTCGACCGCAAAGCAGCGATGGACCGATTGCTTGGGGACGCGAGCGGACGCTGCAAAAAGCTCGTGTGGGCGCACCCAACGGCGAAGAGTACCGCGCATCCAAGTGGTGCGAACGCCCGGCAACGCCAGATGGAGTTCGCAGCGGATATTACCCAAGCGCTCATTAATAATGTAGTTCGAACTGTTTCGTCAGCGCATAGAATCAGCGAATGTACTCGAAACTTTTGCATTGAACTGTTGCTCCATGAGCTTGGTTTGGTACGCCGCAACGCTGATGCCAGCGGAAATTGCGTAAAAACATGAGGAGACAGCGCATTATTCACAGTTTAAAAATCGTTGGAGAACTCCCAACTGATAATTTCTTCCGACTTAAAGTGTTGGACCGTGCCGTGTTGCTGAAGCAGACCGAAGCACGGCCAGCGCTGATCGGGGCCGCGTCGACGCGATGACAGGGGCCTTCGCGCGATTGCGCGCAGATCGGCCTAATACTCTAGCTTCGCGCACATCAGCACCGCGCTGCCGATATCGGCATGGGATCAGGACCGACAATCACAGCTTGCGCGCGACTGGATCGGAAAGTCCGGTGAACCCGGCGGTTGCGTTGAAGGAGTCGCGCAAGGTTGTCTTAGCTACCGCGATCTCACCAGACCTGCGGCTCGCGTCCGCGTTTTTTGCAAATATGGAGAACAAGGAGGGCAAACGCCTCGGTGACTGATGCACCTGGTTCTCGATCGTGCCCAGAAATAAGGTATTTTCATCGGCATCTTTGATCATCCAGGGCGTGCCATTTTGAAATGGCTAGGTTTTGTAATCACTCCAGCTCTCTACTTGAAGCAGGTAGTAGGAAAGCGGATGGAGCTTCGGCGGGGACGGGGGCTTGCCGGGCGTAAAACCGAGGAGACGATATGGCTGTCCCTTCTGAAGCACCCAAGATGCAGGCGACGCTGGGATTAACCGGCGTCTCCGTCAACGGCATGGCGCTGATCGCGCACGGGGCTTTTCTGTGGATTACTTTCGTGATGCAGGCCGGATGTGTCTTTCGGTCGGGAACGGCCACGTGAACCGGAATCTTCGTAGCGTTGCTGCTCGCCTACGCGACCGCGTTATCGCATTCAAATTATCAAGGCGCAGGCAGTTCTTACCTGGCCGCACGGCAGGCGCTTCTTAATACGAGCAAGGCTTACCGCTTCGCACGCATCGCCAAATTCGTCATTGGATGGTCGTCCGAGACGGCTACTCCGACGATGGAAGGGAATTTCATTTTCTTGAAGAACTCGGCAAGTAAGTTCGGAGCTTGTGCTACTCCAACGGCGACTCCTGCACCGGCCGCTATTCGCGCGAGGTGAGCGGCTCACATTCGCCAACCTGCATGACTCCTATGCGCCTTCATGGCGCACGAACTAGACTAGAACTCAGCGGGTTGGCGTCCGTCCACTTACTCCTCGTCCTTAGGCCGATTTGCGCGCAATAACGCGTCGACGCGGGCGGCATTCTCGATGCCCGGGTCGAATTCGAAATTGAGTTCCGGCGTATAGCGCAACTGAAGCGCATGGCCGATCTGCTTGCGGATGAAACCGCTGGCGCTGCGAAATCCTTTGACCGATTCGGCTGCATGCGCGTGGCCCTCAAGATGGGAGAAAAAAACGCGGCCATGACGTAGATCGTCGCTCATCTTCACGCGGGTCAGCGTAACACCGCGCAAACGCGGATCTTTGAGATCGCGCAGCAGCAGTCGCGAAAGTTCGCGTAACACCATCTCGGCGACCCGTTCCGGCCGCCTGCCATCACCTTCCGCCATGGTTCGATCATAGCGCCTCGCGGCCGCCTATCGAAGCAATGGCGCAAACCCAACCATTGCAGGATGCATCGCCCTAGCCAGGATACTCTCGATTCGCTCGCAAACGCTTTTTCATCCCGACCAAGTATGCGAAGCACCCGCCGGAGCGAACGCGTGGAGGGATTAACGCGCGATTTGTCTGAAGAGCAGCGGGAAGAAAGAAATCCCTTTCGGCTTCGCTCAGCGCTTCGGCTCACTCGCGCTGGTCTCTCGACTCCGGATCAAAAATGCGAGTCGGTGCTCGGGATGCGGGAGGCACGCCGCAAACAGCCTTATCAAGGGAGGGTTTGAGGCGGCTGCCTCTCGGATAGATTCTTCACAGCGATTGAACAGACGAGGGAGTGCGCCGTGCCGGAGTCGACCCGAGCACGGACGGTGTCGCCCTGCCGGATCGACGGTGCCGCTGGAAACAGAGCGGTTTTGAATTGTGGTGTCTTGCCCACCAGCATGCCCTGGCCGCGGCGCGCCGGTCCTTCAACCAGCACCGGGAATTCGCGCCCGACCAAGGCGCGATTACGTTCGAGCGAAATCGCCTCCTGAAGTGCGATGACCTCGGTTAGCCGCCGGCTCTTTTCCATATCGCTAACCGTGTCGCCCAGTTTGAACGCTGTCGTATGCTGGCGCACCGAGTACTTGAACATGAACGCCGAGTCGTAACCGACCGTGCGCATGAGTAGAAGCGTCGCCGCGAAATCCCGCTCGTCCTCACTATGAAAACCGACAATGATATCGGTTGAGAGGGCGAGATTCGGGATTGCCGAACGCAGACGCTCGACCAACCTCAGATATTCATCAGTCGTATAGCCCCGTCCCATCGCGGCCAGTATCCGGTCAGAACCTGATTGCACCGGCAGATGGACATACGGCTGAACCTTCGGCTCATCCGCCATCGCCTCGACTACATCCGAGGTCATGTTACTCGGATGGGGCGAGGTAAACCGAATCCGTTCGATGCCGTCGACGGCAGCCACCTTTCTGAGCAATTCACCGAACCCGACTTGCTCGTAACGATAGGCGTTTACGGTTTGGCCGAGCAGCACGATCTCCTTGACCCCACACGCGGCAAGTTGATGCACTTCGCGCAGGATGTCTCCTGCTGGAACGCTGCGTTCGCGCCCGCGCACGTAAGGGACCACGCAGAATGCGCAAAACTTGTCGCATCCGCGCATCGCAGTGACATATGCGCGCACGCTATTCTCATATTCTGGCGATATGTCCGCATAGGTTTCTGTCCGGTCCAGCCGAACGTCAACGGCAGGATCAAAGCTCGCGCTCGCCAGGAGTTCGGGAAGACGCCGATAACTATCCGGACCTGCGACGAGATCGAGCCACGGCGCTTTTTTCATTAACGCCGCGCGATTGTGTTGCGCCATACAGCCCAGCAGACCCAGCTTCCGTTCCGGATGCGCACTCTTGAGGCGCGCGAGGTCACTTAGGCGGCCCAGCACGCGCTCCTCCGCACGCTCGCGGATGGCGCACGTGTTGAGCAGAATAACATCCGCTTCAGCCGCATTATCAGTCGTCGTATAGCCTGCGTGGCGCAGGATAGCCGTCACCGTCTGTGAATCCGCGATATTCATCTGGCATCCATAGGTTTCCAGATAAATTCGTGGTTGTGACGAGGATGTATTCGCGGCAACCATCGCACTGGTCGTGATCTTATGGGATCGTTCACCGGCCGCACAACTTTCTCACGGGACTAGCATGGACCGGGCTCGATGGTTGCGGCTCATTTAACAAACCCGGTTAGCCGGTGTTCAATTTCTCAGATGCCGCTAAAATCAGGAAGCGTTGGAATCGCTGAACGCATCGCCCAAGTCAACTGGGCGCAAATTTGCCAATCCCTTGAGGCCGACGGTTTCGCCAGACTTCCGCCGTTCCTCTCGCCGGCAGAATGTGCCGATCTGAGCGCGACCTATGAAGTTCGCGAACGTTTCCGCAGCCGAATCGAGATGGCACGATTTCGGTTCGGGCTCGGCGAGTACAAGTATTTCGCAGCGCCGCTGCCGCCAATGGTCGCCGAATTGCGCACATCGCTGTATCCGCGCGTGGTCCCCGTCGCCAACGATTGGATGAAGGCGTTGCGGATGGAGGTCAGCTTTCCGGAAACCCTCGATGAGTTCCTGGAACGATGCCATCGGAGCGGACAGACCAAGCCCACGCCGCTCCTCCTGCGCTACGAGGCCGGCGGTTACAACTGCATGCATCAGGACCTCTATGGTGAACTCGCCTTCCCGCTGCAATTCACGTTTATGCTGAGCCGGTACGAAGCGGATTACACGGGTGGAGAATTTCTGCTGCTCGAGCAACGGCCGCGCGCGCAGTCCAGATGCGATGCGATTGCGCTGGGGCAAGGTGCGGGGATTGTGTTCGCCACCCGCTATCGGCCGGTGAAGGGGTCTCGCGGCTTTTACCGGGTGAACGTGCGGCACGGAATCAGCCGAGTCCGAAATGGCCGCCGGGTCGCGCTGGGAATAATCTTTCACGATGCCAAATAGGCTCCGTTACGAACATCAAATTGTGGCGATGCCTCATTTGCGAGTGGCACCCGTGTCTACTGCTCCGGCCAAAAGTCCTCCGCCATCATTTGCTGGAGGTTCCACGGACAAGCGGCCGGGAAGGTTTGCTCTGGCAATCCCGTTTCCCCCAGCACTTGGGCTAAAGCATCACGGTAGCCAGCGGGAACCATTTGAGGCAGTTGAGAGCTGAGACTCGGGCTCTCGTCGAGGATTTCATGGATACTCTCGCGCGCACGTTTGATCGAGGCGCGCCAACTATTCTGATTGGTCGGGCGTCGTTGAGGCTGATAGGCCCATTTTAGGAAATGGGCTATTAGCCGAGCCAGTTGACTACGCAGGGCCCGCTTTTCGCTCTTCCCCATGTCCTCCAATTCCTCAGCCACATTGGCCCAGTCAACCTCCTGGATACGGCCCTCACGGATCGCGTACACATTCCGCTCAATCCACCCATAATAGTCGCGTTCGTAAAGAGACGTCAGGCGGTCAACCGTCGCAGCCTCTTTGACGTTAATTGACATGACATTTCGCCTCGGGTGCTCGGTCGGCAATTAACTTACCATCATCTCGCCAAAGTCAACGTTTAACGCAGCGCGACATCTCTCTCCGATATTACGCTGATTGGCTGATGTAGGGCAGCGATGGTGGCGATGCCGCAAATTCCACGCGAAGTTGTTCGTAAGCCGGGAGATCATCGACCGTCCGAAAAAAACCCTTGTGGACATAACCGGACAGCGGTTGGCCGTGTGACACCATCGGCGCAAGCGTATCGCTTATCAGGCTAAACGGCGGCGCCGACGGCATCATGTCTAACACTGCCGGCTCGCAGATCATTGCGCCGCAGTACATCAACGCTCTCAAATCGGAGGCCAGCTCCGAGGCGAGCGCATCCGGATAGTCGTCGAATCGGCCGCGCGCGCGATCGATTAGCAGACGCATCCGCCGAATTTGTCCCTTACCATCAATCTCTATCTGGCTGTAGGTCTCGGAAGCAGCACTCGCGCGCAGCGCCATCGTCGCAAGAGTGCCACGCTCACGATGCATCGCAATCATCGCCGGCAAATCCAGGTCCATAATCGTGTCGCTATTCAGGATCAAAAACGGCTCACCTCCGAAATAATCGCGCAGGACGACCAGAGGACCACCGGTGCCGAGCAGAGTAGGCTCTGGCGAGTACGTAATCGCAAGGCCGAGCGCCTGGCCGCGGCCGAGCGCCGCTTCGATCTTATCTGCGAGATGATGCACGTTGACGGCGACCTCGCGAATGCCCGCGTGGCGAAGCAGGAGAAGCGGATAGTAAATCAGCGGCCGGCCGCCGATTTCGACCAGCGGCTTTGGAATCGTATCGGTAATCGGCCGCAGGCGTTCGCCGTAGCCAGCCGCCAGCACCAGCGCTTTCATTGATTCGGCCTATGCCGCCAATACTGCGTGCAGGTTGGGGAACTGGCCCGGTACCAGCATTCGCCTCGCCTGCTCGAGCGCGTACGGAATGTATTCGCGATAGCCGCTTTTGCCCTGATGCTCAAGCACGATGAAGCGGCCGATGACCTTGAGCGCATGTTGGAGCACGCACAACCGGTAACTCTCACGAAACTCCTCGACCGGCAGTTGCGGCGCATCCCGCCGAATCAGGGCCGCATAGTAGTAATCAAGTATGCGCCGTTCAATCTTCGGAGCTATCACTCGCGCAGTATCGCGGGTGGTAAGCAACACCGCCAAATCCTGCGCCGCCGGCGCCATCAGTGCGTCCTGGAAATCGAGCACGCGAAGCCGTGGCTGCGCCCGTTCATCACGTTGTACGAATAGATTGTGTCCGTGATAGTCGCGATGAGAAAACACACGCGGAAAGAGATCCAGCCGTCCAGCTAGATCGTCCAGTTCGTGCGCGACCGCACTGCGATTGGCGCGCGGCGCGATTTCGCTGAGCCCAGTCTCTAGAAACTGCTCCAGTTCCCAGCGAAAGAGTCGCCGGTCATAGGCAATTTTGGCCGCGACACAATCATCATTGCGGTTCTCGGTGCCGCTGGTATGAAAAATCAACAGTTCGTCAACTGCGAGACGATAAAGATCGCCGGCGTCGGAGGCGCATGCAGCCGCCTCGAACAGGGGCATCGAACCAACGTCTTCTACCAGCAGCATCCGAGCCGAGATGTCCGCCGCATAAATTTCCGGTACAGCCGCGCCAATCCTGGCAAGGAAGCGATGAACGTTCAGCCACGGAGGCTCGCGCATCGGCTCCGGCACGAGTTTTAATGCACGCGCATAGAGGGGCAGATCGTCCGGCCCGAGATCAATCGCCATCGCCGATGCAGGCCTTTGCCCCGTCGTATCCAGGCTAACGCGCCAGAAGCGCCGCGTAGAGGCGTCTCCCTTAAGCGCGGTTATTTTTGGCAAACTACCATCCGGCCACAAACGCGCAACAGTGGTGACGATCCAAGCCTCTGGTCTGGTTTCCGCCGCGAATGGCACGGATGAAATCTTATGCGCCCCTTGCAGCCAGCGCTATGTGGTTGCTTTATCCAAATAACTTCACACCTTAAGGGACGCGATTATCTAACAGCATTGTGACCACTCGCACGACCCCTCTCCTGGTCCGATTCGGAAAGGAGCGGGACTCTTCACGCGCGGCAGCCACCCGCGTCAAGAATGACAGACCCTCAGGTGTCTGAGGTTTTCCGTCATTCCCGCGCCAACTAGGCGGAGTGTAACGGAGCCGAGCTAACGAGTCTGCGAGGAGCGCACTCGAAAAGCTGCCGCGCGAGGAATCTCGAATTCTGGCTAGTAAGGGAGAGCGCCTAATCCTGCCCTTGCCTACCAGCCTTAATCGAACTTCGCTTTCTGTGCCGTGCCGCTGTTATTGCCGATGGCGAGTGTCACCGGTACCGGGCTGGTAGTGGTGGTCGGCGCCTTTCGATTGGTAAGTAACGCATAGGTGCCCGGGTTGCGAAACTTGGATCGAGTAGACTCCGCCGACTCAGATTTTATCCACCCACCGCCTCAGTCAGCCTAAGAATCCCCGTGCCGGCGTCCCGATACTCTTCACCAGCAACTTTTGTCCATACAAAGCAAACAATAGGTAAATGCTCACTACCAGCAAGCCATTTGTTTCGAGTTTCACCCGTCTGTCTCTTCCGCATGAAGAGCCAAACCGTCGCACTTTCATCGGCTGGGCGCCTCGTTTCCTTGGCTGCGTCGCCGCCGTATTCTGAGATCTCGCCGGCCGTGAAGCGGCTCTGCAGTAATGCCCGAGGAAATATCCAGAGACGGTCCGATTACCGCGCCCTTTGCGGAGCCGAGCCAGCTTGGCTCCCGGGATATCCTGCGTTTGCTGAGCCGGGCCTGGCCGTTTATCAGGCCTTACCGGCGTGACCTCGTCAGACTGTTCGTCCTGTTGTTGCCAGGGGCAGCCACCGGGCTGTTTGGCCTGGTGCTGATCCGCATCTTTTTCGATGTTATCGGCAACGGCCGGCCGCTGACTGCGTACGATGCATGGTTGTTGCGGCTACCGTTGAACGCTGCCCGGCAGACGGTACTCGCACGGGCCTGCATCGCGGGCGGCGCGGTCGCGCTGGTCAGTCTTCCATACGTACTCTTCGTCTTCGGCTACGCGGTCTGGATACTGCAACAGATCAGTAACCTGTTTAGAGTCAACCTTTTCGCGCAGTTCCAGGAACTCAGCTTGAGCTTCCATGCGGAGGAAAAAATTGGTGATGCGATCTTCCGGATGTTCCAGGACTCGGCTGGCATCCCGCAGGTAATCAACAGCCTGCTGATGCAGCCGTTGCGCGCGCTGTCATTGGCAGCAGCCAACTTTGCCTGGCTCGTGGTTTTCAATTATGCGATGGCACTGATTGCGCTGATCCTGGTTCCCGCCGAGTTCGTACTCGCATGGATTTTCAGTGCGCCTTTGCGGACCGCGTTCCTGCGTGCGCGCGAAGCCTCCGCGCTCGCCACCACCCGCATCGAGGAGACCCTCGCCTCGATCAAAGCAGTCAAGGCCTTCGGCCGCGAAAATCACGAGGTTGCCGTCTACGCCGATGAAAACTGGGCGGCCCTGCTCGCCGAACGGCAAGCCCGGATGCGGTTGCTGGTTTATCGCGTGCTGTCCAATTTCATGCGCGGACTCGCATACCTGGCGGTGGTGTATGTAGGGGCGCGACAGGTGGTGAGCGGTGAGAGCGGCGGAATTATCGGCTCCGCAATTTCATTGGGCCTGTTTCAGGGCACGGTGGTCGCCTTCAGCCGCATCGGCGCCAGCTCGCACGAACTCGCGATGCTGTGGGGCAGTCTGCAGGATGTCGGAGTCGGTTTCGCGCGAGTGTTCCAGATATTACGAAAGCCGTCAGACCGTATAGCGGCTGCGCCGCGCGTCCCCCGGACCGCCGCCCATCCTCCATCATTCGCGAGCACGCTAGCCTTCGACCGGGTCAGCTTTGGTTATGTAAGCGGCGTCACGGTCCTGAGCGACATCGATCTTGAGGCACGGGCCGGGGAGCTGACTGCGGTGGTGGGCCCGAGCGGCTCCGGCAAGAGCACGCTGATCGCGTTGGTACTGCGCTTTTTCGATCCTGCCGCCGGCCGCATTCTCCTCGATGGCCGCGATATCCGCGAGTTCGACCTCACTGAATGGCGGGGGATGATCGCGGTGGGCCTTCAGAATAATCCGCTGTTGACCGGAACCCTGCACTACAATGCAGCCTACGGCCGCCCTAAAGCGTCTATCGAAGAAATCCGCGCAGCTTTGAGACGGGCCGCACTCGGCGATTTCGTTGACTCGCTTCCAGCGGGCTTGAACACAGTGCTGGGTGAAAGAGGCGCCAAGCTCTCGGCTGGCCAGGCTCAGCGAATCGGTGTGGCGCGCGCGCTGCTGCGCGATGCGCCGATCCTGTTGCTGGATGAGCCAAGCTCCGCGCTCGATATCGCAAGCGAAGAACGGCTGATGCGCGGCGTGCGATCCTGGCTCGCTGAGCGGCCCGGCCAGCGATTGGCGATCATGATGACGCATCGAAGAACCGCGGCGGCGTGGGCCGACCAGGTGTATAGCATCGCTGGCGGCGGGCTGACCGAACGGTCGCATTTGCGAAATAGCGCGGCAGCGGTGGGCGTGGGCAATGTCTGAAGCATCGCGTCTACAATCGGCTGATGATCGCGACGGTGCGCGAGGCGACTCCCGCACCGGCGATCTTTATCTCGAGGAACAGCACTCACTGACACCGCGGGAGGCCTTGCGGCTGCTGGCCAGGAGTTGGCGTTTCATTCGTCCTCATCGCCGGCTGGTGGCAGTGAAGTTCCTGCTCGCACTCGCGTCATTGCCGATTTTTCTGCTTATACCATGGCCGTTGAAGATAATCATCGACAACGTGATCAATGGCCGGCCACTTCGGGGGGTGCCGCGCCGGCTATTGTTTCCGCTGGCCGGCGACGATCGGCTCCTGCTGCTGGCGGTGGTAATAGGCTTGCTGTTCCTGGGCGCGCTGCTGGTGGGAACGGCTGGCGATCGTCCGGACAGTCTGGATGCCCATGTCGCCAGCGGCGGACTCGATCAGGCCGGAATGACCACTAACCAGGCAAACACGGGATGGAGCCTGTTCAGCGGCCTCTTGGGGCTGCTCGAGGTTTGGGTCACGCTCGTTCTTACCCAGCGGCTCAATCAAACTGTACGCACTACGGTTTATGAGCGCTTTCTGCATTCGCCGCTGCGGCTGTTCGCTGATCAAAAAATCGGCGACGCTATCTTCCGCGTGATGTACGACAGTGCGGCGATCGGCGAGGTTCTCTACGCCGGAGTCCTGTCACCGGCGATGTCGATTACCATGATCGCGCTGGCGATGGCGGTGCTGTGCGGGCAGTTCAGCAACGAGCCGTTGATTCCAATACTGGCCGGATTGGCGATGCCAGCCGTAGCGATCACCAGCGCGCTATTCGGCCGGCGGCTACGCAACCAGAGTCAGCGGATGCGCGAGCACGGGAGCGCCGTCATGGCAGCATTCGAAGAGCGCATCGATCAGGTTCAGCTCATCAAGGCCTTCGGCCAGGAGGCGCGTGAAATCGCAGCCGTCGACGCCGAGAGCCGCGGCTCGTACCATGCCACGCTCACCATGCTGGTGCTGATCATGACCATGCTGCTTCTGACGATACCGCTCGTAGGGCTGCTGGCGGGACTGGGTGTTTACCATCTGATGTCCGAGGTCATCGCCAACCGCATCACGCTGGGCGACGTCGCGCTGCTGGCAGGCTACGGCATGATACTCGCCAGGCCGATGATTGCGCTGGGATGGGTATGGACATGGTTGCAGGCACCCATTGCGGGCATGCGCCGGGTTCATAGCGTGCTCGACCATCTGCCGTACGACTCAGTATCGAGCCAGAGTCGTCAACTGGCGGAACGTATTCGCGAGATAGAATTCAACGATGTCAGTGTCGGCTATGTCCAGCAAGCGCCGGTCCTGGAACAAATCCGGCTCCGCTTAGTTGCTGGCGAGTTAGCCGGCATCGCGGGCCCAAGCGGCGCCGGCAAGAGCACGCTGGTCAACTGCGTCCCCCGTTTCCTCGAGCCGTCGGCCGGAGAGATTTTGATAAACGGTATCGACGTTCGTGTCCTCTCAGGAGTAGCGCTCAGAAAGCGAATCGCGCTGGTTTTTCAGGAAGAGGCGCTCTTCTCCGCGACTATCGCGGACAATATCAGCTATGGGTCTCCAAACGCGTCCGCCATCGCTATCCGGAGGGCGGCCGAGATGGCTGAGGCGGGGGAGTTCATCGAGCGGATGCCCCAACGGTACTTGACTATGCTCGGCCGACGCGGCACGCGCCTGTCGGCTGGCCAAAAGCAGCGCGTCGCGATCGCACGGGCTCTATTGTGCGACCCCGACGTGCTTATCCTGGACGAGCCGATGGGGCCGCTCGATCCCGCTTCGGCGCGCTCGCTGCTTCGGACGCTACGCGAGCTCGCCCAAACGCGCATCGTGATCATAGTGGCGCATAGGGCGGAGACGCTGGCTTCCTGCGACCGGGTGCATTTCATCAGCGAGGGGAGGCTCTGCGCTAGCGGGACTCACGCCGAGCTGATAAAAAGCTGTCCCATATATGAGGCATACCTTGCGATGAACGCGTCCGCTTGCGCGGAATGACCGGTCGCGTTGGCGGAGTGTTAGGCGTTTTCGCGAGTTAATATGCCTTCGCGAAGCCAGCCGCTGAGCATCCGGTTGATAATCGCCGCCAGATCCGTCGCGCCAGTGGTCAATTCCAGCTGGTTGGCAAGGGAGGAACAAATCGAGGCGAAATCCGCGCCAGCCACAGCGATTTTCAGCGCATCGCGCTCGCAGGGCTCCAGTGCTCGATAGTGAACCCGGTATTGCTGCCTCCACACGAGGATCGTAGCTGAACCACGTTGGGGCGGCACCCACTGCCGCCCCTCCTTGATCGCGGCCATTAACGCATCGATTCGCCACTCGATATCCAACATCTGCGAGGCCGGATGTAGCCGGATCCGCAGGGCGGGCCATGATTCGGGTGTGAGGTCTCGCAGCGACGATTGCACCAGAGCCTCCGCGTCGGCACCGTGGAACACTTCGATGCAGGCTCGCTCAAGTCGGGCAAGATCGGCAAGAAACGGCAACTGCGAGACCGGCATGCGTGCCGGTCCGCTGCTTGTCTCCAGATAATGCGGAAGCTCGCGGCCCGCGTATAGGACCGATGGTTCGCCAGGTGGATATTCAATCAAATAGCCAGTGATCAGATTGTGGAAGCTGACATCACCCAGGACTGCGTATGTGCACGGAAAGTCTTCTTTGAAGATATCAAGCAAACGGTAGAAGTAGGCATTGGCATATATGCCGAGGCGTTCACCGGCCGAAAGCCGCCTGTTACCGCCAATCACCACTTCGAGCCCGCGCTCTTGAAGCGCGTCTTCGTAACTGGCCGCTTCGTCAACGCCGGCGGATGCAGTTATCAGCCGATAGAGCAAGCGTTGCAGATCGGCCAGCTTCGAATTCATTGGCAGAACGCGTAAGCGAGGTCCGGGATTCAGCTATTCTCCGGTTTGCCGCCACGGTCTTTGCATTGTTGGATGCTGGAAGTGGTAATAAAGCCTTTACCCTTGCACGAATTCTGGCCCTTGCACGAGTTCGCTTTGGTCGCACATTCGCTCTGGCCTTTGCAACTATTCGCGCCAACGCACTTCACCTGAGTCGCCTGAGCCTGTGCTTGTGAATTATCAGCAATCAGAGGCTGGGCCGTAAACAGCACACCCACCGCCGTGGCAAGGAGCGCGCCCGTGATCTTGAGCTTGTCCATCGAAGGGTCTCCTGGATTGACGCGATAGCATGAATATTCGCGCCCGATTCGGCCCGGTCAGCATAGCATTACGGCCGCGCTGGAAGTAACAGCACTTCCGCCCGATCGAGTCGGCAAACTCCGCATTTTTTGGGCATTGATTAATCCTTGGGCGTCTGCCTCAGCCGGTGCTATGCTCGGCGAGCGCGTTATGGGCTCCAAACCAACGAATTCGGCGACCGCGCGTCAGCGGTTCGAAGCGGTGGCGCTGCCGCATCTGGATGTGGTCTATTCTGCGGCACTTCGGCTCGCCAGAAATCCCGATGATGCCAAGGACCTGCTTCAGGACACGATTCTTCGAGCCTATCGTTTTTTCCACCAGTTCGAGCCGGACAGCAACTGCCGCGCCTGGTTGCTGAAAATCCTTTACAACAATTTTAGAAACCATCTGCGGCGCTGCTCACTCCATCCGGTGATGGCACTCACCGATGACTCTCCGGAGAGCACCGAAGCCGCGTTCGTGCTCGAGGGGCAGTCCTGCAATCCTGAGGAAACCGTCGGACAGCGTTGGATCGGACGCCATCTCGAAACCGCGATCAACGCATTGCCGCTGGAGTTCAGGGAGCCGTTGCTGCTGGTCGATGTTCAGGAATTAAGCTATCCGGAAGTGGCGGAGGTCCTCCAAATCCCGCTGGGGACGGTAAAGTCACGGGTTTCGCGCGCCCGCTCGCTGCTGCGCGCCATCCTGCGGGGCGCGGTTTATCCTGCCGGCAAAACAGGTACTTGACAGCGTTGATCATCGAACATACTGAAGTCTGATAGACATCCAGAAAGCGGTTAGACTGAATGTGTTGACTCGTAGTCATGGCCGCAGCATAGCTGGATACGTTCGTGAGACTGCTCGATGAATTGCGACGAATACGTTGACCAGTTTTTGTCCGCTGATGCCGACGGTCAGCTTTCGGCACCGGAGCGGCATCTGGTCGAAGAGCACTTGCGGCGCTGCCATCAATGCTGTGCGCGGCTGGGTGAGGAGCGCGCGCTAAAAGAATCCATCCGCCACTACCTGGGAATCGTTAAAGCGCCGGCTGACGTGCGGCTTCGGATTCGGGCGGCACTTGGCGGGGCGGCTGAGCGTGGTCTGCGGCACCCCGGCATTTTCGAAAGAATAGGAATGCCCTTCAGGGCGGATGCTACGCGGCAGCCGGCCTCTTCTATCATGCGGATAAGAGCGGCTGCTCCAAGAACCTATGACAACGCAACGGCCGACCGCGCAGGTTCTGCGCGCGGATGGCTGGCACTCCAGCTCAAGCGTGCACAGTACCTGGCACCGGTCGGTTTTGTCGTAATTCTGCTGATGGTTTCAACGGTCATGTTCCGGGTTTATTTCGGGAGCATGTCAGTACAGTCCCTTCCAGATTATCAAAAATCGATACCCGCCTTTGACTTCGCCGTCGGCCGTTTTAACCAATTATCCCGAGAGTTTGCTCCGAACGTTCCCGCCGAAGCATTTAGCCGCGACGGCGGCGCCTATTTCGCGTGGGTGGAGGGAAGCGATCCGCTTCACCATGTATCAGCCGAACTGCCGGACATCTCCGCGTCGTACGAGAAGATGCAGATGCCGCCCGAGTTCTGTGATTTCACTCTGGCCGGCTATGAGCTCGCCGGAGGCCGTGTCGACCGCATGCCGGACGGCGAACCGGTGACCTATACGCTATACCGCAACCAAGCCAATTCGATCTTGAGCATCGGCCTGAAACAACGGATCAGCGCGCCACAGGGCGGGTACTGGGTCGATAGCCATGCGCTGTATTCCTACCGTGGTTACAGTATTTGCCTCACGATCTCTCCGGTCGGCCATTTCGCTTCGATAATCGTCGCGCGCGCACCCATGGTCCAATTGCTGCGCGACGTCGCTGCCGGCGATATCGTTCTTTCAGAACGGTGAACTCGCTCTGATTTCATCAGTGGCCCTCCTTTTGCTTCTTCCGAATCTACGCTCCAACCGTCGGAGTGTCCGAGGCAACAGTTCTGAAATTGGGTATAGCTAAGATCGTCTGGTCGCGGGGGAAATTAAACCCTCGACCTCGCGATTCGATGACGCCGCACAGGCGAGTTCGAATCCCGCAATCGCTCGAATGGCCGCACAGCGCGCTCCTGCGCACAGCCTCTGGGATGCACCCGCTCATTGTCAACCTAGCGGCGCGATTCACAATCCCGGTCGCGGGGCGAGTACCGCACGGCAGAATGCCGATAGCCCGCCTGTGGTGAATCCGGGACGCGCTTTTTGCCGGTGTCTGCAGCCGGATGGTTAGACCTCCATGGCGTTGCGGCGGGTTCGACGCATCAACTCATAGGCGGCATTTAATCGCCAACGCCTGGAAGCGGCCACCGCGCAGTATCCGAACGGACCACTGCGGCAGCAATCGCATCGGCCACAGGGGCTGCCGAGTCGTGATGACGGGATTCTCCACACGCTCACATCGCGGAGCAATTGATCGGAACTCGATGACGAGTTGCGACGAAAAAAGGTAATCTCATCTCGGCCAGCATCCATCAGTCCGGCATTGCGAATTCGCCCCGGATACGGGGGCCATGACGGACTCGCCGCCCCGCGTGTTGAATCCCGCCAAAAAGAACGGACCTATTTGTCAATAATCACCCGACAGTCACCCCCATTTATCAGTTGAAATTCCCGCCAACCTGGCGGACATCGGCTGGTACGAGAACAACGTGATTAGCGGCCGAAGCCCGGTCGAGTACGTTCCGCGTGTCTACCTCGGTCAGATCCCGCCCTTGCTCTTCGCGACGGATGTCTGGCAGGAAGCCCGTCATCGTTTGGGCGGTGCACCGGACGGAAAGCAGCGGTTACAGTCTGCCATCGGGCAGATCGCGCCTGTCCGCAACGAAATTGCTCATGTCCGTGAGGTTGATCGCGACCGCCTTCTTCGCGCGAGCATCGCCTGCGCTGACGTGTTGAATATGCTAAAGGCAGTACCTGAGTCAGGACCCATCGCGCTGACGGAGCGCGTAGCGCCCATCGCATCGGTGATGACAAAAAGTGGCCGCTGTTTCGGAGCTTCAAAAAGGGGAACATTAACGAACAACCCAATCAAGCGCAGTGACATTCTCTAAATGATTAAGCGGCCGGACAAGGAAGCCACCCTGCCGCATGAGCCCGCCGCCCGTCTCTGACGGTAGCTGTCGCGCTTGGCATGAGGTCCGTCACATACACAAAGATGAATCCTAGGGCGGCGGTATTGGTAGCCACGCGCAGCCGGCAAGCGACCGATGCTTTTCTTGGTTCGCCGTCGCTTGACGCCTAAACCTCGCGCCTCGAGACACTAAGGGAATTTGAACGCACAACAATCGATAGCGATGGAGAAATCGGCATCCTCAAGCTCGACCATACCGAGGTGATGAATCCCGTAGGCGGACCGAGCATGAGCGCTGCGAACCACGCCATCAACCTCACGAAGTCATTGTCTGTATTGGGTTTTTGTAGGGTTGCGGGGGAAGGATTTGAACCCTCGACCTCCGGGTTATGAGCCCGGCGAGCTACCAGACTGCTCCACCCCGCGCGGACATACTAGCGGCCCCGTTCCTTGCGGGTCAATGGCAATCCGGAGTGGGCCCGGCGCGGGTCCGGACCTGATAGATCCGCTGACATTGCCTGCGGGTCGTCGAACCCGGAACGGGATTGTCGAAATCGATTTTGTGCCGGAAGGAACACCTTTGTTCAGAGAAGGACGATTTGCGCTTGATTGCCAAACGCCGCGCTTTTAGTTTCTGAATCGGGCCCCTAGCCCCATCGGAGGTTTGTCGCGATGTACGCGTACCTCTTGCGACGGCTACTTGCCATAGCGCTTCTTTCACTCGCTTACGGATGCGCGCCCGAAGCCGTAAGATCCGCTTCACGCCCGATATTGGATACGCCAGCAGTGTTGCCGGCCGATAGCGTGACTGGCGTCTGGCAGGGCAGAAGCTTCGCCGATTGTCCGATTGTTACAACAACCAATCCGGGCCGCTGCGGGGCGATGCAGCAAATTACCTTAACAATGTTCCAGGACGGGCCGCGTGTCAGTGGGTCTTATAGATGCGCGTTCGGTAATGAGAATTGCCGCGACCTGGCCGAAACTGGTGTAATTCGCAACGGCCAGATGACCGCCAGGTTGCTTCGAATCGCCGTGATGCTCGAAGACGGCTCGATGTGCCGTTTCACCGGAATGCCGCAGAACGGTATCCTTGAGGGGCGCTATCAATGCCATTGGGGCGGACCGATGGAACTGGGTGGCTTCCGCGTCGAGCGCAGCTACTGAGCGATTCGGACAACATCATTTTCCACTCGAGTGCCCGCGAGTTGAATACGAAAGGCAGCGTTGAGCGACGACCGTTGGGACGCAGAGGAGATTGATGCGAAATTGCCAACCATTCTCCAGAATTGCCGCTATCATGTTGAGCGCGAGCCTGTCAGCGCTGACTTTCGGATGCGCGTCCGGTAGCTCCGAAACGTATTCAAGCGCGCCCGCCAATCGCTCGCCTGCTCCTGCATCGGATGAACGAGCTGCGTCCAGCACCGATGGCGAATCCGGCTTCGCGGGTGTATGGCAGGGCACGACTCTAGCCACTTGCGCTGCGTTTGCCCATCTCCCGAGCCGCTGCAACGCAGAGCAGAACGTTACTATAACACTGCTGCAAAGCCCTGATGGTAAGCTCACAGGCCGATACACCTGTGCCTACGGCAATATGGACTGTTATCACGTCAACGAGACTGGCAAGGTAATCGACGTTAGTATCTCAGGTGCGCGGATGAGCGTTCGGGTCATCATGCCGGATGCTACGAGCTGCATTTTTACCGGTATCAACGTGAACCAAACTATCAATGGCGGGTATAGTTGCTATCAGGGCGGCGGGCTGATCGAGCAGGGTTCATGGCGGGCGCACCGGTCATATTAGGGGAGGGGGCGCGCCGGCCTGCGCCGAGAGCCGCGCAACGGCCCAAATTCCCTGAGCTTTGAGAGGACCGCTTCGGCCTCTGCGGCGATGATTGTTGAATCGAACCCTCGTTCCTCCGCTCGCCGCATCACTTCTGCGATTGTGCGGCTGTAGTCGTTACGGAAACTTCGGTTCAATTCGTTCCAGGAAATTCCGGCGAGCGCACTGATAGCTTCTGCGCGTACCGGGCACAACCCTCGCACCAGCATGGCTGCGATAGCTGGATAGCCGAGATAGCCCTGCCAATATGAAGCATTATCGTTGGAGGAAATCACTCGGTCCTCTCCAGAAATCTCGACTTGATACGTTTTTGTGCGATCCGAGGAGAGTACGCTGGCATGCGATTCGTCCTCCAGCCGTACCCGCCCGTCGGCGAGCGCGCCAAAGGCTTCATAGATCTTCAACAGGGGTGGCATCTTCCACGGCTCGCCAGGTTTCGAGGCCATAACTGATTTCGATACTGTGATTTGGCTCACTTCGATACTCTGATTTGGCCCACCCTCGGAATCGAAGCATCCTGCTAATGGAGGCAGGGGGCTTTGATGGAGAGGAGAACGAAGGTGGAGCTATTCGAGG